>JGI996J12353_1000029_pt1 | contig 51237 bp, 43 predicted proteins | sample IntmicLarv5ML5BL_FD_12353 | JGI IMG/M metagenome (IMG submission 12353) | reverse complement strand
TCTTTTCGTCCTACAGGGACGATTGATACTAGCCCAATGGCTTTAGCCTTGGGTCTCATCATACAATAAACGAATGCGTGCTGTAAGTACGCCGTAAACCTGTATACGGCGTACTTACAGCACGCAAAATATATGCGGGATACATTAAAACCCAAGGCTAAAGCCATTGGGCTAGGTTCACGGGTCCCTACAGGACCAAAAAAAGTTTCACTATTTGGGTAATAGTGAAACAACAAAGGAGGCATCTCTGTTATGAGATACCTCCTTCCCTCCTGCTCTTAGTGTGCACCGCTGGCGCGGAATTCTGGTTACGTACTAATTACAGGGATTTGTTGGCATCGGTTTGGGAACCTGCGCCAATGAGGACAATATACTACCTCACATTATAGAAATACTGAATTATTGCTTGCCTTCAGTTTGTACTTCTTTGTTTACTTTCTTAACCAAGCCTTGCAATACAGCACCCGGACCTAATTCTACAAATAGATCAGCACCTCCTGCAATCATATTTTCTACAGATTGTGTCCAACGAACAGGAGCCGTTAATTGTGCAATAAGGTTCTCCTTAATTATCGCAGGATTTGTTTCTGCCTTTGCGTTTACGTTTTGATAAACCGGACAAATTGGTTGATTGAAGTTTGTGTTCTCGATAGCTGCAGCTAATTCTGTACGTGCAGGCTCCATTACAGGAGAGTGGAATGCACCGCCTACCTTTAGCTTCAATGCACGTTTAGCACCAGCCTCCAATAGCTTTTCGCAAGCAGCATCTATACCGGCAATAGTTCCTGAGATAACAATTTGTCCCGGACAATTATAATTAGCTGGAACAACTACCTCGTCAGTTATACTGTTACAGATTTCTTCTACTTTCTCATCAGGTAAACCTAATACAGCAGCCATTGTTGAAGGAGCAGCTTCACAAGCCTTTTGCATTGCCAAAGCTCTCTTATATACTAATGATAGTCCATCTTCAAAAGAAAGAGCACCTGCAGCAGTCAGAGCAGAGAACTCACCAAGAGAGTGACCCGCAGTCATATCCGGCTTAAAGTCTTCACCCAAAGTCTTTGCAAGAATTACCGAGTGTAAGAATATTGCCGGTTGAGTTACTTTTGTTTGTTTCAAGTCTTCATCAGTACCTTCAAACATTAAATTAGTGATACGGAATCCTAAGATATCGTTAGCTTTCTCAAATAGTTCTTTTGCAAGAGGATTACTTTCATAAAGATCTTTCCCCATTCCTACGAACTGAGCACCTTGACCTGGAAATACGTAAGCTTTCATTTTTAATATATTATTTATAGTTGTAATTTTCTATTTTTTAAGACCCGCCAAAGGTAATAAATTTGAAATAAATAGGGGACTATTAATTCCAAATTGTATCTTTGCCCTTGTTATTGACAGAAAAGATAACTTAATATAAATAATTAAATAAAATACTTATGAACGAAATGCTATTTATTGGAAACTTAGGAACAGGTGAAATCATTATTATTGCTCTTGTAGTATTATTAATGTTTGGTGGCAAAAGAATACCAGAACTAATGAAGGGTATCGGTAAAGGAGTTAAGAACTTTAAGGATGGAGTAAAAGGCTTAGAAGACGATATCAATCTTAACGATAACGATACAGACAAGAAATAAAAGAAAATGCTGCATCAAGATGACATGTCATTCTGGGATCACCTGGAAGAACTTCGTTGGACTCTTTTTCGTTCTGTCTTAGCTTTATTCTTTTTCGCCATTTTCATGTTTGGATTCATGCGTGGCGAAAATGGGATTTTCGATTTTTTTGTATTAGCACCCACACGTGGGGATTTTATAACATATCGCATTTTTTGTACACTCGGAGGATACCTTGGAGTAATCAGTGACTTCTGTGATGAGTCCTTTAGGATAGAAATCTTTAATATAAAGATGGCATCCCAGTTCTTTACTCACATGACCACATCTTTCTGGTTGTCCTTAGTTCTCGCTTTTCCTTATTTAATGTACGAGGTTTGGAAGTTTATCAGCCCTGCACTTTATGAAAACGAGAAGACAAATGTACGTTGGGTCTTTATGTTTGGAACAATAATGTTTTTCCTTGGCTGTGCAGTTGGTTATTTCGCTGTATTTCCTGTGACTCTACGTTTTCTTGCTACATACCAAATCAGTGAGGCTATCACAGAGCAAGTGTCTTTGGAATCCTATATGGATAATTTCCTGATGCTTATATTCATCATGGGAGTTGTATTCGAGATGCCACTTCTATCTTGGTTGTTGTCGAAAATAGGATTACTAAACCGATCGTTCTTTAATACATACCGTCGCCATGCAATTGTTGCATTGCTGGTTGCTGCGGCATTTATTACTCCAAGTGGTGATCCTTTTACATTGAGCCTTGTGTTCATCCCACTGTATGGATTATATGAAATAAGTGCATTATTTGTACGGCCTGCTCCTATTGAAGAAGAGGCAGACGATGACGATGATAATTATTATGATGAAGAGGCAGAAATGTCAAACAATCCGTAAGATATTAACAGAATAGAAAAACGGTCGATTCAAAAAAGAATCGACCGTTTTTTTGTACAAAAGTTTATTGTACAAAAAAAGGCTGCTCAAATGAACAACCTTTTATTTGGGTGAATGATGGGATTCGAACCCACGACCCTTGGAACCACAAACCAATGCTCTAACCAACTGAGCTACAATCACCATGTATTGCCTATATTTTTAGACGGTGCAAATATAGAGATTTTATTTTGTTTAGCAAGAATTGACGCTAAAAAAATAGCTACTTACTTATAAATTTCCTTTTTACCCGCTAATAAGGTGTTCCGTATAAGAGAGATTATAGTCATCGGACCTACACCACCCGGCACTGGAGTTATGTACGAACACTTAGGCGAAACCTCGTCAAACTTCACATCACCAAAGAGTTTATAACCACTCTTAGTTACACTGCTCGGCATACGAGTCGTACCAACGTCTATAACAATAGCACCATCTTTTACCATATCAGCCTTCACAAACTCAGGAACACCTAATGCAACAATAAGGATATCTGCATTAGAACACATCTCCTTAAGATTACTTGAGCGACTATGGCAAACAGTTACCGTACAATTGCCGGGAGTACTTTTCTGCATCATAAGTGATGCCATTGGCTTACCAACAATATTACTTCGCCCCAATACGACACAATGTTTTCCGTTTGTATCAATGTCATATCTTCTCAGCAATTCAATAATACCGGCAGGGGTGGCAGAAAGAAAGCAAGGTAATCCGATAGACATACGACCAACGTTTATAGGGTGGAACCCATCAACATCTTTGTGATAGTCTATCGCCTCGATAATTTTTTGTTCTGAAATATGATTAGGCAACGGAAGTTGTACGATAAACCCATCTACATCGTCATCGTTATTTAGCTCGTCTACCTTACGAAGCAATTCCTCCTCCGTCACATCATCTTCATAACGAATAAGTGTTGATTTGAACCCGACTTCTTCGCAGGTTTTAACTTTGTTAGCCACGTATGTCTCGCTTCCGCCATCATGACCCACCAATATTGCTGCAAGGTGAGGAATTTTCCCTCCTGCAGCTTTTATTGTCGCTACTTCTGCGGCAATCTCAGATTTCATTGCGGCTGCCACCGCTTTGCCATCAATTAATTGCATTTGTCGTTGTTCATCCATATTTCTTTTATTTTAAGTTTTTATCTTCTTAGAGAAGGGAACTTCTTACTGCCCGGCTTTGCGTTCGTCATCATGTGCATCATTTTGCGAACTTCATCGAACTGTTTAACCAGTTTATTCACTTCCTGAACACTTGTTCCACTACCTTTAGCAATACGTTGACGACGAGAGCTATTAAGAACCGCTGGATTAGTACGTTCTGCAGGAGTCATAGAATGTATAATTGCTTCTATTCCTTTGAATGCATCATCGTCTATATCGACATTCTTTAATGCCTTACCTACTCCAGGAATCATTGCAGCCAAATCTTTTAGGTTACCCATCTTCTTGATTTGACTAATTTGAGCAAGGAAATCGTTGAAGTCAAACTGATTCTTCGCAATCTTCCTCTGAAGACGTTTAGCTTCTTCTTCATCATATTGCTCCTGAGCACGCTCCACCAGCGAAACGATATCACCCATACCAAGAATACGGTCTGCCATACGACTTGGATGGAACACATCCAATGCTTCCATCTTCTCGCCTGTTCCGACAAATTTAATTGGCTTATCTACAACAGAGCGAATAGAAAGGGCAGCACCACCTCTGGTGTCACCATCAAGCTTTGTCAATACAACTCCGTCGAAATCCAAACGATCGTTGAATTCCTTAGCTGTATTCACAGCATCCTGACCAGTCATGGCATCTACGACGAATAATGTTTCTGTCGGTTTGATAGCCGATTTGATTGCAGCAATCTCGTTCATCATCTGCTCGTCAATGGCCAAACGACCGGCAGTATCGACAATCACTAAATCGCATGATTTAGACTTCGCCTCGATAATAGCATTCTTTGCAATCTCAACCGGATTCTTATTCTCCGGTTCTGAATATACTGGTACACCTATTTGCTCACCCAACACACGAAGCTGCTCTATCGCAGCAGGTCTGTATACATCACAAGCAACAAGTAATATTTTCTTGTTTTTCTTGGTAGCAAGCATATTTGCCAGCTTACCTGTGAAGGTCGTTTTTCCGGAACCTTGCAAACCGGACATAAGCACAACAGCAGGCTCGCCCGTTATATTAATATCGATTGCCGTTCCACCCATCAAATCCGCCAATTCATCGTGAACAATTTTCACCATCAATTGACTTGGCTTAACCACAGTAAGAACATTTTGTCCTAAAGCTTTCTCCTTTACTGTATCAGTAAATTGTTTTGCTACTTTATAATTAACGTCGGCATCAAGCAATGCTCTGCGTACATCTTTCAATGTTTCAGCCACATTAATCTCCGTGATTCTGCCTTCTCCTTTTAGTAATTTAAAAGACCTGTCTAACCTTTCGCTTAGATTCTCAAACATAAATTATCGTGTATGTTATTAGTTTATTAACTTAAATTTCACTGCAGGCAAAGGTAATGATTATTTCGTGAGTATTCAAAAGAATGGCCCTAAGGCTCATGAGCAGCCTTTTACTTTAATCCGACTCGTATTATGGAGACAGACCTCGGCGGACAGTTGTAAACCATTGGCATTCCCACATTCACTGAATGTGTGGATTCAGTACCATCGAGAGAGATTACATGGAACTCATTCTTCAGACTCATACCATTTACGACGAACCTAGTTGTCTCTTCGTGATTGGTCGTATTTACCACCTTTATTATCATTGTGTTTGTCTGCTTGTCTTTTGTGGCAACAGCGACAATAGAAGGTAATGGTTTTAATCTTGCTTCGCATATCAGAACATCATCGATATAGCAACTGATTACATCCTCATGGCAAGTAATCCTTATCTTATATTCCCTGCGATTCTCGAACGGTAGTTTAAATGAGGCTACAAGAGTGTCTCTCACACCGCCTGCCTGATGGTAAAAATGAGCATATTCACCACCTACGTCAAAAGCGATATAATTACTCTGCTCACCATCAAGGGAGTTATCACGCACACGGAAGGAAATTGGATCACTGCTCTTCGTGCGTTGTATTGTCGCTGAAAATTCGTAATTATATCTCGTGCTATCACCCATATATAGGAGGTTCCACCTGTTAACGGATGGCGATAACGTACCGGCATCTATCCCCCAATCGCCTCTATTTATTTCTCCTGTTGATATAAGCTGGTTGTCAATCTTAGCATCAGTAATCTTATAACTGTCATCAAAGACCTCTATCGCTACACGACCAGTAAAAACATTCGGCTTAGAATAAGTATCGACATCTGTATGGTAAATCTCGTCACCACGATTAGCGGCAAATAGCTTGTATAAATCATACGACGGTGTCTTAATGATTCCCTTTTTGTCAAAATACATCATAGGCTGACGAACCGTTTCGTAATCAACATTTGCAAGGACAGGAGAATATGCCAGACCTTTCACAACCTCCGGCTCACTCTCGGCAGCGATATAAAAACACGCCTCACCAATAGCAATGCCAAGTTCATCGCGATCACCCACTATCTGCGAACTCATCTCGCCAATAAAAATTGCTGGAGGGAAAAGTACACGCTGAGTCTGTTTAAATCGCGAGTGATTGGAGATAAAAAAGTCAGGACCAGTGTGAAAGTGTTGGTCTACCCATTCACCCCTGTTTCTTGTCACAACCGGCGAACTACTTATCACCGTGATATCGGGATATTTATCGTTAATCGCCTTCTTTATTATATCAAACCTTCTTTTGTATTCAATTCCTTCGTTCTCACTACCCACTTCAACATATTTAAGATTGAAAGGAGCAGGATGTCCGTTTCTTGCTCTCATTGCTGCGAAGACAGTGTCTTGCACCTCATTTGCATAAGCTATTGCATCTACAGCTTCCTGAGCGAGGATGTGCATCATTGCCATTGGCTCGTAACGAGGACGGCGACTCTGACTCGTAACACCGCTATTCACAACATAGATAGGTTCAGCACCCAGGTCCTCGCATAACTGAAGATATTCGTGAAACCCCATACCATTAGACGAACCATAACCCCAAACATTCCAATATGGAGTACGCAAAGAAATATCACCCACCGACTTATGCCATACAGGATAAGTGTCCGAAGTATAACCCTCCACAACGCCGCCACCAGGGAAGCGGATAAAAGACGGCTTTAATTCAGCTATTGCATTCATCAAATCAGCACGCAATCCATTAGGTCTGCCTTTCCAAGTCTTTTGTGGGAATAGCGACACCATATCTATCCAAAACGACATTGACTCTTCTGTATATATCGTCAGCACAGCATGGTCTGTATCCTCATTCGCCGTAAACGTATGGCTATAATGATTCCAATTTGTTACAGCCGACAATTCAAACGGCTCACTCAACTTACGTCCGCAAGTAGAATCCTCCAATGCGACATAAACAGCACGCATAGCAGAATACGGGCTACGCAAATATAGAGAAAGGTCATACTTCTCACCTTTCTTAAGAGAAATACCCTTATATCCCTCAGCTACGACACCAGCTCTAATACCATTGCGAACATTAGCATAGACTGCGAGCGAGCGTGGGTTCTTCTCATTAATAGGATAGGAATTATCAATAGCAATATATGTACTGTCGGAAAGTTTACGCCAACCAGGGATAGTATTTGGATCAGGAAAAGGAATCGTCCAGCGATTAGGTGTTACAAGAAGTTGTCGACCTCGATCATAATAACTATTTGGTGGTGGCAATCCATCTTCAAAGCTACGATTCTGTATCAATTCAGCATATAGACCACCATCTATGGCATGATTAATCTCTTCAAGGCATAAGCCATAAAGCATCGGATTAATAAGAGCCCCTTTCATTTCGGCATCAACGGTTACAATAGTAGTCACCGGTCTATCAGGGGCGCATCGAATAAAAGAAAAAACGGTCAATGTTAACAACACCAATGTTGTTAACTTTCTCTTAATGCAATACACTACAAAAGAAGATTAGAATGTAAATGTTATTATGTTATAGCACAAAGTAAAGAAAATATTGTTAATACTAATGTATATCTACACCTAATTCGCTAAATTCGCACTAAAAGCCTATCTAAAGGATAAACTATTAAAAAAATTAAATACTGACAAACATGAAAAACTTCATTTATTGCTTATTATTAACAGCTTTTTGCGCACCTATATTATCAGCACAAAATAGTGCATCGGTAGATGTTATGACCTTTAATGTCCGTTATGACAACCCTGATGATGGAGACAATCATTGGCCAAAAAGAAAGGATTTTGTTGCCAATATGATTAAGTATCACAATCCGGACCTTATCGGAACACAGGAGGTTCTGCATAATCAATTGCTGGATATGCACAAACGCCTACCAGAATACGAATACATAGGCATAGGTCGTGAAGATGGTATAACAAAGGGCGAATACAGTGCAATACTATATAAGAAGTGTAAGTTTGATGTGATAGACAGTGGGACATTCTGGCTTGGCGAGGACATTACAGCTGTCGGCAAAATGGGATGGGACGCAGTATGCGAACGTATTGCGACATGGGCTGTATTCAAGGACAAGGATTCGGGTAAGGAGTTCTTCATGATTAACACTCACTTCGACCACGTAGGCAAAGTAGCTCGCCGTGAGAGTGCATTGCTTATCCTTGCTAAGACAAATGAATTGTCAAACGGACGGCCTGTCGTCGTAACGGGTGACTTTAACGCCTCTCCTACTGACGAGCCGATAATGATTCTTACTGATGCTAATGATGGACGACGACTAATAGATTCTCGCACAACAGCAGATTTCGTTTATGGTCCTGAAGGAACATTTCATGCTTTTGGACGTGTACCTTTCGAGAAAAGAGAGCGTATAGACTACATATTCGTTAATGGTGGTGCAAAAGCACTTAGCAATGTTGTTATAACAGATACTCACGAACAGCTTTTCTCGTCAGATCACCATCCGATTATATCAACAATAACATTCTAACACAAACACAGATAATATGGAAAATAAGAAACCTAACGAATTACAAATTGAGATTACTGAGGATATTGCACAGGGAACATACGCCAACCTTGCGGTAATAGCTCACTCTGACTCGGAATTTATTATTGATTTTGCACGTATAGTGCCAGGATCACTAAAGGCTAAGGTACAAAGTCGTATCATTCTGACGCCGGAGAATGCAAAGCGCCTACTTTTCGCCTTACAGGATAATATAGAGAAGTTTGAAGCAAGAAGCAACGGAAATATTGCAAAGTTCGAAGATGTAATTCCGCCGGCCGGAGGAATCAAAAACTAATTTAGAGTAGAGAATTGTTGGTAGATTCTAAATACGATTATCTACCAACAATTCTTAATCTCCTATTTCTTTTCTATTCCTTCCAGAATTCTTTTTAACACCACTTGTGCCGAGATTTCGCGATTGGCAGCCTCTTGGATAACAATACTCTGTGGACTTTCAATTACCTCATCGGAAACAATCATATTACGGCGAACAGGCAGACAGTGCATGAAATAAGCATCATTTGTCAACGCCATCTTTTCCTCGTCAACTGTCCAGCTTCTATCCTTACTTAGTACTTCTCCATAGTGTGGATCTGCGTATGCAGCCCAATTCTTTGCATAGATAAAGTCTGCACCTTCAAAGGCTTTCTTTTGGTCATATTCCACACGTGCGTTGCCCACAAATTCAGGTGCCAACTCGTATCCCTTCGGATGAGTAATAACAAAGTCATAATCCGTAGCATTCATCCATTCAGCGAAACTGTTTGGCACTGCTTGTGGCAAAGCCTTTGGATGTGGAGCCCAAGTAAGGACTACCTTTGGACGGGCAGTCTTCTTGTATTCTTCGATAGTAATCAAATCGGCAAAACTTTGCAATGGATGTCTTGTTGCTGCTTCCATGCTGAACACCGGCTTTCCTGAATACTTGATAAACTGGCTTATCACCTTTTCGGTATAATCATCATCCTTGCTTTCAAAGTTTGCAAACGAACGAACACCGATAACATCACAATAGCAACCCATCACAGGAATTGCTTCCAACAAATGCTCCGGCTTATCACCATCCATTATCACGCCACGCTCTGTCTCAAGTTTCCATGCACCTTGATTGACATCGAGCACGATTGTGTTCATACCCAAATTCATCGCTGCTTTTTGTGTACTCAAACGCGTACGCAAGCTTGAGTTGAAAAATATCATCAATAATGTTTTGTTCTTTCCCAGTTCTGAAAATTGAAAACGATCTCTTTTAACTTCAAAAGCCTCTTCAACCGCTTGTTTCAAATCGCCCAAATCATGGACGCATGTAAAATTTCTCATAATCTATTCTTTATTTATCACGGACTTGTCCGTTTCCTTCAATAATATATTTATATGTCGTTATCTCCTGCAAAGCCATCGGACCACGGGCATGAGCTTTTTGTGTGCTAATGCCTATCTCCGCACCAAAACCAAACTGAGCACCATCCGTAAAGGCAGTTGACACGTTTGCATATACGCAGGCTGCATCTACACCGCGTTGGAACGTACGAACAGCATCTGCTGATTCGCTGACAATACATTCGCTATGCTTCGAGCCGTATTTGTTGATATGCGCAACAGCCTCTTGCAACGAGTCAATGGTACGAATGCTCATCTTATAATCGAGAAACTCCATACCAAAACTACTTTCTGTAGTATATTCCAATAATTCAGCAGGATAGCTGCCCTCCAATGCTTTATAAGCAGCCTCATCCGCATAAATTATCACATTACTATCCTTCAGTTTGTCGCAAAGGTAAGGCAAATCCATCAAACGTTTGCAATGAACTAACAGACAGTCAAGAGAATTGCAGACACTAACCCTTCTTGTCTTGGCATTAGTTATTATCGGCATACCCTTTTCCTTATCGCCATCCTCATCAAAATAAGTATGACACACTCCGGCACCGGTTTCAATTATAGGGATACGAGCATTTTCTACGACATAGCTGATAAGCGATGCACTGCCTCTTGGGATAATCAAGTCAACCAATCCAACAGCCTTTAGCAAAATGTCTGTTGCTGTTCTTTCAGGAGGCAGAAGCGTACAAACTTCCTTTTTAACATTATTGCGCTCCAATACAGTATGGATTACCTTAACAAGTGCTTTATTGGAGAAATCTGCATCCGAACCTCCTTTAAGCACACACACATTACCGCTCTTCAGGCAAAGAGAGAATACATCAAAGGTTACATTAGGACGAGCTTCGTATATAATACCGATAACACCAAAGGGAACAGACACCTTTCTTATAGTCATTCCATTGGGACGAACTGCTTCGCTCAACACCTTATCCAGCGGAGAAGGCAAAAGGGCGACATTCTTCATATCATCAGCTATACCTTGCAGCCGGTCTTCGGTTAGTTTCAGTCGGTCATACTTGGGGTTTGCCACATCCATAAGGACTAAGTCCTTCGAATTCTCGGTCAATATCATATCCTTGTTTGCCAATAATTCATCAGCAATCTGTATTAACAAATGATTTATCTCAACATCGCTAATACCTGAAAGAAAAGAAGACGCCTCGGAAGCGTCTTTCAATAAATTCATTACATCCATATCTACAGTCTTGTTTTAGTCCAAATAGAGATAATCATAATGCACAAGCGGTTTAACATCCTTCGTTCCAACCAACTTAATGGCATCATCACTATCATACGCAACACAGCCGACTCCTATTTGTACTCCGGCATCATTGAACAAGCGTACTATATCATCTTTCTCGAAATCACCGCAGATGTTTGTCACACCTACAAGCAACAAACTTGTTGCTTTCGGACTTCTCAGCGCATCTTCTGCACCTTTGTTTATGTGCACTTCTCCTTTTGCAAAGCCTTCTGAATGAGCAATCCATTTCTTTACGCTACTGACTGATTTCTCGGAGGGAACAAAGTGGGTACATACCGTCGCGCTGTCTTTCTTCAGCAAATCACAAAGGATATTATCCTTCTTGCCATTGGCAATGATAACAGCAATACCTTCTTCAGCAACTTTACGAGCAATCTTGCATTTTGTCAGCATTCCACCACGACCAAAGGCAGATTTCTCTGTCTGTATATAATCTGATAAGTCATCATCCGCACCCTTAATCTCTCTGATAACAACGGAGTCTGCATCCGTTGGATTCCCATCATATATACCATCGATATTACTCAGTATTACAAGAGCATCCATGTCCATCATCGTAGCAATAAGTCCGGACAATTCATCATTGTCGGTAAACATAAGTTCGGTTACGGAAATAGTGTCATTCTCATTTACTATGGGAATCACACCATTGTCCAACATAACCTCCATACAATGCTTCTGGTTCAGATAGTGCGTACGACTAGCAAAGCTCTCCTTAGTAGTCAGCACCTGACCACATACTATTTTATGCTCCCTGAACAGTTCGTAGTAGCGATTAATCAGCTTAGCCTGTCCTACGGCAGAATAAAGCTGGCGTGCAGATACTGAGTCGAGCTTCTTGCCGGCATTAACCTCACTCCTCCCCGATGCTACTGCTCCGGACGAGATTAGGATAACCTCCACCTTGTTTCTACGCAGCTCCGCCACTTGGTCTACTAAGGCAGACATACGGGTGACATCCAATGTACCATCCTTACGGGTAAGCACATTGCTGCCAATCTTAACTACTACTTTTTTATACTGAAACATTGTACTATTATAAGTCAATTCTTATTAATTATCCTTGGCGCGTATTTCCACACGACGAATCTTACCGCTGATAGTCTTAGGCAGTTCGTCCACAAAGTCGATTATTCTCGGATACTTATAAGGGGCAGTTACTTGCTTAACATGACTCTGCAACTCCTTTATCAAATCCTCGCCGGCTTTGTCTTTATATTCTTTAGACAATATTATGGTAGCCTTTACTATTTGTCCGCGTATTTCGTCAGGCACTCCTGTAATAGCACATTCTACCACAGCAGGATGAAGCATCAAGGCACTTTCCACCTCGAATGGACCAATACGATAGCCGGAACTCTTTATCACATCGTCTACACGACCAACGAACCAGAAGAATCCATCCTCATCACGCCATGCCACATCTCCGGTATGATATACGCCATCATGCCATACATTGTGAGTAAGTTCCGGATCACGATAATATTCCTTGAACAAACCTAATGTTTTTTTATCCTCAGGCACATAAATAACGATCTCGCCCTGCTCGCCATCTTCCACAGGAGTTCCATCACTACGGATTAAATCCACCTGATACTGCGGATTAGGCACACCCATCGATCCCGGCTTAGGATTCATCCAAGGGAAAGTTGCAATAGTCAGAGTAGTCTCGGTTTGTCCGAAACCTTCCATCAGCTTTATGCCTGTAAGGTTTAGGAACGTATCATATACGGCTGGGTTAAGAGCCTCGCCGGCGATAGTACAATATTTGAGAGAAGACAAATCATACTTAGTCAAGTCCTCGCGGATAAGGAAACGAAATATTGTAGGAGGTGCACACAAAGAAGTAATGCGATACCTCTCTATCATTACCAACATATCAGCAGGAGTAAACTTCTCATGATCGTACACAAAGACATTCGCTCCGGCAATCCATTGTCCATATAGTTTTCCCCATACAGCCTTTCCCCAACCCGTATCAGCAATTGTAAGATGTAGACTATCTCCGTCCAGATTATGCCAATAGCTCGCTGTCACGATATGCCCCAAGGGATAAGTAAAATCATGAGCCACCATTTTCGGATTGCCTGTTGTTCCGGAAGTAAAATACATCAACGAGATATCATCATTGCTATTAACCTTTTCAGGACGAACGAATGGTGCTGCCGTTTCAATTCCTTTTTGGAAATCGGCAAAGCCTTCAGGTATCGACGGACCGATAGATACTAACTGCTTCACACTTGGTGATTCGGGCATAGCCTCTGTCACATGATTAGTGATAAGGTCTTCGCCACAGCAAACAATCATCTTAATGTCTGCCGCATTATTACGATATACAATATCCTTCTTTGTCAACAAATGAGTAGCCGGAATAGCAACCGCACCCAGTTTATGAAGGGCTATGATAGAGAACCAAAACTCAACACGTCTTTTGAGAACAAGCATAACCATATCGCCATGCCCTATTCCCAATGATTGGAAGAAGGAAGCAGTACGATCCGAATATTCCTTTATCTGAGCAAAAGTAAAGTCGAGATGTTCTCCCTTATCATTAGTCCAACATAACGCCTTTTTGTCGGGAGCTTGTGCAGCCCATTCATCTACGACATCATACCCGAAGTTAAAATTGTCAGGCACTTCAACCTTTAAGTTATTTATGAAATCCTGTTGTGAAGTAAACGTTTGTTTTTTTACAAATCTATCTAACATAATCAATCTTTTATTATATAATGACAGCCAGAAACTGCACCTCTTGCCCATCCAATGCTTTCATTCCATGAGGCAATTCTGAATTATAATATATACTATCTCCCTCTTCAAGAACCAATTCCTTACCATTGATATTGATAAGCATACGACCTTTCAATACGAGGTTAAACTCTTGTCCGTGATGAGAGCTAAGATGCGCCTCCTTGACCTCATCCTTCGGGTGAATCGTTACGATGAAAGGATCTCCCTTTCTGTCATGAAAGCCGGAAGCAAGAGCCTGATATTTGTAAGCCTTAGTACGTTCTACTGCCTCACCCTTTCCTTTGCGGGTTATGTAGTATGAATTCATCTTCGGTTCGTTTCCAAACATAAGTGTGGTAAGTTCTATACCATACGAATTTGCTATAGTATGCAATACACTGACAGAGATATCGACTGCGCCACTTTCCAACACAAGATATTCTTCCACAGTCATACCACAAGTATTCGCCATATCCTCAGGCGTAATATCAAGAACATCCCTCAAACCTTTAAGGCGTTCTACTATTTGTATAATCTGTTCGTTCATATTTATTTAATATATCAATAAGGATAGCAAATATATACATAATAATAAAGGGTTCATTTCTTTCTGCCCCAAAAGGGCAATAAATGCTTATAAAATGGTATGTACTCCTATTAGTTTCGTGTAAATATGTAAGATGGCGAAATAATTTATGCCAGAACATCGCATTATTCATTGCCGAATAAAGTTTTCAAGCAATAATGCGGATTTCTTGAATGTCACACGACTTTGAGGAGCTAAAACGTGATCTTTTAGTTCCTCAAAGTCGTGCGGCAAGGTATTCTAAGAAAAGAGACCTTGCACGTTCTGAGATAAGTCTTATTTAGATGAAGAACAGCGACACTCCGCAGACACTTATCACTGCCCCTATGATTTCTCGTGCACTTATAGGTTGCTTGAAGAGTAATCTTGAGGGAATCAAGATGATGATTGGCGTTAATGCCATTAGCGTGGATGCTACTCCTGCTGTGGTATATTGAACTGCCATCAGCGAGAATGACACTCCGACGAATGGCCCGAAGAATGTACCAAGAGTTGCGCCTGTCATTGCCTTGCCATCACTGAACGATTGGAAGAATTGGCGAGATTGTCCTGCCAACAAAAGGATAATGATAAAGCCAAGCACGCCTGTGACCGCACGCATCTGGGTGGCAGCGAATGGTAGAAGGAATGCTGCGGTAGAATTGGTCGCGGCATCAGGTAGTATGGTGTAGCTCATCCCTATTTTGCTGAGAACGATGCCGACACCTTGTCCGACACCTGCGCCTATGCCCAACAGAATGCCCTTGATGGGCACTGTAGATTGCCATTTGCCGGAGACATTGCCTCCTTTGGAGAAAATAGAAAGTCCGATACCAAACATGGTGACGAACATTCCAAGTATAGCGTATGAAGACATCGTTTCGCCAAGCAATATCATCCCCGTTAGCGCAGCACTTGGCGGAGCGAGAGTCATAAACAATTGTCCTAACCGCGAACCGATAATCAGGTAGGAGTTGAACAAACAATAGTCACCCAATACATAGCCGACAAAGCCGGATAGCGATAACCACAACCATGCTTCACGACTGGCGTGAAACGGAATAAAGTCGCCCGTAAAAAAGCTCAGCGTAATGCCGAGCATAAGAATCGCCATTACAAGACGGATAATATTCAGAGAGAGTGCTCCGATTTTCTTGCCTGCATATTCGAAGCTGAGAGCCGTAATCGTCCACGATACTGCTACTCCGATTGAAATTAATTCACCAGTGTATTGCATTTCGATTGAGGTTGTGTGAGATGTAGAGTTTTATTTGTTTGTTTATTTGTCAGAAAGGCACTTCGTTATTTCCCGTTCCCTGACTTAAAAAGTTTTCAGAGGGAGTAATATTAGGCAATATCTTGGAATTTTTATTGCCTTCATCGTTATTGTTGTTTATTGATGACGATGTAAATTCTCTGATCTGTATATCGTCTTCAACATTCATAAATTTAGCGAAGTCCGACTTAAAGCGCAGGCTTACGTCGCCTGTCGCACCGTTTCTGTGCTTAGCAATAATAATTTCTGCTATCCCAATCAAACTATTGCCTTTATCATCTTCTGTTATCTTATAATATTCAGGTCTGTGAATAAAGCACACCATATCGGCATCCTGCTCAATTGCACCGGACTCACGAAGGTCAGCAAGCTGCGGACGTTTGCCTTCTGCTCCCTGACGACTCTCAACACCACGGTTAAGCTGTGACAAGGCGATAATAGGAATATTCAATTCCTTAGCTAAACCTTTCAACGAACGCGATATTGTACTAACCTCTTGCTCACGACTACCGAAAGTCATACCGCTTGCGTTCATCAACTGCAAATAGTCGATTATAATACATCTCACACCATGCTCTCTAACGATACGTCTTGCCTTCGTACGCAATTCGAAGACTGAAAGACTTGGAGTATCATCCACATAAATAGGAGCATCATATAGGTCGTTTATCTTTGCATCGAGTTGTTCCCATTCGTAATCCGCCAAACGACCGCTCTTGATCTTATCACCGGATATTTCGCAAACGTTCACAATCAGACGATTCACCAACTGAACGTTGCTCATCTCAAGAGAGAACAAAGCAACAGGCGTGTTATGATTAACCGCCATATTCTTCGCCATCGAAAGGACGAACGCCGTCTTACCCATCGCAGGACGAGCGGCGATGATGATAAGGTCAGAGTTTTGCCATCCCGAAGTAATCTTATCTAAGTCGTTAAAGCCCGTACGAACTCCGCTAAGACCTTCCTTCTGGTTTGCAGCTTTCTGCAACAGGTCTAACGCATCCTTGATTACAGGATTGATGGCAGTTATATCCTTCTTTACATTACGCTGTGAGATTTCGAACAATTTACCTTCAGCCTCCTGCATAAGATCTTCAACATCCGTAGTGTCATCGAAAGCTTTACCCTGTACATTTGCTGTGAAGGAAATAAGCTCACGAGCAAGATACTTTTGTGCAATAATACGCGCGTGGTATTCGATATGCGCACTACTTGCCACCTTTGTTGTGAGTTGCGAGACATAGAATGGTCCGCCGACAAGATCTAAGTCACCACGCTTACGCAACTGCTCTATCACGGTCAACATATCAATCGGACGCTGGGTTATAGCAAGATCAGCTATTGCCTCATAAATCAGCTGATGAGACTTTTCGTAGAAACACTCCGGTTTTAGGATTTCACTTGTGATAGAGTATGCGTCCTTTTCGAGCATCAATGCTCCAAGTACTGCCTCCTCTAACTCAGGAGCCTGAGGTTGTAGCCGCCCCATATCAGGAACAGCTACAGCCTTAGACCTTGAATTTGTATAATTTCTTTTCGACTCAGCCATTTTCAAATACTTATTGTATTGTCTGTGGCCTGTCTTGAGGGTCAACTCCAAATGTTGGAGAAGGAGTAGATCCCATTTCAAAGATTAATTCACCTCCGGCAACGATATCCTTAAATTCGATATATGATTTAGTATGAGGCTTGCCATTAAGGGTTACACTCTGAATATATTTATTCGCCAAGCTATTATTGTTAGTCTTAATAGAGAATGTCTTATTGTTACCTACATTAATAACAGCCTCATCCAATAGAGGACTACCAAAGACATAAACACCGCCGGCAGGAGCTACCTGATAGAAACCAAGAGCAGACAAGATATACCATGCAGACATCTGGCCAACATCCTCATTTCCGCATATTCCGGCAGGGGTATCGTCATAAAGTGTTGTCATCGTTTCGCGTGCTTTATCGGCAGTCTTCCAAGGCTGACCTACATAAGGATAGAGGTATATAACGTGATGGCTCGGCTCATTACCATGAGCATATTGTCCGATAAGACCGCTGATGTCAGGAGAAGCATCCTCGCCCAAATCTCCTTGGACAATGAATAATGAATCCAGCTTCTCAACAAATGCAGCTTCGCTTCCGAAAAGATCAACCAAGCCTCCTACATTCTGAGGAACCAACCAAGTATATTGCCATGCGTTACCCTCAGTATAATCGTTCTCACGGTGTACTGATTTGAAAGGATCTAAAGGCTCAGGTCTGAAATTACCCTTTGAGTCGATACCTCTCATAAAGTTGATGCTATGATCAAAGTAGTGAGTGAAAGAATTACTTCTGTTAAGGAAGTATTCATAGTCCTCAGTAGCATTTCTTTTCTTCGCTACCTGAGCCAATGCCCAGTCTGCCAATGCGTATTCCATACCTACTGCAACTGATTCATTTTCTTTATCAAAAGGAACATAACCATATTCCTTATAATAATTCAAACCTCTTTCGTCAAGCATTGCTGAGTTCTTCATTGCTTCATAAGCAAGGTCTTTATCAAATCCTGAGAAACCTTTAAGGTAAGCATCAGCCACTACAGGGATACCCGGATTACCAACCATACAGTCTGTTTCGTTTCCAACTAAATGCCATACCGGCAATTTACCTTGTTGCTTGTAGATATGCAACATAGTATTGATGATATCAGGCATCTTTTCAGGATGAATGATAGTCATTAGCGGATGAGCAGCACGATATGTGTCCCAAAGAGAGAATGTAGTATAGTTAACGAAGCCATCTTTAGAGTGAGACTTACCGTCTGCGCCTCTGTAATCACCGTTCACATCAGCGAATACTGAAGGAGCAATCATTGTGTGATAAAGAGCTGTATAGAAGATACGCATAACCGACTTCTCTTTAGAACTCGCTTTAATCTTATTCAATTCAACATTCCAAGCCTTGTCGGCATCAACTACTACTTGTTCGAAATTCCAACCCGGAAGTTCTTCTGCCATATTAAGTTTTGCATTCTCAATACTTACAGGAGAGACTGCAACCTTAACCAACACTTCCTTGCTACCATCAGCCGGCGCAAATTGAGCCTGACCATAAGCACGACGTGTAGTAAGAGTAGTTCCTTCCTGAACTTCGTTTGATGTTATTGTAGAGAATGTTGTAATAGGCTCAGAGAATACAGCAGTAAAATAGACACGTTGGTCTGATGCCCATCCTCTTGAATAACGATAGCCCGAGATAACACTATCATTTTCCTGAGTTATAAAACCTTCTACCGGAGCATCCCATCCGATTCCGGCTTCAAGGTCGATAACCATTTTAGGGTCGGCTGCCGATTCTGCATTGTATGTATATTTATGGAAACCTACTCTCTTTGTAGCTGTAAGCTCTACATCTACATTGTAGCGATCTAAATGAACAGCATAATAACCAGGCTTAACTGATTCTGTTTCTCTTCTAAATAAAGAGTATAACCCTGATGATTCATCACCGTGAACTCCTCTTCTGAATGTCGGATTGCCGGTTATAGGCAGAAGCACGATATCGCCCAAGTCGCCAATACCTGTACCACTAAGGTGAAGATGAGCAAAGCCCATTATTGTAGAATCAGAGATATGATATCCCGAGCACCAGTCCCATCCTTGAGTAATATTTGATGGACCTAATTGAACTGCTCCGAAAGGAACGTTAGCACCAAGAAACACGTGACCATGATCACCAGTACCAATATAAGGGTCTACATACTGAGTAAGATTAAGCATCTTATCGTTTGAGGATGCCCCATCCGTACATGATGTTAACATTGTTGCGGCTAATCCGCAGCAAACTCCCACTGATAAGATGTTTGCAAAGAAACTTTTTTTCAAATTCATGTGATTTAATTATATACTTAAGTTATTCTAATTTTAAACGCTGAAGTACAAAGATAAACACAATCTTAGAATAAGCCCTTTCAAGGTGTTATTCCTTTTTCACATAATATCAACAGTATATTAACATCATACCTTCCAAAAGCACCCTTAGGTTATCCGTTTTGCGCTGGATGCGTTGACAAACAACACATCTCCCAATCCTTGAAAGTCTGTAAAGTATTTGGCTTCATCACGCTTGATAGTCTCTTCCCTGAAGCCTATTATTGTAAGACCTGCATACTTGGAGTTTGCACTGATTACTTCATTTATTCTCTGATTAGGCTCAATAGTGACCATTTCAATATTTGCAAATGTGATAGGAAGGCGTCCCTCTCTTATACGCTCTTTTATCTTATCCACCACATCTTCCTTTTCAGCATGAGAACTTGTTATGAATATCTTTATCTGACTTTTTTTCCAGTCGGGATGTGCCATTATGATATAGCCAAGTAGAATCATAAGGTTCGTATTTACCTCGTCGGTAGCCCTTATCCATACGTGTATATCATTCTGACTGCGGACAGGATAGGCTGAACCGGCGAATATACAAACATCGAAATTGCCTGCCTTTGTCAGACTAATATTATCAATAATACGATTTAGCTCCTCAGGGTAAGCCTTGTCATATTCGAAGATTACCATATTGTTTTCCATTCCTGATATCGATGGCGTCTGGATAACCTGCGCGATTGCTGAGGTGTACGACGGCGAAATCATGGTGTCGATATACAGCGAACTTTCGTTGCTTTTCTGTGTGGCTATCAGCTGTCGTAATATCTCCTTGGATTCGGCATGAGTTTGTTTGCTATAATAGCCTTCGATAAAATGGAAATAAGTACCAAAGCCGTGCTGAAAACTTATCCATTTCATAAGAAGAAGTATCTTATCACGATCGAATGAGTTAGGGGAAATACATATCGCCGCCGGACGCCATTCCTCCTGTTCGGCACCGGTTATGTCTTTTTGCATAAATATGCGTAGATATCTGTTCAACTGGAAGAGTGAACCTCTGAATATATCCACAAGTCCCTTCTGACTCTTATTGTAATGTTCGAGAAACAAATATATTATCACAATCAAAAGGTATGACAGAATAGTATATAGCGAGTTAATCATAAACATAACCCAAACCGAAAGAACAAATCCGCCGAGCGACAGATACCATCTGGAGTTGAACTTTGGACGATAAGATGGAGCAGAACCGAAGTGGTTAAGGAATGAGATAAGGCATAATGTTCCATAGGTAATAAGGAAGAACATTGATATAATTTGCGCCACCGAGTCTATATTCCCAATTATAACGAAGAATAACGCGATTAGAAATGATATTATAGTAGCATTATAGGGTTCGTTGGTTTTACCTATTCCTTTGGACAGAAACGAATTTGCTGAATTGAACGGAAAACTCTTGTCGTTGGCAAGGGCTTGCAATGTCCGCGGAGCTACAAGGATACAACCTAAGGCAGACGAGAACGTACAAGCGGCAAGTCCTACAGGTATAGCAATATGCCCCCAGACGGCTATCCGCGACATAATAAGCTGGTCTTCTAGCAGGTCTGCTTGCGACGCTGAAACAGCGAGCTTCCATATCACCAATACATATATAACAAGTCCTGCCAAGGTCGCACCCATTGTTCCAAGAGGAATAGCTTTACCGGGGTTCTTCAAATCACCGCTAAGACCTACTCCGGCAGTCATTCCCGTAAAAGCGGGGAAACAAATAACAAACAATGGAAAGAAATTGTCTTTATTAATAAAGTCAAAATTATTACCGGGAAGTCTTGCGACATCCTCGCCAGCCTCTATCGGAGAGCCGATGAAGAACATCAGCATAGAAACAAAGAGAATGGCATTAATAAGATAAAGCATCTTCATACCAATATCTGATCCTTTACGCAAGATCAGCAGACCAAGGAAGATTAGCGAAGGGACACTTATCACCTGCTTCGGCAACTCAAAGCCAAAGGATGCATTCCACCAATAAAAGAAAGGAGAAAAAGCCTCAGTAAACGCAATCACATAAAAAGCAACGCTAATAGCCTGAGAGAAAAACAACGTAAGACCAATCGTGGAACCAATCTTAAGACCAAACGAGCGCGAGATAATATAATAAACTCCACCTCCCTCTACACGCGTATTTGTAGCAATCTCGGATACTGCCAATGCTGTAGGAATAGTAATAAGATGCCCTAAAATAATAATAACCATAGTGCCCCAAAAGCCCAAAGAGCCAACCGCAAATCCAAGGCGAAGGAAGAGAATAGCACCAAGAATAGTTGATATAGTAGTAAGAAAGACGGCGGTAGCTCCGAATCCACCCGCTTTATTATTTTTTGTTGCTGATTCCATAACACAAGAGTTTTTTATATTCATGTAAATGTGATTATTTTTTTTCAGAAATCATCACCCTCTTGCATAAAATATCCTTGCAATAATCTTAAAAAAAGTTCACTTAAAAGAATGTATCATGAGCTCGATCTATTCAAGTATTTGCAGTAGTGAATCTTTTTTCAAGTAACCACGCAGTGTTGATAAATGCATAACTGTATGCTAAGAACGAAGCAAATATTTCTATCCTTGTTGATACATTCATATTATAATAACAACTTTAATGGTACGTTTTCCATTATAGAAAATGAGGTTTCAAGTACAAAAAGAGCCATGCGAATTATCACAATCCACATGGCTCAAAACACATTTACAAAACTTAATGACATTAATAAAATGTCATCTTTTTAATATGTCATCTTACAACACCCTCTGTTGTTGAAACAACAACAAAGGATGTGAATGTAAATGCAAACCATCTTAAAAACAATTTACATATTTTATCGTCCGAAACGAACACCAACCTTCAAACCTACAGAGAAAGGCTTAACATCTTTCACATGGCCTGAGTTCAGCAAACCATTGTAACCAATACCAGCACCAACAGGACTGCCGGAAACAGGGTAGCGATCCGGAGAGAGAAACAAGCCATCAGAGCTTTTCTTAATGTCTGTAAAGCTATAATTGAGATATGCACCGATCGATAAATCAGTTTTATCAGACAAGGCAAAAAGAAAACCAAACTCTGCGGTTCCAACAACACCATACTTCAGACGAAGATCTTCCTTTCTCTCAAAAGTAGAATCAGTCAAGTCTGTTGTTCCAAACCCATGTTGTGGAACAGGAGGGTTGTCAGGTGCACCCATGTCAAAACGTTGACCTTCTTCAACATAATAACCGGAAACATTAAGAAGACTATTAGCACCTGAACGCAATTTGTATTTAGAAACAACAGGCAATTGGAGCCTACCACCGGCTGAAGCATAAAGGCCCCATTGGCGGTCATCAAAACGAGTCCTATAGTTTAGAACTAATGGAATATCAAGGAAGTAAACATCTTGTTGTTCTTCAAGATTAGAAAATCTCAAACGAAGGTCGAAATCACGGGGGTTACCAGAGGTCTCGTCATCGTCAATATATCGACCTAACTCATAAGCATTATCCAGTCCACCTTTAAGAAGGCTTCTTGAACCCGTATATGAAAGACCGGCTCCTAAGCCAACACCCCAATGAGAACTGAAGAAATAATCATAACGCAATTCAAGACCGTAACCAAGGCCGCCTTTAGAGGACGATTTAAAACCGGCATTATCAATCAGGTCATAATTAAGACCCGAGAAACCACCATGAACACTAACATTAAGATGATGCGAAATAGAATCCTGACGTTGAGAAAAAACATCTGAGGTGGTAAAGAAAAACAACGCAGTTATAGAGAATATAATAATTCGATTCATAATTATTCTTATTTTATTGTTAAACGTTTAACTTCAACCTTTCCGGAAGGCAGGGTAACAACCACAAGGTATGAACCGCCAGTAAAATCAGCATAGATAGAGTTAATATCTACAGACAGTTTATCACGGTAAACAATACGTCCGCTCATATCATAAATATCAACAAGGCCAGTGGTTGATGGCTCTGATTCTATTTCTCTCAGTAAGATGTTAAACTGATGACCTCTTGTAACGAGGCTAGGAGAAAGAGTAGCAGATGCACCAGGCGTTCTTTCGTCAAATGTAATAGAACAGCTTTCAACATAAGTGCCATCAACATAATAAGCACGGACAAAATAAGTACCAAGCAAGCCATCTTCTTCGGTATAATACTGAGAGCTACCATAATTGGTGATCGAAAGACCATCCTTATACCATTGGTAGCGAACGAACTTATCATCTGAATTGTCGACATACATTACATCATCCCATTTCATCAAGACAGAGAAGCAACATGAAACAGAAACATTGTCAGACTTTAACTCATCACAAACCCCATAGACTACAACATGATATATACCATCATTGAGCTCACTAAGAACAGATTCATAAACATGGGATATTGCTCCAGGGATTTTAACACCATTGAGATACCATTGATAAGACAAGATATTACCTGTTGCATCAACACTCAAACGGAAGCGATCGCCAAGGCTCAAATCAGAAATTGATTCAGGCTGTTGAAGAATAACAACATCGCCTTCTACATCGAAGTTGAATTCATATCTTGTGATTAAGTCAGCAACCTCATCGCTTTGAAGCAAAACAAAACCACTATAGCTGCCGCCAGTAACATTTCGGGGCACCTTGATAGGAATAATACTGTTAGCAGGCAAAAGGTGATAGGTGGTTAAATTCTCAAAGCCGGCGAGAAGAGCAGATTCAGAGAACTCAAGACTATAATAAATTGTCTTGCCGGAAATTAACAAGTTAAAGGGTAAAAAGAATTCATCAACAGAAGGACAGAAAGAGGAAAGACCGGGGATATTTATTCCTGACTCAGGAGTTATTCCGGGAGTTGGAAGCTCAGGAATTTCAGGATCAGGAGTTGGAGTGGTAGGTTTTCTTGTAAGACGAACTAAAATAGTATCAGGGGCTACAACATTATTTAATGTATACTGACCATTAAGTTCGCTCATATAACCAACATTCTTTCTTTCAACAACAGCATCATAGCCATTATGTCTACTTTTAATAGAAAAAGTATAATTACTTCCGGAGTCAACCTCATTGTCGCCAACGATAATTGAGGTCAAATCGTAGTAATAAAGGTCACCTCCTTCTATTATAAGATGAACCAATGGATTATAGTAAGCTTTCAAACGAAGGTCGAAATCGGCAAGTGGCGTGCCAAAAGACCAATCAGACGGATTAGTAGCATCAACACGCAAATTGGCATTGGTCATTACGCCTGTAGACATATAGTCGGTAAAATAATCCAAGCCTATATCGTTGGCTTGTTCTACGTTCTTCCAACCCTTATGTAAATATCCGGGGCGGTTAGGCACTACTAGATCTTCAGCCTTAGATCCATTATCAACAAGAAGCATTTCTCTTGTGCTTTCAAGAGGATCTACATTGTCGGCATAATTATATTCAACAAAGCAGAAACGAAGTAACGACAAAGTATTACCTACGCCACGTGAGTGATACAGCGTTAGAATGCTTTCATCATTTACATAGTAAATTTCTTGTTGATTACTTGCCATATACAAAGGATCATCAAGAATGTTCTGATAAGACTGGCCTTGACTATTTGTGGTATTCTCATTAGCACCGAAATAGATTCTTAAATAAGGACCGCCTGTCCAGTCTGACACAAGAAATCCTTCAGTCCCAGCTCCACTTATTCCTTTATTCACTACGAGAGTCGCATTAGCCGGATCTCGTGCAAAGTCAAAATAAACTCTGTATGATTCAAAATTACCAGGAAAACCCGGATCTACAGGCTTTATTATGGAGCTCTCAAGGGTAGCCAAATCTTTAAAGATAGGACTTGGCAGAAGTTCGGAAAAGACACCCATCTGTACGCGGTAGCCAGGTGCAGGTTTAGCAAGTTCAGGAATGACACTGCTCAGAAGTGTTATCGTATCCAGCTTTAAACAGTCAAGGAATGCCATTAATTCAATCTTATCTACCTTTGCAGGCAATATCACTGACTCCAGTGAGAATAAACCCGTGTATGACAGAGTCTTTAAATCCGTTATTGAGTGAGGCAGGTTTACCTCTTTCAGATTACGGCTATTACGAAAGGCTAAATCCGGAATCGCAGTTATAGCTGTAGACTTGATTGTTACTTTCTCCAGCTCTGTCTCGTAAAAGAGTTCATCACCGATGGTTTCGACCGATTTGCCAATTACAGCTTCTTTCAGGTTCTTTACGCCAAAAAAGGCACTTGAAGCAACCTCTGTGACTGTTTCTTTTGTCTCAAAGAATGTACCGACTTTGTTAGCAGGATAACGAACAAGGATTGTTCCATCAGTGCTGTAAAGAATACCGTCGTCCGACATGAAGCTAGCTGAAGAAGCAGTGAAAGACTCAAGGTTCTTTGCCCCGTTAAATGCGCCTTCATCAATCGTTGTTATACTTGAAGGAAATTGGTAGTTCGTTCCTGTTTTACCACCGGGATAGTAAACCAAGCGCGTCATATCGTTACTATACAAAGCGTCATTGTCTACCATGAAATCGCCGGAAGCATTCATCGTAAATTCCTCCAGGCCTTCCATACCCGTAAAAGCCCATCTCCCTATTGTTGTTACACTTGAAGGAATCTCTAATGTTTTAATGTTCACACAATTATAAAACGCATAATCTTTAATATCAAGCAACCCTTCCGGAAGCAGAACTGTTTCCAGCATTTTCTTGTCTTGAAACAGCCTTGTTGGTATAGAAGTCATACTCGTACATCCGGAAAAATCAACAGTTTGAAGGCCTGCTGCATAAAAGAACAAAGAATGCGGAAAAAATATCTCGGCGTCTAGGTCTTCAGAAAGAGTCAAATTTGTACAACCGGAAAAGTTAAACGTTTTTAAATTATAATTTCCACCAAAAGCATGTTCACCAATTGTTTCCAGAGAAATACATCCGGAGAAGTCCACTGACTCTAAAGAAGACGTCCCATCAAAAATAAAATCATCAATTATCTCCAAATCTGTACAGCCAGAGAAATCTACAAATTTCAGCTTTGTATTTAAATCAAAAAACATCATTTCTTTAATACCTGAGTTAGAGAAATTAACAGACTCAAGTTCAGGTGTTGTACAATAGTCAGGAAACGCTGAGAAAAAGCTCCAACCCAGAGTCTGTATATTTATACATCCGGAGAAATCAATCGATTTCAAATTAGGAACTTTTTGTTTATTGGAATTACCAAGCAGATTCCAAGGTACAGGAGCGTCGCCGAGGTGCGCATTATCCAGCGTAACAATAAGGCCGGTACATCCTGAGAAATTAATAGATTCCAAATTAGGAACATTAGTGGGAGAGCTAGCCGTATTCAGACCAAAAAGGGTGAAACCAATACTCGTTAAGTTGGCACATCCTGATATATCAAACTCCTCCAAATTAGGGCAATACTGAAATATAGAGCCGGAAGAAACATTGAAACGTGTAAGATTATATCCATCCAGGTTTCCACCGGGACCATCTGTAATTTTCAGTATTGCGCCTCCTCCCCCGGGCGTGGCAGGTTCTATTCTTGTGATTGTTGCGTCGCTGCCAGAGAGGGAATACGTTATCTTGTAATCGCTGATAGTGACTTCAACCGCAAAACATCGCGTAATACTCCCTATTACCATCATGATAGCAATTAAGGACAGCCTAATTTTCTTTGTTTTCATCATTTCTTTTTTTTATTTAAACGTTAAAGGGGTAAAAAACTCCGATCGGCATCCATCCTGCACCACTGCTGTATACGGAGAGGTCGAGGTTGTTTGTTCAAAGTAGTGGCCGTCGTAATCTGTACCGGTTCTTAGTTCTGTGGAAAGGAATAACAGCTGTTCTGCTGTTTGAATTAAATGAGGGTAGGAGTCCGCTCCCGTACCGCCCTGGAATTGAGCGTGACCCGTCGTTATGCTGATAAACAGCATTGTTAATAGTGTAAAAATATGCTTCATACCTTAATTGATTTATATTTGTAAATAGTGAGTTGTTTTCGCGTATATTTCATAGCATCCATGTTTTTAAGTTAGTATATGGGGGGCAAAGGATAATAAAGAACAAAAAATGCTGCTACAAGGCGCAGGAAGCTTTCCCAGAATGCCACACAGGTTGCACGAGACTTTGGGAAGCCTATCTGAAAACGCCACACAAGTTACGCAAGGCTTTGGGAAGCCTTCCAAAGGCACCCAAAAAAAATATTTCTGAAATGGATAATTACAGTTAGCAGATTTGCTAACTTGTTGATTTTTATTGTAAATTAAGCGAGGGAGGCTAGATAATCTCTCTCTCTCTCTCTCTCTCTCTCTCTAACAAATTAGTCGAGACCACCAAATCCGAAGGGCGGAATTGTGATAAATTAACGATATTTTTTACTGTTTTTTCCATGTATTGGCTACAAAGATATTCTTTGCTTTTAAAATATCAAATAATTAGGATGCTTTTTTCACCAAGGCTTTATTGTCACACATTGAATAATAACAGCGAGGATGTCTTTCATTCTCTTCTGAGCTAAATTTTCCCTAACTTCTTTTGCCATGGTGAAACGAGGACGCATTTGTCGGATAAATATCCTCACCTCAAAAACATTGAAAAACAACACTCGATTTTTGGCACAAAAAGTGACAAAATGATAGTATTTCGACGGTTTTACTTACGCGTGTTTTTTTGACCTCCGTTAAGTAAAAACGGGCGACTTTCGGCTCAATTGGACACGTACACTTTGCCAAGAGGATGCATCCTTTTTGTCAAGTGATTACTTACTCTTGCTCAAGAGGAAGTAATCACTCGAGCGAATGGTCAAAAATGCCTATTTTTAAAATATCACAAAAAAACGACACCTCGTTTATGCCCCTTTCCTGCGTCGTGGCTGCATTCATCCTCAAAAAGTGCCCAAGGTATTCCCGACACCTCAAACGCGCCTAGAGATCGATTTAAACGCCCTATATTAAAATGATAGAAAAATAGCGAAATGGTTGACAAAATGATAAACGGAACTGCTTTTACACAAAAGGCACATTACTGATTCATCCAACGAATACGTAGTTAGATTCAAATATTTAAAATAGTGAACGTAATCATTGTCTTGTGACAACGTAATGGCACGCTCGTGACAACACAATGGCACAGTTGTGACAAAGCATTGTCACGAGCGTGCCATTACGTTGTCACAAGAGGATCATAATGATTAGGTGTAAAAGAACCTTAAGTTTGCGGAAGAACAGAATTCCAAGGTTAGATTTTTACTTTTGTTGTATAGAAGGAAAGACCTAACCTCGGATATTTTATTACTCCGCAAACTTAAGGTTAATATTATGCAACCCGTACCGGGTTGGACACAAAAAAGGAACAACAAACTGGACACCATACCATACTGGTTTCTTAAACAGAAAAAGCTGGATTTTATCATCTTCTCGTTACAATACGATGAAACAAACGGACCTCTCACTATTTCAAAATAGTGAGTATGTTATCCTATTGAATTTATTACATAGGTGGGGATAAAAAGGTTCGTCCTGAAAAAGGTTAATTACTAACCTCTTTCAGGACGAAACAAATATAGGAGATTCGCTAAATTATCTTACTACGACCTTTGTTGTCTTACCGTCAACAACTACTACGTATATACCGGCAGGTACATTAACCGTTATTGTGCCATCCACTCTGTTGTTGTAAACAACATTTCCGGAAATAGACACGATTTGGATAGTAGATACTTTGGAAATGTCAATAGAGATTGTTCCCATTGCGACACTAATATTAGTAGTGTTGCTCATGAGTTCGTTTGAAGTTGCCTGACCTCTCTTTTCAACATTGATAGTTATCGTTGTGTTTGAATTTACACTTGGAACTACAAATTTAGTATTATCATAATAGTCAGGAGTTAAAAGTTTGCTGTTAGCGTATACCATAAGGATATCGTCGGCTTCCAATCCTGCCATATCTACATAGAAATCAAAGTCTCGACCTCCCTCAACCCTATAGGTCACGTTTGTAGCGTTACCTGCAAAAGTCGATTTTATTGTCATATAATACCACCCTCCCGAACCGGAGCCAGAGCCAGAACCTCCCCCCGGTGGGACAAGTGATGTCGGAGCAAGCTCCCATTGTGCTTCTAATACAATTTCATTACCCGGAGTTAAATCCGTAGAAACAATGCTACTCCAGAAATCAGCTGCACTTGTGAAAACGGTGCCTCCATTAGCACTCTTCCATCCTTTGAAAATATGCCCATCAAGGTTCATGCCCAATGGCCAGAAATCAATTGGTTCATTATAGCTTGCCGGTTCATTCGCAGGAGGGGTTGTACTTCCTCCATTATTTCCTCCTTTAAAATCAAATGTTATAAGTAAGCTCTCCGGTAACCAATCTGCGGTGATGGTAATTTTTCCATCACTTGGATTAGCTTTAGTATAAGTATCAAGAAGATCTTCCCATGTTGTTGTTCCTGTAATTGCAACTCCATTGTATGTCCATTTAGGGTTTCTATAACCCGCATTTGTTACTGATACTCCCGTGAGTGAAGGCAAAGAAATACTTGTATCGTCATACTTTATACCAGTAATATCACCTATAGCAGGAGAAAAAGAACCAGCCACTCCGGCATCGAAAACAAGTGTATATTCATTAGCTTTCCATTTGGCATCCAAGATCAGAGTCGAACTATTAACAGGAATAGTAGCACCAAAAAGAGTCGCCCAATCATCGCTAGTCGTTAGTATTGAGCTACCGTTATATGTCCATCCATCAAGAGTATATCCAATACGCTTTGCATCATCTTCATCTGGTAAATCAGCTGGTACTGTCTCATTAAAAGAGATTGTTTGGGTATACGTTGGTGCTACACCTTCAAAGACTTCTCCTGCACTACCAGCACTAAAATCTATCGTATAAGTGTAAGATGTCAAAGTCAAAGTAATATCATCAAGAACACTCTTGGTTACATCCCAAACATCTGTCCCATCTTCGCTCCAAAAATAACCAGCCACAGTCTCTGGACTAGGAACGACTCTTGCACCATTGTTTATTTTGATTTCGTCATTAGATTTTGAAGGATCTGCAGCAGTGTAATTGAAAATTACAGTCCTTATGTATTCCATATTATCCGAACCGTTTTCCATTTTTCCCAAATAGGGATAAAAATTAGTAACGCCAGAAGTTGCCCATGCAGCAGTAGGCAAGTTATCTAAAGCGCCATTAATGTCACTGAGGGAAGAAACATTAATCGTATAACCAGCGGTCATAGTACCAGTAAAGCCAACAGGCGTAGTAGTATCGGCATAGCTATTAGTGATGCTTCCTTTTGCTTCACTATGCCCGACCAAACTACCTCTTCGCCCAGATGTTCCTGTACTTGAATCTTTTAATATGGCATAGCTATTTATAATTGGTGCTATATTTAAACCAACTAATCCACCAACCACTAAACCACTGCCCGAACCAACATATGATGTTGTAATTGTTCCCACAGCATAGCAGTTTTTAATATATGTATCATTCTGACTATCGCCTTCATTAAATCCTACTAACAAACCAATCCTACTATTTAAATTACTACCTGAGAAGGTTGATGTGTACTCTATATCTCCTATGGCATAACAATTCTCAACCTTTCCTCCACGATTAGAATCACTATTATCCTTTTCATTACAACCAAGCAATAAGGCAGTTCTTGTTGCATTATAGGAGTTGTTTAATACAACCTTTCCTTGAACTCCAAGGTTTTTAATTGTTCCTCTTGATACTCCAAAAAGACCTGCATAATAATAGTCACCGCCAGATGCCGACTTAATTGGTTCGTCGATGAAAAGATTACTGATTAAGAATCCTTTACCATCAAAAATGCCATGAAAAGAACGGTCTCCAGGATTCCCCCAAGTTCCGATTGGCGTCATAGGGGCAGACTCACCACTAAGCTCAATATCTTCAGTTAATTCAAAATGAATACCCATAAGAGCATTTCGGTCACCACTTAAACCAGTCGAAAAACCATCAGTACGATTAACAATTTGAGCAAGCTTTCTTAAATCATCTTCACTATCAATTAAAAAAGGTTTAGCCGCACTACCCCAGTTATTGGGAGCATCAATAGCGGTATACAACATGGTATTATTTGTGATATTATCCCAAGCTGTATGGCCTGGTTCTTGTGCCCAAATGCTGCTTATAGGGATAAACAATGCAATAAAAAGTAAATAAATGTTCGTTCTCATAATCTGTGTTGTTGATGTTGTAAATAAAATGTATTGTGACTTCTCTATATGTCTATATGTTTATGTAGCAAATTCCGGGATATTAAAAAAGAACCCTCTCTCTCGTCATAGGGTTGGACAAGAATGAAGGACTTTTCATTATCGGAAGTAAAACTGAAATTATTTTCGGAAAGGCAATAAAAAAAGCGTACCACAAATGCCTTGAAACAAATCCCAATGTATTTACAGCCTGCAATAATATATTTAAACGGTAAAATGATATTTTTTGTTTTTTTATATGCTATTTGCGACAAAGGTATTTCATCTTTAATTAAACTGCAAAGATTTTGGCATCTATTTTCATAAAAAAAGCGGTTCTGTAGCCCTGAGAGCTACAAAAACGCTAAATTTCATGTATATTCTATGCTTTTGGAGATTAAATCTTGTAATAATCTTCCCAACCCTTGCGAGGCGGTTCTCCTACCAACATTTGATTTGCCAATGGATTATTAGTTATCTGCTTTGTATTTCTGTCGAACAATAGTTTTTCACCTAATTGCTGACTCAATACACCAAGGCAGAACACCTGACTCAATGGACCTGCCACAGAGAATGGCGAACGGGTCTTTTCTTTACCCATACAGCTAAGCAGGAAGTTTGCATAGTGATTAGATGGACTTTCTGGTACTTCAGGCAGTTTATGAGCCATATCCATTGCTATTTCCTCAGGTATTATTGACAAGGTACTACCATGCGAACCACCCTTGAATGTAAGCGTCTTTGAATATATTTCCTTACCTGGGTTCAGTGTCGCGGGCTGAATCTTACCTCCGGCAACAACAGGTATGTTAGGATCTAAATCAGAAACGCCATAGCCTTCCGGAACAGCAGGTATATTGTCTAATCCATCTTGCCAAGTTATATCCAATGCCGGCATATCACCTCTTTCCGGGAACTTAAATACAATCGTTGACGACATTGGGAAGAAGAATTTATTATGCCCCTTCAAATAAGTAGGATTTATTTCCTCTGGCAATCCAAGATCAAGGAATTCATGTGCAGTATCGATGATATGCGCGCCCCAGTCACCTAAAACGCCCATACCGAAATTGTACCAACAACGCCATTGCCCATCGACAAAGTCCTTATTATAATCGTGATGTTGAACAACACCAAGCCATGTATCCCAATCCATTGTAGAAGGAATTGGCTGTGCAGCAGGGAAACTTCTCATATTAGGATCCCATTCATGCCAGCGACGTGGATTGTTCATGTGGGCTGTGATAGAAGTAACATCCTTTATGATACCTGCATCCTTCCATGTTTTGAATTGGAAATAGTTACCCTCCGAGTGACCTTGGTTACCCATCTGTGTAACAACGCCATATTTCTTTTCTCCCTTCATCATCAATTCAACCTCGTTGAACGTACGTGCCATTGGCTTCTCCACGTAAACGTGTTTTCCATGCGCCATAGCCTCCATTGTAATAGGGAAGTGAGCATGATCCGGCACACCTACCGTAACAGCATCAATCTTGCCCCCCATCTTGTCGAACATCTGACGGAAGTCCTGAAAGCGTGGTGCATCAGGGAACATATTCATAATTTCCTGTGTATGAGGAGCCCCCATATTAACATCACAAAGAGCTACGATATTACACAATCCTGTACTATATAAGTCTTTTGCTATTTCGCCCCCACGGAAACCAATTCCGATAAGAGCAAGATTCACACGTTCGTTCGGACTCGCAAGAGAAGTAGATGCAAGTAGTGGGTTTGCTTTCATTGGTGTCCAAAAAGTAGGAACTGCCGTAACGGCAGATGCAGCTAATGCATGTTTCAAGAACGAGCGTCTTGAGATTTCTTTTGAATTCATGGTATTATTTTTATGTTATGTTTGCTAAAATACGACTATAATATGCGAATATAATGTTTTTTTGCTTTTGACAATCAGTTACTCTTTTTCATTTATATCTAAGTTTCACTTTTATATTGTAAGAAAAACCATGCCATATTAAAGAATTAGCATGAAAAAAATACAACTTTTAGTGTTAAATCATTACTTTTGCATATAATTGTAAGCAATTAAAAAAAACAGTTGAAATATAAAACAAAAAGAAACATGGCACACCATCAACTAGATACATTAGATGAGAAGATTCTAAAACTTATTATTGGAAACGCAAGAATGCCATTCCTTGAAGTAGCAAGAGAATGTAATGTGTCTGGTGCAGCAATACACCAACGTATTCAAAAGCTAACCAATATAGGAGTTATAAAAGGATCGGAATTTATAATAGACAATACTAAGGTTGGATATGAAACTTGCGCTTATATGGGGTTATTCCTCAAATCGCCCGGGCAATTCACCACTATAACAGAAGCATTAAGAAATATTCCTGAAGTTGTAGAATGTCACTACACTACCGGTCAGTACGATTTATTTATTAAGATTTACGCAAAGAACAATCAACACTTGTTGAACATAATCCATAATAAACTTCAACCATTAGGATTAGCCCGTACAGAATCGTTGATTTCGTTCAAAGAAGCATTCAAAAGACAAATCCCAATTGAATTAGGCGAGCTAAACGAACCAACCTCGACTGCAAACAAAGAATAATTGTTCATTTATTGATATAAAAACAAATAACCCGAACAGCATCTGCCATTCGGGTTATTTTTATTATGATAAGAAAGTATCTTATTCTACGTTCAAAGTTACACGCTTGAAAGCAACTACAGTCAAATCCTTATTTTGCTTTTGCAAGTATTGTTCGATTGTAAGTTTTGAGTCCTTAACAAACTCTTGTTGCAATAAAGTGTTTTCTTTATAGAACTTTTGGATAGCGCCATCAGCGATACGATCCAATAGATTCTCAGGCTTACCTGCTTCAACCGCTTTTTCACGTGCAAGATTCTTTTCCTTTTCGATAATCTCTGCAGGAACTTCTTCAGCACAAAGAGCAACAGGGTTCATTGCAGCAATTTGCATTGCAATGTCACGACCAACTTGTGCGTCTACCTCTTGGTTGAATGCTACGATAGTAGCCAACTTATTTCCCGGGTGGATATAAGCAACAGTAGATGTTCCATTGATGAATTCATAGAAACCGATTTCCATCTTTTCACCTGTAACACCGATACGGTCTGTGATATGCTCTTGGATAGCACGTCCATCTGCCAAAGGAGCAGCTTGTAGCTCTTCCAATGTAGCAGGCTTCTTAGCAGAAGCAACGTTCAAGATATCCTGCGCCAATGCAACGAATTGTTCGTTCTTTGCAACGAAGTCAGTTTCACACTTCAAAGCCACGATTGCAGCATAGTCTCCATTTTGAGCTGCCAACACACAACCTTCTGCCGCATCACGATCAGAACGTTTTGCTGCAACAGCTTGACCTTTTTTACGAATGATTTCCATTGCTTTGTCGAAATCACCGTTAGCTTCTTCCAAAGCTTTTTTACAATCCATCATACCAGCTCCGCTCATTTTGCGAAGATGAGCGATATCAGCCATTGTAACTGCCATAATATTTTTCCTTTATAGTTATTAATTCTTATTATTCTATGTCTCAAAACAAGAATGTGTCAACCCGCTGATTAACGAAACAATCATTAACCGCAATGCTGACACATCATTTGTAAAATATCGAAATGATTATTTTTCTTCTGAGTCCTTTACATCCTCGATAGCTGGTGCGTCAACTGCGTCGTCTGCCTTGCGCTCTTTCCTTGCACCTGTTTTAGCTTTACGCTCTCTTTTTGGAGCTGCTTCGCCATCATTGTCATCAGAGCTATCGATTTTTTCAGCCTTACGTTCTTGCAAACCTTCGTTCATAGCTTCTACAATAGCACCCAAGATAACATCTACTGATTTTGTAGCGTCATCATTTGCCGGTACTACATAGTCGATATTGTTAGGGTCTGAATTTGTATCCACCATAGCAAATACAGGTATACCCAAACGATTTGCTTCACGTACTGCAATATGTTCTTTCATCACATCAACAACGAACAAAGCAGAAGGAAGACGAGTAAGATCTATGATAGAACCTAAAGTCTTTTCCAATTTAGCACGTTGACGTGTAATTTGAAGTTTTTCTCTTTTTGAAAGATTATCAAAAGTACCGTCCTTAGTCATCTTGTCGATTGTAGTCATCTTCTTGATGGCTTTACGGATAGTTGGGAAGTTTGTTAACATACCACCCGGCCAGCGCTCAGTAACATAAGGCATACCTATTGAGCCAGCTCTATCTGCAACGATTTGTTTAGCTTGTTTTTTTGTAGCAACGAAAAGTACTTTCTTTCCTGCCTTAGCAAATTGCTTTAGGATTTCAGCACATTCGTCAACTTTAGCAACTGTTTTATGTAAATCAATGATATGAATACCATTGCGCTCCATGAAAATATAAGGAGCCATTGCTGGATTCCACTTTCTTTTTAAGTGTCCGAAGTGAACTCCGGCTTCTAATAACTGATCAAAATTAACTCTTGACATTGTTGTTTTTTTTAATTCGTTTACTTTCTGTGTTTAACATTCAATCATCAGGTAGTCCCTCGACACTAACACATGCAAAAAAAATCCTAACGATTTAGATACTAAACGCCTCTTTCTTGTAAAAAAGTTCTGATAAACATTAACGTTTACTGAACTGGAATCTCTTACGAGCTTTTGGTTGACCCGGTTTCTTACGCTCAACAACACGTGGGTCACGAGTCATGAAACCTTCTGCTCTCAATGCAGGTTTGTCTTCAGCATTAATCTTAACTAATGCACGAGCAATACCAAGGCGTGCTGCTTCTGACTGACCTTTAAAACCACCACCATCAAGATTGATTCTTATATCATATTGTTCAGCAACATTCAATTTATTTAAAGGCTGCTTAACAATGAATTGAAGAATGGTAGAAGGAAAGTAATTAGCAAGTTCACGTTTGTTGATAGTTATCTTTCCCGTTCCTTCGCTTACGAAAACGCGAGCTACTGCAGCTTTACGTCTTCCTATTGCATTTACTACTTCCATTGTTATTATTTAATTGAATTTATGTCGATTAACTTTGGTTGCTGAGCTTCTTGTTTGTGCTCAGTACCAGCATATACGTACAAATTACCAAGTATTTTCGCACCTAAGCGATTCTTTGGCAACATACCTTTTACTACTTTTCTGAACAAACGGTCTTCACCTTTCTTGATTAACTCTGCTGGTGTAGTAGCACGTTGTCCACCCGGATAACCGGTGTATCTCAAATAAACACGGTCGTTCCACTTATTTCCTGTTAGAACAACTTTATCTGCATTGATGATAATAACATTATCACCACAATCAACATGCGGAGTAAAATTAGGTTTGTACTTACCGCGCAAAAGTTTTGCTACTTTTGAACAAATGCGGCCCAAATGCTGATCAGTCGCATCGACAATCACCCATTCTTTGTTTACAGTTGCTTTGTTTGCAGAAATGGTCTTATAACTTAAAGTATCCACTGCTTAAAAATATTTAATTAATAATTCAAAAAACATTTAACGATGATGTCACTAAGGACACTTATAGTGAAACAACACGTTAAAAACTAAACTCTTAGACTTAACTAGATAATATTCGGCTTGCAAAGGTAGATGTTTTATCGGAAATAAAAAAGAATCATGCATCTTTTTTCGCCTTATACATCAGGCTTAATAGGTAGGGCGTCCAGTTTGTCGTTCCTTTTTGTGCCACGATAGCGACCAACCCAATGTCCCGTTAGTTAGGGTGTTCAGTAAAGTGTTCCTGTTTTTGTGTCCAACCTGATACGGGTTGCATAATATTAACCGCCGTGATATGCGGAGAGAGCGTAGCGAACGGAGTCTTCCGGCGGCTGACGTCCTCCTTCCTTTTTCAACGCCGTAGGTGTTGCACAGGGGCATACTGATTGTGACACCCATTTAGCACATCCTCTTGTGACAATGCTTTGTCACAAATGCTCTATCACGATAATTACAAGATGGGGACCGACTATTGGGCGTAAGTTCTACTTAGGCATCAGATTCAATATTCCGAAAATCTAATTGAGTCTATTTTATTTACCCGAAAGAGATTTCACTATTTCCGGCAGGGTAAATATTTCTATATATTATGGTCTTAGTCACCTGGAAAGCGCATTGAGCATTACCGACTTACCAATATTAATGGTTCAATCCCTTGAATTATACTGCTTCTCCAAAATTTCACTATCTTTGTTGACAAATAAATTTTGAATACAAAATGAGTAGTTTCTTCAAAAAGCTGATAAAGGATACACTTGTTATAAATATTCTTTTGATTTTTACTGCCTCTTTGGCTCTCATTTATGGCACACTAAAATGGTTGGATATTTACACGAACCATAATCAAGTGGTGCTTGTACCCGATGTTAAAGGACTAAAACTTTCCGATGCTATTCCTTTTTTCGAGAGTAACGGATTACGTTATAATATTATTGACTCTGTATATTCAAACACCGTAGCTCCCGGAGCTATAGTTGAAATGACACCAGGTGCCGGGTCTAAAGTTAAAGACGGACGCATTGTATTCATCACATTGAATGCCTCAACGTCACAATCAGCAGCTATACCTGAAGTGAAAGACTTATCTTTCAGACAAGCTTATGCTTTACTAAGAGCACAAGGGTTTGAAATGATTGAAATAGAATATATCCCTGGTGACTTCAAAGATCTTGCCGTATCCGTAGAGCGGAATGGCGTTGTATTGGAGGGAGGAAGCAGAGTTCCTATTTCGTCATTATTAGTGCTAAAGGTCAGCAACGGAGAAGAGGAAGTCCTTCCTTTAGATTCATTAGGTCTTGACACAGCGCCTATTCGCGAATTGAATAGTGAAGATGAGAAGTGGTTTTGATATGGTTGACCTGTTTGAGGACATAAACGACGAACAAGACGACTTTTCACTCGACCAAGAGAATACTTCAGAAAGTCAGATGCATGAGCACTTCCGCTTTGTCGCAGATAAAGGACAGACGTTGTTGCGTGTGGATAAATTTCTCGTTGACCGTATGATGGGTGCAACAAGAAACCGCATACAATTGGCAGCCGATGCCGGCTGTATCCTTGCGAATGGCTCATCTGTAAAAAGCAACTACCGCGTAAAGCCTTTGGATATAATTACAATAGTAATGTCTCGACCTCGCCACGAGTTAGAGATTATCCCGGAGGATATCCCATTAGATATTGTGTATGAAGATGAATATTTGCTGGTAATAAATAAACCGGCAGGACTTGTTGTACACCCCGGACATGGTAATTATACCGGAACTTTAGTAAACGCATTAGCACATCATCTCAGAAATGATCCTAATTACGACCCTGCCGACCCAAGGCTGGGTTTGGTGCATCGTATCGATAAGGATACATCAGGCTTGCTCGTTGTAGCCAAACGTCCGGAGGCTAAATCACATCTTGGTTTGCAATTCTTCAACAAAACAACAATAAGAGCTTACAATGCCTTAGTATGGGGTATCGTAAGGGATGAAGAAGGACGCATAGAGGGCAATATCGCCCGTAATCCTCGCGACCGTATGCAGATGATGGTATTTCCCGAAGGCGATCAAGGAAAGACGGCTGTAACACACTATAAAGTACTCGAAAGATTAGGATACGTCACATTGGTAGAATGTCGCTTGGAGACAGGACGCACTCACCAAATTCGTGTACACATGAAATATATTGGTCATACGCTGTTCAACGACGAGCGTTATGGCGGACATGAGATACTAAAAGGTACAACCTTTTCTAAATACAAACAATTTGTCCAAAACTGCTTCTCTCTTTGTCCGAGACAAGCATTGCACGCAAAAACGCTTGGGTTTGTTCATCCGAAAACAGGGGAGCAAATGTTCTTCAATTCAGAAATCCCTTCAGACATGACAGACATGGTAGAGCGTTGGAGGACATATTCAAACACTAAAGAGTTATAAATTTATGAAAAAGAACATTGCTATCATAGCAGGAGGAGATTCTTCTGAGGTGGTTGTCTCGCTAAAAAGCGCAGCAGGTATTTATTCTTTTATTGACAGCGAGCGATACAATTTATATATCGCAGTGATTAAGAAAGGAGAATGGTATGTTCAATTGTCCGACAATACCAATGCTGGTATAAACAAAAACGATTTTAGTTTTATCGAAAACGGCGAAATGAAACATTTTGATTTCGCTTACATAACAATACACGGTACTCCGGGTGAGGACGGTCGCCTGCAAGGCTACTTCGATCTTATCGGCATGCCCTACTCTTCCTGCAACGCCTTAGTTAGTGCTATTACATTCAATAAATATGTTTGCAATAACTACCTTAAAGGCTTTGACATACGTGTTGCCAAATCCATACGATTATTTAAAGGTGATACTATAAGCAGCAAAGATGCTGTAGAGTCGTTAGGATTGCCTATGTTTGTAAAACCGAATGTCGGTGGGAGCAGCTTCGGCACGACTAAGGTTAAAAACATCGATGATATACAGTCTGCAATAACAAAAGCATTTGCAGAAGGAGACGAAGTAATAATGGAAGCATTTATCGCCGGAACAGAGGTTACCTGCGGTTGCTACAAAACGAAGGATAAATCGGTTACACTACCTTTAACTGAAGTGGTTACTGAAAATGAGTTTTTTGATTTCGATGCAAAATACAACGGACAAGTAGAGGAAATTACCCCTGCACGCTTATCGCCGGAAATGACTGAATCGATACAACAAAAGACATCAAGAATATATGATTTGCTTGGAGCATCCGGGGTAATTCGCATAGATTACATTATCCCTGACAACGAAGAGCCTTATATGTTGGAAGTAAACACTGTGCCGGGTATGACGGCAACAAGTTTCATTCCTCAGCAAATACGCGCTGCAGGTCTTGACATCAAGGAAGTGATGACTGAGATTATTGAGAACGCATTACAAATAAGTAAATAAAGAAACTACAATATATGGATAAAAATAATGTTGCTATTAATTTTGATGACATTCGCCCGGTCAACAATGATGAAGTGAAGGATGCTATTGAAGAATTGATCGCCAACGAAGATTTAGTCCGCGCCATAGGTTATATCAAACCGAACTTAAACTGGGAAGAATTCTCCGAAATTATGCGCTCGTGCAAAACAAAGGAAGAGTTCAAAGCCCGTATGGCATACGACGCAGTAATGACGATAGCTAAAGCGACAACCTTCTCACTGACTGTTTCAGGGAAAAGCCGCTTGCCTAAAGACAATGCGCCATGCACATTCGTTTCTAATCATAGAGACATAGTGTTGGATGCTTCGTTTCTCAATGTTATATTATACGATGTAGGCTATGGCATGACTCAGGTTGCCATTGGCGATAATCTATTGATTCGCTCATGGATTAAAACACTTGTAAGACTAAATAACAGCTTTATCGTAAAGCGTGGCGTTGGAGTACGTCAGATGTTGGAGGTAAGCGGAACGCTTTCTGCCTACATACATCATACGATAAAGGAAACAAAGGAGTCTGTATGGATTGCACAACGTGAAGGTCGCGCGAAGGATTCGGACGACCGTACACAAAACAGTATCCTGAAGATGTTCAATATTGCCGGAAAGGAAGGTAATATCCTCGACAATATTATATCACTTAATATCGTTCCTGTATCAATATCATACGAGTACGACCCATGCGACTTTCTTAAAGCGAAAGAATTCCAACAAAAGAGAGACGACGAAGCGTTCGTAAAAACTCAACGCGATGATCTTCTGAATATGGAAACAGGTATACTTAATGACAAGGGAAGAGTTCATTTCACAATCTGTTCTCCGATAAATGATGCCTTGTCTAAGTTAGATCGCAACATGGACAAAAACGAGCTATATTCTGCAATAGCAAACATCATAGACCGAGAAATATTCAAGCATTATCGCTTCTATCCACACAATTATGTGGCTTTCGATATCTTGAATAATACTCGCCGATTCAGTGATAACTACAGTATAAAAGACAAGAAGAAGTTTGAAGAATATCTACAAGGACAACTTGATAAGATCGTGATTCCAAACAAAGATGAAGCATTCCTTAAATCGAAGATTCTGGAAATGTATTCAAACCCGTTAAAGAATCAATTAGAGAATCAAGACTAACAAACGTCTACAACAAACAAGAAAGGACTATCCAGATATTTGGATAGTCCTTTTTCGCTTTTAAGCGTCTACTTCTAAATCAATATAGGAAACAAAAAAGGGACTGTCCTTACGAACAATCCCTTATATATTTCTTTCGCGGAGAGATTATTTCCCTTGCGAGTTTATCCATTCTTCCGCTTCCTTTATTGAACCCGACTTACCGACATCAAACAAGGCAAGCTTTTCAGCATGATGCGCACGAATATCAGTATGCGCACATATTGAAAGATAGAAATCGATTATAGAGAATTTTCCTGTCCATTCTTCCATCCATTCAAATATTTCAGGGGATATTACATGTACTCCACTAAAAGCAAGTGATTGGTAGCGGCTTGGATCGAAATTGGGATAGTGAGATTTCACTTCGCCGGTATCTCTATTACGCCATCCGCAAAGGCGATTCTCATCATTAAACAACAGATAACGCGAGGTGCTTCTTTCGCTAACAAGCAGCGTTGCAATCGCTGAACTATCCAAATGTTGGCGATAAAATGCAGCTAGATCAATGTCCGAAACTATATCCACATTATGTATTAGGAATGGCTCCTTGCCTTTCAGTAGGTTCATCGCCTTCTTAACTCCTCCACCTGTATCCATTAGATAATCTCTCTCGTCAGAAATTTGTATCTGAATACCGAAATTCTGGTTATCTTCCAAGAAGTCAATTATCTGCTGTCCGTAGTGGTGAATATTTATTACAATTCGGTCGAACCCAGCATCTTTTAGTCTAATAATAACGTGTTCCAACATAGGACGTCCACACAAAGGAACAAGTGCCTTAGGCATATCATCTGTCATCGGTTTAAGGCGTGAGCCCAGACCTGCTGCAAAAATCATTGCTTTCATATTACTCTTTCAAATATTTGTTCTATGTTCTGCTCTCTATGGGTAAGATGTACTTTTACATCAAACTTTGCGTGTAAGTGTTCCGCAAGTTTCTGTGCTGAATACACAGAACGGTGTCGCCCACCGGTACATCCGAAACAAACCATCAGATTAGTGAAGTTACGGTCAAGATATCGCTTTACCGAGGTGTCCACAAGTGTATATACATTATCAAGGAAAGTAGTTATCTCGCCATCATGTTCAAGAAATTCTATAACAGGAGCATCAAGTCCGGTAAAATGATTGTAGCGTTCGTACTTTCCGGGATTGTTTATCGCCCTGCAATCAAACACGAACCCTCCCCCATTCCCGGAAGTGTCATTAGGGATGCCTTTTTTATATGCAAAGCTAACTATCTTAATTTCAAGCCGGCGACCGATCAGTTCATCGGAGAACTGCTTTAGCCCGCAAAGTTCACGAAGAATCTCTGCAAGATATGGATATTCCGAATAATCCTTATTAAGCAATTGACGAAGGTTTGCGATTGCAAAAGGCACGCTCTGTATGAAGTGTGGCTTCTTCTCGAAATAGCCACGGAAGCCGTATGCACCAAGCACCTGTAAGGTTCGGAATAAGACAAAATGGTCTAATTTTTTGAGAAAGTCTTCTCTGCTTACCTCTCTGTACTGAGAAAGGGCATCCATATATTCATCCAGTAATTTAGCACGCAAATCGTCAGAGAATTTAGCTTTTGCCTGCCAAAGGAATGACGCAACATCGTAGTAAATAGGACCTTTACGCCCACCTTGAAAGTCGATCAACCAAGGTTCGCCATCCTTAATCATTATATTACGGGATTGGAAATCGCGATATAGGAATGTGTCCGACAATTCGCAAAGCAACACCTCCGATAAGCGTTGGAAGTCATCTTCAAGGCGATTCTCCTGAAACTCCATCCCTGTAGCCTTAAGGAAACAGTACTTAAAGTAGTTCAAGTCCCAGATGATAGAACGCTCGTTGAACTCAGGCTGCGGATAACAATACGAAAAGTCCATATCCTTAGCTCCATTGAATTGCACCTGTGGAAGTAATCTAATGGCTTTACTAAGCAAGGACTGCTCTTCGTCGCCAAAAACACAACTGACCCTACCCTTACTTATGGCATCAAACAAAAGCGTATCGCCAAGATCTTCCTGTAAATAATATGCGAAATCCTCAGAATGGCAATATACTTCCGGCACAGGCAATCCCTGTTTGCGGAAATGAGTAGCCATATAAATGAATGCTTTATTTTCTTCAATCGAAGTTCCACTCACGCCTATAAGTGTCTCCTTTCCCGTCAGTCGAAAATATCTTCGATTGGAACCTGACGATGGAAGCTCAGTAATGCTCTCTGCAGGTACTCCCTGTAGAGACTGATATAAATCGCAAAGTCGTGCGATAGTCATCATATTTATTTCGTTTTAGTATTATAGACTATGCGAAGATAAGTCTTTTAAACGCTTAAAGCCAATTTACAGAGAGCAAAAAAGAAAAGGAAGCTATCTGTTTAAGGACAGATGCTTCCTTTAATACATAATCATATAAACCAAAAAATAAATACTATATTACAGGACGCCTTGCGCCATCATTGCCTTAGCAATCTTCATAAAACCTGCGATATTAGCACCCTTCACGTAGTTTACTATTCCATCAGATTCTGTTCCATACTTAACGCATTGAGCATGGATTTCTGCCATAATATTTTTCAATTTTTCGTCAACTTCTTCACGAGTCCAGTTCAAACGCATTGAATTCTGACTCATTTCCAGACCTGAGGTAGCAACGCCACCGGCATTAGCCGCCTTGCCCGGAGCATAAAGTATTTTATTTTCCAAGAACACATCAATAGCTTCAGGTGTAGATGGCATATTCGCACCTTCTGATACCGCAAAGCATCCGTTTTCAATAAGAGCCTTTGCATCATCGCCGTTTAATTCGTTTTGCGTAGCACTTGGCAGTGCTATATCGCATTTTTCAGCCCACGGGCGACCTCCTTCTACATACTTAACACCATATTTGTCCGCATATTCTTTGATACGACCTCTGTACAGGTTCTTCAACTCCATGATATATTGAAGCTTCTCGCTATCAATACCATCCGGATCATAAATATAGCCGTTGGAGTCAGACATCGTAACAACCTTTGCACCAAGTTCATTCAATTTTTCAGTTGTGTATTGAGCTACATTCCCTGAACCTGACACAGTCACAACCTTACCCTTAATATCGATATTGCGAGTCTTCAACATTTGTAGCAAGAAGTACACATTACCATAGCCTGTCGCTTCAGGGCGGATTAAAGAACCACCAAATTCAAGACCCTTGCCTGTGAATGTTCCGGTATTCTCACACGCCAACTTCTTGTACATACCATACATATAGCCAACCTCACGACCACCTACACCAATATCGCCTGCCGGAACATCTCTGTCAGGACCAATATGCTTCCAAAGTTCAGCAACAAAAGCTTGGCAGAAACGCATTATTTCTGTATTTGATTTGCCTTTAGGGCTAAAGTCCGAGCCTCCTTTACCACCTCCCATAGGTAATGTGGTAAGAGAGTTCTTAAATGTTTGCTCAAAAGCAAGAAACTTAAGAATAGATAAGTTTACAGAAGTGTGGAAACGGATACCTCCTTTGTATGGACCCAACACATTATTGTGTTGAACACGGTATCCCATGTTTGTATGAGCATTGCCTTTATCGTCCATCCAAGTAACACGAAAAGAGAACATACGATCCGGAATACAAAGACGTTCAATTAGATTAGCTTTATCAAACTCAGGATGTTCATTGTAGACACCCTCAATAGTTGGCAGCACCTCGGCAACAGCCTGATGGTACTCATGCTCATTTGGGAATCTTCTTTTTAGAAGATCCAATACTTCATTAGCTTTCATTTTTAATATTTTATAGAATGTTATACCTGTTTGTATCCTTTTAAACCCTCACGGGAGTAATACAAAGGTAAGTATAAATCCAGACTAAACAATCAAATGAAAGCAAAAGTAAAAAAAACGCATCATTTAGTAAACATAATCCACAAAAAAAAGACAATAAGTTACTATCGCGAATTCGTTTGATGTTTTTTTACAACAAATCGTTCGAACCGAAATAAATCAGCAACCCAAGGAATACTGCTATTATAACAAACAATACTATTAATTGCTTTTCGAACGACAAGCTGTTTAGCCAAGGAATATTCTTACTCCATCCACCTATTGCCTGTACTGTTTCTGGAAGTTCATCTTCTTCCGGGATTTCATAACCGCCACTCCTCATCACCTCCATTGCGTGCTCCACTTCTGTTTCAAGAATCTCAACTCGAACACCGCCGATATCTACATAGCCTGCAAATACCTGATTAGATGTTTCATTTCGCAGATAGCAATCAATGCCTTCTGAACGAAGCAGCGCCACAAGCGCTTGTGCATCGGAATTAAACTGAAACCTTGCGATTTCAACCATTTTAATATCGTCTTCCATATTGTATCACTATTGTATAAAAAAGGTGCCAAACATAGTATCGTCCGGCACCTTTCTATCTGTTATAATATCAATTAATCTTATTTCACGAATGGAGCCTTTTGCAAATATGCAGCACTATCCGTCACTCCCGCAAATTGCGGACGTCCGTCAGGCATAGCTTCCAATTCGACGAAGAAATCCTTAATACCATTATCATACATTTGTTTGAAGATCATTTCGAAGTTCATCATACCACTTCTACCCAATACTGAACGATCTTTTATGTGCAGCGCCTTAATGCGGCTAGCATTTTTAGCCATGTACTCCACCGGATCATTTTGTCCCATAACAGTCCAATATACATCCAGTTCAAAGAATACCAATGACGGATCTGTTCCTTTAATGAATAAGTCCAATATCTGATCACCCTGCGGCATAAAGATATCGAATGGAGAAGGAGGTCTTTTATCCTCAGGCTTAACCAATCTCTTAAATTCGAAATTATGGTTATGATATCCGAAAGGAATACCCGAAGCTTTAGTAACTTCTCCGATTGCATTAAAAACTTCACAGATTACAGCTGCCTCTTCATGAGTATCACACCCCGGCTGCATTGGTTGTATTACATATTTACAACCCAGCTTTGCGTGATCATCAGCAACTGTTTTCCAGAATTCTTTTATCTGGGGCAACATATCACGAGTATACTTCCCGAAGAATTCATATTTGCCATTGATAAGTGTATTAACATGGGAACTTACCAGTTTCAAGCCTTCGCCTTCTGCTATACGTTTAAATTCCATCATATCAACTTCACCAATCTTTCCTGAAGAATATCCTGCAAGCTCAATGTTCTCATAACCCAGCTTTTTCAGTTCCTTCATTCTTTTCGGCAAATCGTCATATAGTTCATTTTGCAAAGAGTAGATTTGCAGTCCAAGACTCTTATTAGCCATAGCAGCCGACGTTTCATTCGTTGCTGCATGCATCACACCAGACTTACCTGCAAGCAGTCCGCCGGCGGTCGCAAGTGATATATTCCTAAGAAAATCTCTTCTATTACTCATAACTGTTTATTTTTTACAGTAGTAAGGCAATTTATGAGGTGCTCTGTATTGATACCAATACAAGCGGTGATCAGCAGCTTCTTTATCATTATCGAAACTCAATGTAGCTGGATTCCATTTTACTGGACGGTTCAACTCTCTAGCAATATTAGCAAGACAGCAAAGAGTGTTTGTGCTGCATCCTACTTCTACCGGAGCGATAGGGTTCTTACGAGAGCGTACACAGTCGATAAAGTTTTGCATATGTGGTGAGCTTGTTTCGTAGCTTCCTGCCATACCGCCTGTATCTTCTGTTCTTCTATTTCTTCTATTTCTTCTTTCTTCTTCACGTCTTCTAGCGTACTCTTCCCATCTCTGTCTTTCTTCTTCTGCACTTAATGGGCGATTTCCTGCTACTTCAGCTGGAACTTTAGAAGGATCTGAACATCCAAGATATCCACGCGCTACTTCAATCCAACCGTTTGTTCCGATAAACTTAATACCTTGAGCACCATCATTGTTGTCAAGATATGGTTGTTCTGTCATTACAATACCGTTAGCATACTTCATAGCAGCATATTCTGCTCCATTATATCCTTGTGGGATATATTCTACCGGACCGGAACCATCCATACCGATAGCAGCCTGAGCGATATCGAACATGTGAGCGCCCCAGTCTGCAGTATAACCGTTACCGGTTTCCTGATACCAACGCCATGCTCCCCAAAGTTGTTCGTTTTGATCTGGATCTAAGCTGATAGGAGGACATAGATCTGGATGATAATGTACTTTAGGATCATTCAATGGACCCATCCAGTGGTTGAAGTTTAAGTTTGAAGGAACTGCTTGTTCCGGCAAGTTTAATGGTGTAGGAGGTGCACCCACACGTGCATGTATTCTCTCAACATGACCGATAGCTCCTGATTGTACCAATTCTATTGCTTTTTGGAATTCAGCGCTTGAACGTTGTTGACTACCAACCTGCAATACACGCTTATTTTCACGAACAGCTTTCACCATTGCAAAACCTTCTGTTATTGTGAAAGCCAATGGCTTCTGAACAAAAACATCCTTACCAGCCTGACAAGCATGAATTGTCATTAGTGCGTGCCAGTGGTCTGGACTTGCAATAGCCAAGGCGTCGATATCCTTTCTGTCAAGCATATCTTCATAGAATTCATATTTGTCGCAACGTTGGGTCATTCCTTTAGTACCCTGCCATGCTGCAATACGTCTTCTGAAACGCTCCATTTTTATTGTATCAACATCACTACAAGCAGCAACCTGCACACCAGGACAAGATGCAAAACCTGCAAAGTCAGACAAAGCTTGCTGACCTAGGCCTATAAAACCTAATACTACACGATCACTTGGGGCAATACGTACACCATCTACAGCCCAGCTTGGCAAAACAGTCAATCCCGCAAGTCCTAAAGCAGAATAGCCAATGAACTGTCTACGGTTAATGCCTTTCTTTTCTTCTTTCATGAAACTTTTATTTAATAATTAATAATACAATCCTATTCGAGAAGGCTCAAACAAACCTCTTATTTAAAACATTTTGTCAAAGATAAAAAAAATGTCGCCGAAGCTTAATGTTCTACAGCAGATTAGTGGCATTTCGGAATAATTTATATAATGTTATAACCAGAAAGAAAGCGATAATTATCAAACAAATATTACTATACCGACGAGGCTTGACCGTAACAACGTTTTCCTCTTTCAGTTCGTTTTGCATACTTGTCTGTTGCTTTGTTTCAACCTCGGCTACCGACCGATGTCTACCGTCGCGCTCTATTATTATTGAGTGCGTGATGTGTTGACGACCGCTGTCGTTCGGTGGCGAATAGAACAGGCGTTGTTCTATATGGCGAATACTTATCTCATCATTCTTTATTTTATTATGATATACTATGCTATCCGTCTTTATACGAAACTCACCACTCCTACTCCTCACCGCACTCCTACACGAACTTAATAGTACTATATATATAATAATGTGTATATGCTTCATCGTTCAAAGCACTGCCTTCGATTCTCTCCTTCCGTATTCAGGGAAAGATGAATAAAATTCTTTTTCTTGTAATAGATTGCCTGATCATACTCTGGAGCTTCTGCTGATTTCAAATAGTCGTACACCTTGGTCAGCTCCGGCGTATATATATCAACAGCTTCACCTGTCAGATGTTGCGAATTGACTACCCCTCCTACTCTTTTGTTAAGTAACCCACAACGATAACCACTTCTTATATGTAATGGTGTGGCACAATGTTCACGCACTGGCTCGAGTAAACGTATCGTTAAGATTCGCAGTCTTTCTACCACTTCCACAGGCGGTGTGTTATCAATGCCTGCCGCTATCGCCACTCTACTATATGTAAACTCACTAAGACTAAAATGTTCACTTATTTTCATCGTTTCTCTGTTTTTCTTTCACTTTATATGAATAATCCACACCAAACAATCCGCCGGCAAAGGTGGACAACTCTCCAAATGCCACAAGTACACTCTGATGAACCTCTCCGGAAGGGTCTACCCAAAAGGATGTAAAGATTAAAACAAGGCCGGCTACAGTAAGTAGCACGGCCATTGATAATTGAATACACGTATTACGCATACATCAGAATTTTACAGGTCGCTATCATTTAGACCTCCTTCTTCCGAGGCCTTGCTGCCTGTAGTGTTTGACACACGACTGAAGCTCATCAATCCAACAGTATCCTTCAACGACTGACCTGGCGTGAAACGAATCTTACCCTTACGTAGAAACGTATGATTGAACTCAGCTTCCGTTTCAGCACCTCTACAGCATACAGACAAACGGAAGGTACCCAATTCGCCAATCTTCACGATACGTCCGGCTCTAAGTTCAACATCCATCACAAAGTTAAGGTTGTCTAATACTGCCTTCACATCCGCACTCGACACCGTACTTCGCGCCCCTATCAACCTTGCCAAATGATTTATATCCGACACTCCCGAACTTACAGCTACCGCATAATACTTTTGTTCAGACTCTGTGTCACCAGGCTTTGAATAACGCTTTACTAATTTGTACTTTTGGCTCATAGTTTTTAATCCTTTTAATAAATTAATAATTTACATTTAATACCTTGTTCTCGAGAACGTTGCAAATATAAGCTCCCACACAAGCGCATTGTTTATAAATAGTACAAACACCTACCACAGTAACAAACAGATTATTTCTCTAGGAGCAACAAGACAGACCACCCCTTTCACCATCAAGCTTCTAACAAATCACACAAAACAAGCATCAGAGAAACAGAAAAGAAACAATACCCAAATCTCAAAGAAAACAAACACAGGAAGAGCAAAAGTGTATAATACAGACCTTTTACCTTTTTTGTGTAATAATGGCGACCAACCCGTATCGGGTTGGTCGCCACTATGACAAAAAAAAGGAACAACAAACTGAACACCCTACCCTGTAGGGCTTATTTGTCATTACCTACCACTCTCCACGGGTTACGCTTCGCTCCACCCGCGGTTATGTGTCATGCCGTGCCTGCGGCACTTGTTTTGTGTAAAAGTTAGCTTTTTTGCCATGACACTTGCGGAAGTTGGATTTTATCATCATCTCGTCCCAACACGATGAAACAAACAGACTCTCACTATTAGATACAAAAAAAGCGAGGTGTCTCAAATGAGACACCCCGCCTATTATTTAGATTGTTGGTTTATTCAACCAATAATCAATCTTATTTTACGATAGCTCTTACAGCAGCACCACCTTCAACAGTAACGAATACTATTCCTTGAGGAGCAGCAACTGTTACT
>JGI996J12353_1000028_pt1 | contig 52361 bp, 42 predicted proteins | sample IntmicLarv5ML5BL_FD_12353 | JGI IMG/M metagenome (IMG submission 12353) | reverse complement strand
GTCTTTTTTATAACCGGCACTACCCATGTATTTTTGTGTGTTGTAAGAACCATACATAACACGCCCACGTCCATGTATTCCGTCTTCTTTCGCTTTTTTTGTAATTACATTGATTACTCCTCCCATTGCATTGGTTCCATAAAGCAAAGAACCGGGACCTCGTATTATTTCGACCCGTTCTGCATCAGAGGCTACATAGCTATCCGGAATACTATGTCCAAAAATAGCTGCCCACATCGGCTGACCGTCAAAAAGCATCAATACTTTATTGCCCCCTCCTACTCCATGTATGCTAACTGAACCAGCTGAACCATTGGATATTCCATAGCCGGTTACACCTCTTTCGGTAACAAACAATCCGGGAACTTCTTCGGACAAGACGGACAGCAGCCCTGTTTCGGTACTCTCCTCTAAGGTTTTTTGATTCACAACGGAAATCGTCAAAGGAATTTGATTTCTACTGACTTCTGTTTTTGTGGCTGAAACGACTTTTACTTCATTCAAAGGAATGGTATCATTCAAAGAGTAACCGTTTTCAGCAGAAGAGTTGATAGCACTGCTTAACAGTAAAGAAAGCAGGGGTAAAGTAACACGTAATTTCATAAAAATAACACCATTTAATTAAAATTGCGACAAAGATATTACTTTTTACAAAATTCGTGACACGAAAAAACATAAAAAAACATAAAAAAAGGACAAATAAATGGAACGCAGATGACGCGGATTGGGTAGATAAACGCGGATTTATATTAGCTAAAACTTTGCTGGCGCGGATTTGTCTGCTGGCGCGGATTTGTAATCCGTGCCTTTAATATTTTGGGCACGGATTACAAATCCGCGCCAGCAGACAAATCCGCGCCAGCAGAGGAAAAATAAAGAGATGCATTAAAAACAATTTTGTTTTTACTCGCGAAAAAGACGCAAAGAACTGAAAATGACACAAAAGAATCTCGCTGAACAAATCGGACGAGAACGTACTTATATCAATCGGGTTGAAAAAGGAGAAACAGACATTCAATTGTCTTCATTTATTCGCATTGCGGAAGCTCTTAAAATAAAACTACGGCTGGAAGTAAATTAGTCAACTCGACTCATGATTAATTTGCCGTGAGTCATTCCTTTCAAAGAAATAATTTCATCTGATAATTTAGTCAGCTGTTGAGCTGTTCCTTCCACTGCCACAATTTCCAAACACAGATTATTTTTTCGAAAAAAACGTTGTGTTGATAATATTAAAGTTGAATTTACTTGCTGAATTTCCAACAAATTACCGGCAATGTCATTTTTTTTAGGGTCGTAAACCAAAACAATAGCACCTGCAACATGACTGTTACACATCCATTTTTTTTCTACAATGTTTTTCTCAATCAACGCCCGGATAGCTTGTGAGCGATTTGCATAAGAATTATCTCGAACAAAAGCATCTAAAGCGTCGAGTAAATCTTGCTCCAATGAAACGCCAAAACGGGTAACTGCCATAATTATTTGATATTTTCGTGCCAGAAATCCCAACTGGCAAATGCTTGTAATAACAGCATTTCCAATCCGTTTTTTACGGTAGCTCCACGCTCTTTACCTAATTTCATAAATAGGGTTTCATCCGGATTGTAAAGCAAATCATATAATAAGTGCTTATCGGTTATCTGCTCATACGGAATATTCGGACAATCATCAACATTGGGCCACATTCCTACAGGAGTGCAATTGACTATAATTGTATAAGAGTCCATAACTTCAGGAGTTAATTCTTCATAAGTTAAAACATATTCGGAAGTTTTTTTTCTCGAAACATAAGAAGGAATAATTCCCAATTGTTTCAAACCTAAATAAATCGCTTTTGCCGAACCTCCGGTTCCTAGTATCAAAGCCTTTTGATGATGCGAATCAACAAAAGGCTCGATAGATTTTTTAAAACCAATTATATCTGAATTGAATCCTATCAATTTAGCTTTTCCCTTTTTCCGTTCAATTTTTACAACATTCACGGCTCCAATCAATTTAGCGTTCTCGCTCAATTCATCCAAGTAAGGAATAACTTGCTCTTTGTAAGGAATCGTCACATTCAAACCTTTAAGGTCTGGGTGTGTTTTTATAATTGATTTCAACTCTTTGATTGAAGGAATCTCAAAATTGACATATTGGGCATCAATTTTTTCATTTACAAATTTATCATTAAAGAACTTTCTTGAAAAAGAATGTTTTAATGGATAGCCAATCAATCCGTATTCCTCCATTTTGTTATTTATTTAAATAATTTTTTACATTTTTCTCTATTCGAGAAGGGACATCACTAACATCGGCTTTTACAAATTTTTCGCCTGTGATTTTTTCATATAATTCAATGTATCTTTCGGAAACACTTTCGCAATATTCCGGAGTCATTTCCGGAACTTTTTGTCCGTCTTTTCCTTGAAATCCATTTTCCATTAACCATTGGCGAACAAATTCTTTGGAAAGTTGCTTTTGCTCTTCTCCATTTTCAAAGCGTTGTTGATAACCTTCTGCGTAAAAATAGCGAGATGAATCCGGCGTATGAATTTCATCTATCAAATAAATTGTACCGCCTTTTTTACCAAATTCGTATTTGGTATCAACCAAAATCAAACCTTTGGCAGCCGCAATTTCTGTTCCTCTTTGAAACAAAGCTTGTGTGTATTTTTCTAATTGTTCGTAATCCTCTTTAGAAACCAATCCTTGAGCGATTATTTCTTCTTTAGAAATATTTTCATCATGACCTTCATCTGCTTTCGTTGTTGGAGTAACAAGCGGAGTCGGGAATTTTTCATTTTCCTTCATTCCGTCCGGCAATGCAATTCCGCACAAAGTTCTTGCACCGGCTTTATAATCTCTCCAAGCACTTCCGGTTAAATATCCGCGAATAACCATTTCTACTTTAAAGGCTTCGCATCTCAAGCCAACAGTAACCATAGGGTCCGGAACGGCTTGTTTCCAATTTGGAACAATATCTGCAGTTGCATCCAAAAATTTAGCGGCTATTTGATTCAATACCTGACCTTTATAGGGAATCCCTTGTGGCAGAATTACATCAAAAGCAGAAATTCGGTCAGTAGCAATCATGATTAAAGTGTCATCACCCGCAGAATATACATCTCTCACTTTTCCATGATAAACATGCGTTTGTCCTGGAAATTCAAAATCGGTTGTTACTAAAGCATTCTTCATTTTTTTATTCTTTAATTGGTTTTTGAATTTTCTCGTTTTTTTCATAAGCTTCCACAATACGTTGTACCAGCTTATGTCTAACAATATCCTTTTTGCGCAATTCTATTTGCGCAATTCCTCTGACATTTTTCAAAACCCTTAAGGCATGAATTAATCCGGATTGTTGAGACGGTGGCAAATCAATTTGCGTTACATCTCCTGTTATAATCATTTTGGCATTCATTCCTAAACGAGTCAGAAACATTTTAATTTGTTGAGTACTTGTATTTTGAGCCTCATCCAAAATAATGACTGCTTCATTCAATGTTCGACCTCGCATAAACGCCAATGGCGCAATCTGAATTACTTTGTTTTCAATGTATTCCTTCAATTTTGCAACCGGAATCATATCTTCTAATGCGTCATACAACGGCTGCAAATAAGGGTCTATCTTTTCTTTCATATCGCCCGGAAGAAAGCCTAACTTTTCTCCGGCTTCCACCGCTGGACGGCTTAAAATAATTTTCTTTATTTCTTTATTTTTCAATGCCCGAACTGCCAATGCGATAGCGGTGTAAGTTTTACCGGAACCTGCCGGACCTATCGCAAACAACATATCATTTTCGTCAAATGCTTCAACCAGTCTTTGCTGGTTTTCGGTACGAGCAACAATTGGTTTTCCGTTTATTCCGTAGATAATCAAATTATCTTGCTTTTGAGGCAAATTATTATCTTGTAATCCTTTTATTATTTTCAGGATTGCTTCCTCCGTCAACATATTATATTCTTGGCAATAGTGCTCTATTTCCTGAATTTTTTCTTCAAAGGCAACTAACTCCATTTCATCTCCGATAACTTTTATCACATTACCTCTGGCAACTATCCTTAATTTAGGATACAAAGATTTGATTAATTGGATATTGGAATTATTTATTCCATAAAAAGTAACGGGCTCTACCCCGTCTAAAATAATAATCCGCTCTATCATTCAGTTGTTTTTCTATGTTTTAACTTCGCTTTATGAATAAACTATATTGCTAATTTGAATTTTCAGACACAAAAGTAATGAATTATTTTCAAATCTTTCATTTGCTTTCTGAAAGTTATTTGATACTTTTGTAACGGATTTAACAAAAATTCTCTTGCATGCACAAAAATAATAGCATTTGCGCTCTTTTTATTTCGTTTTTATTACTTTCTTACCTCATTTCTTGTTCAAATGAAAAAGAAAAAAAACTTAAGCCTATCCATTATAATGGAAGTTATAACAATGATTTTAATGACTTAAATGATTTACATTTAGATGCAACTAGTAAAATTGGAATAAATCCTTTAGAAAATAGAGAAGAAGCGGAAAAAGTGAAAAAAAAATTGATAGAAATAAAATCAACTAAAAACTACGAAATTGAAGAACTTACCCATTCAATTCCTTTTGTAGTACCCCAAGCAGCCAAATTATTAAATGATATCGCATCTAATTTTGCAGATTCTCTCAAAAATCTTAATGCGCCCCATTACAAAATAATCGTTACGAGCGTTACTCGAACAAAAGACGATGTGAAGCGATTAGGGCAACAAAATATAAATGCTTCCGAAAATTCGGCTCATTTGTATGGAACAACTATTGATATTTCTTGGAAACGATTTATAAAAGACGACAAAAGCACTCAAGAACTTTCAGAAGAACAGCTAAAAATGGTTCTTGCGTCTGTTCTCCGAGATTTGAGAAAAAATGAACGTTGTTATATTAAACATGAAAGGAAACAAGCTTGTTTTCATATTACAGCAAGATAGTTTTTCACAAAAAAGAAAATTAATTAATACTTGAAATAGCATGAACGAACAAATTAAACAAATTGCAGAACGATTGAAAGGATTGCGCGAAGCGTTAGACTTGTCTCCTGAAGAAATGGCAAAGCGGACAAAAAGGTCAGTGGAGGATATTCAATTATATGAATCCGGCTCCGTTGATATTCCGATGAGTTTTCTTTTTGAGATTGCGCAACAATTTGACATTGACACGTCGACGCTAATTTCCGGCGATGAACCTCGAATGAAAGCGTATTTTCTGACTCGTTCAGGAAAAGGAATCTCTGTTGAACGCACCAAAGTGTACAAATATCAAGCGCTAGCGAGTGGATATAAACATCCTAAGGCAGAGCCTTTTGAAGTAAGCGTTGAACCGAATAACAATCCTATTTATTTAAATTCCCATGAAGGACACGAATTTAATTACATCTTGGAAGGAACATTGCAATTTCATATCAATGGAAAAGATTTGATTCTCAATCCGGGAGACAGTATTTATTTCGATTCCTCTTACTCTCACGGAATGAAAGCGTTAGATAATAAATCTGTAAAATTTCTAGCAATCATACTATAATTAATAAAAGACATGGTAGAAAAATATATAGCCCAAACAAGTTTCAAAAATCAAGAAGATTTCAAGGCGAATTTCAAATTAAATGCTCCGGAACAATTCAATTTTGCTTACGACATCGTTGATGAATGGGCAAAAACAAATCCTGATAAAAAGGCTCTTTGTTGGGTAAATGACCAAGGGGAACATATTGATTTCACTTTCAAAGAAATAAAAGAAAAAAGTGATGCTGCGGCATCCTATTTTCAATCCTTAGGAATAGGCAAGGGAGATATGGTTATGCTGATTCTCAAACGTAGGTATTGGTATTGGTTTGCGATTTTGGGCTTGCACAAAATTGGAGCTGTAGCCATTCCTGCAACTCATTTATTGACAAAAAAAGACATTGTTTATCGCTGTAATTCCGCTGATATAAAAGCAATTATAAGTGTTGGCGAAGACATTGTAACAAAACATGTAGATGAGGCATTGCCCGAATGTACAACATTAAAACATCGCATTTCCATAGGTCCTGATATTCCCGCCGGCTGGACGGATTTTCAAAAGGGATTAGAAGAAGCGAAGCCTTTTGTCAAACCGGAAATAGTAAATCAAAATGAAGATATCATGCTTTTGTATTTTACTTCCGGAACAACGGGTAATCCCAAAATGGTTATTCACAGTTTCACTTATCCTTTGGGACATATTATTACTGCCGGTTATTGGCAAAATTTGAACGAAGACAGTCTTCATTTAACTTTAGCAGATACCGGTTGGGCAAAAGCTGCTTGGGGAAAACTGTATGGGCAATGGATTATGGGAGCTTGCATATTTGTGTACGACCATGAAAAATTCACGCCTGCCGATTTATTGGAAGTGATGCAAGATTACAATGTAACTTCTTTTTGCGCTCCTCCAACTGTTTTTCGTTTTATGATTCGGGAGGATATAACAAAATACGATTTATCTTCATTGAAATATTGTGAAATAGCAGGAGAGCCTCTTAATCCTTCTGTGTTTCAAGCTTTTTACGAAGCAACCGGATTAAAATTGATGGAAGGTTTCGGACAAACAGAGACAACTGCTACGATTGCGAATTTCCCTTGGATGGAACCGAAACCGGGTTCTATGGGAATGCCTAGTCCGGCTTACGAAATGGATTTGGTTACTCCTGATGGTAGAAGTTGTGAAGATGGCGAACAAGGAGAAATCATTTTCCGCACTGACCGAATCAAACCGGTTGGATTGTTTTTGGGATATTACCGGGACCCGGAATTAACTGAGAATGTTTATTCTAACAATGTTTATCGCACTGGGGATATTGCTTGGAGAGATGAAGATGGTTATTTTTGGTTTGTTGGTCGAAACGATGATGTTATCAAAAGTTCCGGTTATCGCATCGGTCCTTTTGAAGTGGAAAGTGCGTTAATGACACACAAAGCGGTGGTTGAATGTGCAATTACGGGAGTTCCTGATGAGGTTAGAGGTCAAGTGGTTAAAGCGACAATCGTTCTTTCGGCTGATTACAAATCTCAAGCGGGACCGGAATTGATAAAGGAAATTCAGGACCATGTTAAAAATGTAACAGCTCCGTATAAATATCCTCGTATTATTGAATTTGTGGAAGAATTACCTAAAACAATTAGTGGGAAAATTCGCCGAGTACAGATTCGAGGAGAAGAAAAGAAATAAATATAACAACCCCTAAATCCCCTTCAGGGAATTTAGGGGTTATGTTTATTTTTTCACAACAATTTTTCTTGTTTCAGAAATACCTTCTGCATAAATTCGCACTAAGTAAAATCCGTCAGCCAAAGACGAAACGTTTACTTTTTCCATGAAATTATCATTAATCAAGACACAAGCTCCTGATTGATTGTAAATTTCCACTTTTTCTATTGGAAAATCGGATTGAATATATAAATCTTGTTTGACCGGATTGGGATAAACAGATAAATTGAAAACGGAAATTTTGTCTATTCCGGTTCCTTGCATTACTTCCAGTTTTCCGTTTACTAAATTGTATACATAATTGTTATCTGAACCTCCGGACAAAATTATATCATAAAAACCAGCAGGCGAATTTTCATTGGCAATACATGTTATCATCGGCAATTCAGTTAAAACATTTGAGCTTTCATTGTTTTTGAATCCGGCAAATGATAATGTAAAATCAGGATTTTCCGCGCCTTCCTCTCGCTGTTTGTCTTCTGCAGTAATCGTAAGCGTTGCCTTTTCGATAATTAATTTACTTGATTCGTAATTCAAATCATAATTAGTGGCTGTTCCTCCACTTATAATAACATCATACGTTCCGACATTGCTTGTGATTCTTGCGTTTGTAACAGCAACCGGTAATTCTGTCAATACACTTGCATTTTCTTCGTTTTTGAATCCTGAATAAGTCAACGTGAAAGTTGGATTTTGCTCTCCATAAATGCGCGTTTCTTCATTGGGTTTCACTGTTAATGCTGCCTTTTTTATCGTTAATTTTCCATTTTGATAAAGGAACGAATAATTGTTATCGCTTGCATCGGAAACGGTTATATCGTAATTTCCGCCAACGGCACTTTCCTTATTTGCGTCACAAGAAATTGTTGGTTGTACAAGAATATCGGATTGACTGTCTCCATTCTTTAAACCGTCAATCGTATAAGTCAATGCCGGATTATCCTCTCCATACAGACGTTCTTTATTTTCGGCTTTAATAGTTAAAAGGGCTTTATTTACTGTAAATGTTCTTGTTGTTGAAGCCGATAAATAATTGTCATTACCGGATTGTGTTGCGGTAACTGTAAATGTTCCGGTCTCCATTATATTAGCCATATTGCCGGATATAAACAATTTAGTCGGTTCTGATGAACTGTAAGTGATAGGCAAATCGGCAGAACTTGTTCCATTCAAAACAAAAGCTTCATCGCCATAAATTTTGTCCGAAATAACTGCTAAAGAAACGGTTTGTGTGCCTTTGTTTACTGTAAGTAATTGTTGCTGTGGAGTAGCCGCTGTATAATTGTTGTTTCCAACCGAAGAAGCAGTGATATAGGTTTCTCCTGCGCCAACAATACGAACTGTATTTCCCGAAACGGTCGCCACTCTAGTATTGGAACTTTGGAAGGTTACCGGAACATCGGAATTATTAGTTGCAGTAAGTTCAAATTCTGAATCGCCGAATGTTTTTGTCGGCAATGTTCCAAATGTAATTTGTTGTGCTGCTTTGGCTACATGAATAGGCAACATTGCATTTGTTGCCGGATTGTAATTTTCATCTCCGGATTGCGATGCCGTGATATTCGCATTTCCGGCTCCTGTTATTTCGACTTTATTTCCGATTATTTGAATAACTCCTTCATTGTCTGAAATGTAAGTAATGGGCAAACCTTTATCTGTGTTTTGCGGAAGATAAAAATCTGCATCGCCATAGGTTTTATCCGGAATAGCAGAAAAAGTGATTTGCTGATGCGCTTTGCCTATATAGATAGGGAGTATTACATTCGTTACCGGATTATAATTTTCATCTCCGGCTTGCGATGCTGTAATATTGACATTTCCAGCTCCAGTTATTTCAACTTTATTTCCAGTTATTATAATTATACCTTCATTGTCTGAAACATAAGCAATAAGCAAACCTTTATCTGTGTTTTGTGGAAGATAAAATTCTGCATCACCATAGGTTTTATCAGAAATAGTCGGAAAAGTAATTTGCTGTGCTGCTTTGTCTATATAGATAGGTAGTATTACATTCGTTATCGGATTGTAATTTTCATCTCCAGCTTGCGATACTGTGATATTGACACTTCCAGCTCCTGTTATTTCAACTTTATTTCCGGTTATTTTAATTATACCTTCATTGTCTGAAACATAAATAATAGGTAAACCTTCATCTGTTTTTTCTGGAAGATAAAATTCTGAATCGCCATAGGTTTTATCAGAAATAGTCGGAAAAGTAATTTGCTGATGCGCTTTACTTACGGAAAAAACCAATAAATTTGAAGTTACTGTATTACAAATATTCGTAACTACGCAATAATAGGTTCCTGCATCGACTGCTAAAATGGAATCAATAGTATAAGCCCTGGAAGTTGCCCCCTCAATTACAGAACCAGCTTTATACCATTGATAATTGTAAGTATCATCCTCTGCAACAGCAAGCATAAATGTAATACTCTCTCCTACAACGCCTATATCTGTAGAATTAGAAAACACATCGATTGTTGTTGGGATAGACCTCGAATAATGTACAGTTATTTGATTAGAATAGGTACCATCGCCATTTAATGCTCGATAAATACAAGTACCCGAAAAAGGGTCTTCCTCTGTATAGGTTGCAGTTGTACAAGTTATATTTTCCCAAGTGATTCCATTATTGCAACTGCGCTCCCATCGAAGAGTGCCGATAGTATTTAACTCTATTGTAAGTGGCCTATCTGAACATGCTCTGCCATCGGTTCGTTGAATAAATCTTGTTTTCTCTATCCATGCTTTGACGACCTTATCATCAGGTGCTGCTGGTATCATATAATAATCAATAACACCTTGAACAGCTCCAGCCCAAATTCTCCCATTGGTTATTGTACGTTCGGTTAAAAACATATCATCCATTCTTCCATGCTGTGCTAATAAAGTTGGGGTTCCCAAAGTTGTCAAAAGTCCAGCAGTACCATTATTGTCAGCGGGATTTATAGCAGGATAAAATCCCATACGCATAGCTCCACCGGAATACCATAATCCATTATCATAATAAAGTCCGGATTCATCATACATTGGCCAATTTTCGCCAGTCGTATACTGATATAACTGAACTTTCGAGTTCCCTGTTATTACAGCTTTCTTTCCATTTGCAATTGGAATTTCTTCAGGTAGCCACCCTGTATCTTCCCAATCTCCGTCCATTGCATTAAAAACAAAACCAACAACAGAATTATTAATCTCAAAATTGTTTATCAGCGCTCTCATTGAAATATCGCACGCTGCCGCAGTCTCCCCCGCTACATTTCCAACAATAATAGAATTGTTAATATACAAAGAACATTCTGGATTCTGAACTGTAATACCAGATCCATTATTGCCATTGTTTTCATTTCCGGTAGTATTTTTTACCATAGTCACATTTGTCAATTCAAGAGAACCAGAAAAAAGAAGGATACAACCAGCTCCTCCTCCGATATTATCTCTTCCATTGCTATTTTCGGAAATTGTACTATTAACAAATGTAATCTTATTATTTTCTTCTCCCCAAATCATTGCAAGACCACCATGTTCTACGCATGTGTTACTTGTGAATGAACAAGATGAGAAAAAATGTTCGCTTCTATCTCCTCCGGCAATCAGCATCGCTCCGGCTCCAGCCTCTAAGGCATTATTGTCTCTAACATTACAGAAATGAAGATGAACAAATGTCACATCGGAAAATTCAAAACAACCACCTCTTCCTCTGGATTCATTATTAGTAAAATCAGAGTATTCAGCCTTAAACGTTGCCCTATTCCTCACACTTACAGCTCCTCCTTGTGAACCAAAACCCTTGCCTTCAAAAGTGGTTGCTTTGTTACCATCAAACCTGCAATTATAAAGACTAAGTATGGAATTTTCACCACTCACTGCAATAGCTCCACCAGAGCCGAAAGCATTATTCCCATCAAAAACGCAAGCACTACAATGAACATTTCCTGAAGTGATCAAAATAGCCCCACCATCCCCGCCAAAAGATCGTCCTCCTGCAAAAGTAAACCCCTCGAATATAACTTGAGTTTCTGCATCGCCTTCTTCAAGATCGACTGTAAACATTCTGTTATTGCTTGCTGTAAGTTTAATATTATCCACAGCAGCGTATATTCTCACTTTTTTTGTCACAATAACATTTGTAACATTAAGATTGGTAAGCACCTGAATATCATCATTGCCATTAGCCAATTCCAATGCTTTTTCCATTGACCTAACCGGGCTCGTTTTTTTCATTCCGGAATTCCTATCATTTCCCGAAGCGGAAACATAATAGGTAGTGTTTGCACCAACAGTTGTAGCAATCAGCAACAATGCGACTACCACAATCGACTTTAACCCATAAGTTAATTTCATAATAAAATAGATTAATTTGCCTACTCTGAATCCGGATTTTCGGCTGTCTCCGTCTTCTTCAGCGCCAAAAGAAAAGAATTGATTTAAAAGGAAAGTGTGGCACCGTAGACTTAAATTTGAGAAAAGCAGGTTCTGACAAAACCCTCAACAATCAAATAAGCAACAGCCCCACACCATATACAACGATATGACGAGGAGAGTCCGCTTATTCTCTTGTTTATTTGAACTGTCAGATTCGCTTTTCGAGAATATAAGCTAACACTTCCGTGTTTAACAAAATATGTAGTACTTTACAGCACGCTGCAAATATACATCTTTTTTGCTAATTCACAGAAATTCACTCTCCGCAATGTGGAAACTGTTGCTTTGATATTTCAAATTGACGCAAAGATAGTTTATTCATTTCTAAAATATTAAAATCGATTCATTCTTAATAGACTATGACTTTATTTTCTCCTTTTAAGTCAAGTTTTTGAATGAAATATCATTCATACTGAATATTTCATTAGGCAAAAGCAATAAATTAATTAGATACGCTTAACAATTTTATTAGACGCATCAAACAAAATAATTAGATATATTGAATTATTTTATTAGTTTAACCTAATAAAATATCAAAACACACATCAAATAAATGTATTACAACAACTTACAAATATTTCAAATATCTTCATTTACTCTTTTCAAATTAAGTTTTTGAATAAAACACCATCCATACTGAATATTTTATTAAGCAAAGGCAATAAAACACTTAGACACACTTAATAATTTAATTAGACGCATCAAACAAAACAATTAGATTTATTAAATTATTTTATTAGGCTAACCTAATAAAACCCCAAAACACTTACCAAACAAATGTATTACAACAACTTATAAACTCACAAAACATCTTTATTTTCCATTTTCAAATTAAGTTTTTGAATAAAGTATCATTCATACTGAATATTTCATTAAGCAAAAGCAATAAAACAATTAGAGACACTTAATAATTTAATTAGACGCATCAAACAAAATAATTAGATATATTAAATTATTTTATTAGACTAACCTAATAAAATTTCAAACAACCCACTAAACAAATACACTACAACAACTTACAACAATAGCAAATATTTATTTTATTTTTTTAATTATTTTTTTGAATAAAACATTAGTCATATTAAATTATTTTATTACATTTGCCTAATAAAATAATTAGACATACTTAATAATTTAACTAGATGCATCTAACAAAATTATTAGATTAACCTAATAAAATCTCAGAATATGTACCAAAGAAATGTACTACAACGACTTACAGCTAGAGCAATTGAACCAAAAAAGTTCATTCAAGTATTAGTTGGGCCTCGCCAAGTTGGAAAAACAACACTAATAAAACAACTATTACAAAAAACAAACATACCTAGTTATTTTATAACAGCAGATGATGTATATGCTGCAGACACAGCTTGGATTAAGCGAGAATGGAGCAATGCCCGTGCACAAATGCAACAAAATAACACAAAAGAATTTATCTTCATTATTGATGAAGTCCAAAAAATACTCAATTGGAGTGAAGCGATAAAAAAAGAATGGGATACTGATTCATTTACCGACACGAATATAAAAGTTATTTTATTAGGTTCATCTCGCCTTTTGATTCAAAAAGGGCTGACCGAATCGCTAGCCGGAAGATATGAATTAATGAATATCACTCATTGGTCATTTGACGAAATGCGAGACGCTTTTGGTTGGAGCTTAGACCAATATATTTATTTCGGCGGATATCCGGGTTCAGCCTCTTTAATTTCCGATGAGGAACGCTGGGGAAGTTATGTCAGAGAGTCGCTGATGGAAAGTACAATTTCTAAAGATATCTTAATGATGACACGCATTGACAAACCTGTATTACTCAAACGTTTATTTGATATCGGGTGCAAATATTCATCACAAATATTGTCATTAACAAAAGTTCAAGGAGAATTGCAAGAATCAGGAAATCTGACTACATTATCCAGCTATCTGACATTACTTGGAGAAGCCGGCTTGTTGACCGGGCTTGAAAAATATGCGTCCAACATTATTCGAAAACGCGCTTCTAAACCTAAATTTCAAGTTCATAACAACGCGTTACTTGCTGCCGGTCAGAGTTTATCTTTCGAGAAATTACGTAACGACCACAAAGAGTGGGGACGCTTTGCAGAATCGGCAGTCGGTGCTCATTTAATTAACAGCGGACTAAAATACAAATTCAATGTCTATTATTGGAATCAAGGAGGATTTGAAGTCGATTATGTGATAGAAAAAGGGGGAAATCTCGTTGCGATTGAAGTGAAAAGCGGGAAAGACAGTTCAAATAAAGGCCTATCTTTGTTTAATGACGAATTTCATCCGCGCAATATTTTCACAGTTGGAACAGACGGCATTCCTTTCGAACAGTTTCTCAGCATGAATCCAGCAGATTTACTCATTTAACATAGAACGCAGATAAAGCGGATTGAGCGGATTAACGCGGATAATAAAATAAAATCCGTGTTAATCCGCTTTATCTGCGTTCCATTAGTAACTATTATTTATATTCTTTCCGATATTCCAAAGGTGTTTTTCCTACATACTGTTTAAACAATTTATTAAAATACGAAATATTATCAATTGCCAATTCCCATGCAATATTCCGAATCGACCAATCCGTTGTAAGAAGAAGCAATTGCGCTTTTTCCAGCTTTTTCGCATTGATGTACTTCACAGGAGTTTGCAACATCTGCTTCTTAAACATCCGAATAAAATGGTCTTCCGAAACACAAGATAAATCCGCCAATTCTGTAATCGAAATATTTTGATTCAAATGAGTATGAATGTATTGAAGACTCTTGTGAATCCGCTCGTCTTTATCTGTAATTTTTCTTGTTCTATCTTTCAAAAAACGAGACATCAGACATGATAAAATACTCTGCGTTTCCAAAAAAACATGAAGAGGAAGCTTTTTATTATAAGCAACAAATTGGGAAAATGTCGGCGGATTATCGTATTGTTTGGGGTCAATATTTACCAAATGGCGGTCCGGATTGAGAATATGCAAGCGTTCAATCAAAAGCAAATCCAAAGCAGTCGCCTCTATTTTTACCGGAAAATCATATCTATCAAACACGGATTCTTGATTAACCATTTTTTCATAAAAATGAATGTAATACAAAGAAAAATAACTGTCACACTCGTCGTTATGAAGAGTAAAAGGAGGAGTCAAATATAAAAAACCCGGCTCAAGAATGTATGCTTTCTGGTTAATATACGTTTTCGCCTTCCCCTCTTTCACGTAATATAATCGAGCAAAAGGACTGTAAACATCTTTCCAATTCCAATTCGCATTCAATTCGGAATAACCTATATTTAATAAGATTAGATGAAGATTTTCAATGGATTGATTCATCATTATACATCGCTTTTATATTAAAACAGAAAAAACAAAAGTAAACCTTATCTGCTAATAATCAAAATTTACATAAATAAACACAATTAAAAAATATCGATTTTATGTTACTATCTTATCGGTATTGTAAAATTGGTTTCTTTTTTATAAATCTATCTTTGTCAAAAGTAAATATTCAATCTTTAAATTAATTTATATCATGAAAACAAACAGGTATCAAGGCGAATGGCCTAAAATCGGTATCCGTCCAACAATTGACGGACGTATGGGAGGAGTAAGAGAATCTCTTGAAGACCAAACAATGAATATGGCGAAAGGAGTAGTCGCTTTACTTACAAAAGAACTAAAATATCCTGACGGAACTCCAATCGAATGTGTTATTGCTGACAGTACAATCGGACGCGTGTCGGAAAGTGCGGCTTGCGCTGAAAAATTCAGAAGAGAAGGCGTAGGCGTAACCATTACTGTAACTCCTTGTTGGTGCTATGGAAGCGAAACAATGGACATGGAACAACAAACGATTAAAGCGGTTTGGGGATTCAATGGAACTGAACGTCCGGGAGCGGTTTATTTAGCTGCAGTATTAGCCGGACACGCACAAAAAGGCTTACCCGCTTTTGGCATTTACGGACATGATGTGCAAGATGGAGGAGATACTGAAATACCGGCAGATGTGACCGAAAAATTACTCTTGTTTTCTAAAGCTGCATTAGCTGCATCCATTATGCGTGGAAAATCCTACTTATCTATTGGAGCGGTTTGTATGGGAATTGCGGGGTCAATTGTCAATACTGACTTTTTCGAAGATTATTTAGGAATGCGTTGCGAAGGAGTTGATGAAGTAGAAATCATTCGCCGAATGACTGAAGGCATTTACGATAAAGCCGAATATGAAAAAGCATTGGCTTGGGCGAAAGCGAATTGCAAACAAGGAAAAGACATAATCAATCGTTCTGATTTAGTTAAAAGTCAAGAAGAATGTGATACAGATTGGGAATTTGTTGTAAAAATGACGTTAATCGTGCGTGACTTGATGATTGGAAATCCCAAATTAAAAGAGTTAGGATTCGGCGAAGAAGCATTAGGACACAATGCAATTGCGGCTGGATTTCAAGGACAACGTCAATGGACTGATTTTTATCCGAATGGCGATTTTACCGAAGCGATTTTAAATTCATCTTTTGATTGGACAGGCATTCGTGCGCCTTATGTTTTAGCAACTGAAAATGACGCTTTGAATGGAACTGCCATGTTGTTTGGTACTTTACTAACCAATACAGCATCTATCTTCGCGGATGTACGTACTTACTGGAGTCCGGAAGCAATCGAACGCGTTACCGGCAAAAAAGCTGACGGTTTGATTTCCGGTGGAATGATTCACTTAATTAATTCGGGTGCAGCATCTTTGGACGGAAGCGGTTATCAAAACGATGAAAATGGTAATCCAACCATGAAATCGTTCTGGGATATTTCAGAAAAAGAAGCGCAAGCTTGTTTAGACGCAACCACTTGGATGCCCGCAAATCGCGAATATTTCCGTGGAGGTGGTTTTTCTTCCAAATTTTTAACTCGCGGAGGAATGCCTTGTACAATGGTACGCTTGAATTTAGTGAAGAATTTGGGTCCGGTATTGCAAATTGCAGAAGGCTGGACGGCTGATGTTGACCCGGAAGCACACAAAATATTAGATGACAGAACTGACAAAGGTTGGCCTACAACTTGGTTTGTTCCTCGTTTAACAGAAAACGACGCTTTCAAAGATGTTTACTCTGTGATGAATAATTGGGGCGCCAATCACGGTTCTATCAATTGCGGTCACATTGGAGCGGAATTAATCACATTAGCATCTATCCTACGCATTCCGGTGTGTATGCACAATGTTTCGGAAGAAAAAATATACAGACCTGCAGCATGGAATGCTTTTGGAATGGATAAAGAAAACGCTGATTACAGAGCTTGTCAAGCCTACGGTCCGTTATACAAAAAATAACGCAACTGTATGTCAATCAACTTAAAAGAGGGATATTTAGAATGTCCCTCTAATGCAACAAAACGGTATTGTCAATATCTCAAACTCAATCCGGAAACCCTGGAGCAATATAAATATTGGCACAACAGCAACAATATTTGGAAAGAAATACCGGAAGGAATCCGTAAAGCGGGTATTTTGAACATGGAAATATACATTATTCAAGATATGGCTTTCATGATTGTTGAAACAGCTCCCGATTTTGATTGGGATGAGTCTTTTGGTCGTTTAGCAACTTTCGAAAGACAGGCTGAATGGGAAGATTTTGTGTCAAAATTTCAAGAAGCCGGCGAGGGAAAACGCTCGGAAGAGAAATGGCAATTAGTAGAGCGCGTATTTTCATTAACAGAAGCACTTAAAAAATAAATTAAGACCTCTCCCCCCGCCCTCCCCACAAGGGAGGGAGCTAGGGAAGCAAAACTCCGTATAGAGACGATATTTTTAGAATACTGAAAGTATCGACTCTATAGCTCCCTCCCTTGTGGGGAGGGCGGGGGGAGAGGTCTTAGGCATAAAAATAAATAAAACAATGGTAACAAAAGAACAAATAAAACTTTTCTTAGAAGCAGCTCATCGAGCAGGAAATCAAGGTTTAATGCTTTGCAGCAGTGGTAATTTATCTTGGAGAATAGAAGAAGACCTTGCATTAGTTAGTGGCACCGGCTCTTGGCTGCCCAATCTGAAAGAAGAAAACATTTCTGTATGTCGTATATCTGACGGAATGCCGGTTCAAGGTCCAAAACCGTCTATTGAAAGCACTTTTCATTTGGGCGTATTGCGTAATCGAAAAGAAGTAAATGTCGTTTTGCATTTTCAATCGCCTTTTGCGACAGCTGTTTCCTGCATGAAAGATAAACCAACTAATTTTAATGTGACTGCCGAAGTTCCAATTCACGTTGGGAAAGAGATTCCGGTAATTCCTTATTACAGACCCGGTTCTCCCGAATTAGCGAAAGCGGTAACAGAAGCTTTATCAGACCACAATAGTGCATTGATGAGCAAGCACGGTCAAGTGGTGTGCGCTAAAGACCTCGAAGATGCTTTCCAAAAAGCTGTTTTCTTTGAAATGGCTTGCAACATCATTGTTACTGCCGGAAAAGATAACTATTTAACTCTCACAGAAGAAGAAGTTGCGGATTTAGATATATACATTCAAGGGAAAATTTAATCAATGGAATATTTAGCAATCGATTTAGGCGCCGGAAGCGGTAGAGCAATTGTCGGAATTATTGAAAACGGAAAAATTCGGTTAGACGAAGTTTTCCGTTTCAATAACAAGCAAATCAAATTAGGAAATACCTTGTATTGGGATTTTTTAGATTTATTCGACAATATTAAACAAGGAATTCATTCGGCTCAGAAGAAAGGATATAATCTTCAGGGAATTGCTGTAGATACTTGGGGAGTCGATTTTGGATTATTGGACAAAAAAGGAAATCTGATTTCCAATCCAGTTTGTTATCGGGATTCTCGGACAGATGGAATGACGGAGATTGTTTCTTCTTTCGTTTCAAAAGAAGAATTATATAAACAAACCGGTATTCAACAACTGAATATTAATTCGATTTATCAATTATTCAGTTTGAAAGAAAACAATGAGCCTGCGCTTCAAATCTTGGACAAAGTTTTATTCATTCCCGATTTGATTAATTATTTCTTGACCGGAAAAATGGTAAATGAATATACGATTGCAACGACTTCTCAATTGTTAAATGCTGAAACAAAACAGTGGGATGAAAAACTTTTTAATCAATTGTCATTTTCGTCCAATTGGATGAGTGAAATACAACCGCCTTGCACTGTTATCGGAAATCTGAAAAAGGAAATAGCGAACGAACTTGAAACTCCGAATATCAAAGTATATGCTGTCGGTTCTCACGACACAGCAAGCGCAATTGGCGCAATTCCGTTGGATGAAGAAACCGCTTTTTTGAGTTCCGGTACTTGGTCGTTGCTCGGAACAACGATAGAAAAGCCTATTTTAACAGAAGAAGCCCGAATGAATGATTTTACCAACGAAGGAGGTATCGATGATAAAATATTATTCATGCGAAACATTACCGGACTTTGGTTGTTGCAGCAAGTCATTTCGGAATGGAAAAAAGAGGATAATGAACCTTATGATTACGATTATTTGTTAGCCGAATGTGCTAAAGCAAAGGCATTTCAAAGCATTGTCAACAGCGATGCGCCCAATTTTAATCATCCGGTTTCAATGCGTAAAGCCATTCAAGATTATTGTCGGAAAACGGAACAAAAAATTCCGGAAACAAAAGGCGAATTAGTTAGATGTATATTGGAATCTTTGGCGCTAAAATATTATGCTGTAATCAAAAAGCTCAAAGTTTGCACTCAAAAAGACATCAAAAAACTATTTATTGTTGGCGGCGGAAGTCAGAACAACGTATTAAATCAATTCATTGCCAATGCGTTGAACATGGAAGTCATAATAGGTATTACTGAAGCAACGGCTATTGGAAATATCGTTCAACAAGCGATTGCCAACAATCAAATTTCTAATTTGGCTGAAGGACATCGATTGATAGAAAACAGTTTTAGTTTTACTTCTTTTCAACCCGAAATTGGAAACGAATGGACAGAAGAAAAGAAAGAACAATATGCTAATACACTATTGTTATAAAAGTTTTTTTGTCCAAGAAAAATAAAACATATATCTTCGGGCTCTGAAATTTTGAAAATAAACATTAATTATTTCCTTATTTTTTAAGGATATTAAATCTATATTTTACATGAAAAACAAAAATATCTCTCTTTTCAGAGGTAAAAATGGGGAAAATTATCTTTTTCCTTTCATTCTTGTTACCTCACTATTTGCTCTTTGGGGATTTGCCAACGACATAACCAACCCAATGGTTGCGGCATTCAAAAACATTCTTTTAATTACCAACTTTGAAAGTTCCTTAGTGCAGTTTGCTTTTTACGGTGGTTATTGTTTTATGGCGATTCCGGCTGCTATTTTCATCAAAAAATTCAGCTATAAACAAGGAATTTTAATGGGACTTGCGCTCTATTCTATCGGTTGTTTTCTCTTTATTCCGGCAGGTAACGCAATGGCGTTTTGGGCGTTTCTTTTAGCTTATTTCATCATGACTTGCGGTTTGGCGTTTTTGGAAACAACTTCAAATCCTTTCATTTTATCATTAGGACCGGAAAGCAGTTCGACTCAAAGATTGAATTTTGCACAAGCATTCAATCCTATCGGCTCATTAACCGGAATGTTGATTGCGAAAGAGTTTATTTTGGCTCGTTTGAATTCGGCGACCGAAGCTGACCGAATTGCGCTTCAAGAAACCGACCCCGCTGCTTTAGCTGTCATACAAAAAGCTGATTTGAATGTGGTTAGTCTCCCTTATATCATTTTGGGAGCAGTTGTAATTATTTTCTTTCTTGTCTTTTTGATTGCTAAATTGCCTTCTGAGAAAAAAGATAAAAATGAGCCTTTGCAGATAGGTGCAACTTTCGGACGATTATTTAAAAATAAGAGATATATGTGGTCAGTTGCAGCACAAACATTTTATGTGGGAGTGCAAATTATGGTGTGGACTTTCATTATCCAATACGCTGAAGCCGAATTAGGTATGAGCAAAGCCGATGCGCAAGGATACAACATGATTGCAATGGGAATTTTTGTAACAAGCCGATTCGTTTGTACATTCTTATTGAAATACTTCAAACCGAGTCTGTTATTATTAACATTGGCTGTCGGAGGAACTATTTGTACTCTAGGAACTATTTTCTTGAAAGGAATGCCCGGTCTATATAGTTTGGTTGCTATTTCCGCTTGTATGTCGCTGATGTTCCCAACAATTTACGGTATTGCATTAAAAGGATTAGGCGATGATGCCAAATTAGGTTCAGCAGGATTAATTCTTGCAATTGGCGGCGGTTGCCTTATGCCTCCATTACAAGGCTTGTTGATTGATAAAGCAACTTGGTTCGAATCACTTTCATCGGTGCGTATTTCCTTTATATTGCCTTTGATTTGTTTTCTATTTATCTCTTTATATGGATTTATGGGAAATAAATTTAAAGAAGAATAATGAACATTGTAGAGACGCAATGCTTGCATCTCGTTCCTGAATTGTTCAAAACGAGACGCAAACAACGAGACGCAAGCATTGCTTCTCTACACACAAACAATGTCACTCGTTACTTGTCACTTGTCACTAATTACATCAATCCATTTCAAACAAACCGGCTGACCCAAATGAATCTCTTTTCCGGTATCATTCAATAAACCTGTCTTCTGGTCTATTTCAAAAATTTGAATGTTATTGCTATTTCGATTCGCACACAAAAGGAATTTTCCATTAGGAGAAATGGTAAAGTTTCGCGGATGAATACCCGTTTTCTGATACCCGATTTTAGTCAATTTACCATTTTTTGAATTAACCGAAAAAATAGCAATTCCGTCAGCTTTCAAGCGATTTGACGAATATAAAAATCGTCCATCGGGAGTTAGATGAATATCCGCACTACCCTTTCTGTTTGCATCTGTTGTATCTGAAGTAATCGTCTGAATTGCCTTCAAAGGACCTTTTTTCTTTTTTTTATATTCAAAAACAGAAACCGTTCCGGATATTTCATTGATGCAATAAAGAAATTTTTTATTGGGATGAAAAGCTAAATGTCGCGGACCCGAACCTTTGGGTAAAGAAGTCGCATTTTCAAGATTCAAATCCAGCAAAAAATTCTTTTCTACATCGAATCTGTATATTTTATCCAAACCCAAATCGGTCGCAAAAAGAGACTGATTGTCTGGAGAAAAAACAACCGAATGAATATGGGATTTTTTTTCAGTAATTGCAATTTTTAGGAAAAGACCCATGAAAAATCTCATATCCCAAGCATCCGAAATTGGCTGAATACGCCCATCTTTTGCCAAAGGAAAATAAGAAATATTTCCTCCCGAATAATTAGCAGTTATGATGAAATTTTGCCCTTTATCAATATTGATATAACAAGGGTCGGCCCCTTCCATAGATTGCGAATTAAGGAATGTCAATGTTCCATTTTCCTTATCAAAAGAAAAAGCGCTCACAGCTCCTTTCGTCTCTTCGTTGGTTGAATAGATAAATTTTTCATCCGGAGAAACAACTAAATACGAAGGATTTACAATTCCTTTCATATCACTAACCGATTCAAAGTCGCCTGTTTGAGTATCAAAACGATAAACGGAAATTCCGGGAGTTGTTCCATCAGAATAAGAACCAACAACCAGGTATTTTTCTTGAGGGCGGTTGTTTTTCGAGTAACAGAATGAAAATGAATTAATCAGTATCAACAATAAAAACCACTTTTTCATAAAATTATCAATTGAAATGAATCTCAAAGATAAACAAAAACCGGAAATACCGTTGAATCCTCCAGCTAAACATTAACACAAATCTTTGATATATGGATTTTGTGTATCTAACGGGGCAAACAATAAAGGCACTAAAAACGGAAGGAAAAAAATTACTTATAAAAATTGGGCTATCATGTAATTGTTGTTGATATAACGAATTACAAAAATTGTGTGCCATTGTTATTCATCGTCTTCCTCCTTGTCAAAGAAATAATCTATTTGCTTGTTTACATTGTTGGCAGACAAAAATTTTCTGCGTTCCATTCGTTCTTTGGCTTCTGTCAGAATTTCTTGTATTTTGTTTTCTAACACTTTTTTCGGAGGCAAATTTGTCCAATATTCGGCAACAACAATTCCTGCTTTATCCAATTCGAGAAGTTCTATTTGGTTGCGACTTGCTTTTGTACAAAGAATTAAGCCGATAGGAGCAAATTCACCCTCTTTTCTTTCATAACGGTCTAACCATTTGAGGTATAATTCCATTTGTCCTTTGTATGACGCTTTGAACCTGCCTCCTTTGAGGTCAATTGCAACCAATCGTTTTAAATCTCTGTGATAGAATAGCAAATCAATCTTGAAGTCCTCACCGTCAATGATTATGCGTTTTTGGCGAGCCATAAAAGTAAAACCATTACCAAATTCGAGTATAAACTTCTCTAATTCAACAAGAATAGCGTTTTCTAAATCTGCTTCAAGAAAATTGTCTTTAAGTCCAAACGTGTCAAGCAAATAAGGGTCTTTGAAAGTGTCAAATGGAACTTTGGATTGTTCTGTGAGTTGAGTGTTTGCAATTTCTTGTCGCTCAAATGGTTTACGAGAAATTTGTTTGCGTAATTCTCTAACTCCAAGAAGTCTTTGTGAGGCATCTTTGGCATAAAATAATCGTGCTTGTTCGTCTTTGATACGCATAAGTTCACAGAAATGCGACCAACTCAAAAACGGAACAAATTCAGCAATGCTCTCAATGTTGTCAAAAACCGTTGCAAACCGTTTCATTCTGTACAAATTGGCTTCCTCAAAAGAGTTGCCATAATTTGCTGCCAATTTTGTTGACACTGTCGACAAAATCTTCTTTCCGTATTCGGCACGGCTTGCGCCCAAAATTACTGTGTTGATATATTTGCCTATTTCCCAAAACATCAGTACAACTTGGCTGTTTGCTGCTGATTTAGCATTAAATTTTCGAGTTTCAATGATTTGTGCGACTTTCGCAAAAATCACATTTTCTTGTTCCTTATCAGTTATTTGTACTGTTTTTGCGAGCTTGTTATTTTCTTTTTTCTTTGCCATATTAGATTTCAATTATTCCACAAAGATACAACGTTATTTGTCAAAATTTATTTACCTTCTTTGTCAGGTTGCACTGTCCTTTGAGTTGCACACATCTTCCAAACAGGTAACGTATTTCACAGCACTTTCTTTGAATCCGAAATATTCTTTTTGGTATAATATTTCTGTAATTTCAAAAAGGTAATTTTCGACTTCGGGTAAAAAAAGGACTTTCATTTATCAAAAAGTTTTTCCGCACCTAGCATCTCTCTTTTTTTATGCGTACCATTATGGACATAAACATACTAATTTAATTTGGTAATGAAAAATACTACTGAATTTATTTTGGTGTCAATACCGGAACTGTTCCGTTCCTAATGAACGACCACTCCGGCACAAAAAGACAGCAGCGTTTGTTTTTTTGTCAAGAGGAAAAGCCGGTTCGTGTGAAATGAATTTCAAAGATAAACAAAAAAATGCGGTTTAAAAAGTGGTCAATGGAACGCGGATAAAGCGGATTAGGCGGATTTTCGCGGATAATAAAAAATCCATGTAAATCCGCTCAATCCGTTTCATCCGCGAATTCTATTGGTCACTTCTAAACAGAGCATTTATTCTGCCTTGAGCACTTCTGCCGGATTAACTCTTGCGATTTGCCAAATACGCCACCACACAGATATTGCCACAATTCCGGCTACAATAAGCAGCGAAATTACATACAACAAAGGATGCGTTTCTGCCCGCATTGTTTCTTCCGCATGAAATACAAAATACACAATCGGCACGGCAATGAATGTCGCTATAACCAGCAACTTAACGTAAAGTTTAGCAAACAAACGAATAATGACCTTTCTGCCCGCGCCGTTGATTTTACGAATAGCGACTTCTTTTCTTCGACTGTGCGTGTCCAACGTAATCGCGGAATAAATGCCCAGCATCATGATTAAAATGCTTACGGAAGAAAGTATTAGAAGCAAATCCCGAAGCACTTCTAAAGCTCCAAAAAACAAACGATGTTCTTCCCGCATACTGATGATTTTGATAGGAACTGTTTGCTGCCGATGTTTGCGAAAAATCTGCTGAATAGATTCTTTTGCTTTTTGCTTCTGTCCAGTTCGCGATTTCACATAAAAACCATACATTGCATCATCCAACAAACCGGTAACCGCGCTGTAATTTTCTTCGTTTTCCGGAGGAGATGCTGACGATGTAAATGGTAACAAATCATAAGTTCCTGTGATTCGATAGAATTTTCCATTGATATTCAAGGTGTTATTTTCTTCCGGATTGGCTTTTTCAATGGCTTGCATTAATGCATTGGAAACCATTACTTCGTTGTCATTAAGCGGCATACGTCCATTTATCGGAAAATTCATAAAACGAGAATAGTTTTCTCCTGCCTTCAAAATGGGAATTACCACTTCCCGTTCGTCTGAGAAAATGATTTTTTCTTTAGAAGAAGAATGGAAAAGAATATCTTCCACGCTGCTCAAACTTCGCATTTCCGAAAAAATTTCCTCTTCATTGTCTTTCAAGTGAAAGAACTGCTCCAAAGGAATTTGCCAAATATGTTCGCGTTCTTCTACCGACAATGTCTCGTTTCGCTTGTTTTCTTCATCTAAATAAATTGAAAAAGTTATAACTGAAATATTTGTAAAAAAGAAACAAATCACCAGTTGAAATCCTAAAAAGAAATTGCGCACTCCATGCTTTCCCCTACCCTTTTGATTGATTCCGGAAATAATGCCAAATCTTTTGACTCGTCTTATTGTAAACAAGCAGATAGCGCTACTAATAAGAAATAGATAAACCAAATATTCTGCCTGATGAGAAAATAATTCCCATTCGTTGACTTCAATATGGCGCACCATAGAAGACGGCAAATAGTAATAATAAAACTGAAGAAATAATTTGGAAACCATAAAAGTGGTCAGCAAAGAAAATAGCAGCACAATAATAATTTCCGTGAAAAGCAGGAAAAACAATTGATATACATTAGCTCCCTGACTTTTTCGAAGACTTAATTCCCTTGTTCGACTAAGAAAAGTCTGAATCGAAAATTTCAGAAAATTAATCATCGCTGAAATGAGAATAAGTGAAGCCAGAAACATGACTAACCATCGAAACATGATTAATTGGGGATTATTCATCTGTTCTGGAAGTGTCTTTACCACAATTCGTCGATTATTTTCACTAAAAGAAGGAAATTGCGCCGCTATCCGTTGGTTGATTGCTTTGGTGCTGGCATTTTTCGTAAGCAATAAATGCACACCCGTCCAGCTATCTTTTTTATAAACCATATTTTGATTCAAGATATAAACATCTCTCAAACTAAAACTCGGAATAGAAGGGTCTTTTATCACAGCAGCAATCGTCCGGGTATCATACACGGTTGAAGTAGTATCATTTCCCTGTTGAGGAAATTGCATCTGCTTTCCGATTGGATTTTCATCTCCAAAAATATTCTTCGCCAATGATTCGGAAATCCAAACTTGATTGGGAGATAATTGGGCTATATCGCCATTTATTGTCCGGAGAGAATGGATAGCAATATACTCGTTGTTAATCACACCAACATAAAAATCCAACGTAAGTTTTTCGTCGTTGTCTTTGAAAATAGTAACCTGATTGCAGAGAATTTGTTGTTCAAGACCAATCTTCTCAATTCCGGCTACCGGATTTTCGACCAATTGCTGCATTTCATTTGGCTGCAGATTCCGGAAACCATTTTCTCCTTCCACTTCCACATGGAAACTCGCCATTTGTTGATGATTCGCCCATTTTTTGTAAGAATCAAATTGTTGACGCTGATAATAATTGAACATACTGAAACACAACAGTCCAATGGCTATTCCCAAAATGGACAACGTGTATTGAACTTTGTTTTTCAATAATTGCCGAAAGGCGATTGTCAAATAATGCTTAATCATAATTTAATTAGTGACAAGTGACACTCTTAATTTTTAATTCTTAACTCTTAATTCTTAATTTTTTCACTCCCCTTTCAACACTTCTGACGGGTTTTCTTTACTCGTTTTATATACTTGCCAGCCAACGCATAAAACAATGACAAATGCCAATACTAAAACCAATACGATGTAAATCCAAACAGGAATATTCGTTTGTAAAACATATTGTTCCATCCATTTTTTTATCAAATAATAAGCAATCGGAAACGTAACCACAGCTCCAACAACAAGCAATGTAAAATATTCGTTGAAGAAAATGGATAAAATATCTTTGATTCCGGCTCCATTTATTTTACGGATTGCAATTTCTTTCCTACGCTCTTCACAAGACAATGAGACCAAAGAGAAAAATCCAAAGACAGAGATAATGATGCAAACAAGCGAAACGAAACTTAATAGCTTTAATAAGGCTGCTTCCGATTGAAAGTAAGTATTATAAATATTTTCAGCATTGAAAATCTGAGGATAAAAAATCTGAGGATATTCTTCTTGCATCAATTTGTCTATTTTCTCTTTTGTAATATCCCATGTTCCTTCTTGATAACGAAATGATAAGTTACTGTAAGATTGATTTGATTCTTTTTTACGAGAATAAATGATTGGTTTTACAGGTACAGTAGGCACGTTTTTATAAATATCTTTGATTACACCCTTTACTTTATAATAATTAATAAAGGTTTTACCAATTGGATTATCCCACTTAAAAGCTTTTACTGTCGCTTCATTAATCAACACCCAACTTTCATCATCACTCTCCGATAAACCTTCACCTGCAATAAGTTGAACGTCATAAAAATCAATAAATGCGTCAGTAATAAAAAAATCTTCAACAAATATCTCCTTATCATCAATTGCTTTACCTTCCCAATCACTAACGCTCCAAGTCGTTAATGTCAATTGAGGAATTAAAGACGAATTATTCAACATAACTGAAGAAATTTCTGAAATTTGCTGAAAATGATTATATAAAACGGCTTCATCTTGTATTGGTAGAACGAGTGTGGCTGTATTTTTAAAATCAATTCCCAAATTATCTGACTGATGAAGAAAATTCAATTGTTTCATCATTATAATGGTACAAAAAGCAAAAATAAGGCTAATCATTAATTGCATCACAAGCAACACTTTACGCGAACCACTTTTCTTCTTTTCCTTGATAGAAGTATTCAAATTTCGTTTTCTAAAAACAACTAGAATCAGAAAGAACAACAATAAAGTAAATAGAATAATCGCAAATATATAAGCTGAAACTTCCAAAATAACAGCTGATAAATCCATCTGAATATTTGATAACCTACAAAAAACAGGAAAGCTTAAATGTGTCAAAAATAAGCCCAACAAGGAAGCAATAAACATTATTAAGAAAAATTCAACCGACAAAAGGAAAAACAAAGACCTCGTTGAAGCTCCGCAAACCATCCGAAGAGCGAATTCTTTTTCTCGCATCCGAAATCGGCTAAAAAACAATGTAAAGTAATTAAACAAAGAACAGAAGATAACCAGCAAACCGGCAAAGGAAAAAAGTAAGATATATTGATATTTTATATCTTTATCAATTATCGAGTCTTGGCATCTCATTTTTGTAATTGGGACAGCCTCTATGCCTGTTATTTCATGAGGACGTTCTCCTTCATTTCCTGAGAGTTGCGAAACTGTATGACTAGATAATTTCGCAAAGAAAGCTTTCTCATTTGCGTTCGGGAATAACTCAATAATCGTATTTTCTCCTCTCCTATAATTCCAAGCTGGATTGGGAGTTATTGGTAAAAGTAAATCATAAAAATAATTACTATGATTATTCCAACCACTTACAATCGCAGTAATGGTGCCCCCTAAAATTTCTTTCCCAATTGGGTTTTCGTCACCAAATATTTTCTTAGATTTAGCCAAAGTAATCGCAATATCTTTAGAATCGGGAGTACTAAAATTCAAATTACCCTCCAAAATCTTTACATCAAACATATTCAAGAATGTCGAATCGACCTCTAAGGCAATAACTTCCATTGACATTTCTCCCGATTGCACAGTATTTACCCTTTGAGCTACAGTTGCCGCATTTCGAACTTCCGGAAATGTTTCTTTCATATACGCAGCCAAAGGATAAGGTTGCGACCTTGAAACGCCTGAAAGAGCATGTGAATCCAAAGCGGTAAGGACATAAATCAAATCCGCTCTTTTATGAAATTGGTCGAATGTTCTTTCATAACGAATCCACAAAGTTGCTAATGCAAAACAAGTAAATCCGACAGCTAAACCGACAACACTTATCAACGTCTGATTTTTATACTTTCGCATATTGCGAAATGCGATTTTTAGATAATGCTTAAACATAATTTAATTAGTTACAAGTGACGAGTTACAAGTGACACTCTTAATTTTTAATTCTCAACTTTTCAACACTTTTGACGGATTTTCTTTGCTCGTTTTATACACTTGCCAGCCAACACACAAAACGATTATTACTATCAGCGCAAACAGTATCGCTACATAAAGCCACAATGGAATAGTCGTTTGTAGATTGTATTGTTCGAGCCACTGTTTCATGATATAATAACCGCACGAAAAAGCCACAATTGCACCCAGAACAAGCAAAGCAGCAAATTCACGGAAAAAGATAGTCAGAATATCGTTAATCGTTGCGCCGTTGATTTTACGGATGGCAATTTCTTTCCGCCGTTCTTCGCAAGTCAGGCTGACAATGGAAACAAATCCAAACAGACAAATAACAATGCAAATCAGGGATACAAAACCCAATAACTTCATCAAAGCGGTTTCCGACGCAAACAATTTATCGTACTCGTCTTCCAATAGAGTAATTTCCTTATACATTGCATCTTTGTATTCCTTTTCTATCAGGCTTTCGATTTTTGCTTTGCACGTTTTCCAAGTTCCTTCTTTGTACTTTATGGGAATTGCGCCGCTGCTCATACCATGGTTGCTATACCCTTTTTGAGCATAAACACAAGGCATTGGAGGCATAGTAGGAAGAGAATTGTAAACATTTTTTATTACCCCTTTTACCTTATAACCCACTCTATTATTATCATCGAAGCCAAACGATTTGCCAATCGGTTCAGCCCACCCGAACGCCTTGGCGGCTGCTTCATTAATCAACACATTAATGGAGTCGTTCTCATCAAGCCATTCGCCGTCCAGCAATTGAATGCCATAAAATTCAGTTATGTGCCCGGAAAAATTACGATGAACGGTTATATTTATCGGTTCACTCTCCGAAGGCATATCAGCCCATTCGTAAATACTGGTAGAACTTCTACCACGAAGAGGAAATAAAGGAAAATTATTGTCAAGCACTAAGACATCGGTTATTTCGGGTATTTCTTTTAATTGATTGGATAATACCCCCATATCAGCCGGATGAACACTTATAGTTGCACTATTTTTGTAAGTAAATCCTAAATCGGAAGTATTATGCAGGTAATACATCTGTTTCAACAAGACGGAAGTACAAAAAATAAAAACAATGCTGATAATCAATTGTGATACAATCGAGGCGTAGCGAAAAAAGTTCGACCGCCTTTTCCGAATCGACGCATTCAAAGCCTTCTTTCGAAAAACAAACAAAATCAATAGAAAAAACAGAAATGAAAGCAAGATAACTCCCAGTACATACAAACTCAATTGTCCATATATGTCCGTAGTATTACTTTGAATTTCGGCTAATTTTCGAAATGTAGGAAGCACAAGTTGCACATAAGCTAATCCCAGCAAGAAAGCAAAAATCATCGTAAGCAGAAATTCGAATGACAAAAGCGTAAAAAGCGAACGTCCCGATGCACCACAAACCATCCGCAAAGCCAATTCTTTCTGCCGAATACGGAAACGACTTACAAATAAAGTCATGTAATTAAACAGGCTGCAAAAAATGACCAACAGACCGGCTATTGCGAAATAAACAATGTGCTGAAATTTGACTTCCCGACCTATATTGGTGTCTTTGTATCGCATTTCGGTCAGCGGAATAAGTGTCTGGTCACTAATATTACGAGCACCACTACCATCTCCGGAGCCTTGCTCCGATTTAAACTCGGCTAACTTTTTCTTAAACGCATCCACATTAGTCTCCGGCGATAGTTTAATTAGTGCATTCTCTCCACTCGACGTAGTCCATGGATAATCCATTCTCAATGATTCGATTACGTCAAATCGATAATTAGTTGGCTGATTCCATCCGGCGACTACCGCACAGATTGTTTTTATGTCGCCATAGTTTGTCAACTCTTTGCCAATCGGGCTTTCATCGCCAAACCATTCTCTGGCTTTCTGTTGTGTGATAGCGATTTTATTGCTGAGCGGAATCAAAAAATCGCGACTTCCTTCGATAATCCGAATATCGAACATCCTGAAAAAGGAAGAATCTATGGCAACCTGAAATACCGAATGCTCCATGTCATCGAGTTTAATTGTACGACCACTCATAGACCATTCGGGACAAACCGCCGCTGCATCGCTAATTTCAGGAAATGTTTCTTTCAAAAAAGCAGGCATACGGAAATTGGTACCCTTACCCAATCCACTGGGAGAAAATATGTCAGGTTGATAGACAACATAAATCCGGTCGGCATCGCGATGAAATTTATCATACGATGTTTCGTAATTTATCCACAGCATTGCCAATGCAAAACAGATAAAACCCAACGCCAAACCGACAACACTTATCAACGTCTGATTTTTATACTTTCGCATATTGCGGAAAGCGACTTTCAAATAGTGTTTAATCATAATTTTATTAGTTACAAGTGACGAGTGACACTCTTAATTCTTAACTCTTAATTCTTAATTGAATTAAAGGTTTACTTCACTCACAATCTGTCCGTCAAACAAGTTAATCACTCGTTCAGCATATCCGGCATCATGTTGGCTATGCGTTACCATGATGATAGTTGTTCCTTCTTTATTCAATTCGGTTAACAAATCCATTACTTCTTTACCATTTTTGGAATCCAAATTACCGGTTGGTTCATCGGCTAAAATCAATTTCGGATTCGCAACGACAGCACGAGCGATTGCAACACGCTGCTGTTGTCCTCCGGAAAGTTGCTGCGGAAAATGTTTCGAGCGATGCGTAATTTGCATACGTTCCATTGCGGCATTTACCCGCTGTTTCCGTTCCGATGCAGGAAAACCCATGTAGAGCAACGGCAACTCAATATTTTCATACACATTCAGTTCTTCAATCAGATTGAAACTTTGAAACACAAAACCAATCACGCCTTTACGTAATTTGGTTCGTTCGGATTCGGTAAATTTGCTAACGTCTATTTCATTCAAAAAATATTTTCCATTTGTGAGATTATCCAATAATCCCAAAATGTTCAACAAAGTGGATTTTCCACAACCGGAAGGTCCCATAATAGCAACAAATTCGCCTTCTTTGATTTCCAAACTTACATCGCCTAACGCGTGTGTTTCAACTTCGTCGGTACGAAATACTTTCGTTAAATTTTCTACTTTAATCATGATTCAAAATTGTTAATTGTTAATTAATATCTATTTATTATTTATTGCATAAAAAGAACGTGCAAACTCTTTTTATATTGGTTTACGCGCATTTTAAGCAGGTCGAAGACCTGCCATATCTTAGCACAGGGTAAGCAAAGCAACCCTGTGTATAAATATTGAAAAAACCTACCAAACCCTGAAAGGGTGTTGTATTGTCCGCCCATTATCATTATTCTTTGGTTATTATTATCTTATCATTTTCCATTAATCATTAACCATTATCATCAATCATTATCATTAATCATTACCATTAATCATTAACCATTATCATTAATCATTACCATCAACCACACAGGGCTGCGCTTCGCTTACCCTGTGCTAAGATATGGCAGGTCTTCGACCTGCTTAAAATGCGTGTAAACCAATATGTCAAAGAGCGTTTTTGTTGGCTGCGCTTCGCGCCAATTCTTAATTCTTAATTTTTAATTTTTAATTCTATCAGTCCGCTTTCACCACTTCTGCCGGATTTTGATTTGCCACTTTATAGGTTTGCCAAATCAATGTCAGCAAAGAAATGCTTGCCGTAACAATCAGGGCAATTGCGAAGAGCCACCACGATACAGCGGTTTTATAGGCGAAGTTTTCCAAATATTTGTGAATAGCGAACAAAGCAACCGGAATCGACACGGCAAAAGCAATACTTAACATCACAAAATATTTTTTCAACAACAGACGAATCAAATCTTTCGTTTCGGCACCGTTGATTTTGCGAATCGCAATTTCTTTCCGGCGGCGTTGCATATCGAACAATGATAATCCAAATAAACCCAATGCGGAAATAAAGATAGCGATAAACGTAAAAACCGCATAAACGGTAGCTATCCGCTTGTCTTCATTATACATTCCACGAATTTCATCTTCCACAAAAGAATAAGAAAATTCACCGCCGACTGTTTCTTCGTGCAGTTTCCGAAGAAATTCAATGGCTGCTTTTGTCTGCCCCGGAACAATGGCTGCTACAATTGGGTCGTTTCTCCACCCTTTGGAATAATAAAAAGCAATCGGTTCACTTTTTTGCGACAAGTGCCTATAATTAAAATCTTTTACCACGCCAACAATCCGATAAGGAGGATTTGTTTTCATTTCTTCCTGCATCCATGAGTTATACCAAATTCTTCTTTCAGGTTGAAGCAAAACATCATTGAAGTCAGTTATTCCATAATATTCTAACAATGATTCGGTTACTATGATAAAATAATCCTTATCGTTTTCCGTTTCATCAGTCCAAAGTCGTCCTTCCTTCAATGGAATATCAAACATCCGAAACCAACTTTCATTAACACCACCAAGGGTAACTCGCTTAAGTTCTCCATCCGGAAGTTTAAACGAAAATCCTCCTCCTGAGCCATTCGGACTTTTTCCGTATGTCCAATACGAAAATAACGGACTGGCATTCATTTTTTGCACAATTTCGTCAGCAATCTGATTTTCCCTGTTTCGCTTCTTTTCCCATTCTTCCATATCTTTAATTATCCCTCCTGATGATTGGTGCTTTAAAAATTGAACTTTGATAATGTCTTTCGAACGATAACCCAAATCGGTATTCAGCATAAAATGAAGTTGTTTCATAAAAAACAAGGAGGCGACAATCATAACAATGGTTATCAAATATTGAAACGAAAGGAAAACTTGACGCAAGCTGCCTGTACTTCGGATTTTATCTAAATTGTGTAATAAATTAATCGATGTGGAATATTGAATTCGAAAGAACGGATACAAAGTTGCAATCACAGATAAAGAGAATAATAACACTAATGACAAAAGCGCATCAAAACGCATATTGGGAATCTGACTCAATTGCAATACATTAGTTATCAGCGAACTGGATATATGCGCGATAATCAAAGCGGAAATGATTGCCAATCCTATCATCAATAAGTTTTCGGTCAATAATTGCATAAAAATATTATGCCCTTCGGCTCCAAAAACTTTTTTAACACTAAGCTCTCTTCCTCTACGAAGAATTACGACCGTATATATATTGATGTAATTGATGATGCCAACCAACAATATCAAGATGCCAACTATCATTAATACATATATATAATTAGAATTACCTTTATTATACACATAATTTTCAATACTTTTATCTAAATATACTTTTGACAAAGGATATAATTGATACCGCATTTGATAATTCCACAAAGGCATTTCAAAAAAAGATTCATATTGTTTATTAATTTCTCGATAATTAGCACCCGGATATAATAACACAAATGATTGTGGCACTCGCTCCCAGTATTGTCCTAATAAATGAAAAGAGACAACGACATCAAAAGAGAGCGTACTTTTTGTAGTTGTTTGTCCTATCACACCGGTAATGGTTAGTATTTCACCATTTCTGTATTGAAATGTTTTTCCAACAGGGTCTTGATTTCCAAAGATTTTTCGAGCGAAATCTTGAGTAATTAATGCACTATTGGGTTCCGACAATTTATCAACACCCATAATCACGGGATAATCGATTATTTTCAGAAAAATGCTGTCAGCGGCTAATACCTTTGCATTGTATTTTTGATTATCCAAATCAATTTCTTCATTATCAGGTAATACAAATTGTGAGTGTTTTTCGACACCTGGATGTTCTGCAAGATTGACAAATGTTTTTTCATTGTTTGGGTTAGATATTCCAGAAAACGTGATTCCTCCCGAATTGCTACTGTATTCATTTGTAACCACATAAATCCGGTTGAGTTTTTTATTGAAATGGTCAACAGTAAATTCCCCGTTTGCATAGCGAAAAATCGTAATGACACACGCCAAACTAAGCGCCAATCCCAACACATTAATACCCGAATACATTCTGAAATGCAAAATGGAACGTATCGCTAATTTTATCACTTTCATAATTCCTAATTCTTAATTCTTAACTCTTAATTCTTTATCACGATTTCTCCTGCTTCTCCAAAATTATCATATCCTGAAATAATTACTCTATCTCCGGGAGAAAGTCCGTCCAAAACTTCGTATTGTTTGGGATTTTGTCTTCCGATAGATATGGATGTTTTAATCGCTTTATCTCCCGTTTCATTTAATTTAAATATCCATTGTCCGCCGGTTGATTGAAAAAAGTTGCCTTTGGAAACAACCAAAGCATCTTCCGGCTGCTCTAATTCAATTTGTATCCGGTAACTTTTTCCAATCCGAATATTATCCAAGGGTTTATCTATGAATACAAAATCGACATCAAATTGCCGGTCTCGAATTTCCGGATTTATTTTCGTGATTTTCAAGGGATATTTTTCCCCTTGATAAGTAATCGTTGCCGGAAGTCCAACGACAATTCTATCAATGTAATATTCGCTGATTCTTGTGCTCATTTTTATTTGGTCAATGACTTTCAATTCCCCGATATTCATTCCGGCAGAAATTCGCTCTCCAAGTATCGCATTTATAAAACTCAATTGTCCGTCCACCGGAGCCCGCACAATCAAATCATCCAATCTATCCCGAATTTTCTCGAAACGCTTTTGTTCTCTTCGCAAATCACTCTGCATCAAGTCAGTTTGAATCAAATTCAATAACGAATCATGTCTCAATTCGTCTTGTGACAATTTTGTATTCTCTTGTTTGAATGCAAATTCATCCGCAGAAACTTCAAATTGAGCCTTGCTTTTTATGCCAATTTTGTATTCCTCTTGATTCAATTCATTTTCTTTGCTCAAACGTTCCATGTTGTAGGTCATTTCCAAACTTTGACGCTTTAATTCAGAGGTTTTTCTTTCCATCTGAATTTGTTTTTCCCGATATGTAATTTGTTGTTTTTCCAGTTCATCCCGTTCTTCTTCAACTGTACGCAATAATTCCGGATTACTTAAAATCAAAATCGTATCTCCTTTTTTGAGCAAACTGCCTTCTTCTGCAACGATTCGTTCTACTGTGCCCGATTCGTAACCATTTAATTTGATTGTCAGCCGAGGTTGAACAATTCCTTCGACATCTAAATATTCTAAGAATTTATCTTGCTTTACCTCTGCTATTTCCAATTTGTCTCTATCGTATCTCAATCGTTGGGGACCGGAAGTGATAATCAGTAAATAGATTAAAAAACCGACTATGACAACACTTGTAAAGATATAATATTTATACTTAACCAACGGATGCTTCTTTTTTAATTGTATATCCATGTTTTTTTTAGTTTTATTTAACCCCTAAGACCTCTCCCCCCGCCCTCCCCACAAGGGAGGGAGCTAGGGAAGCAAAATTACGTAAAGAAGTGATATTTTAGAATATTGAAAATATCGCATCTCTAAGCCCCCTCCCTTGTGGGGAGGGCGGGGGGAGAGGTCTTAATTTTATTTTATTAATAATTGATAATCTTCTGAAATGGGCAGATTTTTTTCAAAATCAAACAAAGTAATGCTTCGCATTGTGTAATACAATGACCAATAAGTATATAATGTATTTATATAATTTCGTTTTGCTGAATCTTTTTCTGTTATTGATGCATTTAAATCCAAGATAGTCGACTTTCCAAGTAAAAACAGTTTTCGGGCAACTTCGTTTCGGCGTTCTGCCGTGTAATCGACTTTAGCTGCTACTCTTAGCTGATTGGATTGAAGATTAAATTGCTTTACCAACTTTACAATATTCATCTCAAAATCCATTCTATTTTGGTCGACTTGTGCATACACCATATCCCGGTTTGATTTAGCTACTTCGACTTGCCCTTTCTCCCGTCCCCAATCCAAAATCGGAAGCCGAATTCCCAATTCAACGTATTGCTGATTCAATGGTTTTCGGTAAGCCGTTTCAATTTCCTGTCCGGTTTGCGCCAAACCAAATTGCATATATAAATCAACTTTCAATCCTGTATTTGATTTCGCATAAGCAACATTACTTTCGCTTTCTTTCTTGCGCCTTTGCATATTCAAAACATCCAAGCCATTTTCAATAGCATATTCCAAAGCCTTTGAAGCATCAATAGAAGCAAGAGGAATATTATCTTCAATCACAACTTCGATTGGAAAAGTCGCTTTGATTCCCAAATAAGAACGCAAATCAGTCATGCAATCGTCTACTTGCATCTGCGCCTCCAATCGGTTGCTTTCTTCTGTTAATTTACTAATTTCCAACTGAAGCATTTCATTTTCAGTAATAGTTCCAATGTTATATCTTCCCTGTGCAAAAACGTAAAGAGTATCTGCATTCGCATAATTTGTTTGAGCAATTTCCAAATTTGTTTGAGCTTTAGCCAAATTAAAAAACTTTGAAACAGCTCTTGCGCCAACAAGTTCCAATGTTTCGATATAGCTTCTTTTCGCGGCCTCAAATCGAAGTGGCTCTATCTTTTTATCCCATTTCAGAGAATTATAACCAAATAAAGCTTGTCGATAACCAATTATTAGTGGATTTGATTTATAGGAATAAGCACTTTCATCCAATAAATCCAAACGTTGTAAACTGCTTTGAATAAATAAACTACCTCCTGTAAAAGGGATGTTTTGATTGATTGTAAAAGAAACATCAGACATTAATTGATTTTGCTGAATATATTGCGCAGTTCCGTCCGGAAGCGTAATTGCGTTAATCGAGTGATTAAAATTCGGAGTGGAATTTAAACTTAATGATGGAAGATAATTGGCTTTGTAATAACAGTAATTCCAATAAGAAGAACGAAAACTATGTCGGGCATACAAAACATCTGGAGACTGTTGTTGTGCCAAATCAATTACTTGTTGCAAGTTAAAAACAACGGTTGAATCGTTTTTCAAGGAATCATGTCCCAACAAATCAAAACATCGCAACAACAACAATAGGATAATAATTCTCTTCATTTTATTTATTTATTTTACTTCAATAAAGTCAAATCTCATACCACTCAAATAAACAACTGCAAATCAATCAATTAAAAACAATCGAACAAACAAAAACACGTTCATTTTCGCACATTTAGAGTTCGTTTTCGCACTTGTTTTACAGCAAAAGAAGTTCTACCTTTATCCTCGATAAATTTTGATTTTTCATGAACAAAAAAGGGAAAATATTAATTATTGATGACAATGAAGATGTTCTTTTTGCATTAAATGCGCTATTGTTGCCACATGTCGAAAAAATAAAAGTAAGCGCGTATCCTGAAAAAATAGAACATTATATGAAGACTTTTCAACCGGATATTATTTTTTTAGATATGAATTTCCGAAAAGATGTAGTCAGCGGGAAAGAAGGTTTTGAATGGTTGAGAAAAATATTAGTCATTGATTCTCAAGCTATTGTTATTTTCATGACGGCTTATGCGGACACGGAAAAAGCTGTTCAGGCTATCAAATCCGGTGCTACTGATTTTATCTCGAAGCCTTGGGAAAAAGAAAAATTATTGGCAACGCTTTTTTCTTCTTTGAAATTGAAAGAGTCGCGGGATGAAATCGAAAATTTAAAAAATCAAGTACAATCACTCAGCAATATTTCCAATTTTCCGGAAATCATCGGCGAATCTGAAGCTATGCAAGAAATTTTTTCTCTAATCGAAAAACTGGCGGAAACAGAAGCGAATGTTTTAATTTTAGGAGAAAACGGAACCGGAAAAGATTTAATTGCAAGAGCCATTCATCAACATTCGCCTCGCTCCAACAATGTTTTTATCAATATTGATTTGGGAACAATCCCAGAAACGCTGTTTGAAAGTGAGTTATTTGGATACGAAAAAGGTGCTTTTACGGATGCAAAAAAAGAGAAATCGGGACGAATGGAAATCGCGTCCGGTGGCACTCTTTTTTTAGATGAAATTGGAAATTTATCACTTCCGATGCAGGCTAAATTATTGACTGCCATAGAGAAAAAACAAATTTCCCGACTCGGAGCCAACTCAACTATTCCGATTGATGTTCGTTATATTGCGGCTACGAATCGAAATATACATGAAGACGTTGACAATGAAATATTTAGACAAGATTTACTTTACCGTATTAATACGATAGAAATTCACATTCCTTCTCTCAGAGACCGAGGTGAGGATATGATTTTGTTAGCAGAATACTTTTTGAATAGATTTTCTCTCAAATATAAAAAGGGAATAGATAAATTATCTCGAGATGCTAAAAGTAAAATAATGGGTTATAATTGGCCCGGAAATGTTCGAGAGCTTCAAAATGTAATGGAACGAGCGGTTATTCTTTCTTCTGAAAAAACATTGAAAGCCGAAAATATAATTTTACAAGTCAGAGAAGGAAAAAGAGCCAAAGAGTCAGAACTGCTGAACTTAGAAAGTGTCGAGCAAGAAACCATTCAGAAGGCGATGAAACGAAGCGGAGGAAACATGAATAAGGCTGCCGAATTGTTAGGAATTACCCGCTATGCTCTCTATCGCAAAATAAAGAAAGAATGAAAAAATACAACATCAAACTTCTTTGGCGAATAGGAATTTTAATCCTATTTTCAGGCATTACCGGATATTTGCTTTCTATTCAGTTTTATTGGGCAAGTATTTTTCCTTGTCTTGCAATTATATGGGCAAGTCATCATCTCTTTTCTTTTCAAAAAAGAAATACAAAAGATATGAAGCGGCTCATAAATGCCATTCAGTTTTCCGAATTCAACATTTCTTTCAAGAATTTTTCAGAAAAAGGGCTTTCTCCGGAACTCATATCCGATATGGAGACTTCGATTCTTCATTTTAACAACAAACTAAAAAAGATAGAAGCGGAACAAAATTTCTACAATATACTCTTAAATCGAATTGATTTTGGAATTATTGTGATTGACAAACAAGAAAAAATCAGTTGGATAAACAAATCGGCTCTTGATTTATTCGAAAAACCTCAGCCGAGGCAATTAAGTGATTTAGAGAAAGTCTCTTCCAGCTTGCCGAAAATTTTAAGGGAATTGCTCCCGAAAGAAACCAAAATTATCAAAATCGAACACGGAAAAACAATTCATCAATTAGCGATTACATCCATTTATTTCACGTTGGAAGGAAAACAATTAAAATTGATTAGTTTGAAAAATATTCAGACTGTTTTAGAGGAAAGCGAGAGTGATGCGTGGAAAAAATTAATTCGTGTTCTCACGCACGAAATAATGAATTCCATTACTCCGATTATTTCACTTTCCGAAACATTTGCTCATCCGGATAAAGAAAATCAAGAAATGTTGATTCAAGCCATGCAAATCATCCACCGAAGAAGCAAAGGCTTAATTCGTTTCACGCACAATTATCAAAAACTATCTCGAATTCCAAATCCGATTATCACATCATTCAAAGCGTCCGAATTAATCGAAGACATTACACAGCTATTGCAAGCAGACGGTTTAAGTTTTTCGTACCACATCCAACCTCTGAGTGTATTGCTAAAAGCGGACCGAGGACAAATGGAACAGGTAATGATTAATTTGATTAAAAATGCTCATGAGGCATCCAGCGAACAAGTTCGGGCTGAAATAAATGTTGAAATTTCCTTGAACGAATATCAACGTCCGATGATTAAAGTGATTGATAAAGGGCAGGGAATTTTACCGGATGTTTTAGACAAAATTTTTGTTCCTTTTTTTACGACAAAAAAATCCGGTTCGGGAATCGGATTGAGTATTTGCCGGCAAATCATTAATTTGCACGGAGGAACGATTTCGGTTAAATCGGAGGTTGGTAAAGGGAGCTGTTTTTATATTTCTTTGTAGATTTTCAGGAAACGCTTGATGTAGAAGCTGACAGTTTCGCCATTAGTTTTATTTTATTTTCTCTAGTTAAACTATCGATAAGTCCTAAATAATTGTCTATCAAAACGAATGAGTCCATATTCAAGTCCTTTTATAATACAAAATAAATATACATGAATATTTTTGATTATTCATTTTTCTGACATTTTTTCTCTCTTAACTCTTAAAATAAATCTCAATCGAATAATCTATGTCTATTGCATCGTTTGTTTGAATATAGCCGATTAACCTAAAAGGAAACGCAATTTTTTGTTATAAATCGGGTTATAGAGCTGTTATAGTATTCGCTGCCATAACTCGCTGTATTATTACCAAATCATTGTGAACAGTATAAATAACTGCCATCCTTTTATAATTGATACGATAAACAAATAAGCCGTATTTACTGAAGTAGGAGCGATTTTGAAGCTGAAATGATTCAGCAGAGTTTTGTAAACCATGTATTTCCTCTCTCAATCCATTCACATATTTTTTGGCTGTGTCATAAGATTTGTATTTGTACGTAATCACGTTGAATAAATTTTGGACATCAGCTTCACATTTTTATTCTGTATTTTTTCATAAGATTGGCTATTTTCTCCTTCGTAATGCTCTTTCAACCGATCAAGTAATCTGTCAAAAACCTCATCCACTTCATAAGTTTCACCTGTTATTTCAGACTGCACCGGATTTTCAATTTCAACTTCTTTTTGTCCATACAGTTCACGAGCTATTTTGCGTCCTTTCGGAGTAGTAATATCTATTTTTACATTTACTGTATTCATAATTCTAATATTTAAGTTTTACAAATATAATACTTTTATATATTACTCTTTTTTTTATTTTCAGAAAATTACAGCTAAATCACAATTTTTCCTCAAAAAAATTTGCATATATAAAATTTATCACTACCTTTGCAGTAACAGTACCCGTATTGCATCCCGTAAGAACTGCATTCGGGTCATTTTTTTTAATACCAAAACATGACCAACAAGCCTACATACACTATTAAAGAACAAATAACCTTGCTTAAACAAAGAGGAATGTTATTTCGAGATGAAGACACAGCAACTAATCTTCTAAAAAACATCAACTATTATCGTTTGAAAGGATATTGGTGGGATATGCAAATTGATTATACCTCACACATATTGAAACCCAATATTTATTTTGAGGATATTATTGAGCGCTATAGTTTTGACAGACATTTAAGATTAATTTTGTTAGATGCAGTTGAACGGATAGAGATTGCATTACGAACTAAAATGATTTACCACTTATCCATTTCGTATGGCGGTTTATGGTATTTGAATGCATCATTATTTGAAAACACCAAAACAACCAGAAATGGCATAACAAAAACACTTCATCAAAACACCTTAGAAGAACTACAAAAAGAAATAAACCGAAGCCAGGAAATATTTATCAAAGACCACCGCCATCGTTATCAGCGTCAAAACGCAGATGCATGGAAGGCGTTAGAAGTTGCATCCATGGGAACTTTATCAAAATTATATAAGACTTTGCAAAGCCAGTTGCCAGAAAAAGCATCCATTGCTAACGAAATGGGGCTAAATTCAGCCGCAGCTCTTTCCGGTTGGCTGGAATCTATTACTTACATCAGAAATATAATTGCACATCATTCTCGCTTGTGGAACAGAAATATGGCTAAAACACCCACTGTTCAATTGAATAATCCGACCGGAAAATGGTTTTCTAAACCACTCGCTCCGGTGCAATCGAAAAAGGTGTTTTTGATTACTTCATGTATGATTTACCTGTGTAATGAAATAGCTCCAGGGCATCACATAAAAGCCAAAATACTCGAACTTTTCGATACATATCCGGCTATTCCCATTTATAAACTTGGCTTCTTGAACAATTGGAACAAAGAGCCTCTTTGGGAATAATAATAATATTGAATATATAAAACATTTAGTTTTTTTGTATCAACAAGCCCCATATCACATGGTAAGTTCAAATTAGAATCTACGCGCACGTAATTCTTAACTCTTAATTCTTAATTCTTAATTTTATTTCGTAATTTCGCACCAAATTTTTAATTCTTTAAATAACACATTATTGAAATGAGAAAATGGCGTGTGGAAGACTCAGCAGAACTATATAATATTCATGGCTGGGGACTTGATTATTTTTCCATTAACGAAAAAGGACATATTACCGTTACTCCTAAAAAAGAAGGAGCCGAAATTGATTTAAAAGAATTAATGGATGAGTTAATGCTTCGAGACGTAACCGCTCCATTATTACTGCGTTTCTCCGACATATTAGACAATCGCATTGAAAAGATTTCGAATTGTTTCAAAATAGCAGCAGAAGAATATAACTACAAAGCGCAAAACTTTATCATCTACCCGATTAAAGTCAATCAAATGCGTCAAGTCGTTGAAGAAATTGTAAGTCACGGAAAAAAATTCAATATCGGATTGGAAGCCGGTTCAAAACCCGAACTTCATGCAGTTCTAGCAATTAATACAAGTTCCGATTCTCTAATTATATGCAACGGATACAAAGATGAAGATTATATCCAGTTAGCTCTTTTGGCTCAAAAAATGGGTAAAAAAATATTCATCGTAGTTGAAAAATTAAACGAATTGAAACTGATTTCCGAATTGGCAAAAAAGATGAAAATTCGTCCCAATATTGGCATTCGCATCAAGTTAGCCAGCGCCGGAAGCGGCAAATGGGAAGAATCCGGTGGAGATGTCAGCAAATTCGGACTTTCATCCAGCGAACTTTTGGAAGCTCTGGATTTCATGGAAAAAAACAAAATGGAAGATTGTCTAAAATTAATCCATTTCCATATTGGAAGTCAAGTAACTAAAATCAGACGAATCAAAAACGCTCTTCGCGAAGCAGCTCAATTCTATGTCCAATTGCAAAATATGGGATATGCTGTCGAATTTGTCGACATTGGAGGCGGTTTAGGCGTTGATTATGACGGAACTCGTTCTTCCGGAAGCGAAAGCAGCATGAATTATTCTATTCAAGAATATGTCAACGATTCCATTTCTACCTTAGTCGATGCCTGCGAAAAAAATAACATTCCGCAACCGAATATTATTACAGAATCCGGTCGTTCATTGACGGCTCATCATTCCGTTTTGATTTTTCAAGTATTGGAAACAACTACTTTGCCGGAATGGGATGAAAATCAAGAATTGCCGGAAGATGCCCATGAAATGGTCCGGGAATTATACAAATTGTGGGACGAAATGAATCAGCCTCGTTTGATTGAAACTTGGCACGATGCACAACAAATCCGCGAAGAATCATTGGATTTATTCAGTTTGGGAATGTTAGATTTAATTTCACGTGCACAAGTAGAAAAATTATATTGGTCTATTGCTCGGGAAGTTTATCAAATGGCAATGGGCATGAAGCACGCGCCGGAAGAACTTCGCAAAATTTCCAAAATGCTTCCGGACAAATATTTTTGTAATTTCTCCTTGTTTCAGTCATTACCCGATTCTTGGGCGATTGACCAAGTATTTCCGATTGTTCCAATTTCCCGATTGGAAGAAAGACCAAATCGAACAGCAACATTGCAGGATATTACTTGTGATTCCGATGGCAAAATTGATAATTTTATCAATATGAAAAATTACACATATCATTTGCCTTTGCACTCATTGAATAAAAAAGAACCTTATTTTATTGGTGTCTTTTTAGTCGGAGCTTATCAGGAAATTTTGGGCGATTTGCACAATTTATTTGGCGATACAAATGCAGTTCATATATCGGTAAATAAAGAGCATTATCAAATTGAGCAAATAATTGACGGTGAAACAGTTGCCGATGTATTGGAATATGTTCAATATAACCCGAAAAAGTTAGTGAGAACGGTAGAATCTTGGGTAACGTCTTCTATGAAAGAAGGAAAAATTTCAGTAGAAGAAGGGCGGGAATTTCTTTCCAATTATCGTTCCGGTTTATATGGTTATACATACTTAGAACAGTAAAATAACATGAAAATTATTTCTTTCAATCTAAATGGTATTCGTTCGGCAATCAGCAAAGGTCTTTTCGAATGGTTGGAAACAGAAAATCCTGACATTTTTTGTGTACAAGAAACCAAAGCACAACCGGAGCAAATTGATGTGTTGACTTTGCAAAGTTTGGGATACCAACATTACTTAATTCATTCTGCGCAAAAAAAAGGATACAGCGGAGTTGGTATTTTTAGCAAAACGAAACCTGAATTTCATTCTATTGGAATTGGACATTCTTTTTTCGATAATGAAGGTCGGGTAATTCGTGCTGATTTTGGAGAAATAACGGTGGTTTGTGTTTACATTCCGTCCGGCTCAAGTGGAGATTTAAGGCAAACCGTAAAAATGGAATTTTTGGAAGTATTTACCAATTATTTATTGGAATTACGAAAAGAAAGACCAAAGTTGGTTATTTGCGGTGATTACAATGTCTGTCACAAAGCGATTGACATTAATCATCCGGAACGACATCAAAAAACTTCGGGATTTTTGCCGGAAGAAAGAGAATGGTTTGACCAATTAATTGCTCACGGATTTGTAGATTCTTTCCGCGAATTTAATCAAGAACCGGAACAATACAGTTGGTGGAGTTTCCGAACCAATGCCCGAGCTAAAAATTTAGGCTGGAGAATTGACTATCATATTGTTACAGAAGAACTGAAAGAACAATTAAAAGCGGCTGCCATTTATCAGGAGATTGCTTTTTCTGACCATTCGCCAGTCGTTTTGGAACTTAAATAGATGAAAAAAACATTCCGATATCTTTTTATTTTCACAGCCATAATCATTGCCATTGCATCGGTTTGGATAACCAATGTCTTAGTCAATGAGTTAAAGGAAGAAGAACGTAAAAAAATTGAAATCTGGGCTGAATCGGTTGCCTTAATCGCCACGCAAGCGGAGTCGGAAAACATTGAAACAAACGCATTTAACAATTACGACAATCTTCTCCTGCGAATTATTCAGGATAATACGACAATTCCGGTTATTTTGATAGATAACATTGAAAGTGAACCAATTATATTAAATATAAATTCGCCCAAAGCAGAAAATCCCGATTTTATAGAAAAAAAAATAAAAGCATTCAACAAAAAACACGAACCCATTATTGTTGAATTAGATGAAAATACCACAAATTATGTTTATTACGATGATTCTACGGTTTTGAAGCAACTCCAATGGTTTCCATTCATACAATTAGCCGTTGTTTTTATTTTCATCATTATTTCGTTCCTCGCCTTAAACAGCACTAAAAAAGCGGAGCAAAACAAAGTCTGGGTAGGACTTTCAAAAGAAACAGCACATCAATTAGGAACGCCCATATCTTCATTAATGGCTTGGGTTGAATATTTAAAAACAAAAAATACCGACTTAGCTTTATTGAACGAAATGGATAAAGATGTTCAGCGTTTGAAAGTAATTGCAGAACGTTTTTCCAAAATTGGCTCCAATCCGGAACACGAACCAATGGATTTAAAGGAAACGATTCAACAGGCGGTTGAATACATGGGAAAAAGAATTTCATCGAAAGTTTCTATTTCCATTCGTATTTCGGACGAACCAATCATTGCATTAATGAATGAATCCCTTTTCGGATGGACTCTCGAAAATTTAATCAAAAACGCTGTTGATGCAATGGATGGACAAGGAGAAATTGACATTCAAGCTTTTCCCAAAGGAAACAAAATAATTTTAGATATATCGGACACGGGAAAAGGTATTCCAAAATCCAAATTCGATTCCGTTTTTCAGCCGGGATACACAACGAAAAAAAGAGGTTGGGGACTGGGATTATCTTTAGTGAAACGAATTGTCGAATCGTATCAAAAAGGTAAGATTTATGTTTATAAATCTGAATTGGGCAAAGGAACAACGTTCAGAATCGAGTTATTGAATCGAAATGTTCAACAAATCAATTACGAATAACAATTGAACCTAATTTACGAGATATATCTTGTAAAGCAGAATTAAATATCTGAACTTCTTCTACCGTAAAACGTACCGACTTTCCATTAACATTATTTCCATTTAACCGTTGATACAACCACGCTTTTGACTTTTTGAAGTAATTCTTTGCTATATAGCTAAAAGGGATTATTTCTTTGTTAAAAATCAAATCTGCTCTCAGTTTTATTTCTTCAAAAGCAATCTCTCTTTCTTCCATTTCGTCTCTTATCATTGCTTCAATAAATTCATCTATTTGCCTGATTTCCAATTCAGATGTGAAGTTATTTTTCAACAAATCCACCTGCTTTTTAAATTCTCTTATATTGTTATTTTGAGTAAGAGATTTCAATTTATTCAATTCGTCATTTAATTTCATGATGTTCATTATTTTAACTCCTTAATTTGAAAAGTTGATTAATTATTTACTATTTTCTCATATAAATCATCTAACTGCTTTAGGCAATCAAGACAGTAATCAATTTCTCTTTGATAGCTTTTCTTGATATTCATTTCTTCCAAAATTCGAAACCGGTCTAATGCAACCTTTAGTTTCATCCTTTCATGAACAATCATTGCAAGGATTTGCTTTACATCTTCTTCCATTATTTGGTTATTATTATGGTTAATTAATTGAAACGGCAATTTAATAACCTTTTTATTATTATCCAAACGTTTCATCAATTATTTTCTGAAAAAACGATAATTCCGACAAAACTGCTAGCTCGGATTTGCAATCCGAGCTTTTCATATAATGCTTGGCACGGATTACAAATCCGCGCCAGCGAGAGCAAGGTTTCCGGACTCTTCATCAAAAAACGATTCCAATTCACTACCAATATGTTTGTTTATATTAGAAAAATGTATACCTTTGCAGGGTTTTCAAAAAATCACTGGAAATTTTGGGCAAATTTGATTTATACAAGGTTGATTTAAAGAATATGCAACAGGATATTCTTGAATTAGAATATCGATTAGACAATCAGTTTTTTGCTAATATCGACGGAGAAGACGTTCAAAAAGGCAAAGTAAATGTTTCTCTAAAAATAGCAAAATCCAGCATAGGAGGTACATTTAATTTATCCTTCAGTCTCAATGGAATAATAATCATTCCATGCGATAGATGTTTGGATGACATGGAATTCCCAATTGAAACAACAGCGCGCTTGATTGTAAAATTCGGAAATGATTACTCCGAAGAAAGTGATGAAATTATTATAATTCCCGAAACAGAAGGAATTATAAACTTAGCTTGGTTTTTATATGAATTTGTAGCTTTGGCAATTCCAATAAAACACATTCATGGACCGGGAAAATGTAACAAACAAATGTCTTCCAAACTAAGAAAACATACTGCAAAATCAGCAGATGATGACGATTCAGATTCGTTTGAAATGGAAGATACAGAAGATATTGTGCTAACTGATGATGACACGGAAGAAACTACGGATCCTCGTTGGGACGCATTAAAAGGGTTAAAAGAAAAGAAATAATAACTTAATAAAAATAAAAGAATACAATGGCACATCCCAAACGACGAATAGGTAAGACCAGAAGAGACAAAAGAAGAACACATTACAAAGCAGTTCTTCCTCAAATAGCTCTTGATCCAACTACAGGTGAATATCATTTATACCACAGAGCACATTGGTATGAAGGTAAATTATATTACAAAGGTAAAGTTATCATTGATAACACTGCCGGAGCAGAAGCGTAAGCATCAATAGTCGAATACAGAAAAGCCCTAAAGGGAGGATTGAAAAAAGTCGCCTTTTTAGGGCATTTTCTATTAATATTTTATTAATATGAGTAAAATTCATGCGGTTATAACAGGTGTAGGGGGTTACGTGCCGAATTATGTATTGACGAATGATGAAATATCTAAAAAAGTCGATACTTCGGACGAATGGATCACTAAACGAATTGGTATAAAAGAACGAAGAATTTTAAAACCGGAAGAAGGTAAAGGCTGTAGCCATTTAGCTATCAAAGCGGTTGAAAACATGATATCCAGAAGACCTTTTGATCCTCTATCTGTAGATGCGGTTGTTTTCGCCACATCCACACCCGACTATATTTTGCCGAACACAGCATCTCTTATTGCTGGCAAATTAGGGATGAAAAATGCTTTTGGTTTCGATATGGAGGCAGCATGTAGTGGTTTCATTTACGCGCTAGAAGTTGCTGAAAGTTTTATTGTTTCAGGAAAATATAAAAAAATACTAGTCATTGCCGGAGATGTCCTTTCTACGATTACCGATGAACTAGACAGAAATACTTGTGCTATTTTCGCAGATGGATGCGGATGCGCTATGTTGGAAGCAACAACTGAAGAAGTTGGCATTATTGATTCCATTTTGCGTTCAGAGGGAAATGCAGAACACTTACATATGTACGGCGGTGGTTCTGCCAATCCGTCCTCCCACGAAACAATTGATGAAAGAATGCATTATATTTGGCAAGATGGCAAAATTGTATTCAAACATGCAGTTTCCAGTATGGCCGATACTTGTGATGAACTTATCAAAAGAAATAATCTGTCCAAAGATGAAATCTGTTGGGTAGTTCCTCATCAAGCAAACTTACGTATTATTGACGCTGTAGCCCACCGTTTAGGAGTATCTACAGACAAAGTAATGATTAACATAGAAAAATATGGTAACACAAGTGCGGGAACAATTCCACTCTGTTTATGGGATTGGGAATCCAAATTGCGCAAAGGAGACAATATCATCCTTACTGCTTTTGGAGCCGGATTTACTTGGGGCGCCACTTACTTAAAATGGGGATACGATCCTCAATAATTAAAAAATAAAAACAAAAGTTATTTTCAAAATAGCTCTTGTTTTTATTTTTCATCCAAATTATGCATAAATCAGGTTTTGTAAATATCGTTGGAAATCCGAATGTAGGTAAATCTACATTGATGAATCTTTTAGTAGGTGAAAGATTATCTATTATTACCTCCAAGGCGCAAACCACGCGCCACCGGATTATGGGTATTGTCAATACAGATGATATGCAAATTGTTTACTCCGACACTCCGGGAGTGCTGCGCCCTAATTACAAATTACAGGAAAATATGCTGAATTTTTCAGAATCAGCATTAGGAGACGCAGATGTCCTTGTTTATGTAACCGATGTTGTTGAAAAAATAGAGAAAAACAATTTTTTCCTCGAAAAAGTAGAAAAAAACACATCTCCTACCCTATTGATTATCAACAAAATTGATCTTTCCAATCAAAAAGAGTTGGAACAAAAAGTGGCTGAGTGGACAAAAATTCTTCCCAACGCAGAAATTATACCTTTATCGGCAACCAATAAATTTAATATTGATTATCTAAAAAAGAGAATCGAGGAATTAATTCCTGAATCTCCTCCCTATTTTGAAAAAGATGCCATGACTGATCGTCCGGCTCGTTTTTTCGTAACAGAAATTATTCGGGAGAAAATACTTTTATATTATCAAAAAGAAATACCTTACTCGGTTGAAGTAGCTGTAGAACTTTTTGAAGAAGAAAAAGATTTGATTCATATCAAAGCTTTAATAATCGTTGAAAGGGATTCTCAAAAAGGTATAATCATTGGAGATAAAGGATATGCGGTGAAAAAAGTCGGTTCTATGGCTCGAAAAGATATTGAAAAATTTTTCGACAAAAAAGTTTTTCTTGAAATCTTTGTCAAAGTCGAAAAAGACTGGCGAAACCGCGATAACATCCTCAAACAATTCGGGTACAAACTGGATTAAATTATGAATTATAAATTATGAATTATGAATTGCTAAACAAAACCATAATTCTTAGTTTAATTCATAATTCATAATTCATAATTCATAATTCGCATGAGTAATATAGTAGCAATAGTTGGTCGTCCTAATGTAGGTAAATCAACCCTATTTAATCGTTTGACGCAAAGTCGTCAAGCAATAGTAAATGAAGAAGCCGGAACTACCCGAGATCGTCAATACGGCAAAGCTGATTGGGGCGGTCAGGAGTTTTCAGTTATCGACACCGGTGGCTGGGTGCTTAATTCCGATGATATCTTTGAAGAAGAAATCAACAAACAGGTACAAATTGCCATTGAAGAAGCCGATGTTATTTTGTTCTTGGTGGATGTAATACATGGAATTACAGACTTGGATCAACAGGTGGCAAACATGCTTAGACGAGGCAAAAAACCGATTATCTTGGTTTCAAATAAAGCGGACAATTTCGATCTTCATCCGCAATCCGCAGAATTTTATGCTTTAGCACTCGGAGATCCTCAAAATATTTCAGCCGTTAATGGTTCCGGAACAGGAGATTTATTGGATCTTGTCATTTCTAAATTTATCAAAAAAGAGGAAGAAACGATAGAGGAAAATGTTCCTAAAATTGCGATTGTCGGAAGACCGAATGCGGGTAAATCTTCGTTAATAAATGCATTTATCGGAGAAGAAAGAAATATTGTAACCGATATTGCCGGAACAACTCGTGATTCGATTTACACACTTTATGATAAATTCGGATTGAACTTTTATTTGGTCGATACTGCCGGTATACGAAAAAAAGCAAAAGTAAATGAGGATTTAGAATATTATTCTGTTATTCGTGCTATTCGCGCCATTGAAAATGCAGATGTCTGTGTTCTTATGATTGATGCGACTCGAGGTATTGAAGCACAAGATATGAACATTTTTTCTTTAGTTCAAAAGAATAAAAAAGGTTTAGTGATTGTTATCAATAAATGGGATTTGGTTGAAAATAAAGATAATAACATTATAAAAACTTTTGAGACTGCTATTCGCGAACGAATTGCACCATTTGTTGATGTGCCTATCATTTTTTCGTCTGCACTTACGAAACAACGTATTTACAAGGTATTGGAAACAGCAAAAGAGGTATATGATATTCGCAAAACTAAAATTTCAACTTCTAAATTGAATGAAGTTTTACTTCCAATTATCGAAAGGACTCCTCCTCCCATGAATAAAGGAAAGGTGGTTCGGATAAAATATATTACTCAATTACCAAATACTCCTGTTCCAAGTTTCGTCTTTTTCTGTAATTTGCCTCAATGGGTAAAAGAGCCATATAAGCGATTTTTGGAAAATCAAATAAGGAAAAATTGGAATTTGACGGGTACTCCGATCAATATTTTTATGCGGGAAAAATAAAAATTATAAACTGTTTTTAGGAAAAGGCGATTCTCACGAACCGCCTTTCTTTTTCAGAAACTTTACGATTTACAACTCTCGATCTTAATATGAAATCGTAAAAATCTGTACAAAAATTATCTCACGATAACTTATATTTTTCCGGATTGATATCCCATTTCGCCGCGTTAAAACGCGGAGCTAGTTAGATGTCGCACTAAAGTGCTCTCGCTGGCGCGGATTTGTAATCCGTGCCGAATCATCCGCGGGAATCCGCCCAATCCGCTTTATCTGCGTTCTATTGGTCATCGAATAATTATTTTATCCGTTTGTGATTCGCCATTCATCAAAACCGTTTTTATCAGATAAATGCCGGTCGATAAATTCAGATTCATTTGATGAATATTGTTGTTGATGTTGTTTGCGTTTTCAATCACATTTCCTTGCAAATCATACAACTCAATTTTTGCTATTTT
>JGI996J12353_1000027_pt1 | contig 52367 bp, 42 predicted proteins | sample IntmicLarv5ML5BL_FD_12353 | JGI IMG/M metagenome (IMG submission 12353) | reverse complement strand
AAATCCGAGGAGCAGAATTCTGCTAAAAAGGCGATATTTTTTACTGTTTTTTTCATGTGATTGAATGCAAAGATATTTTTAATCTTTTAAAACGCAAGGATTTGGGTGCAACTTTTTCGAGATGCGTCTTCGCTCTCTTTGTAGAAACAACGTTTGAAATCGGTGATACAACGCACTGCGAGGGTGGTTATTACAGTGGTGGTTGCTATCTTCCGGAAGTGAACATTTTACCCTTTAGCGACCTGGAAGTTGTATTAACCTAAAGGATACAACTTGTTTTTGTTAATAACTTTTTATATAAAATAGCTTGTCTATTTTGGCTAAAAGTGTGTAATTTTACCTTCTAATGGAAAATAGTGAAGTTTTATATCATGTTCCGGTTATGTTCCGTGAAAGTTTGGATGGATTGAATATTCTTTCCGATGGAAAATATGTGGATGTAACGTTTGGAGGAGGAGGTCACTCACGTGGTATTTTAGAGGCTTTAGGAACTTCCGGTGCTCTTTTTAGCTTTGATCAGGATGCCGATGCAGAACAAAATATTCCTGAAGATAAAAGGTTTACTTTTGTTCGTAGCAACTTTCGGTTTTTATATAATTTCATGCGCTACCATGATGTCTGTGGAGAGATAGATGGATTACTTGCCGACTTAGGAGTGTCTTCCCATCATTTTGATGATAAAGAGCGTGGATTTTCATTTCGCTTTGACGGAAAATTGGATATGCGAATGAATACACGTGCAGGAAAAACGGCGGCAAGTATTGTAAATACTTATTCTGCAGAAGATTTAGCAAATGTTTTTTACCTGTATGGCGAATTAAAGATTTCACGCAAGTTGGCTGCTGTGCTGGTTAAGGCAAGGGAAGAGAAACCGATAGAAACGATTGGCGATTTTCTTGAGATTATTAAACCGTTTTCAACAAAAGACAAGGAAAAGAAATTCTTAGCACAGGTTTTTCAAGCTCTTCGCATAGAGGCAAATGATGAGATGCGTGCATTGAAAGATATGTTGCAACAAAGTCTGCAGGTGCTTAAAACTGGCGGGCGATTGGTGGTAATAACTTATCATTCATTGGAAGACCGTTTGGTAAAAAACTTCCTTAAGTCCGGTAATTTTGAGGGAAAGTGCGAACAAGACTTCTTTGGTAATGTGCAAACACCTTTTCGATTAATAAATAATAAGGTAATTGTTCCTTCAGAAGAGGAGATAGAGCGAAATCCGCGCTCACGAAGTGCAAAACTGCGTATTGCAGAGAAAAAATAGAACAAATATGAAAGAAGAAAAAAACAGAAAGAAAGATAGATTTTCGTTTCTATATATTCTGGGAGGTGGTATCCTTAAAGAGGATTTCACCGCTAAGCATGCTAAGATGATTGTGCTTATTACGGTGCTTCTTTTCTTCTCTATCGCAAATCGATATACTTGTATACAAAAAATAAAAGAGATAGACCGTTTACAAACACAGCTTAAAGATGTGCGTTTTGAGGCTCTTTCCATATCATCGGAGTTAACCGGCAAAAGCAGACAATCACAGATAGAAATGCTTATAAAAGAGCAGGGATTGGATTTGGAAACAGCACAAACTCCCCCCTATATTTTGAATAAATAAAATTTAAATGTCTGTGGAGAACGAAACAAATGAACAAAAAGTTAAAAAGAATCAGACTCTTATACGCTACTTTCTCGTAGTTTTATTGTTAGGGTTTGTTGTTGTGGGTATTGTTGTTAGTGCCTTCAATACTGCATTTGTGGAGAGAAGTAAATGGGAAGATATTGCCAAAAATTTGGAACGCCCAAACAAACTAATTTTGCCAAGGCGAGGAAATATATACTCAGAGGATGGTCGCCTGATGGCAAGTTCAATTCCCACTTATTACATAACAATGGATACTCAGACAGAATCCTTGCTCCAAAAAGAAGGGAAATTGCTTTATGACAATATTGATTCCTTATCATACTACTTATCACGTTACTTCAAGGATAGATCAGCTGCCGGCTACAAGCAAATGATAACTCAAGCTTATCGTCGTGGCGACCGTCAACTACGTATATATCCTAGAAGAATCAGCTATATACAACTAAAAGAGGTACAGGCTTTCCCTTTGTTTAAACTTGGCAGAAACAGCAGTGGGTTAATAGCAACAGAATATATTCGTCGGGAAAAGCCTTTCGGAAGTTTAGCCTCTCGTACAATTGGCGATGTTTATGGAGAGATTGAACAGGACGGTCTGTCTAAAGGAAGGAACGGATTGGAATTACAATACGATTCATTGTTAAGAGGTGAGGCCGGACTTAATTCTGTCCGCAGAGTAGGAGGACGTTGGACTGATGTTGTAGAAATAGAAGCAAAACCGGGTATGGATATACATACTACTATAGATATAGACATACAAGAGATTACAGAAAAGTCATTGGTTGATATGCTCAAATCCATTGATGCTGAATCCGGGACTGCGGTTGTTATGGAGGTTAAGACCGGAGAAATAAAGGCAATCACTAATATGGCACGCATAAGTGACAAAGTATATGCTGAATCAATAAATCATGCTGTTGCAGATGAAATAGAACCGGGGTCGACATTCAAAATAGCATCTATGATGGTCGCTCTTGAGGATGGTATTTGTCAGCCAAGTGATACTATTGATGTTGGAAACGGTATATATATGTATGGAAGTGCACGTATGACCGACCATAATATGAATAGTGGTGGATATGGGCGTATCTCGGCAGAGCAGGCTATTTGGTATTCATCAAATATCGGAGTCGCTAAAATTATTCTTAAAGGATATGAGCAAAACCCAACTAAATTTGTGGAGGGGCTTTATAAACTTGGGCTTAATATTCCTCTGGATTTGGAAATACCAGGTTCCGGTCGTGCAAAAATACGTATGCCGAATGATACACTAAACTATTGGTCAAGGACTACCCTGCCATGGATGTCTTTCGGATATGAAACACAAATACCACCGATATATACATTGACTTTCTTTAATGCCATTGCAAACGGAGGAAAGATGGTACGCCCGATGTTTACCAAGGAGATTATAAATAATGGAAAAGTTGAAAAAAAATTCTCTCCAACGGTATTGAAGTCGTCAATCTGCTCTAATAACACATTGAAAATAATTCAGGACATGTTACTCGGGGTTGTTGAAAAGGGAACCGGTAGAGCAGTCCATTCCGATGCGATATCTATTGCAGGAAAAACGGGCACAGCACAGATTGCTTCCGGAGGTGTTTATCGTACAAGCGGACATCAAGTTACTTTCTGTGGTTATTTCCCTGCGGAAAACCCAATTTATTCTTGTATCGTTGTTATCAGAAGACCACGTATAGGATATGCTTCAGGTGGTGCAATGTCCGGAGTTGTTGTTAAGAATATAGCAGAAAGAATACATGCGACCAGTATGCCTGTTAATATAAAGGATGTTGAACCTGATTCAACAGCAGTTCTTTTACCCCAGCTTAAGTCTGGAAGTTTGGCATCATTAGAACAGACACTTGGAGCATTGAAAATTAATTTCGACACGGATTCAGTAAAAGCAGACTGGGTTGCTATTTCGAAGAATAATAAGGATGTAAATCTAAAAGATATTAATATTATTGATGGATTGGTGCCAAACACCATTGGAATGGGAGCGAAAGATGCTGTCTTCATTATGGAGAGTGCCGGACTTCGGGTTAATATCTCCGGAACAGGACGAGTGGTTTCACAAAGTATTACTCCGGGAGCAAGGATTACAAGGGGACAATACATTTCACTAACATTGAAATAAAAGGGATCAAATGAAACTAAACGAATTAATAAAAATTCTGCCAGATACAACTACTTCCGGTATAACAGATATAGACATTGCGATTATACAATCAGATTCTCGTAAGGTTACTGCCGGGTGCTTGTTTGTCGCAGTGAGAGGAGCCGTTGTTGATGGACACAATTATATAGAGAGCGCAATAGAAAAAGGTGCGGCAGCTATTATTTGTGAAGAGATACCTTCTAAACTGGCTGACAAATGTACTTTTATCAAAGTAAAAGACTCTGCAGATGCTTTAGGCAAATTGCTTTCCAAATGGTATGGCAATCCTTCGGAGAAACTTATCCTGGTAGGAGTGACAGGAACTAACGGAAAAACAACGATAGCGACTCTTTTATATAATCTGTTTCGTAAGTTAGGACACAAGGCAGGGCTATTATCAACGGTTTGTAATTACATTGATGATGAAGCTATCCCTACGGAACATACAACTCCTGATCCGCATACTCTTCATTCTTTATTGGCTCAAATGGTTGAAGCCGGTTGCGAATATGCGTTTATGGAAGTCAGTTCTCACTCGATAGATCAAAGACGTATCAGTGGGTTGAGTTTTGATGGAGGCATCTTCACAAATCTTACAAGGGATCATTTGGATTATCATAAAACAGTTGACAATTATCTTAAAGCAAAGAAAAAGTTTTTTGATGATCTTCCACCATCTGCTTTTGCAATCACAAACGCAGATGATAAATCAGGACTTGTGATGCTTCAGAATACGGCAGCCAGGAAACTTACATATTCGTTGAGAACTATGGCGGACTTTAAGGGAAAAATTCTTGAGTCTCATTTTGATGGAACAGAATTGGTAATTAATAATCGTGAACTCCTTGTGCATTTTGTAGGTCGATTCAATACATATAATTTGTTGGCAGTATATGGTGCTGCTATTTCTCTTGGTAAAGAACCGGAGGAGGTGCTTGTTGCATTAAGTTCACTACAATCGGTTTCAGGACGCTTCGAGACGATACGTTCCGAGAAAGGTTTTACGATAATTGTTGATTATGCCCATACTCCTGATGCTTTAGAGAATGTATTAACCGGAATACATGAAGTGCTTGAAGGAAACGGACGAGTTATTACCGTAGTCGGTGCAGGAGGAGACAGAGATAAGGGAAAACGCCCCATAATGGCTAAAGGGGCTGTTTCAAAAAGTGATCAGGTCATTCTAACATCGGATAATCCACGTTTTGAAGAGCCGGATGATATAATAAAGGATATGGAAGAAGGACTTTCTGCTACAGAAAAGCAAAAGACATTATCTATAACTGATCGCTTACAAGCAATTAAAACAGCAATTATGTTAGCTCAGAAAGGTGACGTAATACTTATTGCCGGAAAAGGACATGAGGACTATCAAGAAATCAAAGGTGTCAAACATCATTTTGACGATAAAGAGATAGTTCTGGACATTATAAACACAACAAAGTAAGAACTTATGCTATACGAACTCTTTTCTTATTTAGACACAATAGATTTCCCCGGAGCCGGAATGTTCAAATATGTATCATTCCGTTCAGGTTTGGCATTAATTCTGTCGTTGTTTATTTCCACAGCTATTGGTCGACAGATTATTGACAGACTTCAATTGCTTCAGATTGGCGAAACAGTACGTAATCTTGGACTTGAGGGACAAATGAGTAAGAAAGGAACTCCTACAATGGGTGGAATCATTATTATTATTTCGATTCTTGTTCCAGTATTACTTTGTACCAGATTAGATAACATCTATATATTGCTGATGATTATTACTACCATTTGGTTAGGACTTATCGGCTTTATGGATGATTATATCAAGGTGTTTAAGAAAGATAAAGAAGGACTGCACGGACGATTTAAGATACTCGGTCAGGTTGGCTTGGGACTTATTGTCGGGATAGTACTTTTCCTTAGTCCTGATGTTGTTATTCGTGAAAATACAGAAGTTGTAAAATCAAATATGGTTGAGACAGTAAACTATAATCCAAACGAAACAAAATCGACCAAGACAACAATTCCGTTTCTAAAGAATAACAATTTTGACTATGCAATGCTTGTTGATTGGGCAGGTGATTATAAAGGAGCTGCAGCCTGGGTTGTTTTCGTTTGTGTAGTGATTTTTGTAATAACAGCCGTTTCCAATGGCGCTAATCTTACCGATGGTCTTGACGGATTGGCTGCGGGAAGTTCCGCGATTATCGGGGTTGCCTTAGGGATTCTCGCATATATGTCATCCCACGTTCAGTTTGCATCATTTCTTAATATAATGTTCATACCCGGAGCAGAAGAGCTTGTAATATTTGCAGCAGCATTTATAGGAGCAACAATAGGGTTTCTTTGGTATAACTCATATCCTGCCCAAGTATTTATGGGTGATACAGGTAGCCTTACACTTGGTGGTATAATCGCAGTCTTTGCAATTATTATCCGTAAGGAACTGCTTATACCTATACTTTGTGGTATTTTCCTTGTAGAAAGCTTATCAGTCATGATGCAGGTATTCTACTTTAAATATACCAAGAAGAAATATGGAGAAGGTAGAAGAATATTCAAAATGACTCCATTGCACCACCATTTCCAAAAAGCCGGAAACAGTGGCATACAGGCTTTGTTACAGAAGCCATTTAATGTTGTACCTGAATCCAAGATTGTAGTACGCTTCTGGTTGATTGGTATTATTCTGGCAGTAATAACAATCGTTACATTAAAGATGAGATAATCTGATGAGTAAGCGAATAGTTATATTAGGAGGTGGAGAGAGTGGCGCAGGTGCAGCTATCCTTGCTAAGGCAAAAGGAATGGATACCTTCGTTTCCGATTTTTCTGCTATAAAACCAAAATATAAAGCATTGCTTGACAAGCATGGAATACTTTGGGAAGAAGAAAAGCATACGGAAGAAGCAATACTAAACGCTGATGAGATAGTTAAAAGTCCGGGGATACCAGATAAAGCTCCTATCGTAAAGAAGCTGAAAGAAAGGAATATTCCTATTATATCAGAGATTGAATTTGCCGGACGTTATACAAACTCCAAGATGATCTGTATAACCGGAAGTAATGGCAAGACTACAACAACAATGCTGACATACTATATATTAAAAGAAGCAGGATTGGATGTAGGATTGGCAGGAAATGTTGGCAATAGCCTCGCTTTACAAGTGGCAGAAGCACCGCATGATATATACGTAATAGAATTGAGTAGCTTTCAACTTGATAATATGTACAAGTTCAAAGCAGACATTTCTATATTGCTGAATATAACTCCTGATCATCTGGATCGTTATGATTATGAAATGCAGAACTATGTAAATTCCAAATTCCGTATTCTGCAAAATCAAACAAAAGAAGAGGCTTTTATTTTCTGGAACGATGATCCTATTTTAGACAAAGAAATGACAAAGCGTAATCCACAGATTACACTCTATCCTTTTTCTGAGAATTACAAAGATTGTGTAAAAGGATATTCTAAAGACAATCAAATTATACTGGATACGCCTAATGGAGAATTGATAATAGAACGTTCGGAATTAGCATTAAAGGGTACACACAATCTGTATAACTCAATGGTTGCAGCTCTTGTTGCTAAGCTAATAAATATATCAGATGACAAAATCAAGGTTGCTCTTGACAGTTTTACCGGTGTAGAACATAGGTTGGAGAAGGTTGCTATTATTGATGAGGTAGAGTATATCAATGATTCTAAGGCAACAAATGTGAACTCTTGTTGGTATGCAATGCAGAGTATGACTACACCTGTAATTCTTATATTAGGAGGAACAGATAAGGGAAATGATTATACAGAAATTGAAGAATTAGTAAAAGAAAAGGCTGTCGGTTTGATTTTTCTTGGTGTAGATAATAGTAAGCTACATACCTTCTTCGATAAGAAAGTTCGTGTAATAGAAGATGCCCACTCTATGGATGAGGCGGTATCAATTGCTCACCGTATTGCCAAAGCAGGAGATACAGTATTGTTGTCTCCTTGTTGTGCAAGTTTTGATTTATTTAAAAGCTACGAAGACCGTGGTACTCAATTTAAGGAGTATGTCGGAAAACTAAAATAAGGGGGGGAGTATGGATTTAACAAGTCGTTTATTCAGAGGAGATAAAGCAATATGGATTATATTCATGTTACTTTGTCTTGTTTCAGTGGTGATGATTTTCAGTGCGACAAGTACAATAGCATACAAGAAAGCCGACTTTTGGGATCCTGTAACAACTCATGCAGGATTCTTGTTTGCAGGAATCTTGATTATGTTTATTTTACACTATATTCCATATCAAGTCTTTTCTCTTGGAACATTTGGCTTACCTATATCTGCTATTCTATTAATTTTAGTAATGTTTATAGGAGAAGAGGTAAATGAAGCACAACGTGCTATTTTTGGATTTCAACCACTTGAGCTGGCAAAATTAACCTCGATTGTGTTTGTTGCCTTTATGCTGAGCAAAAAGGAACGTTTTACAGATAAAAGAACGTTTTATATTATTCTTATAAGCATCTCTATTATCTGTCTTTTAATTCTGACTCAGAATCTCTCTACGGCAATTATGCTATTCTTTATTTGCTATATAATGATGTTTATCGGAGAATTGTCACTTAAAAGAATGTTCTTTCTAACAGGCGGACTTATATTAAGCCTCACTCTGTTTATTACTGTTTTGTTTGTGACGCCAGACAGCTTGATAGATTATATGCCGAATCGCGTTAGAACATGGAAAGCTCGTATTGTGAGCTTTTGGACACCGAAAGAAATTCATACAGAAGAAAGTACATTTAAAATAACAAATGCAAATTTTCAAGAGACACATGCAAAGATTGCTGTTGCACGAGCGGGGTTAATAGGACATATGCCTGGTCACGGTCAACAAAGAGACTTTCTTCCACAAGCATACTCAGATTTTATATATGCGATCATTTTAGAAGAATCAGGATTTATAGGAGGGATGAGTGTTCTAGCCCTATATATCACACTTCTTATCCGAGTCGGGGTAATAGCTCGAAGATGTGAAGGTTTGTTCGCAAAATATCTTGTGCTAGGCTGCGGATTGATGGTAGTAGTGCAGGCTTTTATTAACATGGCTGTCGCTGTTGGATTTTTTCCTGTAACAGGACAACCATTACCACTCATTAGTAGAGGTGGTACATCAACAATAATGTCTTGTGTATACTTCGGAATAATATTGAGTGTTAGCCGTTTTGGGGCAGGTATGGGAGATGAAAAAATAGCTTTAGAGGAAGAAGTAATAGAAGTTGAAGAAAGTGATGTTGAAGAAGCATTAGAAATAACGGCAGTAATACCGGAGGAAAAAGCATGAAACAACTAAGAATTATAATAAGCGGCGGAGGTACAGGCGGACATATATTCCCTGCTGTATCAATCGCAAATACAGTGAAGAAGCGTTTTCCTGATGCGGAAATCCTTTTTGTAGGGGCAGAAGACCGCATGGAAATGGAGAGAGTCCCGGCTGCCGGATATAAGATAGTTGGTTTACCGGTTAGCGGTTTCGACAGATCGAATCTGTTCAATAATATAAAAGTCCTGGCACGTTTGTGTAAAAGTCTATCGATAGCAAAGCAAACGATAAAAGAATTTAAGCCTGATATAGCAGTAGGTGTAGGAGGTTATGCCAGCGGACCAACATTATGGTCGGCTGCATCATTAGGAATTCCTACTCTTATACAAGAGCAGAACTCGTATGCCGGAGTGACTAATAAATTGCTGGCTAAAAAGGCAAATAGAATATGTGTTGCTTATGATAATATGGAGCGTTTCTTTCCTGCTGACAGAATTGTTGTAACAGGAAATCCGGTAAGAAGCGATTTAGAAGAGGCTAAAGATAAAAGAGAAGAAGCATTCGCTTTCTTCGGTCTTTCTCCGGAAAAGAAAACGATATTAATTGTAGGTGGCAGCCTTGGGGCAAGAACAATCAATCAAAGTATACAAGGCGGACTTGAGCAATTATTGAATGAAGGCGTACAGGTAATCTGGCAAACAGGTAAACATTACTATAAACAAGCTGCGGAGCATGTAAAGGCTTATGAAGGCAAGTCGGTATGGTGTTCTGACTTTATCACAAGAATGGATTATGCCTATGCTGTTGCAGATTTGGTGGTATCACGTGCAGGGGCAAGTTCAATCTCTGAGCTGTGCATCTTAGGAAAACCGGTTATATTGGTACCTTCGCCCAATGTATCAGAAGATCATCAAACAAAAAATGCTCTTTCTCTATGCTTACGTGATGCTGCTATTATGGTAAAGGATATTGAAGCAAAAGATAAACTAATCTCTAAAACATTAGAGGTTATCAAGGATGGCTCTCTATTGGAAAAACTGAGTACTCGTATCGGACAATTAGCGGAACGAAATAGCGCTGAGCGTATAGTTGACGAAATAGAGAAAATAATAGGACAAAAGAATTTATGAATATATCAGATATAAAAGCAGTTTATTTTGTTGGCGCAGGAGGAATAGGAATGAGTGCGCTAATCCGCTATTTCCTATCTAAGAATGTGAAAGTGGCGGGTTATGATAAAACGCCTTCTGTTTTAACTGAACAGATAAGAAAAGAAGGTGCGGATATCCATTATGAAGATAATGTGAACCTGATTCCTGAATTATATAAAGATTCTAAGAATACATTGATAGTATATACTCCGGCTGTACATGAATCACATTTGGAGCTGACTTATTTCAGAAATAATGGTTTCGAGATAATGAAGCGTGCGCGTGTGTTGGGGGAAATTACGAATCATTCCAAAGGACTTTGTATCGCCGGAACTCATGGGAAGACTACCACATCATCAATGGTAGCTCATCTGTTAAAGCAATCACAGGTAGACTGTAATGCTTTCCTCGGAGGAGTTCTAAAGAATTACGATAGCAATTTGATGTTATCAGATAAAAGTGACTTTACTGTTATCGAAGCGGATGAGTTCGACCGTTCTTTTCATTGGTTGAGTCCATATATTGCAGTGATAACGTCGGCAGACCCTGATCATTTAGACATATATGGCACGGCTGAGGCTTATAAGGAAAGTTTTGATAAATTCACGTCCCTGATAAATTCAGGTGGTGCACTTATAATGAGGAAGGGTATCAATGTAACTCCTCGCCTGAAAGATGATGTCAAACTATATACTTACTCTGCTATGGATGGCGGAGATTTCCATGCAGAGAATGTTAAGGTGGGAAATGGAGAAATTTGTTTTGACTTTGTAGGCCCTGATATTCGTATTGACGGAATAAATCTTGGTGTTCCTGTTAAGGTTAATGTAGAAAATGGAGTCGCAGCAATAGCTGTTGCATTATTAGCAGGAGCAAATCCTCAGGAAATAAAAAGTGCTATGGAATCCTTCTCCGGCCCTAAAAGGCGATTTGATTTTATCCTAAAAAAGGATGATATTGTACTTATTGACGATTATGCGCACCATCCTGCGGAATTGGAACAAAGCATCCTTTCTGTAAAAGAGCTTTATCGGGGGCGTAAGGTAACAGGGATTTTCCAACCACATCTTTACTCTCGGACAAATGACTTTGCTGATGATTTCGCAAAAAGCCTATCTTTACTGGACGAGTTGATTTTGTTAGACATTTATCCGGCACGAGAGGAGCCTATTCCGGGTGTTACTTCGGAGATTATATTTGATAAGGTGACAATAAAAGACAAAAACCTTTGCAAGAAAGATGAACTATGCGAACTTTTGGAAAAAGGAAAGTATGAAGTTGTCTTAATGGTTGGAGCCGGAGACATTGACAGATTGATCGAACCTGTTAAAAACATATTAGATAAGAAATGAATCGTATATCCAAGGTTATAACTATAATAATTGCGGTGTTGTTATTCGGATACATCGTCTTCTCGTTTCATATTTTTAAAGATATGAAAAGGGGTGATGTATGCGAAGAATTGATTATTGTAGTAAAGGATAGCCTGGAGAAAAACTTTGTTACAGAGGCAGACTTAACATCTTCATTAAAGCGAGATAATCTTTATCCAGTAGAAAAGCTGATGGAGAATATCAATACAAACGCAATAGAGGAAAGTTTGCTGAAGAATGAAATGATTGCTAATGTAGAGGCTTATAAAACACCTTCCGGAAAGGTAAAACTATTAATCGAGCAGAAAAGACCTATACTAAGGGTTATGGGAGTAAGAGAGAGCTTCTATGTCGATGAAAAAGGAACCATAATGCCGACCAGTAATCGTTACGTCGCTCATGTTCCTCTTGCTTCCGGATATATTGAAAGGGAACTTTCAGTTGGCGACTTATATCATTTTGCACTATTTTTACAAAGAGATAAGTTTTGGGATGCACAAATAGATCAAATATACGTTCATCCTAACGGAGAGGTTGAGTTGACTCCGCGCGTCGGTAATCATAAGATTTTGTTGGGTACGTTTGAGGATTATCGAGAGAAGCTCGATAACCTGCGCTTGTTTTACAATCAAGTAACTCCTAAGATGGGATGGGAAAGATATTCAACCATCAATTTGAAGTATAAGAATCAGATAGTTTGTACAAAAAGATAATAACACGAAAATGGAATACACGGAATTTATAGCAGTTATAGACCTGGGGACGATTAATATCGTTGGTATGGTCGGTGTTAAAAAGCCGGATGGTACGTTTCAGGTAATCGCTCACGAGGTTGAGAATGCAGAATCATGTATACGAAGAGGCACTATATATAAAATCTCAGATACAGCCGTCAAGATTAAGCGTCTTATCCGTAAGATGGAAAACGTACTGTCGAACAAATTGTCGGAAAAAGTACAAGACATAAAAATCAGCAAGGTTTATGTTGGAGTAGGCGGACAATCTCTTCGTTCAATCAAACATTCTGAATCAGCTGTTTTAGGTGCTGACGGACTTGTATCTAAAGAGATACTTGATTCGCTTAATGAGAAGAGTAAGGCTTACAAGCCTGATATGCTTGATGTCTTGGATATTGCATCCCCTGTGTACTATCTGGATAATAAACCGGAGGCTGACCCTATCGGAATGCAATGTTATCGAATAGATGCAAACTACCAACTGATTGTAGGTCGCCCGTCTTTACGAAAAAATATAATAGCAGCGGTTACTGAGCACGCAAGGATTAATATTGCAGGGATATGCGTTTCGCCATTGGCATTAGCAAATGCAGTCCTTACTGAAGAAGAGAAAAAAGATGGTTGCGCATTGATTGATTTCGGAGGTGGCGTTACTTCACTTACCGTATACAAGGAAGGCAGTCTGTTGAATCTTTCTGTTATTCCTTTCGGCAGCAGTCTTATCACAAAAGACCTTATGAGTATACTTACAGAAACCGAAGCCGAAAATGCCAAACGTAACCATGGAAGCGCAGAAAGAGAAAATGACACCAATGCCGTTGTACAAATAGGTACAAACAAAATGAAAGCCTTTGAAATCAACGATATTATAGAAGCTCGTATCCGCGAGATATTGGAAAATATATATGCCCGTATTAAGGAAATAAATGTTCAAGACGAACTGAAAAACGTAGTTCTAACAGGAGGAGGTTCTTCGTTAAAACAATTAGATGAAGTTATCAGAAAACAGTGGCACGTAGAAGTACGTCATGCTTCTGTTAGAAAAGGACTTGTCTCTGCCGAGAATATTGACCTTGGCGACCCTATATATACTGTTGCTATAAGCTTGCTGGCTAATGGTACGGAAAATTGTGTGACTATTATACCAGAAAAAAAGGTAACAGTAGAAATACCGGAAGAAGAGAAGAAAGAAAATTCTAAAAAGAATAGTAATCTCCTTGGAGATCTTTGGACTTCGACAAAAAGAAGAACAGAAAAAATAGAAGAACTATTTTTCAAAGAAGAGAATGATGTTTCTGGTAATAAACCAACGAAATAACGCAGAAAACGATGGATGATAAAATTTTAGATTTTGATTTCCCTACGGATTCTCCTAAAATAATAAAGGTAATCGGTGTAGGAGGTGGCGGTGGCAACGCTGTTACACATATGTATAAGGGAGGAATTTGTGAAGTCTCATTCGTTCTTTGCAATACGGATAGTCAGGCGTTGAAGCGTTCGGATGTACCTCATAAATTAATCTTAGGACGAGATATAACACAAGGCCTTGGAGCAGGAAATAAGCCTGAGAGGGCAATGGCTGCTGCCGAAGAAAGCCTCGACGAGATACGCCATATGCTTAGCGACGGGACTAAGATGGTCTTTATCACTGCCGGTATGGGCGGTGGAACAGGAACGGGTGCAGCCCCTGTTATCGCTCGTGTGGCGAAAGATATGGGAATCCTCACTGTCGGTATCGTTACTATCCCATTCTTCTTCGAGGGCGAGCGTAAGATATTGCAGGCATTGGACGGTGTAGAGAAAATGAATAAGAATGTCGATGCGTTGTTGGTTATAAATAACGAACGCCTTCGCGAGATATACTCAAACCTTTCCGTTATGAATGCTTTTGCCAAAGCCGACGATACACTGGCTATCGCAGCAAAAAGTATTGCGGAGATTATTACTATCCCGGGACTTATCAACCTCGACTTCGCCGATGTTAGTACCACGATGAAGGATGGTGGCGTAGCACTTATGAGTAATGGTTACGCTTCAGGGGAAAACCGTGTGCGCAATGCCATCACAGATGCATTTAACTCGCCGCTTCTTAATAACAACAATGTCTTTAATGCTAAGAAGATTTTGTTTAATATCTCCTTTAGTCCCGAAGCTGAGTTGTTGATGGACGAGATGACCGATGTCGACAATTTTATGGCACGTTTCAAACGTGACATTGATGTGATATGGGGAACAGCTCTTGACGAAACTCTTGGTGATAAAGTTAAGGTCACTATCCTTGCCACAGGCTTTGACATGAAGAGCATTACGCAGATGGATGATATCCGTATAATAGATGAGAAAGTTAAGAAAGAGCAGGAAAAGCAACGTGAAGAGGAAAATAAAAAACTTATAGACGGGTATTATGGCAATCGTCAAGGTCAACTTCGGAAGATTGCTGATGTAGAAATACTGTCACTTGAAGAAATGGACGACGAGGCATTTATTTCAGCAATAGAAAACAATCCTACCTACAATCGCGACACAAGGATTATATCAAATTTGAGGAATAAATCCGTGAATGTTTCTGTCGCAGCAGATGAGCAGGACGACAATATTATCACCATCGAACATGACGAAGAAAAGCCTGAAGATACAGGTAGAACTATTATTTCTTTTTGAGAATTTTAATCTAAAAAATAATATACGATATGAACTTATTTGATCAAGTCAGCGCAGACATAAAGGAAGCAATGCTGGCAAAAGATAAAATCCGCTTGCAAGCTCTCAGAGGTGTAAAGAAAGAGTTTCTTGAAGCAAAAACATCAAAGGACAGCGACGGCGAATTGAGCAACGAGGTAGCAACTAAGATTTTGCAAAAGATGGTAAAGCAACGCAAGGAAAGTGCTGAAATCTACACATCACAAGGTCGTCCTGAACTTGCAGAGCCTGAATTGGTAGAAGCAAAATGTATCGAAGCATACTTACCAAAGCAAATGACAGCCGAAGAATTGGACACTGCATTGAAAGAAATAATTGCACAAGTAGGCGCAACAGGCCCTCAAGACATGGGTAAGGTAATGGGCACAGCAACAAAAGCCCTTGCCGGAAAGGCCGAAGGCAAAATGATATCCGAAACAGTAAAGCGACTACTATCATAATTCCCTGACGGGACATCCGTTGCGAAAACACAGAACACAACGATTTTGGCCTTTCGTCCTAAGGATGAAAGGTTGAAATTGTCATTCGTCTCCTTGAATGTCGCTTAGTTCTACTAACTTATTTACTATTGCGTAGATTGTCAAACCGCTTGGACTATGTATCTGTAGCTTGCGTGCGATATTACGACGGTGTGTTATTACTGTGTGTGTAGAGAGGAACAGGCTGCTTGCTATTTCTCTGTTTGTCATTCCTTTTACTACGCAGACGACTATCTCTTTCTCTCTTACGCTGAGGATTTGTTGCTCGTCGTTTTCGTTGACGATTGATTCCTTTTCCCCTAAGACGTTATCGAACTTTTGTTTTAATTCATCAACATTGTCGTAGATGCTTATCTGCTCGTCGAAATAGCGTAGCGTAACGCTGTCAACAGAATTATACAGTAGCGCAATGCTTTTCATTTCCGATGCCTTGCACTCTTCCTTTATTCGGTTAAGATGGAATCCGCTTATCATCGTCGGGTTTGCAATAAGAATATCCGGTTTATTCATACGGATTGACTCGCTCAACAGTTCGGCAGCACTTATCTCAATTATACTTAAGCGAAAGCCTGTTAACCGTTTCAACATCATCTCTAATCCCTGACGAACAATCATAGAATTCTCAGCAATAACTATTTTGAGGCTTTTGGGAGTCATTGTTTAGCTTGTTTTTCTAAGTCCTGAATTGCTGGAATTAAAATAAAGTCCTCTATCCGATTGTGTGATGAAAGGTCTTCCTCTGTATAGAATATATCAAACAATATACTGTTCAACATATTGTTTGCTGCTCCCGGATAATATTTTATCAGGATATTCTTCAGCTCGGTTATTTTCATTTCTATTTGGTCGTGCTTCTTTTCAAAGACAGAGATGTTGTATTTCTTGTCTTTCTTGCCTTCCAGCAAATCACTTACGTACGGGAAAACGGTTGTTTCTTCGTATTGCATATGCTTGTTTACCTCGTCTGCATATTCATCGAAAAAGCGACGTATAACGAATGTCACATCGTCTGACGTACCTGCAATTGCATCCATTAGTTTCTCTCTTATATGTGGAAGCCTGAATTTGAGGAAGTAGTCATGCGAGTTGTGCAGATAAGGGAGGAGAGTCTTAACCAGAACTGAGCTGGACATTTTTTCTGTAATAACGTTGGACTCTCCCGAGAGGAAGTTTACGACGTAAAGGAAAACTCCCACATCTACGTTGTTAAGTTTACATACATCGCCTATATTTTTTTCTCCGAATCCGAGAGCTATTCCGAAACGACTCATAACGTGAAGCATAGGGTAGTTCTCACATATAAGGTCGCTCATTTTGTCGGATTCACGATACTTTCCTTTTTTATACATAATGATTTTTCTTGTTTAGTAATCTGATTAATACAAAGATACATATATTTTTACAGGTAGGTGTCCTTGTCAGATAGTCACTAATAGGTAGAATCCATTCTCGAATACATATAAATAGGTATTGTAGAGGTATATACGCCAATGTATCTTTGCTAATGAAAAAGTAACACAATTAGTATAATCGCTATATCAAAACCTTGTGCTAATTATATAAGCATATAAGATGATTAAACACCGTACGAGGGGAAATTTGTTTATTGGTTATTCCCTTTGTAAAAAAATAGCCTCCCTGTGAAGGGCGGCTATTTTTTTGTTTATGGCATCTTATGATAATAACGCAACTCCTCATCGGGGAGAAGTTCCGGATGGAATATCTTTATCATGTCTTTTAAGAGGAAATCTGGACTGATCGGAAACTCTTCATAGTAAGGTACATTTCCTGTATTACAAGAATATACGTTTCGTTGTTTGAATGCCTTGAAGTTCTCATACGGATTGTATTCAGACCTTAGGTCGGCATATGTCATATTTATTGGCTGGTTATACCTTATCAGCCAGAAATCTGCATCAATAGCCCTCTCAAATACTGTTTCGAATGACATTGGTAGACTGGCTGTGCCTTTAAGATCACTAAAGATATATTCAACATTTGCATCTCTGAAGAATTCTGCCACATAACTTTCTCCCGACGAAACGAACCATGTAGAACCATAGCGTTTGTCGGTCAATACAGTAGGGCGATTAACAGCTGATGCCGCCAATTCTTTCAGTGCAAGGTATCGCGATTCCGTTTCTCGAAAGATAGAATCTGCAACCTCTCGCTTGCCAAGCAGTAGACCATAGAACCTCCCCCACTCTGCCCTGCCTAAAGGCGTAGGCTCGGTGTAGTCCGCCCCTTCAATAATAGGAATACCTAGCTTTTCAGCTTGTCCATAACCGTTATTCTGGAAAGGCGATGCTATTATTATCTCAGCACCAATCTCTATCATTCGCTCTACATTCGGTGATGTAGCTTCGCCAAGATCTGCAATCTGTCCGCTTCTTAGTAGTGTTTGTACACTCTCCGTCTTGATATAGTGAGGCTCACATATTCCGACTATCTTATCCGTTTCGCCAAGCTGATCGATAATTGACGAATGTACTGTAGTATAAACGGCAATGTTCCTAATCGGAGTTCTTACGATAGTTCCTTTCGGCATATTATCCGGCAGTGGCTGTGAACGGTCGACAAGCAGATAGCGTTGGAGAATCCTCGTGCTATCCCACGGATCGTGAACTTCAGCAGATGTATAACCATCGTAATGTTTGATTGTGAACCCCGTAGCATAACGAATAGAGTCTGTATCTAAAGCCTCAGAAACGTGAGAACTCTGCCTCACACTGCAAGAGCAGGCGAGACAGAGTAATATAAACAGAGTTAAAAGAAATTTTATTTTCATCTAATCACTACTACTTTAACAGGATTCATTCCCAATTCATAAGTTTGAAGCAAACTACCATTAGCGTCAAATTCGTATACATCACCATTCGTTCTATAATCAGAAGCTGTGATGTATACTCTTCCTGTTTCTTCGTCAGCAGATATTTTATATGGATTAGACACAACAGAAGTGTCAGTGAAGCTATCCGTAATCACTGTTTCATTAATAGCATCGTATGCGTAGAAAGTTATTACCTGATCTGCATCATACTGAGAGTATATCATGTAGATTATATCTCCTGTAGAAGCCATTTCAGTTGCGTTAGCGACCTCTACAGTCGAAACTTCATCTGTATAAGAGTTAATTTTCTGCAATGTGTTAGGGACATCACCGTAATTACCCATCGAAACTACATAAACGTCGCCTTGGTTATCTGTCACCATATTACATGGATTAATAACTACTTCGATTTTCTTCAGTTCTTCGAAAGAGTTGATATCCACTACCGATACAGTGTTGTCATATCCGATAGGAGTATTATAATCCAAGCCTCCTGAGTTTGCAACATATAATTTGTTATTTGCCACAACCACTTGCTCAGGGTTACGTCCAACTTTCACTTTATCTTCGATAACAAGTGACGCAGTATCAAGGCGTGCAAGGTATCCTTCGTATAGGGTAACATATACTTTACCTCCGTGCGCAACCATGCCACGTGGCTTCATACCTTCATCTGATGTGATTTGCTTAATAGATTCACCTGTTATATCAGTAACTTCAATAACACCCGATCCATAAACAGCAACATAGATTTTTGACCCATAGACAACCATATCCTGTCCGGTATCTCCCAATCCGCGAGAATTTCTTTCGCTAAAAATATCTGCAGAAGCGATACTGCTTTCTGTTACGTTCAAGAGTGATAGTCCAGCATTGTTAAAATCCATTCTTCCTGAATTCAATACATAAGCCATAGTGTTTGATGGTTCAACAACCGGTGGAATCACAGGAGTCGGATCGTCGTCATCACTACAAGCAGTAAACAAAGAGACAGATAGCAAACATACTGTCAACATAAAAAGGATTTTCTTCAAATTTTTCATATTCTATATATTTAAAAGATTAGACTCATATTCAATCGCCATGCCCTTCCAGGCATCGGATAGTATTTAATAATGTCGTATGTTTTATTACCGATATTGAGTACCTCGCCCTGAACGCGTATAGAAGCGTTATTCACAGAAAATGTTTTATTGAGCGAAATATTTTGTTCAATATACCCCTTGATATGATTTTCATTCACATTCTGCTGAAGGGCGTATCTTTCACCAACAGCTGTCGCACTATAAGTCAGATTGACCCAAAGATTCTCGAATGTGAGTGACGCAACTCCTGAGTGTTTCGGAGTATAAGGGATTTGATGTTTGTAGTTTTTATTTGAACGATTTGTTACGTCCAACGCCTCTTGATAACTGTACGATGCAGTAAAAAGTAGTGACATCTTATCTGTCAGAGGTGTTTCCGAGTTAATATTAACATCCAAGCCCTTAATATCTACCTCGCCAAGATTCATCATCCGCCAAAGGTACATATTGGGAATTGCTACAATCTTATCCTCCACTTTATTATAGAATGCATCTGCTGACAGAGCAATATAGCGGAACAGATGGTCAGTATAACCACTCCACGTTATACCTGCATTGTACTGCGTAGCACGTTCAGGACGAAGGTTGGTATTACCCATTCTTTGGTAATACATATCTGTAAAGGTAGGAACACGAAAACCGTCCTTAAAGGATGCTCTAAAGCGCAGGCTACTATCTTCGAATGGTCGTAATGAAATACTTACCGCCGGAGAAAGACGTTTTCTGTCTGCCGGTTTATCTCCTGAAGCAACATTGTCGGTAATGTAAGTACCCAGTAAGCTTCCTGTAGTAGTAATACGCGATGTTTTATATTGAGCAGCCAATACGGATAACGAGGTTATGCGCTTTGGCATCGCGGAATTAACATAGTTATTGTGCAACCTATTATGCGCAATATCGGAAGTTAACGTTACCGAGAAATTATTAACAGGACGATAAAGCATACCTGCCGAAGCATAGTATTCTTGCTGTGTATTTCGGTCTTCCCGTACTCCTCCCTCAACAGCATTATTAAGGTCACGGTATTTATTATAGGAGTAATTATACTTAGCCGATGCTTGAAAAGAAAGAGCCTCAGCAAATGATTTTTCGTAATGAGTCTGTGCAAAGAAATTATTATCCCAAAGTCGTTCTTTAGCCCTATTGTTATAAAGGATAACAGAGCCAGGCAATCCTCTCTCAGAGTCGTAATAATAAATCTTTGTTTTCAGTTTGCCTGAGCGTCCAAAGTCACCATAAAGATTCCCTTCGAGTCTCAACGACTGTATATCGCTGTTCTTTCGCCTTTCGTCGGTTACTAATTGTCCATTCGATAATGTAAACGGGTATTCACCCTTAGCGCTTAGCCAGTCGGTTCGTAATGATGATGAGAAAACTTTGCTTAATCGACGATCGTATTGCAAACTTGGATTAAATAAACCAAATGACCCCCCTCCTACTCTTGTTCTCAGATTATAATCCTTGTCCTTGAACACTGGTGAAGTTGTCTTTATCTCCAAAGCTCCTGCGGAAGCATACATTCGGGCAGTCTTAAAAATATCATCTGCTTGTCCGATAGATAGCGAAACAGTCTCAACATTATCAAGTGTAAAGCGACTTATATCCACTTGTCCGCTTTGCGCATCAGTAATGCTTACACCATCATAGCTAACAGCGGTATGTTGCGCTCCCAAGCTACGAACCGATACTGTCTTCAAGCCGCCAATACCACCGTAATCCTTGACTGTTACTCCAGAGAAACGTTTAACAGCCTCAGATAAATCCTGAACGCCAAGCCTTTGTATTGCCTTTGCATCAAGTATCTGCACAGGAGTACCTTCACGAGTAACAGACGGACGCATCTTTTCAACAACTTCAATCTCAGAAAGATTGCGTTGCAGAATAGAGTCCGCTTGTTGTGCTAACAAGTCGATGAAAGCAAACATACATACCGCAATGAAGTATGCCGTTCTTGTGAATCCAAATACACGCATGAAAACTAAGTTTATCGCAACCTTTACCCGAGGTGACGTATAAATTAAACTATGGCAGGTTTTCTGGCTCGTTCCACTTTCATCGACTGCCTTCCCATCCTAATTAAAGAACAGTGGCAAAAGAATTGTCGTCATTAAAGAACTTACAGCTACGGGTACAGCTCCGGTCTTTCACCGGATTCCCTTTTACTAACGCTTCAAGAAAATGAAGACGTTACACCATAATTAACTTGCGCAAAGATATAAAAACTTGTTTACTCTAAAACTTTGTTCCCGATATTTTCAATTACTTATTGATAACCCTGAAACCAGTTGCCTAGCTTTATATCTTTTATATCAATGCTTTTCTCACTATTACCCTTTAGATGTTCCGAGAAATAATCGACCATCCTCCAGTAGAAATATTCGTTATAATTATCGTAACGGTGACGAACAGTCGGAATAGTCAACATGTCAAAACGTTTGCCGGATTTTATCAGTTCGTTTACAACTACCATCGTACCGGCCGGATGTACATTATTGTCTATTTCTCCGTGAATCAATAACAGACGTCCTTTTAAGTTCTTAGCCAAATCTTGGTTCGTCGGAACTTTTATACGGAATTCAATATTTCCCATATCATCAGTTATCTCTTCCACACCATGGTGTTTTTCACTCCACCAGCGGTTATATATATTGTTATCATGATTTCCTGCAGATGAAACAGCCACCTTAAAGAAGTCAGGATAAAGAAGCATAGCCGCAGTAGACATAAAACCACCACCTGAGTGGCCATGAATACCAACACGATTAATATCCATGTATTTATGAGTGTCACAAAGCTGTTCTATTGCACTTTTATGGTCAGCCATCGGATATTCTAACAGATTACCATAACCATAGTTATGATACCATTTCGAGCGACTTGGATGTCCACCTCTATGACCCACACATACAACAATAAAGCCTGCCTGAGCTAATCTGTCTGTACGAGGATTCATCGGAATATAACGGAAATACGTTCCCTCTTGTTGCGGACCAGGGTAGACATAGTTTATCACCGGATAAACCTTAGTCGAATCAAAATCGAAAGGCTTATAAATTATGCCGTATAAATCAGTAACACCATCTGCCGCCTTTACTTTGAATGGCTCAGGAAATTTATATCCTGCAAGATTCAATTGAGAGAAGTCACTCTCCTCCAAATCCATTATTTTGTTACCACGATTATCATACAATGCTGTTTTAGGCACAGTATTTACTCTTGAATAATTATTAACTACGTATTTGAAATACTTATCCATATGCATTAAGTGAAAATAGTCACCCGGAGTAATAAGTCTCAAGCCACTACCGTCAAAGCCTATGCTATAAAGATGTTCGTAATAAGGAGTCGTATCGTCTTTTTCTCTTCCGTTGGCAACGAAGTATATTGTACGGTTTTTACTATCCACTCTTAATATCTGATCAACATGCCATGCTCCTTTTGTTATTTTATTTTTCAGATTACCTTCTGTATCATATAGATAAAGGTGAGCCCAACCATCTCTTTCGCTCCAATGTATGAGTTCTTTTTTATCATCACTTATCGCCAAAGGGCGAGTTTCGATATATGTATTCAAACGTTCTTCTATAACAGGCCTTATGGTATCCTCTCCTATGGTATACGAGCAGATATCCACACGCTTCAAATCACGACTTACGCGGGTAAGAAAGAATTTAGAATCGTCGCCTAACCAAACTCTGGACTCATTAAGATTCTCACGAGGTGCCGACGCCAAAGATATTGTTTGGTCTTTGAAGCGATCCGTGTTTATCTCCTTACGAGTCTTTGTTTCCATATCAAAAAGATACAAATGCGATACAGGAGCTTCGCTCTCACCAGGCATATGGTATTTGTAAGTCTCCAGAGTAGGACGTGGTTTAGCAATAGAGTTAATCACCCAAAAATCTTTTACTTCACGTTGGTCTACAAGCGTAGCAACGAAATAGCGCCCGTCAGGCGACCAGTTCCCTTGCACAGCATTGCGTCTGCCATTAAGGATTGTATCTGTATTCAATACATTACGAGGCATACCAAAGGCGAAATGCTCAACTCCATCTGTCGTCAATTGTATTTCACTGATTGTTTCATCCTTAGGATTCTTCAGTAGTTTTTGATAATCAGCATAGCTAATTCTATATAGGTTCAAATCTTTTGCATAGACCACCCATTCGTTATTAGGAGAAACACTTGCCCATCGAGCAGATTCTTCAGCTGGCTTATCCATTGAATAAGTCAACCTACGTGATGTATAATCATAAGAGAAATAGAACGTCTTATTTACTGAAGATTTAAGATTAAATGTAAATGTCTTATCGTCATCTAACAACTTAAGTCCACTAATCGGTAATTGCTGAGCTGTAAAAGGATCTTTTACGATTTCAGTAATCTGCGAAGCCAAGTCATCCAAATCAAACAATAATGTCTTACTCTTCTTGTCAGGATCAACTACATACCATTTTGTACCTTCACTTGTTTTATATTCATACCAGAACTTAACACTGTTATTGAAATAGTTTGGTGTAACGGTGTAAGAGAATAGGAGTTGTTCTGCATTCGCAGGGGTAAACCGTCGTGCTTGTGTATATTCCTTAAGGATTTCCTCTTGTGCTGATGTAAAATTAAAAATGCAGGTGCAAATAAGAATGCAGAGTAAGATTTTTTGTTTCATTTCAGTAAATAAAGTTTGTTTGAGCTGATAAAGATATCAAAAAGATAGTATTTCAGCGATATTTATGTGAAAATGAAGCAATAAAATTAAGGGAGGAGTTTATGAATTGCTCTTAGAATTCACAAATGATCCTTGTTGATAAGTAAATATGGTAATGTTTTGTAAATGTGTTCAGAACCCTGTTCGCCATGATGGTTTAGGCTCGCTATTTTAAAGACAAGGGCATTCGAAAAAAGAATCGAACGCCCTCATTTTATCTTCTAATAAAACATTATCAATATTCTTCTTCGTTGAAGAAGAAATCTTCTTTACTTGGATAATCAGGCCAAATATCTTCCATACACTCGTATATCTCACCTTCGTCCTCCATTTCCTGCAAATTCTCAATTACTTCCAACGGAGCACCTGAACGCTGTGCATAATCAATCAGCTCATCTTTTGTTGCTGGCCAAGGAGCGTCTTCTAGCTTTGAAGCCAATTCTAATGTCCAATACATAATTCTCTTTTTGTTAATTTATTAGATTACACAAGCAACTTTCTCTCAATTTTTGTCGCAAAAATAAAACAATATTTGTTAGATGCAAGTATAATCCCAAATAATTTCGTCGCCATTATTTGCAATACATTCTTTGCGACCAAGAACGAACAGATAATCAGATAATCTATTTACGAAAATTAACACAAATTCTTCTATATCAGAGATCTCGGCAACAGCATAAATACGGCGTTCCGCACGTCGGCAGACAGTTCGGCATATATGTGATAAGGCAGCAGAGCGACATCCTCCGGGAAGGACGAAGCTTTTCATCTTCGGCAACATATTGTCTATCCGATCGATTTCATGCTCTATACGTGTGATACTTTCTTCTGTTACTTTACTTTCTATGCGCAGTTCGGTATTTTCCTGATCCGTTGCCAGATAAGAGCCTATAGTGAAGAGTTTATGTTGTACGAATTCAAGGAACTTCAGATCTGCTTCGTCCTTAAGTTCTGTCATTAGCAATCCAATATGCGAATTCAATTCATCGACAGTTCCGTAGCTTTCTATACGTGCATCTGTCTTTGAGACTCTCTTGCCACCAACGAGCGAAGTACTCCCGCTATCTCCCGTTCTTGTATATACAACACTCTTTTTCATATTTATATTGCTTAATGTTTTACTTAGAATGAAACGATATAGTTTCGCTTATGCAGTTTCTTTTTGAAGAAGATTAATCCCATCGAATATAAATCAACTGTTACGGTAATATCTTGGCATTCGATTGTCTTCTTCCAGAAGCTACGCATACCGGCAGACACCTTTATACCACTAATTACTACAACAGAAGAATCATGCAGATGATCGACTATCTGATTGAAAACATATTCATTTTCTGCCACATCGTTAGCAATATTAATAAAGACAAAGTCCAACAGGTAATCATCCTTCAAGATTGCCGGAAGGCTATCTTTATAATCAGCAACTTTGACATCTATCTTTTGACGATTATGTTCTTCAAACACGCGTTCAGCGACTAATGCCATCTCAGGTGATTTTTCCAAAACAGTAAAGTTCAGCGATGATGTATATGACGATAGATACAAAGAAGAGATTCCCGAAGATACGCCTATCTGAAGTATCGTTTTAGGCTTAAAATAGTTTGTCAGCCTCAACAACAATGCACCACGACGAGGAGTTATCGCTTCCTTTTTTACTACTTTGCCGATAGAGTATTCCTCGAACTTATCCGGGTTTTGTTTTTTCCTGAGAAGTATCTTTTCATTTATTGCATGTGCCTTTTTGCGAGTATTCTCAATGTCTTTCTGACAATAAAATTGATGACTAACATCGATGACTTTCGTGATCAGTCCAAATACAAAAGGAGAGTGTACACCATGCCCTTTACGGTAGCGTATCATTCTGTATAGCAACAGACTTTTATAAATTGTATTCGATCTTGGGAGAATCTTCACTATTATAATCAGGTATAGACTGGTTTTATTACTTGGCAAAACTATAAAAACGTATGAAAAGAAATAACAAAGTGCCGCAAAATAATTTATTTGGCTTATAAAGCGATCTTTTTATGTAAACAAGTTTGAGTTAGATTGATTGTGATAATCAACATACATTGGTATTTTAAGGTGGTTAGATTGCTTACAGCAAAGCATTATATCGCGATATAATGCTTTGCTGTTTCGGGTTTAAATAATAACTTTGTCTCGAACAATAAAGTAATGAATCCCTAAATATCACCCTTTTAACATTAGTATTTTTCAATACAATATCAGCAATAATAGTTCTGAATAATCCCGCCCCCTCACACAAATACCCTAAATATATTTGAGTGGGTTCTCGAGCATATAATTAATTTAAAGTACAAAACATGAGAACATTTTTATTTACCGTTTTAACATCATTATTTACAATTTCCCTATTCGCTACAACTAATTTCGCCGGAGGCGACGGTTCTGAATTAGATCCTTTTGAAATTGAAACTCCGGAACAATTCAAGGAGTTTGCAGATGACATAAACAATGGCACTGATTATAGTGGCAAGTATTTCAAACTGACAAGCGATATTGACCTGAATGGCTATCCCGATTGGACACCTATCGGGGATAACATTAATCCATTCAATGCTCATTTCGATGGCGACTGTTTTACAATTTCTAACCTCACAATAGACACCAGCAATGAATATGTAGGCTTATTTGGCTATATAAACAATGATGGTAGTATCTCTAATCTCAAACTAGAGAATGTCAACATTATAAACAACATTGACAATGATCAATATATCTATATTGGTGGACTTGCCGGATACAATAATGGTGATATTAATAATTGTAGTGTCATAGGTACTGTTGAGTGCAACAAAACTGTTACCGGTGCTTGTTCTATATATATTGGCGGACTTGTGGGATTAAACCATAACAATGGTTTAATCAATAATTGTTATGCCACAGGTGCTGTTACAGGTACAAGTAATGGTGCAAACATAGCTGTTGGTGGACTTGTTGGAGCTAACTACTACTCTATCGAAAATTGTTATACTGATAGTAATGTTGCCGGTTATGACAGCGGTCAAATTTCTGCCGGCGGACTTGTCGGTTGGAATAATGACAATGGTATCATCAAGAATTGTTATACCACAGGTACAGTTATTAATAATGGCAACTTTATTGGCAATCTTGCAGGATATAACTATAAAGGAACTATCGAAGATTGCTACGGCGCCAACCCACAAGTTGGTGCAAATAATGCAGGTACAGTTGATACTAGAGATATAAATGAACTTGAAGGTAATCTGGGAAGTCTCGACCCTGATGTATGGGGTGTAATTGATGGTGAGCTTCCATTCTTGAAATGGGCAGCAGATGATCATATTATCATCTTTGAGACAAACGATGGCAGCACAATAGAAGATGAAACCGTCAAGTATGGAGAAAAAATAACCGAACCTTTTACAACAAGAGAAGGATATACTCTCGTCGGTTGGTATAAAGAAGCGGAATTCACTAATGAATGGGATTTCAATACAAATCAGGTCGTAGGCGACATAACTCTTTATGCTAAGTGGGATCAGATTATTATAAAAATCTATCACGAGGTAAATCTTGTTAAGAGCGACAGTGTCAATCTATCAGGTAAAATATGGGGTATTCATGAAGTACAACACGGTTATGATTTGAAATTCACAGCAACTATTGCCGAAGATTACGCAGGCTATACCTTAAACATTTATGCTAATGGCGAACGACTAACTCCTGTATACGGAGATATATACATGGTAGAAAACGTAGCATCAGATGTACTGGTTACTTTCATTCTGGAAGATAACAAGACTGCAAACGAAACAATTTCGGCTGCCAAGGTTTGGACAAGCGCAGGTAATGTCCACATAACCAACACAACGCAAGCTGAAGTAAAAATAGTAGGCATAAATGGTTCAATCATGTACGCCGCTAAAACAAACGAAGCTACTGTAAGCCTTCCAAGCGGGGTTTACATAGTAATGGTAGGCAACGAAATAAGAAAAGTTGTCGTGCGATAACAAGGAATTACTACAATTTATAAACATAACAAGGGCGGACAGTAATAACAAACTGTCCGCCCTTACTATTATTTTACTGATTTTATTGTGCTAACAACTCGTCAACAATCTCGTTAAATTCTTTTTTGAATTCTTCGTAGAATATTCCTGTTGCAGGTCCGCTAAAGCCTGAATGTATCTTCTTTACTTTACCTTGTTTGTCGATAAAAATTGTTGTAGGATAGCTGAAAAAGCCATCAAGCTCAGGTAGTACTTTCATCACATTGGCTGTTCCTACTCTTCCTGCATAAAGAATTTCATAATCTATGCCATGTTGTTTTTTGAATCTGTTGACTGTTGTCTGAGCATATTCAAAATCGTCCTTGCGTTCAAATGACAAGCCGATTATCTCAACACCACGATGTTTGTTTTCCTTATACCATTCAGCAAGGAATGCGTGTTCGTCAAGGCAATTCGGACACCATGTGCCAAGTGCCGACACTATCACAACCTTGTCCTTATATCGATCGTCGTTGATAGACACTATCTCGCCATCCATATTAGGAAGAGAGAAGCTCAGTTTGCTTTCGCCATATCTCATAACAGTATTATAGTATGCACTTGTAAGGGCAGCCTTATCGTTGCGCTTGCCAACAATCCTGAATGATCTGTTAGATCCATAAAACAAGCCTTCAAAGGTATTCTCGTCAAGGAAATTAAACTGGATAAGAGTTGGCGACAATCCTCCGAATGTAGAAAGCTGAGCACCCGCCTTTGTATATATCCCTTCAAGAAAACGTAAGTCTCCTGTATTAGTAAGAATAGAACCTGTGATTATCCCATTGTTCGATTCGAAAATACCGACATTGCGAGTTGAGTCGTTATTATTATAATAATAAACATCCCATCTGCCATCAAGAGATATATTAATCGGATCTTTTACAGTATCAAAACGAGTATTCTTCTTCTCAGCCTTGAAAGCAATGCCTGTATCGTCGTCAATATAATTACGGATAAACAATCCCTCCATCTTATTGCCCTTAATTGTTGCCCTCAGATGAGTGTCATACGAGTCTATCGGTATGATTACTGTATCTTCTACGTAATATACTCCAGACAACTTAACCCTTTCCTCACCATTCATAATGGTAACGGAAACAGATTCGGTGCCGGCATCTTTCACCTCAAACAAGAAGGGAGCTAGTTTTTCAGAAACTATTAACTCGCCTCTCCAAAGACCATTTTGTAGTTTATTGGATTCCTTACAAGAAGTGGTCAGAACCAATATGGTCAAAAGAAAAAACATTTTCACGTTCATAATAGCTTTAATTTATATATTTAGTATTGTGGTTTATTTAACAACCGCAATCTTGGCAACAACGCCCTCCGAACCATCTTCGGAAGCACCCATTACAAGATAAATGCCTGTGGCAACTCTATTTCCTGATCTGTTGCGGCAATTCCATGTTGCCTGCCCTCCTACTGAAGTAGTCTGATATATCAGGTTACCGCTTAGGTCTGTTATCTTAACATTAGAATTACTCATCAATCCATTGATTGTAACGCTACCATCAAACTCCGGTCTGACCGGGTTAGGATATACAGATACATCAGAGAAGTCAGACCTTCCTTCGGTTGCTTCACTACGATATGAAACCAAACCTTTGTCTGTTCCTATAAAGACATCGCCTGTCTCATGATTTATTGCAATCGAATATATGTTATCCGACAAAAGAGGACTGTTAGATGTATCAAAGTGGTGTATCACCTCATCATTATTAGCATTAAGCAGATAAACACCATTGCCCTCTGTACCAATCCACTTACGGTTTCCTCCGTCTACACAAATAGATGTCACCTTTGTATTTTCAAGGAAGTATCCGTATTCGTTACTATCCTCGTCTATCTTAATCTTAATACGGGTACATCTGAAAGAAGCATTATCAAAAGCTCTATCCGGCGAGCTAAAATATACCGGCCCATTCAAAGTGCCAAGCCATACATAACCGTTTCTATCTTCAGTTATGCTTGTATAACTATTAGGGTTAAATGTATTACCGTCGAGGTCAATGAACGAACTGTAGAATATGCTTCGGTCGTCCGAAGTATCATCAATAGTATTGTTATCATCAAGGATAGCTATACCCGGAGAAACTCTTGGAATATTTATCCACTTCCTATTGCTTGAAGTAATAAATATATCATTAATAGTATGTTGTTCAGACAATGATTCTACATATATGCTATGCCATTTGCCGTCGGCATCCAATACTTTCACAGCGTTTCTTACTCCGGAGTTTGTCATCCATAAATTACCTGACTTGTCGAAAGAAAGTCCGTCTATACGCATATAACGCATATTGCCTGCAATAGCTGATTCGATTGTACTATTGTTATAGTTATGGTGAGCAACAGGCTCTTCGCCGTTAAACTGTATAACTCCATCTCCAAAGGAAGAAACAAAGATGTTATCATGATTCTTTGGATCTATTGCCAGGCTTAAATAGTCTCTCGGCCATATATTCAGTTTACTATAAACGGGCTCTCTGTCGATATAAGTCCATCTATTATAGTCGTACATCATAACAATACCATGGTTATTAAACTCTACGCCATTGGCAGAACTCTTACCACCCGCTACAACATACACTTTCGAGCCTACACAGTAAATTTTATACGGACTGTTTATGCGTGGACCATCTATCTTAATAGGTGCTGTAGCTGTGGCATAACCTGATGCTGTCTTTTGTATTTCTCTAAGTCCGTTAGTGCCTTCTACGATCCAGAAGGAATTATCTCTTACCGAAACAATATCATTTACGGCAATATTTATAATGTCCGGATTAGATATGCCGGAGTATATAAACAATTGTTGTGCAGTAATTGCAGCTAACTTATTATTAACAACCTTAACGGATGTGATGCTTCTATTTTCTGTGATTGGAGTAAGACTATTGCCATTCACATAATAGATTCCCTTCGAGTTAGAGTTTCCCTTTATAAAGAAGCATAGTCTATTATCAAACATGAAAATATTTGATACTGTATCTGCCGGAGATACTACCGAGTAGTTAGTCCAGTTATTTATATCCAACAGATTACTTGTCGTATTTGCTCTTAATACTCCCCTATCGTAAGTTGATATATAGATATCGTTGTTATTAACAAAGCATGAGGTTGTCATCAAAGAGAAATTGTATGTTTCCTTTATCTCCTTCCTTTCCATATTAATGACGAGCACACCGAATCCGGTCGATACATAAGCAAATTCGTTATGAATGGTGATTTTATTAACAGTCTTATCTGTCACTGCCGTGCTTGTCATCAGAAACGGTATGTTATTTACTCCTCCGTCCGACATGATGTCTATATTTCCATTACTGTAAATTAGCAACAGTGATCTTGTTGTCGGATTATACTTCATTAGGGCTATGTCATTATCGCTTAATCCTGTTTGCTTATCAAACGTCCTTATACTTGTGTCTTCTGTATTATAAACAAACAAAGAGCCTTCCGCTACTACATATACTATATTGCCGACTTGTTCTACCATGTCGGAATTATAGTAAGACATGTAAATATTCCATTTGCCCAATCCAACCTCCGCAAAGGCATTAAGGACTACAAAAAGAAAAATGAAAAAGATATATATTCGTTTCATACAGATAATAATGTTAGGATATACTATATAAAAATGCTGTCAGTTTTCTTACTGCTTCAGCACGGTGACTAATTGTATTCTTTATCTCGTTTCCAAGTTCAGCAAACGTTTGTGAATGACCTTCAGGAATAAATAATGGGTCATAGCCAAATCCGTTTATTCCTCTTTTCTCTTCCGCGATATAGCCTTTTACTATACCTTCAAAAGTATATACTTCTTCGCCGAGGATTAGTGCTATCGAAGTGCGGAAATTAGCATTTCTGTTTTTCTCATTTTTCATATTGAGAAGCAGCTTCTGCATATTTGCTTCTGCGTCTTGGGTTTCTCCTGCATAACGTGCCGAGTAGACTCCCGGAGCATTATCCAATGCTTCAACCTCAAGACCGGTATCGTCGGCAAAACAATCGAGATTGAATTTGTCTTTTATATACTTAGCTTTCAATAGTGCATTTCCTTCCAGCGTTTTTGCTGTTTCAGGTATATCATCGTAGCAGGCAATGTCCGCAAGACTTACTATCTCAATATTGTCACCTACCATTTTACGCACTTCATCAAGTTTATGCTTATTGTTTGTTGCAAATACTATTTTCATGATTAAAAGAAATTAAAAAGCACCTTTATACGCTTATAAATAACGAATAAAAGTGCTTTTAATTGTTATAAAAATAAGTCTTTATGTTTTTATCTGGTCGAAGCCTTCCCCATAAACCCCTCTTACAATACTTTGGGATATGAAGGCATTTGGGTCAACATCCTTTACCAATCTAAATATAATAAGAGATTCTGACTTGCGAGCAACAAGTACGACAACCTTTATCGGTTCGTTAGAGTAACCGCCATGTCCGTCTAAGAATGTACAGCCACGATTTAAGTCGACAAATACTCTTTTAGCAATCTCATTATGCTTTCTGGAGAAAATAAAGAATTGTACCGATTGTCTGTTACTATTTATGATAAGGTCTATAACATAGTTACTCACTCCCATTTCAACAAAACCGAAAACAATCTTTTCTACATCTTGAAACAGTATATAAGAAGAACCTATGATAAAGAAATCACACAGTAACAAGGCCGTGCCCATAGATACATTCTTGTACTTGTTTATAATAGCGGCAATAATATCTGTCCCTCCGGTACTACCATTTGCTGAAAATATTATTCCAAGACCTAAACCGCAAAGTCCACCTCCAACAAGGACAGACATAAAAGGTTCGTCCGTCAACAAAGGTTGTCCTTGTAAAATCAATTCAAAGAATGATAGAGACAGAGAAAGCGATATTACCCCAATAATTGTTTTAATAAGGAATTTAAATCCTAATACCTTAAAAGCAATTACAAGTAATATTAAGTTGATAAGGAAATAAGAAACAGACACTGGTATGCCTGTAGAAAAGAATATCAATGAACATATACCGCTTACACCACCTACTACGATTCCATTGGAAATAATAAAGGCACTGAATCCGAAACCAAATACCAGAGTACCGAATATAATTATCAGGTAGTCTTGTGTTTTATTATATAATCTTCCTATCTGTTCTTTCATCAGATAACGATATTTACTATCTTATTAGGTACAACAATAATCTTTTTCGGAGTCTTACCTTCCATCCATTTAGCAGAGTTTTCATTGGTAAGCGCAGCTTTTTCTATATCTTCTTTCACCATATCAACCGGCAATTCAAGATTAAAGCGAGCCTTTCCATTGAAAGAAATAGCGTAGACAACATTACTTTCCTTCAGATATTCTTCATTATGTATAGGCCATTGAGTATCGCAAATTGTTGTATTATGACCAAGCACATGCCATAGTTCTTCCGCAACGTGAGGAGCAAATGGAGCAAGCACCACAACAAATTGTTCCCAAATAGCCTTCTTTTTACATTTTTGACTTGTCAATTCATTTACACAAATCATAAATGCACTGATAGAAGTATTATAAGAGAAGTGTTCTATATCGAATGTAACTTTCTTTATCAACTTATGAAGAGATTTCAATTCTTCTGCTGTAGGTTCATCATCCACTAACTGAAGAGAGTCTGTTGTTCCGAAGAATGCACCCCATACTTTCTTTAAGAAGCGGTGTACACCGTCTATACCATTCGTATCCCAAGGTTTAGATTGCTCCAATGGTCCAAGGAACATTTCATAAAGACGAAGAGTATCTGCACCGAATTTTTCAACTATTATATCCGGATTAACGACATTGTACATAGACTTCGACATCTTTTCTATCGCCCATCCACATACATATTTACCATCTTCCAATATAAATTCAGCATTCTTGTATTCAGGATTCCAATTTTTGAATGCTTCTGTATCTAACACATCATTGCTTACGATATTCACATCCACATGAAGTGGAGTCACATCATATTGATCTTTGAGGTTAAGTGAAACAAACTTATTTGTTCCGTTTATACGATACACAAAATTAGAACGTCCCTGTATCATACCTTGATTAATCAATTTCTTGAATGGTTCATCTTCACAAACCACACCTGCATCAAATAAGAATTTATTCCAGAAGCGACTATAAATCAAGTGTCCGGTTGCATGCTCTGTTCCGCCTATATATAAATCAACATTGTGCCAATATTGATTTATTTTCTCTGAAACAAGAGTAGTATCATTCTTAGGATCCATATAACGCAAGTAATAAGCAGAGGAACCTGCAAAACCCGGCATTGTATTTAGTTCTAATTGGAAGATTGTCTTGTTATCTATAAGATTTGTATCTACTACTTTACCATTTACAACATCCCAAGCCCATTTAGTAGCACGTCCCAATGGAGGTTCACCTGTTTCAGTAGGTAAGAATTTATCTACCTCCGGTAATTCTAATGGTAATTTATCCAATGGTAATGTTTGTGGCAATCCGTCAGCATTATAATATACAGGGAATGGTTCACCCCAATAGCGTTGGCGACTAAAGATAGCATCACGCAAGCGATAGTTTATCTTAACTTTACCAATACCTTTTTCTTTTATATAAGCTTTAGTTTTTACAATAGCTTCTTTAATGTTTAATCCATTAAGAACTAATCCACCTTCTATCTCATTTCCCAAACAAGGTGAATTCTCTATTATACCTTCTTTGGCATCAAAACTCTCTTCGGAAACGTCTGCACCTTTTATTAATGGAACAATAGGAAGATCAAAATATTTAGCAAAGGCATAATCACGACTATCATGCGCCGGAACAGCCATAATAGCTCCTGTTCCATAGCCTGCCAATACATAATCACTAATCCAAACAGGAATAGCTTCTTGTGTAAGAGGATTTATTGCGTACGAACCTGAGAACACACCACTTACACGACGGTCAGCAATACGTTCACGTTCTGTTTTTTTCTTTGTTGTAGCTATGTATCCATCTACTTCCTTGCGTTGTTCAGCAATAGTAAGACTATCTACTAATTCACTTTCAGGAGCAAGTACCATAAATGTCACACCAAATATCGTATCAGCACGTGTAGTAAAGATTGTAAATTCAATATCAGAATCTTTTACTTTGAAATTCATTTCTGCACCTTCGCTACGACCGATCCAATTGCGTTGTGTTTCTTTCAAAGAATCTGTCCAGTCAATTGTATCCAAGCCATCAAGTAAACGTTGTGCATAAGCTGATACACGTAAGCACCATTGACGCATAACACGTTGTTCAACCGGATGACCTCCACGTTCCGATACTCCATTTACTACCTCATCATTAGCAAGTACAGTACCAAGAGCAGGACACCAATTCACCATAGTATCACCAAGGTAAGCAATACGATAATTTAATAACGTACGTTGCCTATCAGCATCGCTCATAGCTTTCCATTCGTCGGCAGTAAAAGAAAGTTCTTCGCTACAAGCTACACGAAGACCTTCTGTTCCTCTAATTTCAAATATTCTTATAAGTTTTTCAATAGGAAATGCTTTCTGTTCTGCTAAACAATAAACACTATTGAACATCTTAATAAATGCCCATTGTGTCCAGTGATAATAATCTTTTTCACAAGTACGAATTTCACGACTCCAATCATAAGAGAAGCCTATTTTATCCATTTGTTCACGATAACGAGCAATATTATTCTTAGTCGTTATCTCAGGATGTTGTCCTGTTTGTATTGCATATTGCTCTGCAGGTAAACCATAAGCATCATATCCCATAGGATGCAATACATTGAAACCTTGTAAGCGTTTATATCGGGTATATATATCAGAAGCAATATAACCAAGAGGATGACCTACGTGTAATCCTGCTCCTGATGGATAAGGAAACATATCAAGTACATAGAATTTTGGTTTATTATCGTCCTCAACTATTTTGTAGACACCATTGTCAATCCAATATTGTCTCCACTTTTCTTCAATCTCCCTGAAATTATATTCCATGATTGTATTCAGTATATTTTTAATAGAGTTATTAATTCATTGATAGTGACTGCAAAAGTACAGAAAAATATATTATCTGGTCAGATAGAGTAAAATATACCTAATAAATAAAGATGATACAGTTAGAAATACAAAGATTTCACAATCCCAGTTTTTCAGATATATCAAGCATACGTGTTATAGGCTCAATAGCTTTTTTCTGTACATTATTATCAACTACAATTTCAGGAGTCTCGTCTTTCAGACAATTATATAGTTTTTCCATTGTATTCAGACGCATAAAACTACATTCATTACAAGCACAAGTACTATCATTAGGAGGTGCAGGAATAAAGTCCTTACCAGGACTTCTTTTCTGCATTTCATGTATCACACCACTTTCTGTTGCTACAATGAATTGTTTGCTGTCAGAGTTTATAGTATGCTTTAATAGAGCAGCTGTTGAACCTACAAAATCAGAAATTTGTATTATAGGCTGTTTACATTCAGGGTGAGTTATAATTTCTGCTTCAGGATTTTTATCTTTTAGTTCAAGTATTTTTTCAAGAGAGAATTGCTCATGCACATGACAAGCTCCATCCCATAAAACCATACTGCGACCTGTTATGCTGTTTATATAATTACCCAAATTACGATCAGGTCCGAATATGATCTTAGTATCTTCAGGGAAACTTTCTACTATATGTTTTGCATTAGTAGATGTAACTACAATATCTGTTACAGCTTTTACTGCAGCTGTAGTATTAACATAAGAAATAACTGTATGATCAGGATGTTGTTTTACAAATTCTTCAAATTTCGGAGCAGGACAACTATCCGCCAACGAACATCCTGCATTTAGATCAGGAACAAGCACCTTTTTATCAGGGCAAAGTATCTTAGCTGTTTCGCCCATAAAATGAACTCCACAAAGAACTATTATTTCTGCTTCCGTTTTAGATGCCCATTGAGCTAAAGCTAAACTATCACCAACAAAATCTGCTATATCTTGTATGTCTCCTGTTTGATAATAATGAGCCAGAATAACAGCCTTCTTCTCTTTTTTGATTCTATCTATTTCTTTATTCAAATCCATTTAATATGCTTTTACAAGATGAACTCCTGTGACAAAGTTAGCCACAAAAGTTATAGTTTCCTCAGTTATCAACATTGAATATATATATTATTTCTTTTTTAAAATTTTAAAATTAATATGATTATAATGATGTACTGTTAATACTATTGATAAATATATTTCATTTTAGTTGCATATATGGTTATCATTATCTGACTATGGCTTATCAAGGATGTATCAACAACTAACACTTATATCTTCTTATTGGTTTTCTTTACTTTATATATTATTACCTGCTGCATTGTTGATAAGTGTGTATGTACAAAAATTGATTATAGTTTCCGTAAAATACTTGTGGATAACCTATGTTGAAATTGTGTAACAAATGAACCGTAATTATTATTGCATCATATATAGTCTGCTCGGCTTATACTTTTTTGCTAATAATGCAATATTTACTTTTCATTTTCTGTTCACTACTTATCAATATGTTTTCAACCGTGTTTACACATTAAATATTTACTTTTGCAATGCTTAAATAATTACTCATGCGTAAATTGAAGATAACAGAACTTAATCGTTTATCGATCGATGAATTTAAAGATACTCAAAAGATTCCACTCGTAGTTGTATTAGATAACGTGAGGAGCCTTAATAATGTAGGTTCAGTGTTTAGAACTTCGGATGCTTTTACTGTTGAAAGTGTTTATTTGTGTGGGATAACGGCTTGTCCGCCGCATGCGGAGATTCATAAGACGGCACTTGGGGCTGAGGATACAGTAGATTGGATTTATTTTGAAGATACGTTGGATGCAGTTGATAAGCTGAGGAAAAATAACTACACTATTTGCGCTATAGAACAAGCAGAAGGAAGTGTAATGTTGGATGAATTGCAGCTTAAGGAAGGAAAATACGCTGTTATATTAGGAAATGAGGTCAAGGGAGTTCAACAATCTGTTATCGACAACTGTGATTTGTGTATTGAGATACCACAATTTGGTACAAAACACTCGCTTAACGTTTCGGTTACTGCAGGTATAGTTATATGGGACTTCTTCAAACAATTGTCAGATTAATCCTCTTTCAACCATTATGACGATTTCCTCTGTGTCTTTATCTTTCCCTTTTGGGTCATATTCAGCTTTAAGGCTTGCACCAAACATTCCGGCGAACAGATTCCAAAATCCTGCTCTGAAACTTCCTAGATATGCTTTAAGAAGGTTATAACTGGATTGGTTACATTCTCTGTCGATAAGTTTTATGAGAAGTTTGCCTTGGGAAAAGGTCAATCGTTTCAGTTCCGGCTTGTATTGAGCAAACAAATCCTTCTCCATGCGTTTGAGATGCTCTTGCCTAGCCTTATCTGTCGGCAGAGTTTCCATATATTCATATGTTTCGATCAAAGTTTCGTATATCATTTTGGCGTATGGAAGAGTTCTCTTCACATCTCTTATTAGTCTGTTGTAGTTTTGTTCTTCTCTTTTGTTTTTGAATGTTCTTTTTGGAAATACATATATATCCCGAAGACTTACTACTGCTACTGTATCGCCATTTTCTACGTAAGCATTGTAATAATCTTCAGGAATAACATTCATTTTAAAAGATTGTCCTTCAACCTTTATAGAAAGGAAAATGAATGCTGATAATAGTATGTAATAGCTTTTATTCATAAGTGATATTCTTTACAAAGCTACAAATTATTCTTACTTTTACAGCTCATTAACCACTACTCAAACCTTAATTAACTATGAAGATGTCCTTTCTGTGGATTATTACATTCGTCTATTTTTCATCTTCTTTATTTGCGAAGAATTATTTGCGATTGCCTGATACGCGTTCTATTGGAATTGGTGGCAATGGGGTTACTCAGTCGGCATTATTAAATCCGGCTGTTGTTGAGTTGTTAGCGGATAAAAGTGTTGAACTTAACTACTTTAATCTTTATGGATTAGAGGAACTTTCGTCCATAAATATTTCATTTAATAACCCCAATCCCTATTTTTCGTTTGCTTTTAATATTTCTTCTTTTGGATATGATGAATATAGGGATAGTATGTTTCGACTTTCTTTTGGCAAAGCATTGTCCGATAAGTGGGCGTTGGGAGTTAGTGCTCAATGCCTTTTACTTCAGACATTAATTTGTGAGGAAGATGTTAAAAGACTTTCTGCTGATGTTGGTGTTCTCTATTTTCCTGTTGAAAATGTGTTGATAGGATTGTTGATATCGGATATCACTTCAGTCAGACTAACAGATGAAAATCCTAATGTAAAGAGACTTGAGTATTGCTCCATACATTTAGGTATTCAATATTATGTTAGTAATGTATTGTTGATAACTGCCTCCGCCAGGTATGAAAATGAAGAATCTGTTGTGGCAGCTTTTGGTCTGGAATATATTCCTTATGACAACTTTTCGATTCGTGCCGGCATTCAATCTACGTCTCCTGCTTTCGGAGTCGGATATAAATTTTCCGCCTTTACAGTTAATGCTGCCTTTGTCTATAATTCAATTATTGGTATTAATTCCGGAGTAGGGATTGCCTATTCTTTTTAACCAAATGTTAGATTATGAAACGACTGTTGATAATATTGTTTATTGCTATGTTGATAAATAGTTATAATGCTTATTCCCAGTATTCTTTTAATGTTGATAAATGGAAGGAATATGTGGAATTGCTCAGAGAAAATTCGGATGATGATGATGCTATTGAAGTCTTATATTCGGAATTATCATACCTGTCAGAAAACCCTTTAGACTTGAATAATCTTACAAGAGATAGGCTGAAAATATTCCCTTTTTTGTCGGATAAACAAATAGAGAGCCTTGTCGTTTACAAAGAACGCTTTGGTAGAATGTTGTCCATATACGAATTAAAAGGCATTAAGGAGATGGATATTCAAACTATAGAGCTCCTACTCCCATTTGTTTATATCTGTGATATATCTGTTGATAAACGCCATGTAACTGTTGATAACATGTTGAAGTATGGTCGTAATGAGTTATTATTCAGATATGATCAATGTTTTCAACAGAAGAAAGGATATAAAAGTTTGCCTGATAGTATTCTGTCTGCTTATCCCAACCGCAAATATCTTGGGGAGAGTTTTTATAACTCATTGCGCTACTCCTATTCATTCGATGATAAAATACAATTGGGATTTACTGCAGAGAAAGATGCGGGGGAATCTTTTATGAATAACCATAAAGGATATGATTTTTACTCTGCTCATTTGTTGATAAAGGATATCGGCAGATTTAGAACGATTGCTTTGGGAGATTATAAGATGTCTTTTGGTCAAGGTTTGGTTGTCAGTACCGATTTTACTCCTTCTCGAGGCATAGGTATCTCACAAATATATAGACGTAATAATGGCTTTAGAAGACATTACTCTGTTAATGAAACCGATTACTTCCGCGGATTGGCTACCACTTTGTCTGTTAATGATGATGTAGGTGTAAGTCTTTTCTATTCCTATAAATATATGGATGGGACAGTTACAGGCGATACTATCCGTTCTCTTAAGACTGACGGTCTACACAGATTACAGCGAGATATGGATAAACGTAATCAATTATCAATGCAAGTTTACGGCGGTAATGTACGATATTCTACATCCGACCTTGCAGTGGGTATTACTGCATTGAACTATTCTTTTATGGGGAAGACATTGCACGCTGATCCCCTACCCTATAATCTGTATCACTTCCGCGGTGAGAGTAATACAAACATTGGTGTAGATTATATGTTGAGAGCGGGCGATATTAAACTTTATGGCGAAACGGCTATGTCGCAAAATAAGGCTATTGCAACACTTAACGCTGTGCAATTCGAGCCGACTTCGTATGCTTCTCTCCTACTCCTTTATCGCAACTATAGCAAGCAGTATCATTCTTATTATGGAAATGCTTTTTCGCAGAATAGTTCTGTTCAGAATGAGCAAGGCGTTTATCTGGGATTGCAATTAACGCCTATTCCTTATTGGAAACTGTTTACTTATATTGATGTTTTTCGTTTTCCATGGCTTAAGTATGGCATCGACTCTCCTTCGTCGGGTTTGGAATATATGACTCAAGTAGATTATAACAAGGGTAAGTCTTTTTCTTTTTATATGCGTTACAGATATAAGCAGGCGGAAAGGAATGAGGTCGTCAGCGGTTATCAAAAGGTATTGCCATACAATCAACATCGCAGCAGAATACAGTTTATATATGGAAATGATATTATTAGTTTCCGTTCCTCTCTTGATGGCATAATATATAATAAAGAGAATGGAGAAAGTAGCTGTGGATATATGTTAGCCCAGAGTTCGGCTTATAAACCGACCTTCTTCCCTATCGAATTGGATATGTATGCTGCCTACTTTAACACAGATGATTCTTATAGCGAAATATATTCTTACGAAAAAACATTACTGCATATATTTAACCGTCCGTCGTTTTATGGCGAAGGAATTCGACTTGCCTTGTCTTTACGCCTAAAACCGATAAGAAAATTAACAGTATCACTAAAAACTGCTTTGACTCATTATTTCGATAGAGAAACGATAGGGACAGCACTTGAAGAAATAGAAGGAAAAATCAAGTCAGACATGAACCTTATAGTAGCATACAAATTCTGAATTTATACAAAACCGACCTATTTGAAATAAATGTATAAATCTTTGAAAACTCTGTGTAAGTTTTTGAAAACAATGTGTAAAGGTTATCTCTGAATGCCCCTCTATCTTTGCATAAAACATTGATAAAGTAGATAATAACGCTTTATATCATTAACCGTTTGCTCATTACCTTGGGTAAATATAGGGCGTTTATATAACATATTTATTTATTATTAAAAACGAAAATTTTATGAGAACAAAGATCTTTACTTTTTTAATTTCGATGCTTTTCGTGTCAGCATTTGCATCTGCTGAAACAACTGAACTTGTCAGATTGAAAACAACAAAAGCAAAAATTACGCTTGTCTTTGACACTGCTGGAGGAGATGTTTATGCTAATGGAACTAAGCTTAAAGACCTTATTATTGGAGGCATTTGTGTTATAACTCCGAACAGTAATGGCGAAGTTGTATTTACAACAAATGATAATGGTTATTTTAAAGCATTCTTTTGTAACAATGAAGGACTAATATCATTAGATGTTACAGGTAACCCAAGACTGGAATTCTTGAAATGTAAGGGAAATGCTTTAACAGAATTAGATTTATCTAATAACCCTAATCTTAAAGAATTAGACTGTAGCTATAACTATTTGTCAACTTTGGACGTATCTAATAAACCAAACTTGAAGTCTTTGTCTTGTAACAATAATAGCCTATCTGTTTTGAATGTTACTAACACAGGAATAAAGGGCGGTTTTTTATCTGCTTTCAATTGTTCAAACCAGACAGCAACAATAACAGTTCCTTATGACCATGAAGGACATACAGGTGTTGCTGACATCGCTTTTATAACAGATGCTAGCAACCCTCCATCAAGAACAGTATCAATTCCTTGTGTTGTGGATGGTAAGGCTGAATCTTTTTCTATAGCAGTGACAAATGGTCTATTTGGAATTGCTACCAGACACTTAAATGGCACAGTTAGAGTTGTGCGTGCAAGTGAACCGGATGTTGTAGAACCAGAACTTGTTCATTATAGCTTGGAGCTTATAGAAACTGAAGGTATCTCTGTGGAGCCTGATTTCGGTTTGTTCACTATTATTGAAGGCTCTGGCTTCGAATTTACTGCAGAAGCATTAGAAGGTTATGATGTAACGACTTTAAGAGTATTTGTTGATAATTTGGAACTTCTTGCTGTTGATGGCATTTATGCTCTTGGAAACATTAATAAAGATCATAAAGTAACATTCCTTATCGATGAAGAAGAAAATTCAACTTCTAACGAAAATGTAAATGCAGATGTTACAACAATCTCTACTGAAACAGGTCGAATCTTAATTAATGCCCCTGCTGCAACAGAAGTACAAATTGTTAATATACAAGGTTCAGTAGTTTACGGTGCTATAATCTCAGGAAATACTGAAGTAGCATTGCCATCTGGAATGTATATCGTAAAAGCAGGTGAAAAAATACAAAAGGTTGTTGTTAGATAAAAGCTGTCCCGGTTATTATTAGAAAAAGTGTGATTAATAAGTAATATTTATTGTGCTTTTGTAAATGTGTGAGAAAGCATGCAGACTGTGAAGTTTGCATGCTTTTGTTCGTTTATATTTATTCTTAAATTTGTTATATTATTAATATATCAATGATATGTCTACAATTCTTTTTGATGAAATAGTATTTGGGCCGATACACAGTCGAAGGTTGGGTGTTTCCTTGGGTGTGAATCTGCTTCCTACAGATGGTAAACTTTGCACATTCAATTGTATTTATTGTGAATGCGGACTGAATGAGAATCATCGAACTAAAACGGAGATGCCTACTCGCGAGGGTGTAAGAAGGGCATTGGAAACCAAGCTAAATGCTATGCAAGGCAAAGGTGTTGTGCCCGACGTTATCACCTTTGCAGGCAATGGTGAACCTACCATCCACCCGGATTTTGAAGGAATAATAGACGATACTATCGAGATACGCAACCGTGTATGTCCGAATGCAAAGATTGCAGTCCTCTCCTGCTCTACTATGATAAAGAAAGAGTCGGTTTTTCGTGCCCTTAACAGGATAGAAGATAATATACTGAAGCTCGACTCTGTGCTTGATTCCCGCATAAGCCAACTTAACAACCCAAACATACCATCTTTCAACTTCGAATGGCTACTTGATGGACTTTGTCGCTTCGATGGCAACTTAATCATACAAACAATGTTCCTAAAGGGCATTCACAAAGGCGAGGATATAGACAATACTACCGAAGAAGAGATAGCAGGCTGGATTGAGGCATTGAAGAAAATTCGTCCAAAGCAGGTAATGATTTATACCATCGACCGCGAAACGCCGATAAAAGGCTTGCAGAAAGCATCAAAAGAAACTCTTGATAGCATAGCAGGACGTGCTCGCAAAGAAGGCTTCGAAGTTTCTATTTCGTACTGATCTATCTACTTTAATTTACATCCAATTTGACACTTTGACAGCAAAAATGCCGTTTTCGAACTTTCCCAGCATTGAGAAAACGCAAAAACGGCATTTATAACTTTCCTTATATAACTTAATAAGGAAAAAAATTTTGTAAATGTGTTCAGAGTCCTGTTGATTGTGAAATCAAAATGGTTCGTCTTTTATTTTGTTCGTTGAATTATCCGCCTATTTTATACATCACAGATGCGAATACATTTTTCCAGAGAAGCGATTCTGTCTTTCTGGGCAGGAACAAATTCTTGTCCTACGAAGCCTTTGTATCCGGTATCCATTAATGCTTTTATGATAGTAGGATAGTATAATTCTTGTGTTTCATCTATTTCAGCACGCCCTGGTGATCCTCCGGTATGTATGTGGGAAAAAAAGGAGTGATATTTTCGTATATTTTCAATGATATTACCCTCCATTATCTGCATGTGGTAGATGTCGTAGAGTAATTTGAAGTTTGGTGATCCAACACGGCGGCACAACTCAACTCCCCACACTGTATGGTCGCACAAATAGTCTACATGTCCTACACTGTTTAGAAGTTCCATTGATAGCACTACATTGTATTTTTCAGCAATAGGAGTGATGCGCTTCAAGCCTTTCTCGCAGTTTTCCCAACCTTGCAGGTCTGTCACACCGTTTCTTCTGCCTGAAAAACAGATAAGGTTGGTGAATCCAGCCTCAGCTACCATAGGAATCACTTTCTCGTAACTTGCTACAAGTTCATCGTGCAATCGTGGATCGTTAAAACCACGGTCAATGCCTAATCCTGCACCTTCTGCCATAGCAACGGTAAGTCCGTGTTGCTTAACGATAGGCCATTGTTCAGGACCTAATAGCTCGATTGATTCGATGCCTATCCTTTTACATATCTTACAAAACTCGTCCAAGTCATAATCACCGAAGCACCACTTGCTTACAGAGTGACGAACGTTTCCTTTTAACGGTGTATCATTTGGTGTGTGTGTGGTAGCTGCTATAGTATCTACCTTATTTTCCGCGAAGGCTACCCCTCCGGCTAATACGGCACCGCCTGTTAATACATTCTTGATAGCTGCTCTTCGTGTAATATTTTTCATGTTTAGTAATTAAGTATGAAGACAAATATACATCTTAAAAGGCAAATAATCACGTATCTTTACAATCAATATTTACTTAAGGCTATGGCAAAAAGCAAATTTTATGTGGTTTGGAAGGGTCTCAATCCAGGTATTTATGATAACTGGGCGGAGTGTAAGATGCAGGTAGAAGGGCAGGAGGGAGCAAAATATAAATCCTTTGAAACCCGTCAGGAAGCCTTTGAAGCCTTCGATAATGGTCATGAGAAATATATTAAAAGAAAGGCGAGCAATAAACCTAAAACAACTCAATCCACGCCTTTCCTTGCAAAACATATATATGATAGCTTGGCGGTAGACGCAGCATGTAGCGGTAATCCGGGCGACATGGAGTACAGAGGTGTCCATATACCAACAGGGCAGGAAGTCTTTCATATTGGTCCGCTGAAGAAGGGAACGAACAATATTGGTGAATTCCTTGCACTTGTGCACGGATTGGCACTTCTGAAGCAAAAAGGAAGCGATATCCCTATATATTCAGATAGTCGTAATGCAATCTTATGGGTTAAGAAAAAGAAATGCAAGACTCTTCTGGAAAGAGAAAAGTGTAATGAACCGATATTCGACCTGATTGAACGCGCCGAGAAGTGGCTCAAAACAAACACCTACACCACACAAATACTGAAGTGGGAGACAAAAGAGTGGGGAGAAATACCTGCTGATTTCGGGAGGAAATAGATAAAGATTATATTAAGGCTTGTTTGTTGTAATGCTTAATCAACTCTAAACATTTTATTTCGTCAAAGCCCCGATTAATGGCATATTCTCTGCCCATAATCTCCAACATCTCAGGAGTAGCACTTAAGCGTTCAAAATTTTTACAGCCGTTTTCTATATCAATTTTGCCTTTGTACATTCTGTTAAGGTCTATGATTTCAATTCTTTCTCCTTTTTCATCAAATAAGATGTTACCACCTGAATAGTCTTTATGCAGGAAATTATTGTTATGCAGTATAGCTGTAACTTTTCCTATTGCTTTAAGAATAGAATTCTTTGAAAGGGATAAATTGCAATTGTTGAGGTCATTGTAGGTGTATGGACATTCTGATTTCAGACTTACAAAATAACTTTTGTTGAAAAGAAACCATTTGCGTTCTGTGAAAAAACCAACAGGAGTAGGAGATCCCACCCCGATTTTCAATAATTCCTCTGCATACAGGTATGCTCTTTCTGCTTTTGACTGTCTAAATATTCCGTAAGCTATTTGATTAATTAAATTAGGCCTTTTGTATGATTTTATTATAAAACTGTGAGCGCCAATGTTGAATTCTTTTAATTCATTCCTGCCTTTGTAGATAGTCTTTCCTTCCTTGTCAAACCTTTCTCGTAATCTGAGCATTAAATTTGTTGTTTCTTTATATTGAGGATTAATAAAGACCGTTCTCTTATTTATGATATTGTTTATTGTGTTTATAAATTTAGATATACCACGTTTGTATCTTAACGGACCGTTTAGTTCTCTTAAAAAGAACTCTGGATATAAGTCATTGATTTTGTCTATTGTTTGTTTTTTTTGAGATCTGTCTTTTATCCTTTTCGAATTCTTGTGTATTCTGTAATAATGACCAATTTTAGGAAGACATACAACTTCTCCTCCGTCTTTTAATACAGATATCCAAAAGACCCAATCTTCTCTTGCTACATTTTCCTCATAACCTCCTACGCATTCCCAATCAGATTTACGATAAAGTGCACAACAGCTTAATATGTTGCGATGTGCAAGTAAATTTAATGAGAATGGAGGGAGTTTCCATTGTCCTGATTTATTACCAAAAAACATGGCGGTAGGACTTACCACTTTTGTTGTCTGGCTGTTTATTAAGACTGAAACAGCTTCAGAGATGAAGTCTTTGCTTATTAAATCATCGGAATCTACAGGTAAAATATATGTTCCGTTAGCATTTTCTATGGCCTTATTTCTTGCTGCGGAAACACCTTTGTTTGCCTGTGTAAAGCATCTGATGTTGTTATATTTTATTTCGTATTCTTTTATTATACTTAGGGAATCGTCTGAGGATCCGTCGTCAACGATAATAATCTCTATATTTTTATAGTCTGATGCTAAGATAGAATCGAGAGTTTCTCTAATATATTTCTCTGAATTATATACAGGAATAATTACCGAAACAAGAGGCTTTTCATCTTTCATGTTATGCAAATTATATCTTATCTCTTTTGTGAATGAACTTCAGCCAATAATATTTAAGAGGATTTGTGTATTTTAGTTGCTTCCAAGGGCGACTACTATGCGGCTTGTGCAATACTGGTAGATTGGTGAATAAATAGTTTCTGAATCCTGACTTTAATGACTGGCGTGAGATAGTAACATCATGCCAGGACTTATCCGGATTTAATGAATGAAAACTATACTTATTTAGGAATGTAGGCATCAATAATGAACAACAGAAGCTCAGATGTTTTTTAGTCTTTATAACCTGGTTCTCCTTTCCTTTGGCATATAAATATGGATAGTTGATAGCACCTTTATCATCCACTGTTACTGATGCTGCGATACCACAGTTTTCACTTTCTTCTGCCCCTTCAATAAGCCTTTGGATGGTGTCTTTGCCGACTACAACGTCTGACTCGATTATTAATAATCCTGCGTCTTCTTTTAGTGCTTTTTCCTGAGCTGTTTTAAGAATTAGCAGATAGTTAGGAGAGGGGTGATCCGTTATATCCGACAGATTGACCAGTTGAAACTTGAATTCTTTTGATGCTTCCTCAAGTATGATAGTATTCTCTTCTGTGCTGAAATCATTATAAATGGTGTATGTAAACGGTAGTTTTATATCCGATTGCATGATCGCTTTTACTGTTTCAAGCGTAAGATTAATAGAATCTTTTACAGGAGTTATAATATGTACTTTCTTCATTCCTATTCTTTGTATGGTGCGCAAAGGTATGAATTCTTTCGCTATTTAGTGTGCTTCAAACCAGTTTGAACCCTCGCCACAGTCTGCTATTAATGGTATTTTCATGTTGATTACGTTCTCCATCTCTTCCAGTACGATTTGTTTTACTATATCGTGTTCGTTTGGATAGACGTTGAAGTTTAATTCATCATGCACTTGTAATATCATCTTGCTTTTAAGAGCATTCTCCTTGAATCGCTTGTAGATGCGTACCATTGCCAGCTTAATGATGTCTGCGGCACTACCTTGAATAGGCGCATTGATTGCATTTCGCTCGGCGTATCCACGTACTATAGCATTGTTGGAATTGATGTCTGCGAGGAATCGTTTGCGCTTAAAGATGGTTTCCACATAGCCTTGCTTTTTAGCCTTGCTTATACATTCATCCATATAACTACGTATACCGGGATATGTGCGGAAATAGCCATCTATAAGCTCTTTTGCTTCCGAACGGGGAATATTGAGTCGGTCGGCCAAACCAAAGACAGAGATGCCATATATGATGCCGAAATTGGCTGTTTTGGCTTTTCGCCTCATGTCTTTGTCGACTTCACTGATAGGGATACCGTATATCTTAGCTGCTGTAGCTGCGTGGATATCTTCTCCATCGCGGAAGGCAGCAATCATGTTTTCATCTTCGCTAAGATGTGCCATTATACGAAGTTCAATCTGAGAGTAGTCGGCAGAGAAGAATATACAGTCTTCTGTTTCTGTTATAAAGGCTTTTCGTATTTCACGTCCTAATTCATCCCGAATAGGGATATTTTGTAGGTTAGGATTCGTTGAACTAAGTCGTCCTGTTGATGTAACCGTCTGATTGAAAGATGTATGCACTTTTCCTGTTTGGGGATTTATAAGCTCCGGCAATGCGTCTATATATGTGCTAAGCAGTTTTCTAAGTCCGCGAAACTCTAATATCTTGCCAATAATAGGATGCTTGGATCGCAGTTTCTCCAATATATCCTCGCTGGTACTGTAACTACCTGTTTTTGTTTTCTTTGCCTTTTCGTCTATTTTCAATCGGTCGAATAAGATTTCTCCTACCTGTTTTGCCGAATTGATGTTAAACTCTGTGCCTTCGGCTAATTCGTATATTTCTTTTTCCAGACGAATAAGTTCTTTTGTTAACGTCTCTGATGATTGCTTTAGGGCAGCGATATCGAGCTTTACTCCGCTTGCTTCCATTTCTGCTAATACATATATTAGAGGCATTTCTATTTCATAGAATAATTCTTCCAGACCTTCTTTCTTGAGTTCTAGTTCAAAATGATTTTTTAATTGCAATGTTATGTCGGCATCTTCGGCAGCGTACTCAGTAATTTCATTTATTGGCACATTCCGCATTGAGATTTGATTTTTCCCTTTTGAACCGATTAGCTTATCAATATGGATTGTTTTATATTTTAAATAAGTTTCCGCAAGATAATCCATTCCGTGACGGAGTTCAGGGTTCATCAGATAATGAGAAATCATTGTGTCGAATAATTTGCCGGCAACGTGAACGTCATATTTTCGTAAGACAAGAATATCGAATTTTATATTTTGTCCAATCTTGAGTGAGTTCTGATTTTGTAGGGCGGGGGAGAGGTAACTCAGGATTTTTAATGCCTCTTCTTTGTTTTCCGGAAAAGGAACATACCAAGCCTCTTTTTCTTTCACAGCGAATGACATTCCGACCAATCCGGCGGTCAACGGGTTGAGACCGTCTGTTTCTGTGTCAAAAGAGAAAAAATCCTGACCCATTAAAAACGCCCCTAATTCAGAGATTTTCTCCTCAGTATCAGCAAGATAATAGTTATGAGGAGTACTCTTTAAGTCCGCGAGAGTTGAATATTTAAAATCTTCTGTAGGATTACCCTCAAAGAAATCAAAGAGCGAGCCTTGAACAGGTCCTTTTTTTATTTGATTTTTTGTATCGCCGTTTCTTTTATTAATTAGGGAGTGAAATTCTAAATCGGAATAAATTTCTATCAAACGAACTTCATCCGGATTTTTCCGAACGCAAGCCTCTGCGTCGAATTTAATCGGAACATCAGTTTTGATTGTTGCCAGAAATTTTGAGAATCGAATTTGGTCGGCATTTTCTTCGACCTTATTTTTAAGAGCACCTTTTAGTCTGTCGGTATTGTTGAGAAGAGTTTCTATGTCGCCAAATTCTTCTAATAATTTTTGTGCGGTCTTTTCTCCAACCCCGGGGCATCCCGGAATATTATCCGAACTGTCACCCATGAGTCCGAGAAAATCGATTACTTGTGAAGTTGATTTCAATGAGTATTTTTCCAGAACTTCATTGATGCCCATTATTTCATAATCGCCACCATATTTTGGTCGATACATATATATGTGCTCCGTTACCAGTTGACCGTAATCCTTGTCCGGTGTCATCATGTACACATCAAAACCTTCCTTTTCTGCCAGATTTGCGATAGTTCCTATTACGTCGTCTGCTTCGAATCTTGGAACTTCAAGTATTGGAATATTATATGCTCTGATTATGTCTTTAATAATGGGGACGGACAGACGTATATCTTCGGGAGTTTCTTCCCTTTGAGATTTGTATCGTTCGTAAGCCTCATGACGAAATGTTAGTCCTTTTGGATCGAATCCTACAGCAATATGAGTAGGCTCTTCACGCCTTAGAACATCTTCCAGAATGTTTATAAAACCGAAAATAGCTGAAGTATTAAAGCCTTTTGAGTTGATACGAGGATTTTTGATGAAAGCGTAATATGATCTGTATATGAGGGCATAGGCATCTATGAGGAATAACTTCATTTCTTTTAACACGTTTTAGTATGACATTATCTTGTAAATGTAATAAAAAACTCGTCCTCTTGATTGTTTTTCTTAATTTTGTGAATTGTTGAAAATGTTATGAACGAAAGACAAAAAATAGAAGCACCGGTTGCTGATGAATTTAAACAATTTAATGATGACTTTATAGCATCACTGAATAATAGCGAAACGCCACGTCTACAAATAGCAATTAATCAGATTATGCAATCTGTTGGAAAACACGTTCGACCTTTACTTGTTCTCTTATCAGCTAAGGCATGTGGCGGTATTACTGATAATACGATAAACTCAGCTGTCTTGCTGGAGTTGTTGCATACTGCAACCTTGGTTCACGATGATGTGATTGATGAAACTAAAGAACGTAGGGGAGTGCCGGCTTTGAATGCTATCTTTGATAACCGCATCTCCGTTCTTGTCGGCGATTATTTGTTGTCAACAGCTCTTATTCGTTCTGTTCTTACAGGAAATCTGGATATTATATCCATTGTCTCCCTACTAGGACGAGATTTGGCTGAGGGAGAGATTAGGCAGTTGGAAGTTGCAGACGAAATAATCCTTAGCGAGAAGTGTTATATGCAGGTAATCAAGAAGAAGACAGCAACACTTTTATCTGCTTGTGCAGAAATAGGGGCGATATCGGCAAATGCAGATGCGGAAATGGCAAAGACATGTCGCGAGTTCGGAGAAAACCTAGGATATAGCTTTCAGATAAAAGACGATATTTTTGATTATTATAAGGATGCTAATATTGGTAAGCCGACAGGCAATGATATACGTGAGGGAAAGGTGACATTGCCTCTTTTATACGCATTGGAAAATGCAGAGAAAGAGCAGGCAGACTATTATCGCCAAATAATCCTGAAGAAAGATTTCAATGAAGAAAATATAACCTCTCTGATAGAGTTTGCTAAGGTGAATGGGGGCATTGATTATGCAAAAAATAGGATGGTCGAGTACTACAATAAAGCAATGGAGCTGCTGCAGCATTTACCGGAATCTGAGTCGAAAAACTCTCTGCTGTTATTAGCTGATTATATAATTAATAGGAATAAATAAAAGATGGAAGTGTCTCATAACTGAGATGCTTCTTTTTTTGTTTCACTCTTACCCAAATAGTGAAACTATTTTTGGTCCCTGTAGGGAGCCGTGAACCTAGCCCAACGGCTTTAGCCTTGGGTTTTAATGTATCTCGCATATATTTTGCGTGCTGTAAGTACGCCGGATACAGGTTTACGGCGTACTTACAGCA
>JGI996J12353_1000026_pt1 | contig 53019 bp, 64 predicted proteins | sample IntmicLarv5ML5BL_FD_12353 | JGI IMG/M metagenome (IMG submission 12353) | reverse complement strand
CAGTTGCAAATTTTTTATTCATATTATAACCTCAATTAAACAATCGTCATTTCCATGAGTGGGCATAATGTGCAAAAATAACATTGATGCCGTTGCAAAAATCGCTAAAACCCTTAGGGTGCGAACTCTTAGCTTGCCCGCCCCCGCGCGCTAATCCTGTTCTCATGTAATAACCTAGTAAATTATTGTAAGGACTAGATTAGCTTAGGAAGTATATAGTACCCTATGTACGTTTACAAAACGACTAGTTAAATGTTTTATAAAGTCGTTACAAATACATTCAAAAGAACTTCTTGAGGAACATTAGATCTTGGATCTTACCTTTGATCGTGATCTTCTTTGTGATGTATGCCTTCATAGGCCTAAGTGTACCGTCTATCAATTCCTGCAGACTTTCCGGAGTTGTTATCAGCGTCACATCAGCATTCTCTATCAGTTCCGGACAAAAATCCGTTATCTGGGAATTCTCGAGTCTCATTGAATAATATTCCGTTTCGAGATCTATATTGAAAGTCTTCTTCAAAGGCGCTACCTCTTCTCTCGCGGCTTCGTCATTCTCCATTTTCCGGTGGAATTTGTCAATAAGTGTCTGAACGGAGGCTTCCATGCTCAATATATCACCAATCACTGATCTTCGTATTCTTGGAGACTGTCATGAGCTGCCTCACCGGTTCCCAAGAACAACGCGTATGTTTAGGGGGAGACCCATTCTCTTTTATCCACTTTTCTATGAATTCCATCGTCACAGTATCGCTGGGATATCCGCTTCCTATCACTATGCCGAATTCCGTCTCGATGTCGGAGATCATTCTGTCTCTCGTTACCTTCGCTATTATGGATGCTGCGGACACAACGGGAAAAGTATCATCGGCCTTGTGTTTCGCAACTATCCTTGCATCTTTAAGTTTCGAGGACATCATGCGTGCGAATCCCGCCTCGTTGACATCTGGACAGTCCGCGTACACCGCAGAAACGGGAACTACCCGCGCAGCCTCGATGAACATCTCCAATTCGATGATGTTCAGCGTCATAGTCTTCCTTCTTTCGTCTATCTCGGCTGCAGATACTATCACAACAGATGTCTGAAATTCGTTGCAGATCAGGTCGTACATCCTCTCTCTCGATAACGGAGTGAGTTTCTTTGAATCTTTAACGCCGATCTTCATCAGCGTCTCATCGGACTCGCAGTAAACGGAACCGACCACCAGCGGACCCATTACCGAACCTCTTCCCGCCTCATCGATCCCGCAGAACATCTATTGGTAAAACGGCTGAAAGATTATTATTTTTCCTAATTCAACCAATATTGTTGTAACTCTATGTCTTTTAAGTTAAAAGGATATACGGCGCCATCATGAATTTGAAGTGCGACGTACAATACCGAAGGGGAGACATCGGTTTCAAACTCACCCGCGTCGGTGTCACAGGTGTCAGAAAACCTGTCCTTGTAAAGAGAGAAGGGAAGAACAATACCCTGAATGGAGCATTGAACTGTTCCTTGGATATATTCGTGGATCTTCCCGCCGAACAAAAGGGTTCCCACCTGTCCAGAAATGTGGAGGTGTTGAAGGAGGTCGTCAACGAGAGCATCTCCAACCCTGTATCGGGACTCGAGAACATGGCCTCAGATATCTGCAAAAAACTTCTGATCCACCACGAATACGCTCAGACCGCAGCGGTCAATATAGTCGCAGAATACTTCAGAGGAAGCATAACGCCTTTCGGCAGAGAAACTTTCGAGATATACAAGCTCCTGGCCAAAGGATGTATAGTCCGCGGCGAGACGGTGAGAAAATCCATCGGTGTGGAGGTCATCGGAATGACCGCATGTCCCTGCGCACAGCAGACCGTAACGGAAATGCTGGAGTGCGATACCGACATTCCCATAATGTCCCACAACCAAAGGAATGTGTGTACGGTCATGTTCACATTGGATGATGACGTAGATATCGAAGCGGATGAACTGATCGACCTTGTGCAGACCGCATTCTCATCACCCACATATGAATTGTTGAAGCGGGATGATGAAGGAAAGGTTGTCATCAATGCTCACACCAACCCCAAGTTCGTTGAGGATGTTGTAAGGAGCGCTTTGAAGTCCATAGTCGAGAAATACGAACATCTTCCCGATAATGTCGAAATCCTTGTGAAAAGTGAGTCCGAGGAATCCATTCACAAACACAATGCGTTTGCCGAAAGAACGGCAACGCTTGAGGAATTGAGAAAGGAATACAAGACCAGAACGATCACTCGGTGATCTTTTCCAGTTTCTTATCGAGAACGGATATGTCCGAGATGTAAACATTCTCCGGACATTCCATATCGTTGAGACAACCTGTCCAATATACCACCAATCCGGGTCCGAAGAGATTGGTATACGGACACAGCTGTTTTCTTGAATTGAAACGGAATTCGACATTGTCTCCGAAGGACGCTTTGCTTTCGATCCAGTATATCTTCTTTCCTTCGTAAAGCATCGGCTCGTTCAGGAGACAGTCAGGGGTCTTTTGACCTTCTCCGCCGCGAAGATCATTCTCCGTTCTGTATTTTATCGATTGCTCATCGAGCCATCCCTGCAAAAGACCTTCTCCCCAGAGACCTCTTTCTTTCTGACTCTCATTGGCCTGCGGAGAATAAACGAGATCATTCTTTATGACATCGTAGACCTCTTTGGCTGTTTCCGAACTCTCAAGCAGGTCCGGACATCTGATGTACTCCCAGAATTGCTTTTTTGATGCTCCATCCTCCAGAAAAATGAACATCGAAATGAGTATTGGAGGGAAATTATAGAAATTCGATATCTCCATCAAGGTCTTTCCGTTCTTCCATTCCCTGAGCATTTTTGGGGTCTTCTGTTTGACCATGTGGAATTTCTTCTTCACTTCTCTGCTCACTTTCTGGGTGTAGAGCGTCTCCAACAACCTTTGGTCATATCCCTGTTTCAGAAGTCTGTCTATGTCTTCCGGCCTGTTCAGGCTGTCGTATAGAGTCTTGTACTCCCTGTATTCCATTTGATCACAACTTGAATTTAACGCAAAGGTCCTCGACCGCCGATATAACGACGTCTTTCACCATTGATGTCGGGGGGCAATATGCATTCTCCGATCTGACTATGAAGTCTTCTACTGTGATACCGGATATCACCGCGGATGTCAGCCAATCTATGCGCCCGGTAATATCCTCGCCGGCCGTGATCTGTGCCCCGATTATTCTGTGTGTGGTGCGATCCGCCAAGACCTTGACCGTCATCTCTTTCGCACCGGGATAGTATCTGGCACGTGTAAGTCCTACGGCCTTTCCTGAAACAACATCCAATCCGTACCAGGATGCCAAGCCTGTTGACAAACCTGTTCCGGCGATCTGTTTCTCGCCGATGACACTCACCCATGGACTGGCCACCGCACCGAACAACTCTCTCTTCCCGGCTGCGTTCTTTCCTGCCACCGTACCCTGTCTGACCGCAGATGATCCTAGCTGGCTCATCGTAGGGCCCGGCATTACGGCGGACTCGCACTGTATGACGTCTCCCGCGACGTACATATCGGGGACCAAACGTCCTTTCTTATAAGGCTGCAGTGTAGGCGCCACCACGACCGCTCCCAACTGTCCGATATCAAGACCTATCTGTTTCGGAAGATCGATATTGGCTCTTACGCCCGTCGCAAAGATCACTGCCTCGCAGGGATACTCCGTGCCTCCTGCGGTCACACCTTTAACAGTATCCGTGCCGTTGACAGATTGTACCGGTGCTTTCATGACGAATTTTATTCCTTTTTTCTCCAGATACTCTTGGATGGGATCCGCCATATCCTTGTCTGCGATCCTCGGGATCACTTGATCCATCATCTCGATGATCGTTACATCTTTTCCCATGTCGGAAAGTGCCAGTGCCAGTTCCAAACCGATGACTCCCGCGCCTCCGATGACTACCTTCTTCGCATTCTTGAGTGCGGATTGAATATTCTTTCCGTCTCTGAGGGTCCTCAGTATGAAAACCCCTTTGAGATCTATGCCAGGTATGGGAGGAACAAATGCCTTTCCACCCGTGGCGATAACCAATGAATCATACTTATATGCCTTTGTTCCGACGGTTACCGTCTTTGCTGCATCGTCGATCGAATCGACCTTTGTTTTGATGTGTACTATGATATTCCTGTTCTTGGAATAGTGATCAGGTGTATGCATGACGATCTTATCCCATGGGATCTTTCCTTCTATCGCCCATGGTATCACGCACGGAGAATACGCTATATCCTCGTCCTCCGTGAATACTGTGATATTCGCCGACGGATCCACAGCCCTAGCTGAGGATGCGGCGGTGATCCCCGCAGCGCCGGAACCGATAATGATTATGTCTTTTGCCATTTGGCATACCTAGTATTGCATTGGAAGAATCCTTATTAATGTTTCTTTACACCCTCGAATGTTCTATACTCCTCCATGTCCGTCTATTCAAAGAAGAACGGATACCAGTTTTCCCAATATACCGCCGCCTACACATGCTGTCATGTTCAACACAAAATTCAAGATCGCCAATCCCCACGATCCCGACACATACAACCCTATCGTTTCCAGTGAGACCGACGACATCGTGGTGAATCCTCCGAATATCCCGACGAATATCAAAGCCCTCATCATAGGGTCGAAATCCATGCTGTAGAACAGCAGGGTGATAAGCGAGCAGCCTATGAAATTCACCGCCAGAGTATTCCATGCTATGCCTTCTGGCACAGGGAACAATATAGACACTCCAAACCTCAGAAGTGCTCCGACCGCACCGCCCGCCATGACAAGCAGTGCCATTAACAAATGTTCATTCATTTTGATACCATTCCTTTTTCATATTGAGCCCACATCCGAAGTCAAAGGTCCAAAATTCGTTCATACGATCTCGTACCTTTTACAGCAGAGATCATCAGCTTTCGCGGTTCCGGCACACGCCGAGGGAGAGCTCATTCCCATCAGATACATTGCCTCTTCACAAATAAACCTTATCGCTGGTTAAGAGGGACTTCCTTATCGCTACACTGAGAACATAAAGGGAATGATATCTGCAGAGGCGCCGGATCTTCCCGACATACTGTGTGATCCGTTCCAGAACAAATGACCAAGAATTGAAAAATAAGTTGTTTCTTGATCAAAAGGGGCGGGGATTATCCCCTTTTGATCGATAGAAAAAGTTTCCAAGATATTTTACCTGAACCTCAGAATACTTCGATGTATGTCGTGCCTCTGACATCCTTCCTAGGTATAACGTATTCTCCGTTAGGGCCGATAAGCGGGATCGATCCTTTGTTCTACTTGTCCGAAAAGGTGCTGGCGTAAGTACGCCTATTGCTTTTTTCGAATATCATCTTCTGACAAATTTGACAAAGGATTTCAATATGTTTTCCAGATACTCGTCAAGATTCTCTTTAACATCATAGGGAGGATCCGCATGACGTTTGGTGAATTCTATCATTTCGATACTAGTACATCCATTAGGGTGTTCGGCCGCAAAATTATTCCATGTGGTTATATCCACCCGGAACCCCATTGTCTGTTTCAATTCGATTATATCCTTGTTGGAGATACTGTACGATTCCATACACCTCCAACTCTTGGAAACATATATCAAATTAATCCACAGGCAAACACGTCAATACATGCCGCGAGAAAGCTTGTTTCAGGGAAAATAGGATTGAATATTCATGATGGGGTCTGAACAAAAATATCACCTTTTCAGGTATCCTCGAATTCAAGATCGGATACTGATGAAGAATCATTATCGAGAGATCGAAATAAACCCACACAAAGAATATATTGCCACTAGGACATTCCCATCAAGGTCGGGAACATGGTATATTACACACCGGTGAAAAAGATCGCTGATATAACGGAACGCGAACGCACGATCGAGAATATACTGAGATTGCGCCAACAGCTTGACAAAGAGATACCCAAAAGAAGCGACGAGACACTGCTTTTGGCTACCTGGAACATTCGAGAATTCAAAGACAATCGCCGTAAAGAAAGCCTGTATTACATTGCGGAGATAATGAGCAGGTTCGATCTCATTGCTGTTCAAGAAGTATCTCCCGACCTGAAAGGATTAGAGAAGGTCATCGCCCTAATGGATCCCAGCTGGACCTACATCGTGACAGATAGCACGGAAGGGGATGCGGGCGGTGGCGAAAGAATGGCATTCATCTTTGACAGTAACAAGGTGACCTTCGGAAAAATGGCGGGAGAGATAGTACTCCCGGAAACCGAATTGGTGTTAAAATCCGTTCAGTTCGCAAGAACTCCGTATTGCGTATCGTTCAGAGCGAAGTGGTTCAGATTCAAACTCGCCACCGTCCACATATACTACGGGAATGCAAAATCCGATCCGGAAAAGAAGAGACGCCCGGAAGAGATCAGAAAGATCGCCAACTTCCTTACAAAACGCGCCGATAAAGAGAACGAAAGTTACATCCTCCTTGGGGATTTCAACATCGAGGGTGTCAAAGATATCACAATGCAGGCGTTGGAAGAGGGAGGATTCTACGTTCCAGACAAAATAAAGAAACACCCCTCGGATCTGGGGCAGACAAAACATTACGACCAGATAGCATTCAACTTGAAACTTGAAGAGCATATGCAGGTGTTCTCGGAAGATGAACAGAGGGCAGGCGCGTTCAACTTCACGAAAAGCGTTTACCGCCTTGAAGACCACGACCTTTACGCCGAATACTTCCCGAAGAAACAGCAGGAGAAGGACGAGAAAGGAAGGCAGTCGTATTTCAAAACGTACTTCCGCACATATCAGATGTCTGATCACCTACCTTTGTGGGTAGAACTGAAGATCGATTTCAGCGATCAATATTTGGAAAAGATCAAACCTAATCGGTAATAGCCTGTACAGGCTTCAAAAAAAGTCATGATTAGTAAATATGAATAAAACAAATTATTAAACATATTTTAAACATGTTTAATTTTCATATCCGAAAAAAGCCTTCAAATGGTTTTCTTTGCAGCGGATTTAAGATCTCTTCCAATCTCACTGCATTCGTTGCGCGAAAGTCAAAGGGTACCTATCAACATCTAAGATCGTGAATTCTTTTGTGTAATATTCCGTAGTATGCAATTCGGCATAAAGAGAGTATTTGTTCTTTATCTCGTTGTAATATTTGTCTACATCATCAACGAGAATATACAAAGTAGCAGTAGGCTTGATCTTATCGGTTTTCAAAATAGAACATTCGCTGATCAAACTATTTTTTTCTTGTATCATCAACGATGCTCCATCTTTCAACAGAATAGCAAAGATAAGAACTCCTTTTTCATTCGGAACCGCAGCTTCCACCTCAAACCCCAGAAGTCCTTTGTAAAAATCAAGGGATCTTTCTACGTTTTCCACCATCAAATTAGCTGTTAACGCTCTGTACATGTTTTCACTCACAAAACAAACCGCTCTGGCTTATTTAAAGTATAACATAAAGTGATGTTCATAAGTAATTAACTGCCGAATGCATACCTGACCGCAATGTCAAAAAGTAAACGTCCGCAATTCCCCTTTGCCGCAATAGTCGGACAAGAACAAATGAAGACCGCATTGCTACTGGACGTCATCGATCCGGGAATCGGCGGGGTCCTGATCGGAGGAGAGAAAGGAACCGCCAAGTCGACCGTGGGTTTAGAGATTATTCCTTCGACCTATGTGCTTCCGATATGATTGATACGAAAAATATCATGATCTTTCAAACTGTTTGAGATCGCGGCGCACTCTTCTTTGTACCATATTTCGTACTCAGGATTGTATTCTTCCAAAATTATGGGAAACAACTCCCATAATTCTTCGAGACTCATGTCTTTCAATTCTTTCATACAGTGACGCCGGTCAGTTCAATCTGTTATGTCTAATTAAATCCGCGTAATTCTATTGATCTTGAGAAAATAACAAAAATATCGATAGCGTCCCAGTTATATCGACCTTAAAACCTCCATGGCCGGTTTGTTTCCCTTCTCCGCCGCTTTCCTATACCATACGATTGCCTCGTCGTCATCCTGCGGAACACCCCAACCGTTCGCGTACATCACACCAAGATTGAACAGTGCATTGCCGTTTCCCTGCTCTGCGGCTTTTCTGTACCACTTAACAGCTTCAGCATCGTCTTTCTGAACACCGAGGCCGCTATGATATTTCCATCCGAGTGCTGTTTGAGCGCAGACATCATCCTGCGCGGCTGCCTTATGGTACCACTCGACAGCCTCTGTTTCGTCCTGCCGAACACCTCTCCCCTCGGTGTACATAGTACCGAGATTGTTCTGCGCATGCGGGTTCCCCTGTTCGGCCGCTTTTCTGAACCATTTAACAGCCTCTGTTTCGTCCTGCTGAACTCCCAGGCCGTAAATGTACATCATGCCGATATTGACCTGTGCATCGGAACTTCCTTGTTCTTCCGCTTTCTTATACCATTCCATCGCTTTACTGTAATCCTTCGGTACACCTTCGCCTTGTTCATACATCAAACCCAAATTCAACTGTGCATCGATATCTCCCGATACTGCAAGAGCCATGATCTGGTTGATTGTATCTTTCGGATCATTTGATGGCATAGGATTTACAACACCATATGAATTAAAATTACTTGCTCAATAACCATATTTTTCTCGAATATCGAAAGTCTGAGAAAGACCGATGTGCTTATTGACCTGCCTGTATCATGTTCGAAATACCGTCTTCTTACGAAAACAAATATCCTCTACTCAACCGGATATTCAGGTATCGGGTTCAACTTGTGCAAACTCAAACGGCGCATCCTGTCTATCTTATCTTTAATATCAGCATCATCACAGACATTCTCACGAATATACCTGTCCAGAACATCATACGAAAATCCGATGTTATCCTCATCAGTCTTACCACAAAGTCCATCGACTGGTACTTTATCAATGAACTTCGAGGCAAGCCCTAATTCCCGGCCTACTTCTTTGACCTCTTTGACAGTCAACCCCGAAAGAGGGCTGAAATCTCCTGCCGAATCACCGAACTTTGTCACGTAACCTACCCAATTCTCACTCAGATTGCAAGTATTCGCCACCCTGCCTCCGACTATCCCCGATATTGCGTATAGGGTGGTCATCCTTATCCTCGCAGGCGTGTTGAACGTCGCTACATCATTCAATCTCAACCCAGCATTCCCCAGTTCATCGTACAAGGTCTGCACGGGATCCTTGATATTTATCTCCAGATATGGAACATCCAAGAATTCACAGATCTCATATGCCACATCTATATCCTCCTGAACACCTTGAGGCATCAGTACACCCAGGACCCTATCTCTGCCGAGTGCCTCTTTGCAAAGGGCAGCAACAACAGAACTATCCTTACCGCCACTGATCCCTATCACTGCCTTCGTATCCGGAGATCCATTTTCCCTGAAATAATCGCGGATCCATTCGATCAATCCATCCTTAACCTTCTTCGCATTGAACATATTCATCAGAACCTCCCTCCGTGAAGTCTTTCCCTTATCTCCTGTAAACTTTGCTCTTTCACTACCTTACCATTGAAGAACACTGTCTCCAGCATATTCCCTTCAAATGATCCGATCGATACACTATCGAATCCATCCTTGTAGTTAAGACCCCCTTTCTCATCGCGATATACCGCACACATGCCGCGCTGAGATCTTTTGAATCTTCCCGTATCTGTTTTTGGATCTTTGAATATCTGTATCGGCTTACCATTGACCTCGCAATAAGTAGCCTTTATGGCTATGCCGAACGTATCCCTTGTGAATGGTTTCAATACGCCATCCTGTTCAAGACATTGCATCGAAAAGCTTCCGACGCCAAGAAGAACATTATTGCACGCAAACCCTTTCTCCACAAGCTTCTGGTATATCCTCTCAGCTCTTTGAGGCGTTATACTGTCGCCGTAAATGACCTTGATGTGCGGATCCAATAATTTGTAACCTTTGGAATTCTCAGTACCGCCGAATGTCTCCCATAGACGGAATACTGTCTCCGTGGTTATTTCCACAGGATCTCCGCTGTCCCCTCTGATACCAATATAATTATTGTGTCTCAAGATGTCCTCTTTGCACTTAGGCAGGATATCATCTACCATGTGCCAATAGTCATAACTATCGGAGACCATACTGAACCCTTTGTCGGGATATATCTCATTGAGAAGACGTTTCACCATTGATATCTCGTCTCCATCGACAGCATAATTGCTGTTCATGACAGAATGCTCCGTGGAAATGGCACCGAACGCAACATTCTCTTTGGAACAATCGCAATTGTAGTATCTTTCCAAGAACAGTATCGCCGGAACAGTTGCTGTATTCAAGAATGAAAGACAGAAGCCTGCGCTAGACCTCACAGCACTCTCACAACTTTCCTGCCCCCTCATGCTGAAATCGCCTAATGCCCTGCAACGAGGTACTGTATCATCCACACTAATATCGAAATACTTGTTGACTATCCTCCTGTATCGATATCCAACATTCGCAGAGACCTGCATGTGCCAGAGTGAGCAACTGAGCGCTGTTTCCAACGTATTCACTAACCATGCGAAATCTGAATGAGTATTACTGATCTCGAACATCGGGACCTTAATAGGAACACATACACCCTCGTCGATCGCTTTAATCTCGATCGGGAGATATCCTAGATCGTGAAGTCTTCCGATCTTATCATAATCTACTATGCCAGTACCTAACGTGTTATCTATGATACGACGATATTCTGCAAGCACTTCATCCTTTTCCCTATTGAAGAAATTATCATTGAATGATCCTATCAGATATTCCTTGATGAACGCCTGCAAGCCGAACATGATCAATTCATCCTCGTCTGTTAATCTGGAGATGCGTGGCGTGTAATATGACACGATCTTGGTCAGACCTTTAGGATATTGCTCATTGTGCGTTGTCTTATAGAAATCCAACAGCAACAGAGGATCTACATTATTCATACCTATTCCCCTCCAACACCTCGATCAATGGATCCTTTCCTGTGAAGATACTCTTGGTAGTGTATATCTTAGTGATCAATCCGCTCTTTATCAGATCCCCTTCCAGAATAGAATTCTCGCAGTGCGTGACATACAAGTATATCTTATCTGCACCGAGTTCTTTCAACTTCTTTGCAGAATAGAAGAATGTACCACCATAGCTTGAGATATCATCCACTATCAGCACATCGAATGATCCATTCGGAACATCTCCCTGGATATCCAATCCCTCTATCTTACCTGTATTCCAGTCACGTTTCTTAACACCAAACGCATATCTGCGATTTGATCGTTTCATGTACCTTTTGTAACTGCCTTCATCAGGATAGAAGATCATATCATTCATATCTAGCAACTCATCTGCCAATCTTCTTATGTTCCCCTCGACCGACTCAGAGACCACATTTTCAAGCAGTGCCAGAGAGACATCTGAGTGGGCATCCCGAACTATGACCCTGTCAAACCCGAGTGCATTGATGAATTCACAGAAATATCTGAGAGTGAACACTTCTCCGGGGTTCTTCACCCTATCCATTCTGGCGTGCGGAATGTATGGCATGTACAATTCGATGTTCTCCGCAGAACATTGTTCCCTCAGGTGCCTCACAATGAAGAATAATGTCATCTCCTCATCTTTCTCGAAAAGCCATTCGATCAACACATCCTTTGACTGAACCTCGATGTTCAAACGTAATGTCCCGTCGGGAAACCGTTCTACGTTAACTTTATCTCCATTGATCCTGAACATTTCATCCATCCTTTTGATTCACTATATTGACCTGACACATCCTCATCGTGAGAAGTGCTGCCTTGTGACTTTCTTCTGTTACACCTGCACAGCATAGTGCATCCACTGTTACCTTTGTCTCCGGGAATCGTGCTTTCAGTATCAACGCGTTAGATACAACGCATATATCCGAGCACAGACCACACAGTTCGATCTCTTCAAATCCACCCTCTATTGCAAGCCGTTCTGCAAGAACGGTCGAACCGAATGTGGTCTTATCGAATAACTCATCACCTTTTGTATCCAATTCTGGCACGATCTCATGTCCTATCGTACCTTTGATGCAGTGAACTATTGGCAGATTCCTGCCCTCTTGTGTCTCCAAATAATCGTCGAAGTGGGTATCCCTGGTGAACAAGACCTTATCTCCTCTTACTCTGTACATCTCGATCTTCTTCTGTACATTCGGTACAATGTTCCTTGCCTGTTCTGAACCAAGTGTCCCGGTCACGAAATCGTTCTGCATATCAACCACTATCAGCATCTTTGTCATTCTTCGACCTCCTGGATCTTTTTTGTAAACAGTTTTGCAGGGCGGTGCCCTTTATCGCTTGTGTAACTATCTGTTTCAACGACCATGTCAGATATCTTGCGTCTGAAGTTGGCGGTCATCTCCTTTCTGCCGACTATCGCTTCATATACGTTTTGAAGTTGGGTCAACGTAAATTCCGTGGGCATCAGATCGAATATGATACCTTTATGGAATATCTCGGATCGCAATCGTTCCAATGCTGTTAATATCATGGTGTAGTGATCGAATCCGATATCATCCTTGGTCAACATCTCTCCGTCTCGTAAGAAAGCCATGGATCCGTCCTTTTGGAAACGCGTTGTGAACCATATTCTATCCTTGTATCTTTCTGCCTCTTCCTCCTTCATAAGGCCCAGATAGGCAATGGAAATGACCCTTGCACGTGGATCTCGATCTATATCGTAGAAAGCGTACAACTGTTCCAAATAACAATTCTCAACATAGGATTTCTCGAATATCTTCCGACGTATGTTATCCTCCGGCAACTCATCTATGTCAAGGAAACCTCCGGGTAAACACCATTTCTCCTTGTATGGTTCGATCGTACGTTTGTAGAGAAGGATGTTCAGATTCAACTCTGGCAGCTTTCTATAATTTGCAGTTTCCTCACTACGAATAGTGAAAACGACCGCGTCGGTACAGACGAAGGGGTGCTCGTAATCGAATATACTGTCCATTGACATCTCCATGATGGACATGAAGGTTATGTTATTTATATTTTGATATTATCAGATATGATATATCTTGTTATTTTTCTGAACAAACCAAATAATTAGAAAGCTTTTGACACAAACGTAATGATATTAGAGTTAAAGTCTGATGAACATAGATCTGGTGAAAGTAGACTGCGACAAATGATCGCAATCGTAAGAAAAACCGCTTGATTTTATTGACTATCTTGTATCATATCCAAAAAATAACTATGAACTGTAGTATCTTTTGACAGTTCTGGATGGAATGATATTGCCATTTGATTCTTATATCTGACAGCGACCGGCACATCATCAACATGTGCCAGCATTTCAACATCATTTCCTGTATCCACAATAGCCGGTGCACGAATGAAGATCATTGGCGTATCACTTTTCCCATCAAATTCCGACTTCGTCTCAAAGCTGCTCAATTGCCTTCCGTACGCATTCCTTTGGATCGTCATGGGGAATGTAGAAAAGTGTGTTTCCCCTCCTATCACATTCTTTGCGAGAAGTATGGAGCCTGCACAGGTCCCCATTACCGGCAATCCTTTCAGTATCATTTTGTTTATGGGATCAGATAGGTTCAGTTCTCGGAGGAGTTTACTCATCACCGTGCTTTCTCCGCCTGGAAGTATGAGTCCATCCATTTCTTTACACAGATCGTCGGGTTTCCTGATCTCGAAACACTCCGTATCCAATCTCTCCAACATTCGTTGGTGCTCAATGAATGCACCCTGAACGGCCAATATCCCTATCTTGGTCATATTCCCCGCTCGGCCATGAGTATCTGTATCTCCTGTTCGTTCACACCTACCATGGCTTCGCCCAGATCTTCAGACAATTTGGCGATCATTGCCGCGTCCTGATAATTCGTAACAGATTTTACTATAGCGTTTGCCCTCTTCCCGGGGTTCCCGGATTTGAATATCCCCGACCCTACAAATACTCCTTCGGCTCCAAGCTGCATCATCAGTGCCGCATCAGCGGGCGTGGCGATCCCTCCCGCAGCAAAATTCACTACCGGAAGAGTACCTGTCTCTTTGACCTTCATAACAAGATCGTAAGGAACCTGTAGCTCCTTAGCCACAGTGTATAATTCGTCCTTACGCATTGACGTTATCTTCCTGATCTCGGAATTCATCATTCTCATGTGACGTACAGCTTGAATGATATCTCCCGTCCCTGGTTCCCCTTTCGTCCTTATCATGGAGGCTCCCTCGTTTATCCTTCTCAAGGCCTCTCCGAGATTCTTCGCACCGCAGACGAATGGTACCTCGAATTCACGCTTATCGATATGATTCGAATCGTCTGCCGGAGAAAGTACCTCGCTTTCGTCGATGTAATCTATCTCGATCGCCTGAAGTATCTGAGCTTCGACAAAATGTCCTATCCTCACTTTGGCCATTACCGGGATCGACACAGCTTCCTGTATCCCTCTTATCATCTTGGGATCGCTCATTCTGGACACTCCCCCTGCAGCCCTGATGTCTGCAGGTATCCTTTCAAGGGCCATCACCGCACATGCGCCCGCGTCCTCGGCTATCTTTGCCTGTTCCGGATTGGTGACATCCATGATCACACCGCCTTTCAACATCTGTGCGAGTTGTTTATTGAGAGAGTATCTGCTTGAACTCATTTTATCAAAGGCACGATATAGTTGACTCATATCAATTTATCCCCTAATTGGAAATTCACTATATCGATCCACAGATATAAAAAAATTCATCAAACTTTTCTAACTGGCACAGCCATTCTTGCTCCTTTTTTTGAAGAAGCTCCGTAGTTGAAAGACGGTGCCGATTCAAAATCAAATTTCCATCCGTATATCTCTGGATCGTAAGAATCCAAAGCTTCAGACACGATTTTTATCGCTTCACAAAAATTCTCTTCATTATCGTACGGTGCTCCTCTGAAATGCAAATATATGCAGGAAGGAAGATCGACGACCTCATACCCTTTCGGAACATCTGCGGAAAAATCTAAATAAACCTCTATTCCGGATGCCACTCCCGATGTCTGGGGAAGGATCATTTTTCTGGGGAGAGTTACTATTGCCGCATCATCGAATCTGCATGTGATGTTGTTCATGACATTTTCCCAATCACATCCCATCTCCTCACAGTAACTCATGTAATCTATCGCGTTTTTCGATTTCAACAACACCAGTTTACGTACCGGCCGTTCAACAGCAGTTACCGTAACAATCGAGTTGATCCTGTCGTTATGTGTTTCGGATCTTCCTCCTTGCAGCAACAAAGCATAATACAGTGCATCCTTCTTTTTCATCTTCGGATTCCTTTTTACACTGTCAAAAAATTTCAAAACATTCTGGTCTATCTTGTCTCTGTCGCCGTTCTCATATGAATCAATGAACTTGTACATGGTCGGACGAGACACATCCATTATCTCAGAAATTTCAGTTATGTTTAATCCCATATCGTGAAGTATTTTTCTCATGTACATAGCATACCCAGAAAGTATTTAATTTTACATAAAGTGTAAAGTTTTTACAATATGTGTAAATTATTACACTCTGAACTGTAGCAACGATTTTACAAAAATGATTATTCAAAAATCATCGTAAATCGTGACCAGATGTTCAATGCATCAAGCACAATTATAATTGAGAACCAATATCGCCCTTTATGTCCTTCAAATATGCCGAACTGGAATCGATTATCGTAGATGCCGTTAAAGATGCTGTAGAAGGAAAAGATGTCGCCGTAGCATTCTCAGGAGGATTGGATTCGGGATTGATGTCCGCCATCGCCAAAAGATATGCTAACTCTGTACATCTGTACACATGCGGAACAGACAAGGCACACGACGTTGTGATGGCAAAGGACCTCTCCGAAAAACTGGAACTTCCCTGGACACAGGTTCAGATATCGAAATGGAACATGGAACCTCTCATCAAAGAGATGATCACCTCCACCGGCACCACAGACCCTTTCACAATATCCTACGAGTTGCAATTATTCTGCGTGTGCAGAGAAGCGGCCGCGGATGTTGTTATCACCGGGCAGGGTGCGGATGAATATTTTATGGGATGCGCAAAATTCGTTGATCAAACGGATAATGACTATGAAATGCAAAAGAATGCCGCCGTGGAAAGACTTACCAAAGTATCCATTCCGTGTGAATTGGCGATCGCTAAACACTTCGGCAAAGATCTTCTGTATCCGTACATGACAAAAGAAGTGATATCAGGAATAGAGAGCCTGGATCAAGATGAACTGAGACCGAAGGACATGGACTCAAGAAAATCCATTCTGAGGGATATAGCAAACAACCTTGGATATCCTTATATCGCAACAAGAAAGAAGAAATCATCCCAGTACGGTTCCGCGACTACAGATATCATTCGTGCTTTGGCAAGAGAAAAAGGGATGTTCTACAACGAGTACATCGCATCACTATGTGATGAGGTCCGTTCAAGAGAACCAACGAAACTAAGAGGGTCGATTGTGAATGCGCGTGTCGATTCGATACTCAAAGTTGAAGCGGAATCCATTCTGGAACGGTTGAATATCTCTCCTTCCGAAGCTGTAGAGATGTTCTACCAAAGGATTGTTAAAGACGGCAACATAGAATTTGTAAAAAGATAAAGAATGAAGCTGTTAACGATCATATAAAGGAAAGATGACCGCATCTGCGGTCATCTTATGTTTATCACTTATTATTCTCTGTTCTCGGTCGCATCTTTATTCCTAGCTTTGCTTTTGTACATTGATCTTATCGATAATCGATATGTACTGCCGGTCGCCTCCTTAGTAGGTATCGTTGCTGTCCTGTTTTCCCTCAGATTCAAATCATTGCCTTTGACAGAGACCGTCGGCGCCATTTCAATTGCTGTGTTGTTGATTGTGCAATTTTTGTAGAAAGACGAAAAAGCTTGAGAGATCATCATTATTGTCGTTCCTGCAGTTGTAAAAATGATCGGAAAAGTCGGTTAAAAAATTAATCAGCATTAAAACAACGTTCGACCAGGAGAAATCAGTGGGCCCGCCCAGATTAGCACGATTCATTTGCCAGCAGTTAAGAAAATACAATCAATAAAATGGTTTACCGTGTTATTGAAAAAAACATTTGTCATAGAAATAGATTTTTATTTCAGATGCGCATTATACATCGGGTCAGTTCTATGGAAATAGAAGTCTTAAATGTTTCAAAAGCTACCGACGGTTTCTCGAATGAAGATGTAGCTACAGTGCAATTCGGAAGAATAGTTCCAAAATCAGACTCGAAATACAATATGCTCGTAAGCAGAGGCATGAATCCCTCATTTACAACACTTGTATTGTTCTACAAATTCGAAGATGTAGCCCCGTACAGAGTAGGTTCTAAATGGGATCTTCAAGTCGATAATGACGGATCGATAAAACTTGAAGAAATCAGGAAGTAAATACATGTACACTATAGCGTACAACACTAATCTCTGGGTAGATGTCAAGAATCATTTGACCTCTTCATACGATTATTTACCTTCACCCATATATATTCCTGAAATAAACCAATATAATCTCCCAAGTAATTTTGACGATGACCCAATAACACCTGAAGAGGAAATAGATCTTAAATTGAGTCTGTCTGACTACCAGAATGGCAGGTATATTTCCTTTACGTCTGATACTCCGAGAAAAGATATAATGAAATTCTTAGATAGCTTATGAAATCGAACGTTAATTTCAGCAACACTTTTGAGAGGCTATATTCACAAAAAAAGAAAAAAGCTCCTCCGCATATTATCGAAAAAGCAGAAAAAGCTATATCAACACTCATTGAAAGTGATAATCCTGAGTCTTGCGGTGTGAAGAAAAACGGTCGTTTAAAGGGTTATTATTCAGTGGATCTGACAAAGGGTCATAGAATACTATACAGCGTAAGTAGAAACGATAGTGAATTCACGATATATTTTGAGAGAATTTGTGATCACAAAAACGTATATGATAAAGATTAATTTGAACCTTGACGTGTACAAATCCGGAAATTTAATCTACCAAATATTACCCCACGAAAACATGATTTGAATGAAGTATGTGGGCCCGCCCAGATTTGAACTGGAGTTACTTGCACCCCAAGCAAGAAGGATACCAAGCTACCCCACGGGCCCTTTTTTTTGTTAAATGGTTTTTTTAAAGTGGTTTATCCGAGAGGTGCGATCTCTCCGATGAGATCGGCGTGAGACACTATCATCCTGCGGCAACAGTATCTCTCGAATCCCAGATTGTCAAGGACCTCTTTCGGGTCCTCTCCCATTCCCACGCGTTTTACGTACTCAGGGTAGGCGCTGCCCACCACTTTCCCGCATGTGAAACATCTCACCGGTATTATCATTATATCACCTTAACGGTACGACTTCTGCTTCTTAGCACGAGCACCGTGTCCGAGCGGGTTCTTCGGAAGTTTCCTTCTCGTGTCGTTGATGATCAGTGTTCTGTCGTATGCTCTGAAAACCGCATCGAGCTCCTCGTCCTTGTAGTAATCCACAAGTCCTCTTGCTATTGCTGTCCTCGCCGCTGCGGCCTGTCCCATGACCCCGCCGCCTTTGACTATCACTGCTATGTCAACTTTGGATGCTCTGTCGGGAACAAGTCCCAAGGGCTCCTCTATCTTGAGTCTCGCCAATTCCGGGCTGTATATCTCAAGGGGGATCTTGTTGATCGTGACCTTTCCGGTACCCTCTCTGACAACAGCCCTGGCAATTGCCGCCTTCCTCTTTCCGCTTGTATTCACGTGTTCCATGAGATCATCTCACGTTGGATCCCAGGAATTTTGAAACGGCTCCCAGGGTTGTGTATTTGCCGGTGATCTCTCTGACCGCTTCTTCGGGCCTCACTTTCTCGCAATCCTCGAACTGCTTGGGTGTTCCGACGAAGACATGCAGTCTTCTGTATGCCTCTCTTCCGCTTGTGCTTGTCCAGGGGATCATTCCTCTGACACAGCGCTTGAACAGGAGATCTGCTCTGCGGGGGTAGAAAGGTCCTTTTCTCTTAGTTGCGTCTCCACGGTCCACTTTCGCTTTGAACTGTGCAAACACCATTTCTTTGGGCCCGGTGATTATTATTGCCTCTGAATTCAGAACAACAACTTCCTCTCCGGCCATGATCATCTCTGCGACGTTGCTCGCAAGCCTTCCGTGTATGAGGTTCCTTCCATCGATAATCGTAACCATCATAATCACCTCATTATCCTTACATTGGAGCCTTTCGGATTCGCTTCCATAAGCTCTGCGATCGTCATCGTTTTTCCGCCTGCAGCAGTTATTCCAGCTTTTGCCGCATCAGAGAAACTGTATGCTGCGACTGTTAATTTCTTGCTTACGCTTCCTGCTGCGAGAACTTTACCGGGAACGATTATCGTTTCTCCGTCCTTTGCATACCTTTCGAGTTTGCTGAGGTTCGCTTCGGCCCAATTACTTCTTGGTTTTTCAAGCCTGAGCGCTATGTCTCGCCAGATCGCGGATTCCGTTTCCCTTGTCTTTGCCTTAAGATCGAAGATCAAGGCAACGAGCTGGGGATTTGTTTTGAATCTCTCACTCATATTCTGACTCTCCCGACATTGGGTAACCGTCGTATGAATAGGTTATTAATAAAGGTATCCTGAGGACAATTGATTATAATCTCCCGAACACGCTGTTCCACAGACCGTTGAATGGGATCCGTCGGCCATTGAGAACATTACTGAGGCATGTTATGATAGGACTTTCTTTTGGATATCATACGATATGTCCGGATTGAAGTGATTATCGCGATGAACGTCATTGTTAAACACATCATGATCCCGGAAACACTGTATGCCAAGATTATCACGGCTATCATACACAACGTCAAGCTCGATAAGTATCTTCTCACCGTTTCTTCTGGAGCATGAATCATTCTGTCGCCTTTCACGTCTTTCCGGTGGACGATATCATTGATGATAATGACCGCAATCACAACAACAAGTGCCACCCACAAATATACGTTGTCCATTTACACTACTGAAGTTCTGTGGAAATAAAATACTTCGTTGCCGGAGTACTGTTCGATGATCGACCGATACTTCATTTCAAACGCTTTTTCGTGTCTTTCTTTTTCCGAGCTTTGGTCTTCGGTGCGTGATCCACAAGATCTGGGCAGGCTCCTCCCGCTATCGCCCATAGATACAAACTTGCGACAGTTGCATACGGAGAATACTTGCGCTTGTATTTTTCGAAAAGTTCGGGAGTTATTGTACGATGGTTGTGAAGCATGCGGAGTCCTCTGAGAATTGCCAGATCTCCGAAGCTCATGATGTCGGGACGCTGCATCGAGAACGTCATCAACATTTCCGCTGTCCACACTCCGATACCTTTGATCTGGCTCAAACGATCGCAGACCTCTTCGTCCGGCAGCATCCTCAATATCTCCAGATTCAAACTCCCATCAAGTACGGAATTTGTTGCCTCTTTGATGTATGATGCTTTTCTCATGGATATTCCGCATGTCTGCAGCTCTTCGACTGATATTGACCCTATACTTTCGGGCGTGATCTCTCCCAATCTCTCCTGAATCCTTCCCCATATCGTAGCCTGCGCTTTGGAAGATATCTGCTGACCCACGATGACGTTCACTAACGCTGAGAATAGATCCGGCGTTACTTGGCGGTCTATGTGTCCGATCCGATCTATCTCTGCACCCAGTTCTGGGTCCCTAGACCTCAGCCATTGGATCTCCTTCTCCCCATATTCGAAATATTCAGGCATTACGCTTTTCCACATCCAAAAGATATCGTTTCACGTCTATGCCGCCGGCATATCCCGTCATGCTGCCGTCCTGACCTATCACGCGGTGACACGGGACCAATATCGCGACAGGATTTTTGTTGTTAGCCATTCCGACAGCGCGACACGCCTTCGGTTTTCCGATCTGTACGGCTATATCCTTGTAACTTCTCGTTTCCCCCGAAGGAATCGTCTGAAGTGCTTCCCAAACGGACCTCTGGAAATCCGTACCGGAAAGAGACAGGGGGATATCGAAGTCTTTCCTCTTGCCTGCAAAATACTCCTTAATCTCTGTCGCCGTCTTTTTTATTAACTGTGTCTCTTTGACTTCGAATCCGTCAAAATTACCGAGACCTTTGAAAAATACATGGGTGATCACATCGTTTTCTTGAGCGATCCCCATCGTACCTACCGGATAATCGTAATACCAAACGTTCTTCATTTTCACACCTTATTTACTTTTTGGGGAAGCTATGCTTCCCCATTATCTTAAAGAATGCCATGAAGGCCCTACTATTTCTATCTTTTGGAATTGTATCAGAATTGACATGAAACAAAAAAAATAACTCAATTTCAACAAGATTTTTTGCTCCCAGGGGCCTTGGTTTACTGATACAGGACCCAATGTCGTCGATAATGAAAATTTACATTTTCGCCTCTCTTTTTCAAATAACCCACACGGTCAGTGATAGTTGTCGGAGATTGTCTCAAATTCCGCTCACGCGGTATGTGTTTAATAGTATACCCGCATTAAGGGAAAAAGTGGTGAAGTTATGATAAGATTCGGGCCCGCAGGTATTCCATTGTCTTGTAAAGGACGCACATTGAAGGATGGAATAGAGGATGTACATAACCTAAGCTTGACCGCCATGGAGATCCAGATGGTCAGGGCTACCGCCTATATGAGGTATCCCGGCGAAGAAGAGGTTGACCTCTGCATAAGAGAGATCGATACGGATTTCGTTACCGAGATCGTCAGAGACGGAGAACTCATCACGGACCCCGAAGAGACCATTTGCGAAGAAGACGAATTGATCTACATGCCTTCCGGGATCACCGACTGTTTCGGTGAACTTTATGAGATCGGCGACATGGCAAAAAGACTTGATGTCGATGTTTCGCTTCACACTCCTTACTATATGGACCTCGGTTCTAACACCGAGATCACAGAATCCTGTCTGGACAGCATCAGACGTGCGGGACTCATACTCAATGCACTGGACGGAAGCGTTGTGGTCACAAGTCTCGGCCTCTACACCGGAAAACTTTCAGAAGCGGAGATAGACGATAACATCACCGAGAACGTCGCAATGCTGATGGACTGGTGGAAAGATGTGGGATTGAAACCCAAGCTGGGCATCGAGATCACCGGCCACCAATCCGTTTTCGGATCCTTGGAACAAGTACTGGATCTTTGCGACAACGTGAACGGGATCGTTCCGGTCGTGAACTTCCCCCATCACCATTCCCGCAACGAAGGGATACTTCTGGAACCCGATGATTTCCTGAATGTTCTTGAACAGGTCGAACCTTATTGCAAAGGGAACATTCACACATCCTTCGCTGGAGTAGAACACGACGAAGGCAACGAGAAGAGACTCACCCCCATCAAAAAGGGAGACCTTAGATTCGAACCTCTTGCGGAAGCATTATGCGACCTCAGGCCAAACGCCACAGTGATATCAAGCTCCCCACTTTTGGAACATGATGCAATGTACATGAGGATCATCAACGAAAGAGTACTCAGCAAAAGGGTTGCCAAGGCGATCAAAGAAAAGAGAAAATCCGAGGCAGTTGCCGAGGGATGATCTTGCAAGAAACGATGGATTACATCAAAGAACAGTGCAAGACCGCTGTGTATTCCATTCCTCAGAAAGACTGGGATGTGCTCATTGATCAGATAATCTCTAAAGAAAAGATATTCATCTACGGCTCCGGAAGATCTGGTCTTGTGGGACAGCTTTTTGCCGTACGTTTGGTACAAATGGGATTAAATGTCTATTTCGTCGGTGACATGACCACTCCTATCATCGGAAAGAACGATCTCACGATCTTGATATCGAACACCGGACATACAGTATCGGTGGTTCAGACCGCGGAGATAGCCAGAAGGATCGGGTCCCACGTGATATCTGTTACCTCGTCCCCTTCCAGCAAATTGGCGGTCGTTTCAAACAACGCAATAATCGTGAAGGTCAAGAAAGACGAATTGTCCTCGGAACTTGCTCCCTTAGGTACGATATTCGAAGATACTGTCCTGTTCTTCTTTGATTGCATTGTCCCGGAACTAATGAAGAAAATGAATGTGAAAGAAGATGACATGCGCAAAAAACATGCCATTTGGGTCTGATCATTCCATAATGATCATATTGACCTTTTCCTGGATCCCTTGAGAACATCTGAACGGTACTATCGTTAACTCGGCGGGATCAATGACTATCGCAAATCCCGTATCCGTTCCGAATATCCCTTCGTGCGTCTTTATGTCCACATCCGAAAGATAACATCCTATTCCCAAATGTGAATGATACCATCCGACAACGTACTCTCCTTCACACATGTCAATGGATTCGAAAAGCTGTTCCAGATGTTCTCTGTTGAACCTTACGCTTATCGCACTTGCATCCAAGACCGATGTTGCAACATCCTTCACAATGACATACTCTCCCCCGTCATCGATGTACACGTCCCCCATCATCAGCCCCATCACCTCTTTGTTCGTTTCGAACCCCTGATCTGCGTGTTCGGTCATCGAGATCATCGCCTTTTCCGAGACGTATAGGGATACGTCCTTGACCGGTCTTTTCCAATATTCCCGCTTTTCCGCATCGGAAGAGATGACTTTAGGCATCGCGCCCTCCGTACCTTACTTTGGCCTCGAATTTTGGTTTATTGTCTTTGTACCACCTTGCCGCTTCCATGCATGAGGGTGTTCCGTAAGGATTCATGGGGTTCGGATCAGATATCAATTGCTCCACGCCCTTAACGAAAGAAAGCAGCGAAGATCCGAATGACCAGTTGTCCAATGTTTTCACGCACACCAATCCTCCGTCCTCAGGCATCATGATGTTAGGGTGGAAGATCGGAGTGATCCATTTTGCCCTTGGCCTTTCGTAAGGATATTCTTCGGATATTATCAGACTGAATGCATGAGAGTTTCCTATCTCCGTTTTTGATATCTTCGCAGGAGCATTCTGTAACCCGATCTGTATCTCTATCGGGAATTCGGCATTCACCGGTATCGGTGGTATCTTCAACCCCAGATAATCGTTGAGGCCGTTCACCTCGTTGTTTATCCTCTTTACCAGTACCGGCCTGACCAATCCCATTTTAAGATCCGCCTTCGGGGTCCGGTATCATCTCGATCACATCGTCATCGGACAGATTGATCTCTTCAATGCTCTGGCCTTTGTTAAGGAGTTTGGATCCTTTCCTGAGAACGTATGCTCCCGCGTCTTTCCCCCAATACTCCGCAGCCGTGTCGATTATATCTTCCACAGACTCGTACGGCTCCAGTTCCATCCTTATGGATGAATTATTCAACATATTCACTACAGTAACTCTTACGGTCATTTTTCGATCTCCATCGTATGATTGGGGCAATCATGCCCGATTGACAATTCCAAATTCTCCATTGTTCCCGTCTCGCCGTCGTAGAACATAGCACCTTTAATGCAAAGGTCGCTCCTGCCTGATAATATTTTCATCGCTTCCCTCACCTGTATAGCGGCGATGACCGATGTCGTGGTTATCTCTGATGCCACTTTCGGAACAAAGATCACACCGGATCCCGTACAGGAGAATCGCGTGTCCAAGACCTTCATGTGACTCTTGTTCATTCCGCACTCCAAACACGGACCGTCTGGGAAGACTGTCTGTACTTTCCCTCTGAATCCGTCTGTTGCACCATCGACATACGGTATGCGGTCATACTTTGCACGGGAATTCACGTGTAATCTCGCTGAGATATTATCCAGACAACCCATCACTATATCGTGATCCCATTCGTTGTGGTCCTGTATCCTCGACACTATCCCCTTTACTTCAACATCGGAATACATTCCGGAAGCTCTTTCCGCAACGGCGTCCGCCTTCTTGGTCTTTACATCGTTCTCCCTGAAGAACAGACATCTGCTCAGATTGGAAGCTGCTATCTCGTCCATATCCACCACGGTGATATCCGTGAAACCTGCCAGGACCATACACTTCACGACCTCGTTCCCCAACGCACCGGCCCCCACGACCAGACATTTGGAACTGCGGATGCGTTCGACGTCCAGCCATTCGATGCGGCGCATCCTGTCGAAACGATCCGAGTCGTATTCCCGTGTCTTCACGATTAAGCATCATGATGTCTGTATAAAATCATTGACCGATTAGAATTATACTACATCTACAACCTTTTCGAATACTATGGAGGAAAGTGAATGTTTAATAGAGCGTACTTTCATTACGACCAACATGGCAATACCTCTTCCGGATCACGACCACTGCAAATTCTGCGGGGACGCTGTACCGTTCGATATGGCATATTGCAAAGAAGAATGCTATTGGAACGATCAGACTCGGATGAAAAAGGAGAAGAACGACAACATCAGATTCGCTGTCTTGACTATCGTCAGCGTGGTTGTTATCGCCATTATCGGCATTCTGATCTGATTCAGATATTTTTGAATGCTTTCTTCACTTCCGCCACATTATGCACTCTTACTATATCCGCACCGTTCTTCGAAGTTATTAACGAAGCAGCAGCCGTGGCTTCATCCTTCCCAAGCTCCGGGAACCCGAATGAAAGGAATCTTTTTCTCGACGGGCCCATCAGTACCGGATATCCATCCGAAAAATAGCTGGGATCGAAAAGAATGTCCATATCCTGTCGAGGCGTTTTCCCAAAGCCTATCCCGGGATCCAGGATTATGTTCTCTTTTCTCATGCCTGCCGCCAAAACCTCGTTGACCCTCGTCCTGAGATATGTTCGGATCTGCTCCTTCACATCCCCTTCCATAAGATCAACAGCCATTGTTTTCGGTGTTCCATGCATATGCATTATTATCGCTGGCACATCGTTGTCAATGGCGATCCTCGCCATCTTTGGATCCGAGAGGCCGCACACATCGTTCAAAATGTTCGCGCCCGCCCTCAATGCAGCATCGGCAACATCCGGTTTGCTTGTATCCACCGATATCGGTATTCCCAAGGACGGTGTTATCTCCTTTAAAACAGGTATGATCCTCTCGATCTCCTCCCTCGACGATACGGGATCAGAACCAGGACGTGTGGATTCTCCTCCGATGTCCAGAATATCTGCTCCTTCATCGACCAACTCGAATGCACGCTTCACCGCCTCCGCTTTGGAAAGATATCTCCCGCCGTCTGAGAACGAGTCAGGAGTAATGTTGAGGATCCCCATCAAGAACGGACGTTCTCCGTTCTCTCTGAGCCACCTGTTGACAGTCATCGTATCAGAGACAGCTGTCCACCATTTCCGTAAGATCGATTATCTTGACCTTTCTGTTTCCCTTTGCCGCAGTAAGATTTGCCACGCAGAACGGACATGTTGTAACGATCATATCGGCAAATTCCGCCTCTTCCAGTCGGGTCTCGGCGATCGTCTTCGCCTCTTCCGGATATGCCGACCTGACCCCTCCGCCTCCGCCACAACAGTGACTTGTGGTCCTGTTGAACGCCATCTCTTTGAATTCCACTTCCGGGAACTTATTGATGACCTCTCTCGGGGCTTCGTACACCTTGCAGTGTCTTCCGAGGTGACAGGGGTCGTGATATGTCAATTTACCTTTCACGGGTTTGAGCTTGAGATCCTGTTTCGCCAAGAATTCCGACATATGCAGAACCTCGAAGGGTACCTCCACGTGGTGCGGATATTCTACTTTGAACATCCTGTAACAACCGGCACACGATAGGACTAGTGTTTCCACACCTAGAGCTTTTATCGCATCCACGTTCTTCTTCATGATCTCGACCACTTTCTTTTCTTCCACGCCGATCCTGCAAAGGACCGATCCGCAGCATATCTCGTCGACTGTGGTGAAATCGACATTCAGTTTTTTGAGTATGGACAAACTCGCGTCGGCAATGTTCTTGGATCTGTACGTCGCGGTACATCCCGCGAAATACCCGACCTTTGCCTTATGTGGTTTTATTCCAAGAGTTTCCACGACGGATCTCTTCTCACCGTAAGGGTTACCGTTCTCCAGAACGCTGTCGACAACCGTCTTATGCTTCGGAAGCATGTGGCCATTCTTTACCAGATCCCTTCTGCATGTTTCGATCACTTCCACGATATCCACTTTGGAGGGACATCTTCTGACACAATCGGCACATGTGGTACATGTGTACATATTTTCCACTACCGAATCATCGGCAGGTATATCGCCGTTCAGCAATCCGTAGGTGAGGATTATACGTCCCCTCGACAAAGAAGAATCCCAGCCTATCGCTTTGTAGGACGGACAAACGCTTTTGCAGAATCCACACATCGTACATGTGTTGAGTGCTTCCTTTACCTTATCAATACCATCTACCTTGAATTCGCTCATTACATCACCTTCGGGATCGTTACACTGCCGTCCATAAGTATTATGACCGTTGCATCTGGTTTCTGTGCCAGCGCCTCTTTTACCGCGTCAGCCACAGTTGCAAAGGGCGTTATGTTCGCGCCTCTTATCACTTCCGGGTCCAGATCGGTCACTGCCCATATCTCTGCCCAAACGGCTATCTCCGCCATCTTGGCTGCCTTGTGATATCCGAGCTTGTATTCCCTGCTAAGATTCTCAAGTACTTCCTTGGGGTCCTTAGAAGAAGAAAGTTGTGTGAGGAACGTCGCATGACCTATTCCTTCCCTGCATTTGGAGACCATTACGATCTTGCCCCCCTCTTTCAATGCCCATTTACCGTTATCCAACGCTTTCTGCGATTGGTAAAGATCGACATCCATAGGATATGGGGCTACCGATATCACAATATCCGCCTTCTGAGGGATCGGGACCGAGAACACCTCGTTTGCCCATTCGACAGCACGGTCAAAAGCAGGATTCAGATCCCCTGCCGCAACCTTATAGATGTTCTGATGTCTATCCAATACCATCTGGATAGAGAAGATCTCTTTGCCTTTCACGATCTCCAAGGCATCCATCATATCTTCGTGGACCGGGTTGCCTTCAAGTACCAAAGACTGTGCTTCTTTTCGCATAGCCAGTTTATGGTTTGCCTCAATCGTCTTGAACGATGCCACACCGGGAAGGAAGGACTTTCTACCTCCAGTATATCCCGCGAAATAATGCGGTTCTACGCTCGTTATGATTACAAGTCTGTCGGCTTCGACGGCTATTTTGTTCACTTCCATCGGTGTGCCGTTCTTCGATGTTCCCAGATTAATGCATTCGGATGTCTTTGCATCATGAGATATTATCCTGTCCTTGATCAGAGGATATTGTTTTCCGAACACGAAATCATACTCTTCAGCAGTCATATCCCTATGCGTGCCTGTAGCCACAATGTACCTGGCCACTCTGAGATCCATTCTTTTTGAAAGTGCATCCAATACCTTTGCCGTGGGAGTGGGGCGGGTTCCGTCATTGACAATGAACACTATGTCCTTTCCCCCTTCAAGGAAATCTGCCAAAGATTTGTATCCTATGGGATCGTCAATGGCTCCGTTTATCACCGTGTCGGGATCCTTGCACTCAACATCTTTGGGATAGAATGTTCCGATGTAGTTCTTATCGGGAACCTCGATCTTCTGAACACCGTCCTTTCCGTATTTGATATCAATTATCATCTGAGACCAACTGACCTGATTGTACGGTCAGATATTAATTGTTTATCAGGCGCGAGAGGTTCGCCGTACGTAAGCAAGTTCTTTAACGCCTACATTATACTCTCGCCAATGGTTTCCGCAGGGGATTTGGGAGAACGCGAACTCATCCGAAAGGCGATGAACATCGTCAGGCCATACCCGTTTCCGGGCCAGACCGATGATGCTGTACTTTTCGGCGAGGATATGGTCGTCTGCACAGACATCGTATCCCTGGAAAGACATTTCTCAAAGGGAATGAGCTACGAGGAGTTCGGATGGACCGCAGCTGCCGTGAACTACAGCGACATCGCAAGCATGGGCGCCCGACCCTTGGGTTTCCTTGCGGCAATGTCTGTTCCAAAGGATATCAGCGAAGAGAACTTTTTAGACATGATCTCAGGAATGGAAGAGTGTACAAAGATGTGTGATGCGTTCATTATCGGAGGAGATACGAAATTCGGAGCCGGAATGATCGCCGGCACCGCAATCGGTTCATTGGAGGGAAGAAAACCTTTACTTCGATCCGGTGCCCGGCCTGGAGATATGGTGGCTATAACAGGCTCTCTGGGATCTGCCGCTGCCGGATACTTTGCATTGGAGAACAATATCGACAATATTCCTCTGACCTCTCTGAGAACCCCAACACCCAGAACAAAAGAAGGACTGGCACTGTCCAGATCCGGCGTGGTCACATCCTGTATGGACCTCTCGGACGGATTAGCGGAAGGCGTAAAGGGGATCTGTAGTGCAAGTCGCGTAGGCATGGACATCCACATGGACTTCATACCGGAGGGAGAAGGTGTTGACCTCGTATCCGCCCGCACAGGAATGGACAAGAAAGACCTCATGTTATACTGGGGCGGAGATTACGAACTCCTGTTCACCTTTTCGAAAGAGAACTTGAATGCACTTTACGACAACGACATTGATTTCTCGATAATAGGAAGGGTCACAAACGACAATTGCTCATACATTAACGAAGGAGTGGAAAGAACGGTGATGAAAGATGGCCGCTATTAATCCGTACATCGAAGCGGATTACTACCATAAAGACGGGGAAACATATGTCTGCGACCTGTGTCCCCATAGATGCAGGATATCAGAAGGAGGTTTTGGAAAATGCAGTGCCAGAAAAGGCGATGAAACAAAACTTCTCGCATACAACTATGGAAAAGTCTCATCCTTCTGTGTCGACCCCATAGAAAAGAAACCTTTTTATCACTACCATCCTAAAAGCAAGATCTTCTCCATTGGAGGAGTAGGTTGCAACATGTCCTGCAAACATTGTCAGAATTATGCGATCTCCATGTCACCTGCGGGAAAAAAGCGCACAACCTTCGAAACCCCCGAGGAGATCATCTCTTTGTGCAGGAAAGAAGGAATGGATTCACTCGCGTTCACGTATAACGAACCGATGATCTGGTTCGAATACATGACCGACATCATGAAGACAGATCGAGATCTGAGATATGTTCTGGTAAGCAACGGACTCGTGAACGAAGATCCGCTCCGCGACATCTGCAAACGCACGGATGCGATGAACATAGATGTTAAAGGATTCACCGACGACTTTTACATGAAGATCTGCGGCGCGCATATGAATGATGTCCTCGCATCCGCCGAGATAATCAAGGAAGAAAGAGTTCATTTGGAACTGACCTATCTTGTGATACCCGGCTACAACGACTCTGAAGAAGAAATCAAAAAATTCTCAAACTGGGTCAGAGATTCCCTCACCCCGGACACACCCGTTCACTTCTCCAGATTCCACCCGGATTACGAAATGATGGATGTTCCGCTCACGCCCGTGGAGACCCTGCTCAATTGCAGGGAGGCCGCCATGGAATGCGGCCTGGAATATGTTTACGTGGGAAACGTTCTCACTGATGACGCATCCGACACATATTGTCCGGAATGCGGTGCGCTGGTCATACGGCGCACGGGATATCTTGTAGAACTCGTTGCTTTGAACGGAAGCCGGTGTGCCCTCTGCAGGAACAGTCTGCCCATCATACGATGAGGAACAATGGATTACCCACGATCAATATGAATATCACAGCGGCCGTAATCGGTATCAGGAAGGGGATCATCGGCGTCACCCATACTTCATCGTATCCGGCCTCTTCCAGCCTGGAATAGATCTCATCGACCTCCTCATCTTCCGGCACGGTGATCGATATTTTTTCTCCGTCCTTCATATCCTCTATCGGCCAGACCTTCGATGTCCTTGCTTTCTCTAATTTCATCTTGTATCCGTGCACTGCCTTCCTGCAGAAGTCTCCTTTCACCGCATTACGCCCAAAGAACCAAAGCATCATCGGGATCATCATCAATGCCGCGATGAACAGTGTTGTAATTGAAAATACAAATATCTGGCTCATCAAGGTATCTGATATTTCGATCAACGGCATCCCGAACATCATCGGATACAACGGGAACATTATGGAAAGCACGATCAGACATTTTGCGTCCGCTCCCCCCCTGATGATATCGAATATGTACATTCCCATGAAAAGCATATAACAGATAGGAATGGCCGCCCAGGCTACCATCACGGGATCGGAAAGATTTCCGTACAAAGCGACAATGAACAACACCGCCAACAGGAAATAGAATATCAGAGGATTGAATTCTTTTTCCACGAACAGATCCAATAGGATTAGTATTGTTCCCGTCACCAACAGCAGATACTCCCCCCTGAATCCCGTTTCCAGTATGGAATACACCGTGAAGAGTATCAATCCAGATACGCCTATCACTATCCAATGAAGGTTGGAGACCTCTCTTTCTTTCCAGTCATACACGGAAGCGCTGAGAAGGATTGCGATCGTGATCACTGCCGCCATCATTCCGATAATTGTTTCCGCTTCCACAATGAGTGTAAAGAATCAACAGATATTATTTTATCTTGTGATATTTTCACCCTTGATATGAAGTTGAGAGGTATTGTCGCCATAACGGCGGTCCTTGCATTGTCGCTTTTGCTACTGATTCCGGTAGCACCTGTGGACGCGACCGATGCAGATGATATCATCTTAGCCGAATATCACGATACTCTGAACATAAACGCCGGGTCTTCGGTGGACATAAAGATCGTTCTGACCAACGTACTGCCTGGAGGGAACTCCGCGAATAATAGATTGGTTAATGTGATGTACACCGCTCCAAAAGACGTTACTGTGGATATCATCAGTGCGGGCGGCAGCAGTTTTCTGATGCTTGGAGGGGACACCAAAGAGATAGTCCTTACCGTTCATGTGGGAGTATACGCATCCACTGGAACGTATGATTTTAAAGTTCAGCTGGAGCTCATCTCCGCCGTATCACCTAGTGATACCGCATTGACCTCCGAGACAACATTCACATTGAACATCAAATCTCCGCTTTCGTCGGGGGATGCTTTCAACAAGATCTTGGGGGTATTCGACAATCCGTTCCCCGAACCTTTCGATACACCTCTTTTCACGGCAGTGATCACCTTCGTCCTCTGGATACTCATCGGGATGTTGCTGTTCGTAACCATAATCCCGATATTCTTGCGCTTGGCAATGAGGGACCATGAGGAAGAAGGACAGGATCTGAAAAGAGAGATCAGTAAATTCCTTCCTTTCGTTCTGATATTGTATGCCATCGACAGCAGTCTTCGTGTCTACGGTGCCCCGGAAGAATTGATAGGCAACGTGGAGAATTGGTTCAAGATCTTCTACATAATCCTCGGAGCGATCATAGCGTGGAGACTTTACCTTGTGTTAGTCAAACATACCTCGAACAAACTTTCAAACAACAGCAGACTCGACCAGAAGGAAATGGATATTGCACCACTTTTACGGCTGTTGGGAAAGCTCGTGATCTCCGTCATGGCCGTTGCTCTCGTTCTTTCGACGATGGGATTCGATCTGGCCGCGATAATAACCAGCGCAGGGATCGTGAGCTTGGGAATAACATTCGGAGCTCAGAACATACTCAGTCAGTTCTTCAGCGGAATGGTCATACTGATAACGCGTCCGTTCAAGTCTGGGGACTTAGTACGTGTCGGTTCCAACGAAATATACAGGGTGCTGGAGGTCAACGTAATGAACACTCTGTTCGAGAACTGGGACAATGAGGAAAAAGTGATCATGCCCAACAATATGGTCTCCTCATCCAAGATATCCAACCTCACAGGTGACGGACTGATATACAAGATCACAGTGTTCATGACCATTGCGTACGGCGATAATCTGGACCTCGCGAAGAAATTGATGATCGATGCCGCAATGGCGCATCCCAATGTTGTCAAAGACGGTTCTGTGGACCTTCCGTCCACCCGGGTGATGGCGTTCCAAGATTCCAGCATACAGATAAGAGTTGCAGCATACGTGTACGACTTCAACGACAGCAACAAAATCGGAGGCGAACTCAGAGAGAGCATCTATAAACTCTTCAACGAAAATGACATCTCCATACCGTTCCCTCAGATGGACGTACACTTGGACTCTGTAACTCCCAAATCGGCAAAACGAGGAAAAACAAAGCCCGATGCCTGATTGTGGTTTTTCGTTGTTCTGTTGAGACTATTATAAGAATTTATATAGTACAACTTAGGTTATGCGCAATAGATTTACGAAATCTGCAGTTACGGTGACGTTCATGATAGACAACCTTGATAAGCGAATATTGGAGATTATGAAGAAGGATTCCAGAAGCCCTTTCGTGGAGATTGCCAGTCAACTCGGCGTTTCCGAAGGCACTGTCAGGAGCAGGGTCCACAGGATGACCGAAGACGGCATCATCAGAGGATTCACCATAAAGACCAGTTCGAAGAATGTCAAAGCGTTGGTAGAGATCAGAATTGATGTCAACACAGATACTGAGACCATCGCAAAGGAATTGGCAAGTTACGAGGGTGTCACAGAGGTCTTTGAAGTCACCGGAGATCAAGACATCATTGCATTGGTAGATGTGGAATCGTCGCAGATACTCAACGATATCATCGAGCAGGTACGTCATTACGACAATATACTCAGTACAAGGACAAGACTCATCCTGAAGGAACACTACGGAGAGAATTGAGATGTTCAGAGGTACGTCCACAGCCATCATAACTCCCTTCGATTCTGACAACAAGGTCGACGAAGAGGGGCTCAGAAGACTTGTGGATTTTCAGGAAGAGAACGGCATAGATACAATTGTTCCCTGCGGATCCACCGGTGAATCCGCCATGCTCAGTCATTCAGAGCACATAAAGGTCATAGAGATCGTGATAGACCAGGTCAAAAAAGCAAAGGTCCTGGCGGGAGCAGGCAGCAATTCCACATCGGAAGCGGTCATGCTCAGCAAGAGTGCGGCCGACATAGGAGCCGACGGCATACTTTCTATCTCACCTTACTATGTGAAGCCCACACAGGAAGGGATATACCTCCACTTCAAGGCGATAGCCGAAGCTGTGGACATCCCGATCGTGGTGTACAACGTACCCGGAAGAACGGGATCTAACATAGAATCTGATACAGTATTGAAAATGGCAGAGATTCAAGGAATAGATGCCATCAAGGAAGCCAGCGGCAATCTGCCACAGATCGAAAGGATCCTGGCAGGCAGACCGAAAGGATTCGAGGTCCTCAGCGGAGACGATATGCTTACGATGCCGCTCATACGCAAGGGAGCCGACGGTGTGATATCCGTCTGTTCCAACTGCTGTCCCAAAAAGATCTCCGATATGGTCAGATCGCTTCTGGCAGGAAAAGATAGCGAGGGAGAAGCCATACACGAAGAACTTATTCCCCTGTTCGAGGGATTGTTTGTAGAATCCAATCCCATACCGATCAAGTACATAATGGGAAAACTCGGATACGGAAACGGTTCTCCGAGACTTCCTTTGACCCCACTCAGCGATGCAGGGAAGAAAAAGCTTAACCCGGTGCTGGATAAAATAGGATTGTGAATCAGATGATCAAAGTTGCAGTGGGCGGAGCGACGGGAAAGCTCGGCAAGATGGTATGTGATCTTATTTCGATATCCGAGGACATGGAACTCAGCGGAGCACTGGTCTCTCAGAACGGAGGCAATGTCGGGAGAGAACTTTATCCTGGGATCTTTGCAACCGGCCCTGACAGTTTGAAAAAGATATTGAATAACACCGATGTGTATGTTGATCTCACATCACCTGAGGCCGCATCGGAGATCATCGCAGATATACCGTCAATGGGTACCAATGTCGTACTAGGAACCACTGCGGTACCTGGCGATATACTGAGCAAGATGTCGGATAACGTAAGAAAATGCGGAACATCGGCAATCGTATCAGCGAATTTCTCCAGAGGCGTGAACGTTTTCTGGAAGATGTGCGGAGAGATGGCAAAATATCTTTCTGATTACGATATAGAGATCATTGAAGCTCATCACAGTGCGAAGAGGGATGCCCCCTCAGGAACAGCGTCGGAAACACTCAGAAGATTGCAGTCATCCACGGGCATAGAAAAAGTGGTGAACGGCAGAGAAGGTGCCGTCGGGGCTCGCACAAGAGAGATAGGAGTACACGTCATACGCGCAGGCGACATCATCGGCGATAATACAGTGATATTCGCCAAGAACATGGAACGTCTGGAGATCGCCCATAAAGCCGTTTCCAGAGAGACCTTCGCGAGAGGATGTATCGATTCGGTTAGATGGGTGGCAGACAAAAAAGACGGTCTCGTACACAATATGGACGAGGTGTTTGGAATATGATAACGGTAATGAAGTTCGGAGGCACCAGCGTAGGTTCGCCGGAAGCACTCCAAAGGGTTGCAAAGATCGTGATGGATGAGAAAAATGACAAAGTAGTAGTTGTATCCGCCATGTCGGGAATAACGAATTTCCTTGTTGGTCTTGCGGATAATCCCGCAACAGGCGCAGAGGCACTGGAACAATTCGAAAGAAAACATCTGGACGTTGCATCGCAGATCCTCAGCAAAGAACAAATGAAGGATTTCAAGACAGAATTCGAACCGAGAATGGACAAGTTCAGAGCTCTCGTCAACGATAAGAATGCTTCAAAGGATCCCTACTTCAAGGACAATGTCTCCTCTCAGGGAGAGAGATTCTCCTCGCTCATCCTTTCCCATGTCCTCAGAGCTGCGGGGAAGAAGTCTGTTGCACTCACGTCCGAGGATTGTGGCATATTCGCCGAAGGACGACCTCTTTCCGGAAGTGCCGACCTTATCAAGACTGGTACATCCATGCCCCTTCACATAAAGCCGTACATTAACGACGGTGTGATCCCTGTGATAACCGGTTTCTACGGCATCAACGAGAACGGTTCTCCTCTGACCTTCGGAAGAGGCGGATCGGATTATTCAGCAGCGGTCATAACCAACGCACTGAACGCGGATATGCTGGAGATCTGGACAGATGTGGACGGATTCATGTCCGCCGACCCCAGAATTGTGCCAGACGCGATAAAGATTGACGAGATGAATTTCGGCGAGGCCGCCGAACTTGCATATTTCGGTGCCAAGGTACTTCATCCAAGAACGATAGAACCGGTCAGGATGAAACACATACCTCTGAAGGTCAAGAACTCGTTCAAGCCCGAAGAACCAGGAACCCTTATACACCACCTGAGAAAACCCAAGGACGAGCTGCTGAGGAGTGTTGCCGTCAAAACGGACCTGTCGATAATAGCGATCAGTTCCGCCGAGATCGCATTCTATCCCGACATAGTTGCCCGGATAGTGGGAAAGATCGCAGAGAACGAGGTGGTAATTTATTCCATTTCCACATCCCTTTCGACCGTTGCATTCCTTGTTCACAACAACGATGTCAAATCCATACTCTCCAAACTGAATACTCTGGATTCGGGAGACATCGAGCGTATAGAGGTGAAGAACGACGTTGCGCTCGTTTGTGCTGTTGGAGATAATCTTCTGTCGAAATGCGGTGTTTCGGGAGACATATTCTCCTGTGTGAAGGAGGCCAAAGCGAATGTCGAGATGATCTCCGAGGGAGCATCTGATGTTTCGCTCAATTTCGTGGTCCCGATGTCGCGCGTAACGGACGTTGTCAAAATATTGCATGAGAAATATGTAGGGGAGGTTCCGCAATGAGAGATTACGAAAGCAAGAACAACATCATGATGTTCGGAGGAATACCTGTCACTGACATCGCCGAAGAATTCGGCACTCCCGTCTACGTGACAGATGAGCAAAGATTGAGAGAGAACTACCGAAACGTATACGGTGCATTCTCCAAACACATGGACACTAGAGTCCACTACGCCTGCAAAGCGAATACGAGCCTTGCGATACTGAAGATACTGGAACAGGAAGGTGCATGCACTGATACAATGTCGATAGGAGAGATCAGGACCTGCATGAGAGCAGGATTCACCCCCGATAGGATCATGTACACGGGGGTCAACGTGAGCGACCCCGAATTGAAGGCCGTATCCGACCTGGGTGTGCTGATCAATATAGATTCCATGTCCCAGCTCGAAAGATTATCCAAAATCAAAACCGGCATACCTGTATCTTTCCGCATAACTCCCGGCGTAGGTTCGGGTCACAGCGACAAGGTCATCACAGGCGCAGAAGGGTCCAAGTTCGGCATACCGGAAAAGGACGTTATCAGGGCATACAAGCGTGCCAAAGAACTCGGATTCAGCCCCATAGGGATCCATGCTCACATCGGATCCGGAGGGCAGACGAGCGAACCTTTCATGGATGCTATGGAAGTGCTCATTGACAAGATCAACCTACTCAAAGAAGAAGGAATAGATTTGGAATTCGTCGACATAGGAGGAGGGATCGGTGTACCGTACCGACCCAACGAGGCCGAGATGGATGTCGAAGAACTTGCCATGGTCCTTACCGACATGATTAAGGAAGAAACAGACATAAAGTCCATACGTCTAGAACCTGGAAGATACATTGTCTGTGATACCACGGTGCTCCTGACAAGATGTGTTGATATTAAGGACGCTGGCATAAAGAAATATGTCGGGGTTGATGCAGGGTTCAACACTCTTGTCAGGCCCGCTATGTACGATTCATTTCATCATGTTGCCATAGGAAATAAGTTTGGAAAGGCCTGCACTTCGAAATATGATGTGGTTGGACCGATCTGTGAGTCTGGGGACTATCTGGCACAAAAAAGGGTTCTCCCAGATCCTCAAGAAGGCGATCTTGTGGTCGTGTACAATGCAGGTGCATACGGGTTTTCGATGTCCAGCAATTACAACACAAGACCACTCTGCGGCGAGGTGCTTGTGAATAACGGAAAAGCGGAACTAATACGTCATGCCGAGAACATAGAGGACCTTTGGAGAAACCAGATCATACCGGAGAGGCTTTTGAGATGAGATTTTGGAAATACCACGGGATCGGCAACGATTTCATCATCTTCGACGGATCCGAGGGTAATATTCAGATCAATAACAAATTGTGCAAAGACCTATGTGACCGCCATTACGGAATAGGCGCGGACGGCGTGGTGTATATCATGCCAGGAGAGAACGGGTCGGATGTCTCTATGCGCATAATCAACTCAGACGGTTCCGAAGCGGAAATGTGTGGAAACGGCATTCGGTGTCTTTCCAAGCATGCGTATGATTTCGGCATCGTAAAGAAGAAACAGTTCACGGTGAACACTCGCGCAGGCTGCATGGAAACACTCGTCAACTTGAAAGAGGGAAAAGTCGACTCCGTTCGTGTGAACATGGGCGCCCCTATATTAGACGGGAGAGCCGTTCCGATCGATTACGACGGAAAATTCATTGACGAGATCTTCACAATTGACGGATCAAACCTGAAAGGCAGTGCAATATCGATGGGAAATCCCCATTTTGTAACATTCGATGACCTTTCGGACAATGAGATTGTTAGATTGGGTCCGAAAATTGAATCCCACCCTTTCTTTCCAAACAAGACCAATGTGGAATTCTGCAAAGTCCTCGAAGGAAAAATCTATGTCAAAGTATATGAGAGAGGAGCGAGTTGGACTCTTGCGTGCGGTACAGGTGCATGTGCATCTGTGACCGCGGCGGCGTTGAAGGGATTAGTATCATTTGATACTCCCGTAGACGTGCACCTTCCGGGGGGATGGTTGAAGATCACCGTAAATAGTGATCTAAAATACGTACTGATGGAAGGACCGGCAGAACTAGTATACGAAGGAAATGTCGGAGAGTGATTAATATGGCGAAATACGAGCAATCGGAAAGGCTGAAACAGCTTCCACCTTACCTCTTTGTCAGACTTGAGGAGATGGTAGCGGCAAAAAGGAAGGACGGCGTCAGTATCATTGATTTTGGAATAGGTGATCCGGATCTTCCGGCACCTGAAAAGGTCGTCAAGACCATGCAGATAGCTTCACTTGAAGATGAAAATCAAAAATATTCCTCATCGGAAGGCGAAAAAGATCTCAGAGATGCTATCGCCAGATGGTACCGCAAGAGATTCCAGGTCGAGATCAACCCGGACACTCAGGTCTGCGTTACTCTGGGCTCCAAAGAAGCAATATTCAACATAGCTCAGGCATTTGTGAATCCCGGAGAGACGATCATCGCTCCGAGTCCGGGATATCCGGTCTATTCCGGAGCATCTGTACTGTTTAACGAAGCGAAATGTGTACAGGTCCCTCTGCGGGCCGAGAAACATTGGTTACTGGATGTCAAGGACTGCCCCCATAATGCCAGGATGCTTTATCTCAACTATCCGAACAACCCCACCGGTGCAACATGCGACCTGGGTTACCTCAAATATGTGTACGACTGGTGTCAGAATAACAACACGATACTTTGTTACGACAACGCATATTCAGAAATGTGCTATGATGGATACAGAGCACCTTCGGCGTTACAGGCCGGACCGGACTGCATTGAGTTCGGGTCATTCTCGAAAACGTTCAACATGACTGGATTTAGGCTGGGTTATGCCGTAGGGCATCCCGATCTTATTGCCGGTCTCAAAAAATGCAAGGGGCAGATCGATTCGGGAGTCCCAATCTTCATACAGAAGGCGGGAATAACCGCATTGGACTCATACAACGATGACGGTACACCGTCTAGTACAGTACAGGGCAACATGAACATCTACGCGGAGAGACGCAAGGTATTGGTCAACGGTCTGAGAGAGCTCGGATTCGATGTTGTGATGCCTGCCGGAACATTCTACGTCTGGTTCGACTGCGGTATGCCGTCACTTGAATTCACCGAAAAAATGATCGACCTTGGCATAGTTGTCACACCTGGGTCCGGCTTCGGCAAATCTGCCGACGGATACATCAGAATGACAGTGACCGAACCTGTGGAACATATCAAGGAAGCGTTGAACCGGATGAAGAAGAGCATGATGCCCGCTGAGGGAAATATCGTCAATCGCCAATAAGGTCTCAGCCCTGTCCAAATTTAACCTTTGAACATTTTAATGCTTCGATCACGGGAAGAGGTTCGCCCAAAAGGAATGTTTCCAAGGCACCTCCTCCTGTGCTCACATATGACACTCTATCTGCAAGATCGAATTTTTCAGCGGCGCCAGCAGTATGTCCTCCTCCCAATACAGAGAGGCCTTTACTCTCCACCATAGCGGTTATGAGTTGTTTCGTACCTATCTCGAATCCTGCTTTCTCGAACATCCCCGCAGGACCGGACATGAAGGAGGTCTTGGACGACATTATGACCTTCTGGAACTTTTCGATCGTTTGATCTCCGATATCCAAAGCCGGTTCTTTTGTCGGCATATCTCCTATATTGACACAAACTCTCTTACCATCTCTCTCGACCGCCACATCAACAGGCAACAAGATCTTCTGCCCGTGTCTGGAAAGCACATCCCGTGCGGCCAAGAAATTTTCCTCGGTCAGCTCGTCCGCCAGTACTTTACTGCTTGCTTCCCCTATGTCCACTCCTCTTGCGGAAAGGAAAGCGTTCCCTGCCAACCCTACCAATATCACTGTATCCGCAGTTCCCGCTTCGAGGACGTTGTCTATCATCTTCGGAACATCCGCGAATTTTGCACCGCCGATGATGAACAGTGACGGACGTCTGGGTTTTTCAAATATCAGCCTTAAAGCGTACAATTCCTTAGCCATCAACCTTCCGGAAGCCGATGGAAGTTTCAAGGAGAATCCCACTAAGGAACATTGCGAGCGGTGAGATGTACCGAACGCATCGCAAACATAATAATCAGCAAGAGGCGAGAGCGCTGTGATTAGGTCTGCTTCCGCATGAATTCTCATATCAGCTTCGACAGACTCCGAATCTAATTCCCTTACGTTTCCCAACAGAAGTACTTCTCCGGGACTGAGTTCAGATATTGCTTTTTTTGCCTTCTCCCCTATGATGTCGTTCACATACCTAACGGGAGCGTTGAGGTTCTTCGATAAAAGCTCTGCATGTTGTTCCAACCCTATGAAATCCCATTTACCTTTTCTGCTCTGATGGGTCAGCACTATTACTTTCGCCCTTTTCCCGATCAATTCTCTCACTGTAGGAACAACGCTTCTTATCCTGGAATCGTTGATTATTTTCAAGGTGGCCTTGTCAAGAGGACAATTCATGTCCACTCGCAATATCACTGTCTTATCTCTAAAATCAAAGTTCTCCAGCGTATTGAAATCGTTCGTGGTCTCACCCTTTGGTACAGATTCCGAGCGCTTTATCTGTTTCCTTCACGGATCTGGATGCTTCCTCTTCCATTTTACACATGGACCTTATGCAATCCACATTCTCCGGTACGACATCAGACTCCTGGTGTATCGCTTGATAGAAGTAAACCATGTTCCCGACCGCCTTGATACCGTCCTCCCAGACGACTATCTCGTACATGTCCGATCTGTCCCTTCCCAGCTCCTTTGCGAATTCCATCACTTCCGCGGTGGTCTTTATTCCGCTACTGCTCTTGATCAACCTTACACGGGACGATGCCCTCATTATCTCGACTATATCTTCAGTCTTCACTTCTTTCTCAAGTTCCAGCGTCACGGAATGCATGTGCATCAGAGTGGTCGATGCTTTGATCGCCATTGTGTTTATGTTCAGCCACGGCATGATGCTTTTCACATCCGGGCCGTGATGGGTCGGAAGTTTTAGCGAAGGTTCCAACGCATTTATCGGACCGTTCTTACTATCTCCGGGATCCGCGGCTCTTCTTACGATGGTTACGAACGCATTCTTTATCTTGAACTTCTTGTCGATGGGGTTGAGGGTCCTGAGGAGGCCGGTTGTATTACATGATACCACTCTCGAAAATTGCGCTCCCCACGATTCGTTATAATTGGCGGTGGAGTTGAATGATATTCCTGTGAGACTATGATCTTCCCCTCCTTGGAATATGGCCTTTATTCCTGCGGCCTCATACTCCGCTTTGTAGAATTCTCCTACGTTCCCAGGAGTGCAGTCCACCATGATATCCACTTTCTTACAAAGATCGGACACTGTTCCGGCAGTCTTCAAGCCGGCATCCTTGAACAACTGTACACTTGCCCCTGGAACATACAGATCGAATCCACAGAATGCCGCAGCGTGAGCTTCGAATGTCGGCCTTGTCTTCGTCACTCCGACCAATTCCATATCATTCTGCATGCTTACGGCTTTAGCAACCCTTTTGCCGATGGTTCCGTATCCGTTTATTCCGACCTTCACTTTTGCCATGATTGCTTGAAGGTATTTCGGATAAAATAACCTTGCGTGTGCATATGTTCCCGCGGTAGGTCCACGCAAGGTTTGCTAACGTTCAAATCGACACAGGAGGTGACATCCGTTATGGTCAACTATTTCTTTCTCATAGCAGGACTCATCATCACCCCTCGTTCGTTGTCCACCTCATCAAAAGGAACAAGGAATACTTGAGAATCGAACCCAGCAGAGACGATAAATCGTTCCAATATTGGTTGCTGGAATCATACTGTTTTCAGATGGTCAGTGCGGATCTGCTCATAACTGCAGCTTTCATACTGCTCATAGGTTTGGATGTAATATCTTACAACTATCACTTGGCCCTGTTCCTTGTGGTAATTTTTGCAGGATACCTGATATTCTGGCTTTCAAACCTGGCTTTAAATCGGGCGAAGTCACAATATTATCTGCGACTAGGGCAATGGACGTTGTTTGTTTCGGCCATGCTTCTCATGATAGCGGGCATAATCACTCAATAATCGGCCCTTTTAATCATTTTCCTTTCCCTGTGCCTGCATTAAAGTTATAAAGAACGGGGACCCATACCATCCCGAGGTTGAACTCGTGAAAGGATCAAGAGCACTACTCAAAATGCTAGAGGACAAAGGGGTGGAAACCATGTTCGGATACCCGGGCGGAACTGTAATACCCATCTACGATGAGATCATAGATTCGTCCATAAGGCACGTTCTTGTACGACACGAACAATGCGCTGCACACATGGCCGACGGTTTCGCAAGGGCCAGCGGTTTCCCCGGCGTCTGTCTTGCCACAAGCGGCCCGGGAACGACGAACCTTGTCACTGGGATAGCCACGGCCTATGCCGATTCAATACCCATGATCGCTTTGACCGGTCAGGTCGGTGTCGGATCGTTGGGACTCGGTGCATTCCAAGAAGTTGATGCATACAGCCTTATGATGCCTATAACAAAACACAATTTCCGTGTTTTGGAACTCAGCAGATTGCCGCATGCGATACTGGAAGCATGGGAGATATGTCAGTCGGGAAGACCCGGACCTGTTCATATCGATATACCTGTGGATCAATCCAATGCAAATATTGATGAGGTCCTATTCGAAGAGAAATTCGGAGTCAAGCCCTGTCCCCTGGATACTTCCGGGATCGAACAGGCGGCACAGTGGATACGTTCCGCGGAAAGGCCGGTCCTTTTGGTCGGCGGCGGGGTCATTAACGCCAACGCCAGCCCGGAGCTCATAAAACTGGCGGAAACAGCGAACATTCCCTGCGTAACCCCTTTGATGGGTATCGGTTCGATACCTACTTCTCACCCGTTGTGCATGGGATCCTTAGGCATGCACGGAAGGATGTGCGCTTTACACGCATTCAGAGATGCAGACCTGGTCATCGCCGTCGGAGCAAGGTTCTCGGATAGAACATACAGTCCTCAGACCTCCCCGCCTAAATCGTGCAGGGTCATCCATATCGATGTGGACCCGACGGAATTCAATAAACACAATCATGAATCGGTCAACATACTCTGCGATGCGAAGAAAGGACTGCAGTTGCTGATAGATTCCCTGAAAGGCTACAACAACAATCATCCTCAGTGGGATGTCAGGATCCAAGATCTGAAACAGCAATGCAAATGCGAATACGACTATGACAGATCTCCGATCGTTCCCCAAAGGGTAATGTACGATATCAACAGGATCACATGTAAAGATCCGGATGTGATCATAACCACGGATGTCGGTCAGAATCAGATGTGGGCGATGCATTACCTGAAAATAGAGAGACCCAGGCAGCTGTTGTCTTCGGGTGGTTTCGGAACCATGGGATTCGGTCTTCCCTCCGCAATAGGAGCTAAGGCCGCATGTCCGGATAAGAAGGTCATGACTATCACCGGCGACGGCGGATTACAAATGGTTTTACAGGAGATAGCAACATCCGTTGCGGAGGATCTCCCTGTCGTAATATGTCTGCTCAACAACGGATGGCTGGGAATGGTCAGACAGTGGCAGAAGCTCTTCTGGAACAAGAGATACAGCAACACGGAACTCGGCGCGGAGCCCGATTTTGTCAAGATCGCCGAAGCTTACGGTGCGAAGGGAATACGTGTCGAAAAAACAGGCGAGATCTACGACGCTCTCACGGAAGCGCTCAACTGCGGGAAGACGTGTCTGGTCGAGATAATGGTCGACTGCGAAGAAGACATTACTCCCATGATACCTGCCAATCCGTCGGTTCCCTTGGTCAAAGGACGCTGTAAATTCTGAGGGAGCTTTGCGATACCTTTTAGTGTATTAAGGAGTTGAACCTTTAGATTCAGGTGGAAGATATGCAGATTTACCACGACTCAGATGTGGACCTCGGTGTCCTTAACGGAAAGAAGATCTCAGTTCTCGGATATGGTGCGCAGGGAAGGGCTCAGGCGCTTTGCCTCCACGATTCGGGATTAGATGTGACAGTTGGTGTAAGAAAGAACGGCGTGTCATGGAACAAAGCCAAAGAAGACGGCCTCAAGGTCGCAGAATTCGCTGATGCTGTTAAGAGTGCGGATGTCCTCATGGTGCTCCTGCCAGATGAGATACAGCCCGACATCTACAAAGAATTCATCGAACCGAATCTCAAAAAAGGCGCCGCACTGGAGTTCGCCCACGGATTTGCCATAACATACAAACTCATAACTCCTCCGGAAGGCGTGGATGTCATCATGATGGCCCCCAAATCCCCCGGAGACATGGAAAGAGTGATGTTCTTGGAGGGATTCGGAGTTCCCGCTTTGGTGTGCGTTCACAAAGACGCTACAGGAAATGCCAGGAAGATCGCGCTCGCTCTTGCGAAAGGTATCGGATCCACCCGTGCAGGTGTTTTCGAGACAACCTTCGACAATGAAACAAAGACCGATCTCTTCGGAGAACAAGCTGTTCTCTGCGGAGGGATCACAGCACTTATCAAATCCGGATTCAAGACCCTCGTCGAGGGAGGATACCCCGCAGAAATGGCCTATTTCGAAGTTCTTCATGAGGTCAAACTTATTACTGATCTTATCAACAAAGGCGGTTTCGAGCTCATGTGGCATGTTGTCTCCAACACTGCAGAATACGGCGGCCTTACCCGCAGAGACAGAGTAATAACCGCAGAATCCGAAAAAGGCATGAAATCCATACTCGCCGATATCGAATCCGGAAAATTCAAGGACGATTGGCGCGCGGAGTGGAGAGCGGGGCTCGTCAATCTCAAGAAGATGGAATCCGACGAGAAGAATCTCCAACTTGAAGTTGTCGGAAGAGAGATCAGACAGCTTTTCGAGAGAAAGTAAACAGAACAGGTGGCGTTGTGAGCAAGCTCCGCATACGAACAAGGAACAGCGAGTATCTCGCGGAACTTGACGATTCGGACATCTCCAACGCCATCTGGTTATCTTTACCCTTTACGGCTCAGATCAACATGCTGGGCAACCAGATCTATTTTGAATTACCTTTAGATGATGCGTGCAAAGGCGAGAGGATCACAAAATTGGATGTCGGAGATCTGGCATATTGGCCCGGCGTCGGTGCGTTCTGCATCTTTTTCGGAGCCACTCCCTTCAGTGGCGACGATTGCTTGCCCGTCTCCCGATATCCTGTGATAAAGATAGGAAAGATCACAGGAGAATGTTCATCTCTAGAAGACGCCGGGGACAGACAGTTCGTGACTTTAGAAAGATCGTTCTGATCTCCACCTCAGATGATCGTTAATCTTCTGTCAAAATCAGTAAGCCGTTCACAGCCGTTCTTTGTTATTAGACAGGTGTCTTCTATCCTTATCCCTCCGACACCAGGAATGTATATTCCAGGCTCGGCGGAAACAACATTTCCTTCTTTCAGTATCTGGTCCGATCTTGGAGATACAGAAATATCCTGGTGCACATCCATTCCGATCCCATGACCGAACGAATGAATGAACTTCCCCTTGAATTCCGTACTGTCTATGAATTCTCTCGCGGCGATGTCTGCGGCATTTGCGTTGGCTCCGTCACGATACTGCTCTATCCCTTTGGTCTGAGCTTCCAAAACGACTTCGTAAGCCCTCTGTAGTACCTCAGAAGGTTTTCCGAAGAATACCGTGCGGGTCATATCCGAACAATACCTTTCGTATTTAGTACCGAAATCGAAAAGCGCGGCGTCTCCTTTGCAAAGTTTACTTTGTGACGGCATATGATGAGGCATCGACGAATTCGGACCGAATGCAGCGATCGTATCGAATGCATTCCCAGTTCCTCCCAGCTCCCTCATCCTGTTGTCCATTCTGCATGCAACCTCTTTCTCTGATATTCCTTCAGAAAGCATATCTGGGATCTCTCCGGCTACCTCCGATGAGATCTTACATGCCTCGCGAGTGAATTCTATCTCTTTCGGGTCCTTTACTGATACAGTTCTAGATATCGCTTTATCCGCGTCGCAGACCTTTATCTTACCCGCGACCTTCTTCACATATTCCACCATGGCGAATGTTGCACTGTGGGTATTGAATCCCACATTCTTTGCACCCTTCAATGCGCCGGATATGTATCCGTCCCTTTCCGCACGTGTTCTGTACACCTTGATATTACCTTTACCGGCGTTAGCGGATTCCTCCTCCAGAACACTTACGATCACGTCCAAGGTTCCATCTTTCCTCGCTATCGCAATGGATCCTTCGAAAGACCCGGACCTCTGTTCGGTCAAATACCAGAACGTAGAATCCAAAAACGGGCCTCCGTCGTTCAGTATCACTATTGCATCAAGATCCTCAGCATTGGACATCAGCCTCTCGGCCCTGGAAAGTTCCATGCTTCGTAATAAGAAGGTATTATGAAATAACTTCCTAATTAAAAGGTTCCCTCAGATGCCGAACCATTCATTACGAACGATCCTTTTCAGCGCTGATATCGCCGAAAGCGTAGCCAGATGAGATGTTTTCGGGTTATCGGGTTCAGGATAATTGTACGTGTGGCACGTCATCTCTCCGAATCTTCCCTTTATCCTCAGTTCATGAGAGTTGCTCTTGATGTTCGGATCCAAAACGACCGTCACTTTAGTCTTATCGAATCCCACGCCCAACAAACTTACGGTTGCTGCCACATTGACATTCTTGGGGAACAGTTTGACCGCTTCTCTGGCATATCCGGAATAGATGGTCATGGTCTCTGTGATGGTGTCCACATCGATGCCTTTCTCCATTATGTAGGGGATGCCTGCAAGACTCTTTGGACCTTTCATTGTCACAAGTTCCACTTCGTCCAATTCGTCTACGGATGCAGATCGAAGTCCATCGGTACCGCAAAGTGCTCCGGTAGGGATGTAAACCCTCGCTTCGCTTATCTTTGCTTTGTCGAACACCGTTTTACGGAAATCATCGTCAACGAGCGATCCCACAGACATTATCATGACATCAACACCTCTTGTGACCACGGCGGGCAGTATCTCTATTGCCGCACTCTGTGATGCGGCCTCGATGACCAGATCGGTGTGGTACAATTCGTCCTCAACAGAATTGATGACTATTGCCTTATTGAGCTGACCCGCTACTTTTTCCGCCACATCTTTACGGACGTCCATGAGATAGATCCTTTTGACCTCGACCATCTCATCGGCGGCCTTAGCAAGTTTTGACCCTATGGATCCGCAGCCAACAATGGTAATTCGCATGTTTAGTGAACCTACCGAATCGTATTAAGAACTTACGGGAGTTCGCTACATTGCAGAAGATTTCATTTAACAACAGATGCATCTCCTTTCGTGAAACGATACGAATTGGTGGACCACACGGCCGACCTCATGATAAAAGCGTTCGGAAACACTCTCGAAGAATGTTTCGGCAACGCTGGATACGCATTGTTCGATCAGACCGTTGATCTATCCAACATACGGCCGATGACCTCTGTGACGATAGAGGTGTCCGGAGACCATCCCGAAGATCGATTGTATTCTTTCCTCTCCGAACTCCTCTTCGTGGAGGACTGTGAGGGTTTGATACTTTGCGAATTGAATGTCAGATTCGACGGCGACAGAGTTATCTGCGATGCCAAAGGCGAACTTTTGGACAAAAGCATACATCGGGTTCGAGGAGAAGTGAAAGCAGTTACGTACCATATGATGTCTATAGACTCCGAAGAACCGTCCGTCACCGTCATCTTTGATGTATAAGGTGAAATACTGCCAAGCTTTTACTGAGAACGATACAAATGCTCAGACTCGGATGGTTCTCGACTGGAAGGGGTCCTGGCTCCAGGAATCTGCTTCGTACCGTAATGGAAAAGAAGCAGAATGGTCTGATCGATGTTGACATTTCATTCATATTCTGCAACTGGGATAACACAGAGGAACCTAATCCGCGGAAAGAACAGCGTGATCTTTTCTTCAAAATGGCTGAAGAATACGATATACCTCTGATAACTGCATCATGGAAAGAATTCCGACCGGATCTCTGGAAGACCGATCAGATCGCCTGGAGGAACGAGTACGGCAAATTACTCAGAGAAAAGACATCAAAATACGATTTTGATCTGGGTATCCTCGCAGGATACATGCTTTGGATGGATGATGAAACGTGCAGAACATATGACATGCTCAATCTTCATCCCGCCCTTCCCGACGGACCCAAAGGCACCTGGGAAGAGGTCATATGGACACTGATCCGTGAACGAGCCGACATGCACGGAGTGATGATCCACATCTGCACGGAAGAATGGGACAGAGGCGCGGCGCTTACCTACTGCGGTTTTCCCATAAAGGGAAACGGATTCAACGAACTCTGGAACGATCTGGAGAAGAAGCTTAAAACGATGACATTGGATGAAATCAAAGAAAAAGAAGGGAACGAAGAACCTTTGTTCAAAAGGATCCGAGAGGAAGGAGCAAAAAGGGAGCTTCCGCTCATCGTCTCCACAATAAAGCTTTTCGCAGAAGGACGAGTCGAAATAAAGGACAAGAAGCTCATAAGCAACGGTGATTTCCTTACCAAGCCTTATGATGTTTCCGTAGAAGTCAACGGGGAACTGTAAATGAGCGAATTCAACCCAATGGAAGAACTTGGACTGGTCCACGACAAACAACTCATATGCGGTTGCGAAGGATTCCTGAGCGCGAACAACAGCACCAGGGACCTTTGTGAAAGATTCATCTGCAACGGTGCTAAATTCTACGACATAGTATCAAGATACGACAACATAACCGCAAATCTTCTCAACAGAACTGAGGGGAGACTGGGGAATGTTACCAAATTCGTAGCGCCTTTCCTCAAAGCCTTCGGTGCAACCGATTACGACATGCACAGATATTCGGGAGAGATGCTCAAACTGATCCCTGAAGCGAAAAAGGTCATCGGCCACATGGTGAACATGATCCCCACTTTCGTGACAACATCCTCCTTTGAACACAACGTAATGAACATCTGCGAATTGTTAGACATACCTCGCGGGGTCGTTGAATGTTCCGAAGTGAACATGGACAATTTCGATCTCGGAAGACAAGATGCCAGAGATATGAGGGAATTCGCAAGCCGCATAACCGCCCTGAAACTTTCAAAACATGATTACGATCGCAGTGTGGAAAACAGACTCAGTCGAGAAGATTCCGTGATGATACGAACCCTGGATGGAATATTCAGAGATGAATTGAAAGAGACCGATGCAGCAACTTTGATGAAATCGGTAAAATCGGTTGGCGCCAACGAAAAAGCATACTTTTTATTGGATGTCCGAAAAAGGACCCAGATCGATTTTGATGGCACTGCGTTCGTCGGAGGAGACATTACCGATCTGCAGGTCATGGACCTTGTGAGAGAAGGAGACGGTCTTGCCTTATCCTTCAACGGAGCGGGGATGACCGTAAGAGGTTCGAACATCGCAGTATTATCCAGAGACTGCACTGTAGCCGGTGTACTGGTAAAGGAATTTTACAACGAAGGCATTGAAGCCGTTTTCGACCTTGTGGAACACTGGGACCGAAAGACCTTAGAGAACAGAGAATGCCCTGATCCCCATATGATGAAAGCCATGCTGGAAGCAAACCCCCGCAAACTTCCGGAAGTCCATGTCGTAAACAGATATAATGTGAACGAGATCGCAGAGAAAAGTGAGAAGTACAGAACGAAATTGTTACTGGAAGGCAATTATTCCGGAACCTGAATAACCCTGATTTCTATTCCACGAAGCGGCTATTCTCAAAAGCGATCGTCTTCAGGGTCACATTGGTTCCTCTGTCAATGAAAAAGGCGACCTTTTCTCCTCTTGACCTTTTCAGTCTGTACGTGTAGGATTTTTCATAATGTTTAGTTATATAGATACGTGTGAATATATTGAAAAACTTACACTGATTTTCGATCAATAAGAAATTTCACGGGATATTTATATTAATTTTTCCAGTTCGGAGAATAATAACACTTTACATAGCATAAACATCTCTTACACAACAAAAAATGAATGAATTCAGGAGATGTATCGATGAGTAAGATCTGCGCAAATCTCAATCTCAACTATGATAAGATGGTGCTCCGGTCGGGATTCGAACCCGAGTGTCGGCCTCGAAAGGGCCGAATGATTGGCCGCTACACTACCGGAGCGTAGCGGTTTGATACTTGATTTGGTTAAAATAGTTTCCTATCTTGATCAGGATCTCTTACCTCTTTGTTCATTCATGGTGGATGTACAAAAAATCACTTTCAAAAGTCATCTGTTGAGAACATACTTCATCGATTCATCCAGATCGATTTACATTTTGCATTTGAGATGTCTTCATCGGATCGTATGTACTTATGTCCTCTTCATCAAAATGTGTGTTTCCATTATCTGCCCCTCCGCAGACATAGACGATATCATCTTTTTTGAGAAACATGTTCATTCGCTGCACAGCAAACTTCCTGTTCTTTTCACCACTGCAACGAACCGTAGAAGGATAATCCTTAAAATATGTTAAGTGACATAGGCGACAAGGGGGAAAACAATGCCGACAGAAGAACCGTTCGAAAGTGCAGAGGAAGACGTAACACGTGTACGTCTGCCCAATATAAAAGAAGGGGAGATGTTCGGTATCGCTGACCAGTTACTCGGAGCATCCAAGATCAAAGTGATGTGCGAGGACGGAGTTTCCAGAATGGGCCGTATCCCCGGGAAGATCAAAAAAAGAATGTGGATCAGAGAAGGCGATCTTCTCATTGTATCCTTGTGGGACTTCCAACCCGACAAATGCGACGTTAGGTTCAGATACACCAGAACCCAAGCCGTTAATCTCAGCAAGAAGAACAAGATCCCGAAAAGCCTCGATATCTTCTGATCGGAGGTTAACTCATGCCCTCCTACGACGAGAAATATTCTTATTTGGAGAGGCGTGTCGATTCGTTAAAAACAAATCGCACCGGTGATGAAAGACAGACGGACGGAGAGGTCTTTGATAAAAAGACCCTTATGACCATATATGATCTCATGACCTCCGGTTACATCGATGCCATTCACTATCCCATCTCCACAGGAAAAGAAGGGAATGTGTTCTACACCACCGACGAAGAAGGAGAAGCTTTTGCATTAAAGATCTTCAGAACTTCGACGTCGACTTTCAAACGAGTCACCAAATATATCGAAGGGGACCCTCGATTCAAAGGGGTTGCCGGAAACCGCTGGAAAATGATATATGCCTGGGTCAACAAAGAGTACAGGAACCTCCAAAGATACATGGAGGCGGGACTTCCCGTTCCAGAACCGATAACGTTCGACAAGAATTGTCTTCTCATGGAGTATATCGGAGATGAAAACGGACCCGCACCGCAGCTTAGAGATGTTGTCCTGACAGATCCTACCGACACATACGATGAAGTGCTTTCGTTCATAATAGACGGATGGAAGGATGCACACCTGGTTCATGGTGATCTCAGCGAATACAACGTTCTCATGTGGGAGGATCAGCCCATACTGATCGATTGCGGTCAAGCAATGACCAATGATTTCTTTAATGCGAAAGACCTGTTAGAACGGGACATAAAGAACATCAACCGTTTCTTCAAAAGCAGAGACGCGGAGATAATAGATCTTAAAACAGTGATGGATGAGATAATGAACGGATCAGAGGAGGATGAAGAAGAATGAGGTCCGTCAGGATACCCAGCGACCGTGTAGGTACACTCGTGGGAAAGAACGGTGAAACAAAGAGAATGATCGAACGCATGTCCGGCATCAAAATAAAGATTGATCCTGAGGGCGAGGTCATGTTCAACGAAGAAGCGAAAGGCACAGATCCTCTGATGGCCCTCAAGATAATGGATGTCATCAAGGCCGTCGGCAGAGGATTCAATCCTGACCGCGCGGTGAGACTCTTCGAGGACGATGAATATTTTGAAGCCATCGATCTCAAAGAGGTCGTAGGCGACAAAGCGAACCAGCTCGGAAGGATCAGAGGAAGACTGATAGGCAGCGACGGTAAAACAAGAAGGATCATCGAAGACCTCACCGGATGCTACATGTCCGTCTACGGGAACACCGTAGCCCTCATCGGCAATTCGATCAGTCTGCCGGTTGCCAAACACGCCATCGAACTGATACTGAACGGAAGCGAGCATGCGACCGTTTATCATTACTTGGAGCAACAACGCCCACGCCTCAAGATCGCAGAAATGGGCTTTGACCTGTGAGTTGTTAACATGGATTGGGTCGATGAGAATATAGACAAAGCCAAAGAGCTTGCCGATCTGGGTCTGTGCGATCATTGTTTGGGAAGAATGTTCGGCAAATTGGGAACAGATACAACGAACAATATCCGTGGCAGGATAATCAGAGACGCTCTCTCCGACAACGGCCACGTCATATCTCAATCCGATCCGTGTCCGCTGTGCGAGAACGTATTCGAAATG
>JGI996J12353_1000025_pt1 | contig 57256 bp, 53 predicted proteins | sample IntmicLarv5ML5BL_FD_12353 | JGI IMG/M metagenome (IMG submission 12353) | reverse complement strand
CATCAAAATAATCCAGTATCCCAGCCGGTAATAAAAGTTCATAGCCTGTGTTCATAGCACAAAACTACAATCTTTTTCAAACTCCACAACTTTTCGGGGTGATCCCGGAATTTCCGCTTGACCCTTAACAAACAATAGTTGTCATTTGGAAAAAAAGAAAGCGAGTCAAGAAATACATCTTAACTCGCTTAACTTCAATCAGCTGATCTCTCAACTTATTAACCTGTCGGGGTACCAGGATTCGAACCTGGGACCCCCTGCTCCCAAAGCAGGTGCGCTAACCGGACTGCGCTACACCCCGTTGTCAATCGTCATTATTTCCGATTGCGATGCAAAGGTAAGTATTATTTCTAAACTGCAAAATATTTCAGTATTTTTTTTGAAAGACATACTTTACATTTGCTTTTCTTTTACCTTTGTATCTATTATAGAATTAAGATTATTAAATAATTACAACTCATATATTATTTTATGTACAGAACGAAAACTTGCGGAGAATTACGTTTAGGAAACGTTGACCAGGCTGTAACGTTGGCTGGATGGGTACAAAAAGCTCGTAAAATGGGCGGAATGACCTTTGTTGATATCCGTGACCGTTATGGTGTTACTCAATTAGTGTTTAATCAAGAAGTGGATGCTGCCTTATGCGAAGAAGCGAACAAGCTGGGACGTGAATTTGTAATTCAGATTACAGGTACTGTTAAAGAGCGTTCTAGCAAGAATGCAAATATTCCTACCGGAGAAGTTGAGATTATTGTATCAACTCTTAATATATTAAATACTGCAGAGACTCCTCCATTCACAATTGAGGATGATACTGACGGTGGAGATGATTTAAGAATGAAATATCGCTATCTGGATTTACGTCGTAATGTAGTACGTTATAATATGGAATTGCGCCATAAGATGGCTTTTGAAGTTAGACGTTATCTTAGCGAGCAGAACTTCCTTGAAGTTGAGACTCCTGTTCTTATTAGTTCTACTCCTGAGGGTGCGCGAGATTTCCTTGTGCCTTCACGTATGAATCCGGGACAGTTTTATGCTCTTCCTCAATCTCCACAAACGTTTAAGCAGTTATTAATGGTTTCCGGTTTCGACCGTTATTTTCAGATTGTAAAATGTTTCCGTGACGAGGACTTACGTGCTGACCGTCAGCCTGAGTTCACTCAGATTGACTGCGAGATGAGTTTTGTTGATCAAGAAGATGTTCTTTCTACTTTTGAAGGAATGGCAAAGCACCTTTTCAAAAGTATTCGTAATGTTGATATTAATGACTCTTTCAAAAGAATCACTTGGCATGACGCAATGAAGTTCTACGGAAGCGATAAACCGGACTTGCGTTTCGGAATGGAGTTCGTAGAATTGATGGATGTTATGCAAGGGTATGGATTCCCTGTCTTTGATGATGCTGCTTATGTTGGCGGTATCTGCGTAGAAGGTGCTGCGACATATACACGTAAACAATTGGATGGTTTGACTGAATTCGTTAAACGTCCTCAGATTGGCGCTAAGGGTATGGTTTATGCACGTGTTGAAGCTGATGGTAGCGTTAAATCTAGCGTTGACAAATTCTATACTCAAGAAGTATTGCAACAGGTTAAGGAAAAGTTCAATGCTAAACCAGGCGATTTATTGTTGATACTATCCGGAGCAGACGTTATGAAGACAAGAAAGCAATTATGCGAACTTCGTCTTGAGGTAGCTGAGCAATTAGGTCTTCGCGATAAGAACAAATTCGTCTGTTTATGGGTTGTTGATTTCCCATTGTTTGAGTGGAGCGAAGAAGATAACCGTCTTTATGCGATGCACCATCCTTTCACATCGCCCAAGAAGGAAGATATACCTTTGTTAGAGACTGATCCCAAGTCTGTTCGTGCAAATGCTTATGATATGGTTATTAACGGAGTCGAAGTCGGCGGTGGTTCGATTCGTATACATGATAGCGCATTGCAAAGCAAGATGTTCAAGCTATTAGGTTTCACTGATGAGAGCGCACAAGAGCAATTCGGCTTCCTTATGAATGCCTTCAAATACGGCGCGCCTCCTCATGGAGGATTAGCTTATGGTCTTGATCGTTGGGTATCATTGTTCGCAGGACTGGATTCTATTCGCGACTGCATTGCCTTCCCTAAAAATAACTCAGGTCGCGATGTAATGATCGACGCTCCTTCAAGGATAGAGCAAGAGCAATTAGACGAACTATTTCTTAAGATAGATATCAAGGAGTAAATACTCGACAGCATATACAATAGAGTTAGGGCTTATGAGAATATTCATAAGCCCTAACTTTTTTATTATACCTGGGGTTACAGTCCGCGTATTTGCTTCGCTGTTTTCTTTGGATCGAAGGACAGATTGCAGACATCCTTCCATCGCTTCTCATATTGAGCCTTACTTATTGCGTTGTCACGTATTTTTGAGCCGGGATGTCCTTTGGCTATATCGGCTGCATGGGCGGCAGTCTTCATCGCTAGCAGATGACTCTTCACTTCGTCGTCGTCGGCTATGCTTATGTCTTGTCCTGAGATTATCGCGGCTCCCATCCATGCTCCGAACGATGCACCTATTGCAGATGCTACGTAGCAATGTCCTAATGTTATATCAGTTACCGTAGGACCAATTGCATGGAAGGGAGTATTCGCACATCTATACTGCTGTTCCTTGATGTTTTCCTGTATCTTATTCATAGGTATATGTCCGTAGCCTTCGACGATTACTTGGATGAAGTCCTTTCTCGCCATTTGCACCAATTCTCCCATTGTTTTGAGTTCGGATATCTGTGCCGTATCATTGGCATCGTATATTGAGCCGGATTGTAATGCGCTCCCCAGCGACAGTGTGACGTCATATTGTTTCAGGATACCACAAATCTCGTCAAAGTGAGTGTGTAGGAAATTCTCTTTGCCGTGATGCGTCATCCACTCCTGTATTATTAAGCCGGCGTTAGATGTTATCCCTGTTAGTCGGCTATCTATTAGTTTCAGGTATTGCTTCAGCATCGCTGCGTGGATTATCACGCAGTCTACTCCTTGCTCTGCATGCTCTACGAGGGTATCTCGGAAAGTTTCCCAGCTTAGAAGCTCTATCTTCCGCCCTACTCGCTCGAAGGCTTGTAGCAGCGGAGTCGTACACAGGGGTATCGGAGAATTCCGCAATACCGTCTCACGCGTTTGTGAGATATTGCTGAAGCAGGATGCCTCTGTCAGCATATCACTTCCCCATTTGCAATTCCAGGCTATCCTCTCCACCTCGTCTTTTGCGTTTGCTTTCTTTTCGTATGCTAGCATTGCGTTCACTTTTACGAGGAAGCTGCGTCCGATTATCATTGGCTCCGCCTCCGGGTGGTTTATGTTGGATGGGATTACTGCTCTGCCCGCTGCTATCTCCTTGCGTACGAAGTCGGGCGTTATGTACGACTTCAATCCCAGTGTCTCCATCTGTTGGTTTTCCCTTATCGCAACGTATTCCATCTCGGGTGTGATTATGCGTCTCTTTGCATAATACATTTGCGAGATATTTTTCTTTTCCTTTGCTACGAACCGACCATTGCTTTGCAATAGCCAGTCTTTCCGACGGATCGGCCACGCGTCTTTTATGCGGGCTATGCCTTCGGCTTTCGGCAGATACGTTGAATCCGAGAACACTCCGGTTGTATCATATACTATAACAGGGTTATTTTTCTTCACTATCCTCTCTCCTCTCCTATTAATAGATGTGGTCGATGATAGTTTGATGCGGCGCATTCCTACGTTTATCTTGTTTATCTCTCCGATGATGTAAATCTTTTCGGAAGAAGGGTATGATATACAGGGTTTTTTCTCTTTTGTCATAAAATTCAGTAACAGAACTTAACCAAATATATAAACAAAAAGCAAAAGAGCCATATATTATGTAACTTTAGAGCAATGTAAAACAAATAACATCGAAAATATGAGAAGCCAAGATTTAAGAAAGATCGCCCCAGAGTTAGATGCCTTGCGTTTAGGTAGCGGTTGGAGCATCGGAGACTTATCCAAGCCACAAATAATTGTAGAGAGTAGTTACGGACACAGTCATCCGGGCAGTTCACATCTAGACACTCTCGTTGCAGCTGCCGACAAGGGCATCGAGAGTCTGAATGCTAAGCCTGCAAACTACTACGCCACTGATATATGTGACGGGGAGGCGCAAGGACACGACGGCATGAACTACTCGCTCGTGTCCAGAGAAATAATCGCCGCGATGATTGAGACTCACGTCAACGCTACTCCTTTCGACGCCGGAGTTTTCATCGCTAGCTGTGACAAGTCCGTGCCGGCGCATCTGATGGCTATAGCTCGGTTGAATATGCCCTCAGTGTTCGTGCCGGGAGGAATAATGAAAGCCGGACCTAACCTGCTAACCCTTGAGCAGATAGGAAAATACAATGCGCTATACCAAAGAAAGGAGATTACAGAGGCACAATTCATGCAATACAAGAAAGATGCGTGTCCGTCGTGTGGAGCGTGTTCCTTTATGGGCACAGCGTCGACGATGCAGGTAATGGCAGAGGCTTTAGGATTGGCATTGCCGGGTTCGGCGTTGATACCTTTTCAGACAGGCATCCTGGAGGAGATGGCGGCGAGGGCAGGCGAATGTGCAGTAAGCCTGGCGCACTCGCAGATAAGACCATCTGATATTATAACCAACGAATCTTTGCGTAATGCGATAGTAGTTCATGCTGCGATTGCAGGATCAACGAATACTTTACTACATCTTCCGGCAATAGCACACGACACAGGACTTGAATTGCCCGCAGATTTGTTTGACGAGATTCATCGCAACGTCCCATTTATCTTAAATATAAGACCAAGTGGGTTCTGGCCAGGCGAATATTTCTGGTATGCAGGCGGAGTTCCTGCCATAATGGAGGAAGTCAAGGGTCATCTGAATCTGGATGTTCTCACTGTAACAGGAAAGACCTTAGGCGAGAATCTGGAAGATCTCCGCAACAACGGCTTCTACGAAAGGTGCAACAGCTATCTCAAAGCATTAGACGTTAATAAGGATGATATAATCAAGACTGCTGCCAAACCCATCAAATCTCAGGGCGCAATAGCTATACTTAAGGGCAACTTAGCCCCCGAAGGGGCAGTCGTAAAGCACGCTGCTGTCTCCGACAAGCTCATGAGGGTAACGTTGAAAGCAAGAGTATTCGACTGCGAAGAAGATGCCTTGAAGGCAGTCCTAAGCAAGGCGATTGTTCCCGGCGATGCAGTATTCATCCGCTACGAAGGTCCTAAAGGAAGCGGAATGCCCGAAATGTTCTACACAACTGAAGCTATCGCAGCCGACGACGAACTAATCGAAACAATAGCATTAATCACCGACGGCAGATTCTCGGGCGCTACACGCGGACCTGCTATCGGACACGTATCCCCCGAAGCTAGCGAGGGCGGACCTATTGCCTTAGTAGAGGACGCCGACTTAATCCGAATCGACATACCTGCAAGAAGCATCGACATCATCGGTACGGCAGGCGTAGAAATGAGCAGCGCAGACGTCGACAGCATACTTTCCCGCCGAAGGGAAGCCTGGAGCAAGCCCAAAGCCAAGTATACAAAAGGAATCCTAAGCATATACACCAGCAACTGCGTCTCGCCAATGCGAGGTGCTTATATGGAAGCCAACGATTAACAAACTTAATACCGAAATACCATGTCATTCATCATCATTATCCTCTGTATTCTTTTACTTATTCTTCTCATCACCTACTTCAAGGTAGACACGTTTATCTCCTTCATCATCGTATCCGTCATCGCGGCAATATCGCTCGAGATTCCTCTTGCCGACATCCCCTCCACCGTCAATCGGGGACTGGGTAATATCCTCAGCGAGCTCACCATCATCATTGTGTTGGGAGCTATGCTCGGAAAACTCGTTGCCGAGAGTGGTGCAGCCGAAAAGATGGCTTCCGTAATGATCGGCATCTTCGGTACAAAAAATATTAAGTGGGGATTAACCGTCACCGGCTTCATCGTCGGCATACCTCTCTTCTACGGCGTCGGTTTCATCCTTCTCGTGCCCATAATCTTCTCCATTGCATACAGATATAAGTTGCCCGCCGTCTATATAGGCCTGCCAATGCTTGCGGCATTGTCAGTTGCACATGGATTCCTCCCACCGAGCCCGTCGCCCGTAGCACTTACGAGTATGTTCAAGGCAGATTTGGGGATGGTGCTTATCTACGGAATCATTATATCCATACCAGCGATAATTCTAGGAGGACCGATTTACAGTCGCACGCTAAAAAAGATTAAGACAGGGGAAATAAAACTTTTCCAACCCAAAGAAATTGATCCGCGATTCTCAATGCCAGGCAAAGTGAATAGTTTTGCGACAGCAACTCTCCCTGTTTTTCTTCTGATTCTCGTGACGTTGATTCCTTTCGTCCTAACCATGAACGAAACCCTCTCGGAAGTGTATTCGCTAGTAAGCGCCCCCACGATAGTGATGCTAATCGCACTGATTGTATCAACATACACGCTCGGACTGAGGCAAGGAAGGACGATGGCGGAAGTGATGGACATCTACGCAGACTCGGTTAAGGATATTGCGATGATAATCCTAATCATAGCAGGCTCAGGAATCTTTAAGCAAGTAATGGAAGACAGCGGAGTGAGCGCAGAATTGGCGCGGTCGCTGCAAAACATCACCATACACCCCTTGATTTTGGGTTGGATGATAGCAGCCATCCTTCGAGGACTCGTAGGTTCGGCTACAGTGGCAGCACTCACAGCCGCAGGTGTTATCATGCCCATCGTTGGCGAGGCAAATGTAAACCCCGCCCTTATGGTTCTATCGCTCGGCTCGGGCAGTTTGATGTTTTCCCACGTCAACGACTCCGGTTTTTGGTTGTTCAAGGAATATTTTAACCTCAGTATCAAGGACACTTTGCGCTCTTGGTCGGTCATGGAGATCATCGTATCCGTTGTCGGATTGATTGGAATTATGATTCTTAACATCTTTGTTTAATACAATATTATGTCAGAATGGTTCACACTCAAAAATGCCGAAGTTGTAGATACTCCCGCATTAATTATCTATCCTGAAAGGGTTTCCGAGAATATCGCGCTTGCGATTAAAGCAGTTGGCGACGTCGACAGGCTCCGTCCGCATGTGAAAACAAGCAAATGCGCCAACATTATCGAGGAAATAGACTTCAGTTATGCTGCCTTAGTCGCATCTCGCGTGTTTCGATTGTAGATGATACACATATTTGCATCAACTTGGGATGCAAATCCATCGGTTCAGAGAATAAACTGCAACAACGGATACACTTTCTGAACATAGAGCCTCGCCAACGTCACAAAGCGAGGAACACATGGTTCTAGAAGTATCAGATTCGTCGAATCACAGAATAGGAGAAATCATATACGGCGTGCCGGAGCATATTTGTCCAACAGTAGCGCTATACGACAAAGCAAAAGCAGCAATTTCAGAGGAAGAAATATCCGAATGGGAAATAACAGCACGTAATCGCACAATAAACCACTAACAACGACCCAAAAAGTAGCCTACGACAGCATAAATTCAAAAAAAAGTGTAGCCAGCGGAGCCTACAACAGCATAAATTCAAAAAAAAGTGTAGCCAGCGGAGCCTACAACAGTATAAATTCAAAAAAAAGTGATGCCAGCGGAGCCTACAACAGTATAAATTCAAAAAAAAGTGATGCCAGCGGAGCCTACAACAGTATAAATTCAAAAAAAAGTGTAGCCAGCGGAGCCTACGACAGCATGAATTCAAAAAAAAGTGATGCCAGCAGCAATGTTTTTGGGAGCACTTTTTTTTCAATTATTGCTGTCAGCAATGCTTTTCCTATAAACAAAAGAAGTCGGCCTCTAAAAGAGACCGACTTCACAGTTAGGAAAAAAATTGTTTAAAACGATGTTAAATATTATTTCTTCTCTACTAACTTAATTTCTATCTGATCCGTCCCACCCATTGGGGAATTTAATGATAGTGATAGCGTCGCATTCGCCGGATTGTTACCCAAGATTGTATATGTAAATGTCTGCTTGCTACTTCCCTTCATTCGGAACTCAACTATCTCTCCCGCCGGAGTTACGGACTTAAGATAGGTATTTCTCATCATAAACGGAGTAGAATTTGAAGAATTTTCTTTTGTCGGATTAACAATTGTATTCCCCGACGACACTTTTGCGCTGATAACATCAGGCGTATACCTGTCCAACAACACCGATCTGTCCGAAGTTGTAGGGTAATAATTCGCATTCTCGATCTCTACTTCTACTTGGTATAAATTATTTGACATTTTTTCACCGAATAGTTCGCAAATGATAGTCGCGGCAACTGCTCAAGGCATCTCAGCATATACATTGCATTCTTCTCCGCCTCTTTTTCGATGTATCGCGCAGGAGGTGTACATCCGATATGCTTTTTCGGCGTTCCTCCGATCCATATTTCACCCAAATCCGAGTGATTTACCTTGCGTGGAACTACCCAGCAGTCTGTTCCCAAGTCCAATTCCATCCATTTAGCAAATTCTTCGTCCGAAATATAGCCATCGTTGTTGACATCGGCGAAAGGCGTAGGTCCGCCCCACAATTCTGTACCATGCAAGATAAAGAGAACACATCGACGCGTTCACTTCGTTGCCGTGAATACAAGATCTTCTACTTACCAGAACCTAATGTTGTTTTTGTTTTGTATGCTTACCAAAGAAGGAAGCTAGTTTTTGTATTTGGATGAGCCTGCTGTTCTTCTAACTTACCGACAGCAACATTAATAAATAAGTATAGCTAAGGTATCTATTCAGAATGTTTTTTGATGTTTAACAACAGCAAAGTTAAAGAATATAAGCAAAAAACAAAAACCGTACTACCGCTAAATGAAAAAAACAAAAAAAGGACCATGCGAATTTCACAATCCACATGGTCCAAAACACATTTACAAAACATAATGACATTCTAAAATAGAATCGTCATATTTTTTTATCTTTTCAACAACAACCTTTGTTGTTGCTCGTTTAACTACAAACGGCGTAAATACCTCTCAACCATAATAAGGTTCACATCCTTCAGTAGAACACGCTTATTCTTATCAAGCAAGAATAGTGTCGGCATAGCTACAAAATCATACAAATAGCCTTTTACATTCCAATCCTTGTCATAACCATTTATCCATGACGCTGGAATATCTTGCGAATATCCCTGCCATAAAGACAAATCATTGCCCGGATAATGTAATAATACTGTTATCTGATTACCCTCTATCATAATCTGTAGTAATTATGGGCGGAGGAACAGGGTGAGTAAAAACCCTCGCCTGTTCTCCATCACTCTTACCACTACTACTACAGCTGGCATTCAAACCCAAACCGATAGTAGTGCATATTAATAATATAACTATACTTCTACTCATTACTGATTCTATAAGGAATACAGTTTCAACATCATTCAACTTATACAGAATGCGTTCATTTCATTCACTTTATTCTGCAACACAGCGTACAGGGAAGCCGTACTGACGATCGTCCCAGTAACCCGCGGTCACCTCGCCATCACCACCGCCGAGCAGGTAGAAGCCCATGGGGCGACCGTCCGTACCGTAAGCGGAGGATGACCAATAGTAGCTGTAGAGGCCCGCCTGAGACACACTAGAGTTATCCGACCGGAGCGCCGAAGCAGGGAAGAAGGTTCTAGCACTAGTTGGGTCGTTCGCAGTTTCTACTTTATAAGTACCTTCTAAAATTGGAGCACGACCAGACTTATCTGATGTATAATAAGGAGAAGCAGCAGGCTCTTCATAATAATAATATCTATTCCCATAACTAGCATCATTATTAAAACTACCACCATAATACCTCTCATTACCAGCACCAAATTCAATGGAAGTAGGCATACGCCATTTCTTACCGCCAGGAGCAGAACCGATTTCAGTCAAATATTTACAAATATCACCGATACCAGTAGAACCATTAGTGATCTCATAAAGGTAAGCACGATTACGATCAGTAATACCTAAATTGGAATCATCAACGCGAGGCAGACCGGAAGCATAATCAGATCGTGCTACTGCAGTTTGTATATAACCACTACCTGAAGGAGCATAAACAACACCAGACCAAAGAGTAGAATAATCAGATCCAGTTGGATCAAGCCCCCAAAGGCTACCCCATTGGAAATAAACACCTTGCTTACACCAGTTAGCCTCATCAGCAGGTGTTGGATTTGCAGGATCAGCAGGAGTATCATCGAAAGTTAACGTCGTACCATTCCAGTAAATGTTACTACCGGCCCAACCGCTATGTGAGGAGAAAGAAATAATACCCATTTGAGTGATATATATAACCTTACTTAAACGACCGGCTTTAATTGTTATAGTACCGGTACGAAGATTACCGCCAGTATTATCGGTTGCCTTAATATAAATATTACCATCATAATCAAAGGTTAACCAAGAACCAGAAGGAATACTTGTAACCTCTAAAGCACCGGGATAGTCTGTTTTTACAATTATCTTGTAAGACTCATTATTTACTGAAACACCAGCCTCGGGCAACTCCCAAACAGACTTATTAACAGTAAGGTAATACTGACCATCAATAACAAAGTCTTTGAAGTCTGAATCATCCCAAGGAATAACATCATAGACAATATCAATAGGTTTGGCATTATAAGCATCGTCAGGAGTTCCATAACCAGGATTAGAAACATTAGTTATATCAAAATTATAGCTATGGTTACGCTTAACATCTAAGTGGACACCACCAGTATGGAAGTTAACACGATAATAAGTGACTGCTCCACCATTATATTTACCGCCGAGAACAAGGCAAGGATCGCCTACTACACCTGCACCCTTTGCTGTTTCAAAGGTGTAGATTTCATTGACCATATTACCGGTAACAGCATCAACAGCGGTATATATAATATTATTACTCTTAGTCGCAATAGCATCATCAGTAAGCTCAACATTATTAGACCCATCTAAAGTAGGGACTAAAAAACCACGCTGGTTGGTATTATACAAGTGAACGCTCGTTAACTCAAACTCAGCAGGAAGGACAGACACCTCAACGTTTATACGAGCAAGCATACGTAATAATTCAATAGAAACACTACTACCGGAAACACCTCCTTCACCCCACATTGGAATAGATTTAGGAGTAGTAGCATCCCAGCCTGTAGTAGCATTTGCCAATGAAACTTTCACATCATGCAAAGCAGAATAAGAACTACCAACAGTAACACCAGCAGCAGTAAGAGTTGAAGCGTCAACATTTGCTAAAACAACCAGTTTATTGACACCTGATGTAATAGAATGGGTAAAAGAACTGCCGGTTATAGTACGAGGAGTGATTCTTACAAGATTAGTTCCATTATACTCAAGAACATGAATATTATCTATTTTAGCATCGTCAGTCATGCCACGAGTAACCATTGACAAAGAATTGGCTGAAGGAACATTTAGTTCGACTGTAAAATCTCCGACAACAGGGTCAATTCGATCATTTTCAGAACAAGATACAAGCCCAACAATAAGGCTAAGCGTTATTAAATATTTACTCAATTCAAAGTTCATAATACATACGTTTTTAAATCAGTTGTTAATTCATTTTTAAGTCTAAAAATTAAAATAGAACCATGCGAATTTCACAACCCATATGGTCCAAACCACATTTACAAAAACATAATGACATTAACACATTAAAAATGTCATCTTCTTAATATTTTTTCAACAACAGCTTTGTTGTTGCTCGTTTAACTACAAACTGCGTAAATACCTCTCGACCATAATAAGGTTCACATCCTTCAGCAGAACACGCTTATCCTTATCAAGCAAGAACAATGTAGGCATAGCTACAAAATCATATAAATTGTTCTTTACATGTCGATTCTTGTCATAACCATTTATCCATGACGCAGGAATATCTTGTGAATATCCCTGCCACAAAGACAAATCATTGCCCGGGTAATGCAATAATACTGTTATCTGACCATGCTCTATCATATGGCTAATAACAGGCGAAGCCTTTATATCCCTTATCATATCAGAACAAGTATGACAATCAGGATTGTAAAAAAGCAACAAAGTATAATCTGACTTTATACTATGCAGACTGCTCGTTTTATCTGTCGACATCACATAAGCAAAATCAGCAGCGATACTTCCTTCACGGTTCTTACTCATTACAGCAAAGCGATCTTCATAGCGTACTCTTTCCGCATAAGAAGTTGTACTATCCTGTAGAACATATTCAACTACAGGAAAGAACAATTCTTCTCGACGGAAAGGAGACTGTGTATCATACAAGTATTTATCAAATAATGATATTATATACTCATACATTCGACCGGTAGTATCCTCATTCGTTCGCAATAAAGTATTTCCTATAGAAGCGTGAGCGGTCTTAACATCTACAGCATTACTTAGAAAGTATATGTAATCAGAGAAGGCCTGCTCCAATATCTCAGGAAGATGAATATAGGCTGTGTCCGCAAAATCAAATTCATCCCAATAATGGGTTACAAGAAAGCGCCCTCTCTCATAATCTGTAGTAATTATGGGCGGAGGAACAGGGTGAGTAAAAACCCTCACCTGTTCTCCATCACTCTTACCACTACTACTACAGCTGGCATTCAAACCCAAACCGATAGTAGTGCATATTAATAATATGACTATACTTCTACTCATTGACGATTTTATCAGGAACTAAAGTATCAACATCATTTAATTTATACAGAGTACAACAATCCATGACATAGCCATAATTGAACACCCATGCTTGGCGCATCATTATTTTACGCCTTATATTATATGCTTTATAATGACACATAATACCCAAATATGAATTTATTGAACGTGAAAGATGTCTCTTGTCATGTTCTTTTCCTTGTTTAAGCTCGGTCAACGATTTAGAAAAATTTTCCTTCGTACGATTACTTACATATGTTCGATAAGGTTTAATAAATGCTCCTACAAAAAGCACCCCTTTGTCATATTTCTGCAAATAAATTTTCTTTGGATGAAGAGTTATCCCAAGCTTACTTTTCAAATAAGCTCTTATTTCCGGAATTAACTTTAACAGCACATTTTTATCCTCATGTACCATATAGAAGTCGTCCACATATCGTCCGTAATGCTTTACTTTCAAATCACGTTTAACGTAGTGGTCAAATGAGTTTAAGTAAACATTACTGAACAACTGGCTTGTTAGATTCCCGATAGGGAGTCCACAATTCTCAGGAGAATTAAAAAGACTCTTGCCTAAAGGCAAACCATACCAATCACTCTTCGAACCATTCATATGATAATTCTCTACCGGGTCATGAAATATGAGTATCTCAGCCAGATATAATATCAGGTCGAAATCCAATTTATCCTTCCATCTTACATTATCAGAATCCTTACGTGAAGCATACCTTTGCAATATCCGTGTTACCTTGTCAAACAAGATAGAGCGATTTATATTCATAAAATAACCCTGTAAATCCAGTTTCAAAACAAAGCATGGACGGGTGTAATTGTTAGAGCAGCTAAGGATATGATGACGTAATCGTTTTATTCCATAATGAGTTCCTCTCCCTTTACGACACGAATAACTATCATCAATAAAAGTTCGTTCGAAAATAGGGTTAACATAATTGAATAATAAATGATGCACGACCCTGTCTTTGAAGTCGGCTGCAAAGACCTCCCTCTTAACAGGTTTTTCTACAATGAAAGCAATACTTCTACCCGGCACATACTCCCTCTTTTGTATCACTTGATACAAATTATATAGATTATGTTGCAAATCCATTTCGAAACGTAACTGATTTATAGTATTACGTTTATTCTTACGCGCATCGTAATACGCACGAAACAAATCTTCCAGTAAATTATTTTCTTTCATATATCACTTTTACTAACACAGACCTAAATGAAAAATAAATGCTGCAACACAGCGTACAGGGAAGCCGTTCTGACGATTGTTCCAGTTATCCGGGTTCACGTTGCCATCACCACCGCCGTTCAGGTTGAAGTCCATGTTGCGACCGTTCATACCGTTAGCGGAGGATGACCAATAGATGCCGTAGTTACCCGCCTGATTCAGATTAGACTCATTCCACCGGTTCGCCGAAGCAGGGATTAGAGTAGTCACTGTAATGAATATACCCACGAACAAACTAAAAAAAGCTCGAGCATAAGTATAGACTGGAATTATATAACCAATGGAAAAGCCGGAATAAAAATTGCTACCGCACCTTTCTGTTGGTGGACTACTGAATTTATTAACCACTCTCCCTTCAGTTCTTAGCTGAAGGAACTCTCGGCGTAATATCATTTGTTCTTACACTTTTAGTCCATGCTGTTAGTTGTTTTGAAATAGATTCTATATTTTCTGTTAATAATGCAATTCTTTTTACTGATATCAACTTCATGTCATGCAGAAGTCGGATATACAGTTTTATCTCAACAACGTATTCACGTGCCTTATTCAAATGCTCGACCTTATCCACACTTGAGTTTGCATGATAAATACAAACCATCAAGCTCATCAGCCTATCTTTCAAACGTTCGCCGGTAGAAAACCGATGGTCGCGAGGTAAATTCTTACAAAGAATAAATACCTCCAAAAGCAAATCGTACGACTTTTTGTAAACCGGAAGATTATCGTAAATAGCCATCAGACAGAAAGTTCTTTTCGAATGGATGCCAAAAACACCATACAGTCCATCGGAGTAGATTCTTCGAGGCGAAACTCTTTCAGTCTTGCCAATACCCGAAGCTCCTCTTCTTTTATTCCTGCCGGAATACGATTTCCAGTCTCCACAGTCGCAGCAACCATCAGCTCTATCGAATCAAACCATTTCCTATAATCTTCCGTATTCACCGGCTTACTTTTTATCATCAATATCTTATCACTCTCTGTTACTATTTCATCCTCTTCAAAATGTTTAGACAGAGAGGTTTCAGGAAATCCTACAGAAACAACATTCTGATTGACCACCTTTATATGTTTTTTCAACACTTTCAGATGAACGCCTCTCTGAAGAATCAAAAATGCAGACTTCTGATATGCCCTTACAAAAAGACCCTCTTTGTAGAGGACGATCATATCATCAGTAGACTCTTCTCTTTTTATTATTTCCGTGATTGAAGCCATTAGCTTAAATTACATTGTTTCTATAATTAAATTTCAAAAAGACCTCCGCGCTTACGCACGGAGGAATAATCGAATAAATCAAATTAATCGAATGCGTTCATTTCATTCACTTTATTCTGCAACACAGCGTACAGGGAAGCCGTACTGACGATTGCCCCAGTTACCCGGGTACACGTAGCCATCACCACCGCCGTACAGGCCGAAGTCCATGCCGCGACCGAGCACACCGCCAGCGGAGGACGACCAATAGATGCCGTAGGTACCCGCCTGAGTCAGATTAGACTCATCCCACCGGGGCGCCGAAGCAGGGAAGAAGGTTCTAGCACTATTCTCGTCGTTAGCAATTTCTACTTTATAAGTACCTTGTACAACTTGTGCCTGACCAGACTTATCTGATGTATAATAAGGAGAAGAAGCAGGCTCTTCATAATAATGATATCTATTATTATCGCCAGCAACATTATAGAAACTACCACCATAATACTCTTCATAACCAGCACCAAACTCAATAGAAGTAGGCATACGCCATTTCTTACCACCAGGAGCAACACCGATTTCAGTCAAATATTTACAAATATCACCGATACCAGTAGAACCATTGGTGATCTCATAAAGGTAAGCACGATTACGATCAGTAATACCTAAATCGGAATCATCAACGCGAGGCAGACCGGAAACATAATCAGATGGTGTTACTGTTGTTTGTGTATAACCACTACCTGAAGGAGCATAAACAATACCAGACCAAGAAGCTGGTCCACTTGGATCAAGGCCCCAAAGACTACCCCATTGGAAATAAACACCTTGCTTACGCCAGTTAGCCTCATCAGCAGGTGTTGGATTTGCAGGATCAGCAGGAGTATCATCGAAAGTTAACGTCGTACCATTCCAGTAAATGTTACTACCAGCCCAAGCACTATGAGAAGTGAAAGTAGCTACACCAATCTGAGTGATATGTATAACCTTAACTAAACGACCGGCTTTAATTGTAATAGTACCGGTACGGAGATTACCGCCAGTATTATCGGTTGCCTTAATATAAATATTACCACCCCCAATATTATCAATGGTTAACCAAGAAGAAGCACTTGTAACATCAACCGCTAAAGCACCGGGATAGTCTGTTTTTACAATTATCTTGTAAGTATCATCATTTGATAAAACACCAGCCTCGGGCAACTCCCAAACAGACTTATTGACAGTAAGGTAATACTGACCATCAATAACAAAGTCATTGAAATCTGAATCATCCCATATAATAACATCATAGACAATATTAATAGGTCTAGCATTATAAGCATCAAGTTCAGTTGAATAACCATTATTCAAAACATTAGTTATCTCAAAATTATAACTGTGGTTACGCTTAATATCTAAGTGAGCAGGAGTAGGTAAACCACCATGGAAGTTAAGACGATAATATGTCGGAGTAGCGTCACTACCATATATACCACCAACAATAATACAAGGGTCGGCAACTGCTCCCGTACCTTTCGATGTTTCAAAAGTGTAGATTTCATTGGTCATAGCGTCAGCTACAACAAGTAAACTACCATATTCAATTTTATTGCTCTTTGTAGCAGAGGGATCAACAGTAACTGTAGTAGGTCCGTCAGGAATAACAAGACCGCTCTGATTAGTATTATACAAAGAAATACTAGTTAGCTCAAAGTTACTAGTCTTAACCTCCAAATTTACACGGGCAAGCATACGCAATAAATCAATAGTAATACTACTAGTAATCGCCGTACTCTCACCCCACATTGGAATAAGTACAGGAGTAGAAGTATCCCAACCGGTAGTAGCATCTGCCAAAGAAACTTTTAAGGCTGACTGAACAGCACTATGGGTTTGACCTACTGCAATACCAGCAATAGTTGCAGCATCAACATTAGCTAGGACAACCAATTTATCTACACCAGAGGTAACTGACAGGGTAAAAGAAGTACCACTTACAGTACGAGGAGTAATTTTTACGAGGTTAGTACCATTGAATTCAAGAACATGAATATTGCCTATTTGCTTCTCTTCAGCATCACTCATACCGCGAGTGACCATGGATAGAGAATTAGTAGAAGGAACATTAAGCTCGACAGTAACTGTATCTCCTACAATAGGATCAATTCGATCATCTTCAGAACAAGACGCAAACCCAACAACAAGGCAGAGGGCAAGCAAATATTTGCTTAATTTAAAGTTCATAATAACAACGTGTTTAATTTTTAATATTTCTTTTTCTTAAAACAGTTTTTCTATTAAACAGGCAAGACAGGAGTCGTAGAAACGCCCTCCCAACCATTTACCGTTATTGTGAGACTATGATCAACAGCAAAACCAATTACAAGATCAATAGTACACTCCTTACCGTCCTCTATTACAAGAGAAGGATGAGAACTAAGATATTCATCCAATGCAACAGAAGCCAAGACACCATCACCATTGAAAACATCGATGATTATAGGGGTATCTTTAGTGAAACGGTAAACATCAGTAGTTGCTGTTGTTGTATTACCTGACGTTCTACAAACAGGGTAGAATGTGCTTGTTATTGGACTGATTGCATTCTGATGGAAATCATAAAGCTCATTAAGATTACTAATCCTTAATGCTGCACCAGTCAAACCATTTATGGTTATGTTTATTGTAATATGAGCAGGTATAAAATTGACTGTTTCCTCAATTCTTATACCCTCCTTTACAGCGATACCATCAAGGCGACCGAAGTAAAGGGAATCCTCAGTAGCAATTACAGTATCAGTATTATAATTAGGATGAGAAACACGACTTTCAGTCAATGATGCAACAGCGATTTTTGTATTATCGAAAGCATTACCCCAACAAACAGCAGTATAAACACCATTAGGGAGAGCAAAGACAGTACTTTGACTATTTAACAAATCACTTTTATCGATCTGTTTATTACCGACAACAACACCGGAAAGATCAAATACACTTACATTAACGCGATTGATATGATCGGGGAAATTATCATAACTAAAATGCAATATCAGATTGTCGCTTAGACAGTCGTCATTATTATCGTTAATACAACTTGCCAGTAAGACGACAGGAAGCAATAACAGAGATTGTATAATTTTTGATATTTTCATCTTCTTTTCTATTTGTTTTTAATCTTCATTTCATTTCAACTCTGTGTCAATCGGACTTGATATCCAATCCGTAACCACAACTGTAACCGTATTAACAGGAGTCGGTGGAGTAACAGGTGGAGTAACAATCGGTGGAACAACAGGAGGATTAGGATCTGTCGAATCGACAATAACATCAGGAGCAGATCCAGGGCTAAAAGAAAGATTTTCGCCACCAAAAGAAATAGAACTGATACTATAAACCTTTCCTCTGTCAAAAGAAGTGATAGCCTCTTGCGTTGAAGCATTAATAAACCCGGAAATAGTAAGATATGCCTCTTCTACAACACCGGATTTGCCATCAATTTGAACATTGTTGAACTTTAGAACAATGTGAGGTACAAGACCTTGTTTTTGTCCATCAATAGTAGGAGCATTATCTTTTAACGGATGTATATAGTATGACCAAAGCTTATAAGGAGCAGGAGGAGAAACCTTCATGCCCGACCTGGCAACATTTGTCACAATATCATGAAAAGGAGCAGGATAAGAGGATTTCCATACATTAGAAGTTCTATCATAATTGATGATGCCAGATAATTCACCGGTAGTAGTTCTCTGATCAAGTCCCAAGGATTCATAAGTGTTATTAATATAAACACCGGATAATGTATAAGCAGAAACATAATGCTTTGCACGCAAAAGAGACTCAACACTACTAATCTCAATACGAGAAAGAGAAGGAAGGACGATAACATCAGCAGATAAAGAACCCTTAGAGGCTAACCTTATATTACTTTCACCATAAACAAAAACAGAGCTTGGAGAAAGATTATAATGTCTCTCCAAGCTAACTTGGAACTTCATTAAATCGTCAACACTTGTACCTATTGCAAAAACCCTGTCAGAAGAAAGAGTCGTAGACTGATTACCAAATACAATGACCCTGTCAGAATTTTGAGGTATTTTGAAGGTCATTTGACGTGATATGCTACCACTTTCGCCGGCATAAACACGTTCGTAATGGACAACCGTAGAATTAGAGATAAAATAAATTATTGCGTCCTTGACAATAGGTATCACACCAATAGCAGAAACTTCATCAACACTACGTGTAGAAGGAGAAGCAATAATGGATAAGGAAATCTCTTTTTCTTGTCCAATAACATCTTGTAAATCCTCACTCTCGCTACACGAAACAAAGAAAGTAGTTGATAAAACAATTGCAATAGAAAATAATCGAATTATGTTTTTTAGTTTGTTCATCTTCATAATTTATTTAATTACATAGATTAAAGACAAAGCCGCTTTAGTAGGACCAAAATAGTGAGCAGAACCACTTTCGATATATTCACCACACGCCTTACAGTCATAACGATCATAGTCCAAATACGCATAACCAACACCAACACTAGCTTCCAAATTCAATCTGTTAGACAAACGCCAAACATAACCACAAGAAAAACCTGCACCATAGGCATCACCCTGGTAGCGACTGTTTTTCATATCGGTCAAGGGAGTGAATGGGAACTTGATTCCGCTTGTATTATATTGCATATAACCAAGGTGGAAACCAAAGAAATGACCAGAGTAAGCAGACTCTGCCCAATAACGAAGCTCAGGTTGAAAGCGGAGATGCTTTAGTTTTTTATTATCGGAGAAAGTCCAAGGGTTATAACTAAAGGAAGCATCCAATGTGAATTGGTCAGATAATCTAACTTCACCGGCAAGATTCATCGTAGTTGTAACATCACTCAAAAGGTTACTCTTTAAAACAAAAGAAGATTGTTGAGTATCCTGTGCTGTCAGGCAATAGGGCATTATGAGAAATACCCCCAATAGTAATAATTTTAATTGTTCTTTTTGCATTAGGATTCTTTTTTAAAATCGGTTATTAATTATGTCTTATTTCTGTATTTCTAGAAAAAGAAAAAGCTGTTTGATATTTGTGACTAAGTAAGTGACAAATATCAGACAGCTTTAAATAAGGGAATATGCCGATACACCAAGAATGAAGACTCTTGACATATAACGTATTCGTTAGATTTTCTAATAAATTTTGTGATCTGAACTGCGGAGAGATACTCCTGAAGACGAAAAAGAAAAACAAGCCGGCAAGAAAGCTTATTTCTCGTTTTAAAAAAATTATACGAGTATATTCTCTCTCTCTCTCTCTCTCTCTCTCTCTAATAAATTAAGCGAGAATTCCAAATTTGAGGAGCAAAAAAATGCAGAAATGATGATATTTTTTACAGTTTTTCCCATGTGTTGGGTACAAAGGTATTCTTTCTTTTTAAATGACAAATAATTTAGACAGCATTTTTTCAACAAAAGATTGTTGCTACACATTAAATAACAGCGCATATTTTTTTTACAAATGTGAAAACGGAGATTGAACAAGGGCGTCTTTATGTCGTTTATCACTTTGTCACCCATTTTCCCATTTTACTGTCATTTTAACACAGGCCATTTAAATCGATTTCTAGGCACGCTTGAGGGGTCGGGAATACCTAGGGCACTTTTTGATGTCAAATGCAGCCACGACGAAGGAAGGGGCCTTTAACAAGGTGTCGATTTTTGAAACTTTTCCGAAAATAGGCTTTTTTGAACGTTCGCTCAAATGTACACATACTCTTGACCAAAAGTATGTGTACTTTTTTAAAAAGTATGCATACTTTTGACTAAGTGTATGTATGCAACCGAGCCAAAAAACGTGTATTTTGGTCAAAATTTGACAGAAATCAGGTCTGCAGTAAAAGTGTTAAAAAATGTACGTAAGCAAAATGCTCGAAACACTATCATTTTGTCACTTTTTATGCTAAAAAGCGAGTATTGTTTTTCAACGTTTTTGGAGTAAAGGTATTTATCCGACAAGTGCTTAATTATTTCACTATTGAAAGCATCTGAATTGAAGGAATACAGGATTACCTGACTGCTCATGCTACACGCTTGTGTTGTCGGATGACAAATTATGACTATATTTGCGTCTCAAATTAATGGGGCTGACCGGTTTTGACAGCGGGCAGAAGTGATTTGTAAGCATGTAGTGCGTTGTCGGCTTGCACTTTAATATCAGACGGCAAAACAATTAACTGGCGAAAATAATTACGCTTACGCTGCTTAATCGAAGTATAGTAGATTCTAGCTTAATCTGAGTAATAGTTACTTGGACGTTACATCACCCAGATGCTGTGGTTCCGAAGCGGTCTGATAAGGTGGTGCAGAAATATCGGAGATAGTCTATCGGAGGTCTCGTACGTTAGATGAAACTTTAGAGAATAAGGGTTGAGTTGGTGGCTTCGGTCTTGCTCTTCCCCGACAATTAAGGCGAAGATAAACATGTAGAAAGCAGGTTAATTCCTCGTTTGGACGAGAGTTCGAATCTCTCCAGCTCCACTTACAGAAGCCGCAGATTGCGGCTTTTGCCGTTTTAAGCACCTGCATTCGCTTTTCTTTTTCGCAGACAGACGCACCATTTCGCACCGAAACGCTACTTTTTCACACCAAAACGCCCAAAAGCGTGAAACGTGATGTGAAATTTTCTATATTTGTGGAACATTAAACGCACTTATAAGATTGTATTTTGACAATGAAAAAAGGAAAAAGCAACAAGGAATACAACATAAGTCAAAAAACAGATAATTATGAAAAAAGCACTACTTTTATTATTAGTTTTAGGAACATTCGGGTGTGATAAGGAGTTTCATTATGAAGAACCAAAAGGTTCTATTGAGGATAGCGAGACTTGGTCTAGACCTACAATGGTGGATTATTATAAAGAATTTGGGTGTAGTCCAATTGGCTCGGAGAAAATAGTAATGGCATGGTTACTTATAGATGAAACTACAAAAGGCAGGTATCTCTATGGGTCAAAAGAAAAAGATGGCAAAAATAGTTTTTGGATATCAAAGTTTACACCCTCTGGTGAATATCTTTGGGAAATAATAGACAGCGACGAAAAGTACCACACACACTCTTTTCGTAATCATATTCTATCTGATGGAAATATGGTTACTTCTAATATTGCAATGCTTGATAGTTACACCCCCATACACAGCACATTGTTAATCATCAACACAAAAGAAGGAGTGTTAGAAAAAATTGTTCCTACACCTGAAACTTCTTTTTTTGACCAAATTCATATTTTCAATGATTTCTTTTTATGTAATATAAGCTCTCAGGAATTGCTACTCAACTTCCGAGCAGAAAAGTGGAGTATGCAAATTTCTAACACAGGAGAAATACTAAATCAAGCAGAAAACCTCAACATCCCCGACTCCAAAGATGTTTGGGGCAGCAACAATTGGTTTGTACATGCAACTGACAGGGAAATAAATAAAAAGACTGTACTTCCTAATGACCCTCAAAATAGCACATGGACTTTTATCCCAGTCTTTGAAGATGTCTATAAAAGCTATAACAGTTCTATTTATATTGAACAAGATAGTATTGTTGTTCAATATAGCCTAACCCTCGCAGATGGCTCAATAAAAGATAAAATCTACAAACTTTCAAGCGATTCAGGAGAACTCTCTAAGGAAGAAAAAGAAAATAACGGAACTCTTCTCAAAGATAACCTTTATGAACTAGACAGGGAATATTTAGCCCCAGATGGACTTACTGTAAATTTAAAAAGTATAGATGTTTCCGATAACAACGAAGGCACTACCTACTATACCATTTCATACACATTAACAAACAGGAATGGAAGTAGTATTATTACCGAAGGAACATTTCAGGCTTGCATGGAATATCTACAGCCAGAAGGACAACAATACGGTTTTTTTAGCAGATTATATCCAGGAGAATCGATTAATCGGTCATATACATTTAGAAGTCTAACATCTTCGCCTTATAAGTACATACAATACACAAATACTTTTGGCTCAGAGTCAACAACAAAACCTATCGTTTGGGAAATTAAATAATGATGCTAACATTAATCGTAAATCATATTCTCTAAAATCGCCTCATGCCTTTCTTTAATTGATAGAGGTATACGAAAGAGTAAATTTTGACAAACTGGTAACAATGCCAAAAATGGTTGGTGTATTTGATAAATTAATTCATTAACTTTTAAGCGAAGTTGAAGAGGCCGTAAGCTCTGCAGAGGTGCAACTTGCCAGCAATAAACTTCGAGATATACGTAAAAAAGGAGAAGATTTTAGACTTCTCCTTTTTCTTTTTACGGCATCTCTGATGGCTCAAGAAAACCTGTTTTCATTGCTTTTGAAGTAAAGATACCATTTGATGTAGTTTTTGTAATGTCCTTTTGATAATCCTCTGTGTATGGCTATATTCTGCTTGAGATGCCAAAAGAACGACTCTAAAGCGTTGGTAGATTTTGGTATATCTGCATTATCCAGATAGTGAAACATATTAGGCAGTGCTCTTTTTATATGGATAAATGCTTTACGTACACTTTTGTGTGTATACCAATATCTTCCTGTCAGTTCATAATGTGTTCTTTCATTAACAAATTCCTTATGTTCTTCATACCAATTGATTAAATCAACAATCCAATATCCCCAATCATTCCTGTTCTTGATTAAATGAATTCGTCTTACTATTTGTCGTAACTCCATTCCTGCCATAGGCTTCACAGTCTTTACATTTATAGCGTTGTTTACCATTACGAACACCCCATTTTATAACATTTAAACCACCGCAAACCCAACATTTTTTTATTCATATGCTTTAAATTGAAAACGGTTTCAATTTATATAACTGAAACCGGTTTACAATCAGGAAAGTCAATACCTTTTACCAACCATTTTTGGCATATATACCGACAAACTTAAAAAACGAAATTAAGCTGTAACAATCAAAACAAATAGCATGGTATTAATTAATATTATGAATTAGATGCGATGAATGAAGTAAAAGGTATATATGCCAACTTTTTTTTATGGATTTTCTCTTGCCCTCGTTTCTTAATCTAATTTACCTTCTTAATAGAGATTCCATATTGTCTTAGATATTTGATATTGCTTTATGCAATTCTGTATATTGTATAGAGAATGCCAACTTTCTAAGTGAATTGAGAGTAATACTCGTTTGACTTCGTTTATATTCATTGATATGTTTTGTCGGAACTACATAGAATTCCCATTGTTCCATTTTCAAAGGATCAACAGTTGCTTGGTTTTTATGATTTAGCAAACAAAACACGTACACATCAGAAGGACGTATATTCGTTGATTTAGGAGCTCTTATACTGAATGATATTTTTGATAATTCGTCTTGACTCCAGACTTGAATGTAAGCCGAGGATTTTACTTCTATTTTAATTCGCCCATCACTCGATTCTAAATCATATTCGTCCCAATCGTTACGCACATTATATTTGTCTAGTCCAATAGCAGTTCCTACAATAAACTCGGCAAACACACCACGAGTTGTATTACTCATTATATCAGATGTTGGCCATCTCCAAAAATCAATTAAATGAAAATCTAAAGGCTCTCCATTGTAAGATAGCTCTTCATCGCCCGTTTTTATTGTTGGCATTATTGCTGGATATATCATATTCTTTTTACAGTCTTTACATCATATTAATAAACGAATAGTACAAAAATAAAAAAACAAATGTGTTATCCTATCCACAAAGAAAAGCGTGTGCATCATTTGCACACGCTTTTGTATATAACTACATCGTTATTTTCGAAAATACAATAACAGAACGGCTTGTCTATCCTCGCTTTATGAATATGGTTATGAATTGAGTTCGTAAATAGTCACAAATCGGCTTTGTCTATTTCGTTTTCCGAAACGCTTTATCTGAATCGTGCATCTACCTTTGTATCGCATAGCTGAAAGGCTATTGCGTTTATAGTTAATAAAATTTGTTATGAGCGTCTCACGTGTGAACGTGAGACGCTCTTTTTTGTAAATGTTCGGTGTCTTAATATTTTGCAGACTTACCTTTTTCAGGTATGCTATTCTTTAGAAACTCGCGGATGTCGTCGTTGCTTAGCTTCAGGTCGTCTTTGCGGACGTACATCATGTGACCGGAGCGATAGCCTTTGATGATAAAACGATCTTGGAACTTGCCGCCTTTATCCATCTGCCAAAAATTGTATTGGGCACTGAAGTAGTCACAAGCTCCATCGTAATATCCGTATTGTAAAAGAACTTTCAGGTATGGATTCTGCGACATTGCTTGCATCAGGTTTCGTCCGGTGTTGTCGTTTTCACGGTTCCACGGTCTAACCGAACCTAATAGATGATATTCCAAATCTGTTTTATAGTTCAGGTCATTTCTCACATAATGGTTGAACGCCGGAGTGAATGAGTGAATCCAGCTCGTCAACTCTGCATTATAATCAGGGCGTTCGCCTCCATCTTTAATGTCAACTCCCAAATAGCGTGAATCCAAGCGACCTACTGTATAGCCTCTGTCTCGAAGTAGTTCTTTCCAGTAGAAAGATGTTGATATTACAAGGTTTTGTTGAAGGACAACCTTTGGCGATATACCTGAATAGCGACCTACCTTTTCCGCAATGCTTTTCCTTCGTTCTTCGGAAAGTGCCCCGCCCAAAGTTAATGCCGGAATATATTCTTCAACCGTGAATTTCTCAACCTCAGGAAGTATATCATACAAATCCTTATTCTGCAAATCGTCAGCCAATGCTTTATGATACCAAGCGGTAGCTGCCATATAAGGAAGCGTCAACGCCTCGCCAACAGGGCCATCACGTCTGATTCCTAAGTTCGTTGCCGAAACAAGGATCACACCATTCAGATACATTCCATGCGTGCCTTGCAAAGCCAATGCCAAACCCGAAGCCCTTGTTGTACCATAGCTTTCTCCGATAAGATATTTAGGAGAAGTCCAACGATTCGCACGAGTCACGAATGTTGTAATCCATTTCGCTAAATATCTGATATCTTCATTTACACCATAAAATTGCAACTTATCGACATCCTTATTCATTACCCTCGAATAGCCTGTTCCGACAGGATTGACATATACAATGTCCGCCACATCAAGAATAGAATAAGGGTTAGACGTTACGCCATAAGGCTGCACAGGATAACCTTCGTCATCAAGATTAAGCAATGCCGGACCAGTGAAACCTATTTGCATCCACACAGCACCGGCACCGGGGCCTCCATTGAACGAAACAATAAGAGGTCTGGAAGCCTTATCTTTCAAATTATCGCGCTCGTAATATGTGTAGCTCACAGAAGCAATCGCGTTGCCTTCTTCATCCCAAACCGGCTGCGTTCCCATCGTTGCGGTGTAATTTATCGCCTGCCCGTTTATTACAGTCTGGTGTTTTGTAACGACCGTACTGTCGGGATTAATTTTTATTTGAGCAGATAAAAAGCCCGTACCTAAAACCAGGCAAAGTAAAATCATGATGTTTTTTTTCATTGTCCTCTTTAATTATATAATGATTATTCAAGAATACTCTGATTGAGCCAAAAACAATATGGCAATAATTTAAGCGCAAATGTATCAAAAAGAATATATACAGCAGAGAAAAACAGTCTCTTTATCAACAAAAAGAGCCTTTCCTTATAAAAATGAATCTCGCCAACTTCTGGAAAAAGGTATTTTTCTTGCGGACAATGTCTGCGAGGTTCTGACCTTTTTTAAGACAGTTGCAGCGTTATTATTCAACAAAAACGACTCCTTCAGTCGTAATCATTAATTATGATTTGACTAAAGGAGTCGTTGTATATTAGACTAAGAATATCTGTTCAGAGAACCGTATCTCAATTCTTTTACTTAGAAATCCAACTTCTGCTTTAATTGTTCTGCGTATGAATCTACGCGGCGCATTTCTTCAGCAATATCAATTCTTTGCGGACAAAGTGGGATACAAATATCACAACCGATACAATGATTTGCCTGGCGAAGCTTTGGCACACTACGATCATATCCTACAAGGAAAGCACGACGAGCTTCTTTATAGTTTTCGTCTTTCGAACTGCCCAATCGTTGGTCTGCAGTTACAATACGGTTGTAGTGAGTAAAGATGTTTGGAATATCTACACCATACGGACATGGCATACAATATTGACACTCCGTACACTGAATATAATCACCGTTCAAAATAATATCCGTTACTTTTTCCAAAGCCTCATAGTCTTTTTCGTCAAGAGGTTCAAGAGGTGAATAAGTTCGTATATTTTCCTGAAGGTGCTCCATATATGTCATACCACTAAGCACACTTAGTATCTTATGAGGCGTTCCCGCATAACGGAATGCCCATGAAGCTGCACTATCGTGAGGACGAATTTCTCTTAGAACATTCAACGCCTGAGAGTTTAGACGAGCCAATCGTCCACCCAAAAGCGGCTCCATTACGACAGTAGGAATATCTTTCTTTTCAAGCTCTCCATATAAATATTCAGCATTTACGTTTCTCACGCCGTCGGCATGTTGCCAGTCCTGATAGTTCATCTGGATCATAACAAAATCCCATTGTACATCCATCGCCAATGCGTAGTCGAACACTTTCACATCGCCGTGGAACGACCAACCAAGATTACGAATACGACCTGCCGCTTTTTCTTTAAGAAGATAATCAAGCAATCCGTTGTATATAAAACGCTGTTTGAAGAATTCTATACCATCATCGCCACCACCGATTGAGTGCAATAGGTAGTAGTCGATATAGTCTACCTGTAAATCCTTCATCGACTTATGATACATATCAATTCCCTCTTGCAGAGTTAATGATCCGCGTTGGTTAGATGCTTTTGTTGCGATGAAGTATTTATCACGTGGGTGGCGACTCAAAGCAACACCCATTGCTGCCTCAGACCATCCTCGTATGTAAACAGGTGCTGTATCGAAATAGTTCACGCCATGCTCGATAGCGTAGTCTACTAATTCATTTACCGCATCTTGGTCAATCTCTTCACCGTTTCCGTCAGCTCTTTGTCGTAGCGGAAAACGCATACAGCCATATCCAAGTAATGACACCTTATCGCCTGTGAAATTATTAACTCGATAAGTCATTTTATCTTTTGGCACTTCACCAAGAGCACCACCTTGCATCGAAACTTTGTTATCCGGCTTACATCCATACAATGATGCTGTGGCAGTAACTGCCGAACCTGCTCCAAGAGTCTTAAAAAAGTTTCTGCGACTTATTTTTCTTTTATCCTTATTTTCCATATTTGCTTTACTCCTTTTTTAAATTGAATGATGCCTTACATTTCCTTCTACATAAATAGCACTGAACGGACGTGACGGACATAGGTACTCACAAGCTCCACAACCGATACAAAGTTCCTTATCAATCACAGGGATTTTAAGAGTATCATCAGAGTTTGAGTTGCGCGCGACTAATGTTACAGCTCCTGTTGGACAATGACGCTCGCAATTATTACATTGAATACCGTCTCTGTTTACTACACAATTATCTTCGATCCAATACGCTGTACCGATTGCGATTGCTGACTTATCAGCAGTAGTAATAGGCTTGATAGCACCTGTTGGACAAACCCTCGAACATTCTGTACATTCAGGACGGCAATATCCTCTTTCGAAAGATACCTCAGGCTGCATGAATGTCGACAACTTAGTCGAAGGGCGAAGTACATTATTAGGGCAAGCCGACACACAAAGTTGACAAGCAGTACACTTATCCTTCATGTTCTTTGCGCCCAATGCTCCGGGAGGAACTATAGGAGTATTTCTTTCCGGTATCTTTTTATCCTCGATGTCAGCTAATCCACCGTCTACGTGCAACTGCTGAGCTTTAACAGCACCTGTCACTGCCATTGTTCCAATCAAAGTAAGAACATCACGACGGTCAATTCCACCTTGTTCTTCTTTGCTTTCGTTGGCAACATTGGTTGTCTCAGCAATATTCTTTTCTCCGAATTTCACAGGAGCATAAGTCATCGCTCCGAACTTACATCTTTCGATACAGTTGAAGCAAGTCACACAACGGCTATGGTCAATACTCATTTCCTTTGCATCTATACAAGATGATTTACAACCACGTTCGCAGACTTTACACTTTGTACATTTATCTGTATCGAATGTTAGTCTGAAATATGAATACTTCGACAAGAAGCCAAGCAAAGTTCCTACCGGACAAATAGTATTACAATAAGTTCGTCCATTACGCCATGCAAGAAGACTCACGATGATAGCTGTCAGAACAGCAATACCAAATGTAATCCATCCTTTTACCCAGACTTCAGTTGAGTAGAAAGCATAGCTGTCTGCTCTTTCAGCAAACAATGCCAGCAGATTATTACCCAAACGATAAACAGGAGTGAAAAGATTAGACGCTATCCGTCCAAATGCTGCATAAGGATCAAGCAACGATACAATCGCACTTATACCGACAACGATGGCTACGACAAACAAGCCAAGCACACCATAGCGCAGCAATGATTTAGCAGGAGAAAAGCGAAAACGGCTTTTCTGCTTTTTCCTTCTTCCTGAAATGTTTGAAACTCCATCCTGGAATATGCCCAATGGACAAATTACAGAACAATAGATGCGTCCAAACAGTAATGTTAGTAAAAACACCACAGCCAACACAACCACATTCATCGCTAATATTGCAGGGATGAGCTGTGTTTTTGCCATCCACCCGAACCACAAATGTATTGTCCCCGTAAAGTCAAGAAACAATAATGTAGTCAGTGCAAAAAAGAAAATAGAGAAAGCTATTCTAATCTTTCGTAACATATAAAAATATATTGGTTTAACAAATCAAATTTCAAGTCGTCCTGAAGCCATAATAAAAACAATTGGTTGGGCTTCTATAACACCGTATCTCGACTAATCCTAAGTAAGCAATTACATGTTTATCTAGTACAAATCTATTCATTTTATTAGAGAATTGCAACATTAAGAGCGTAACACACTGCATTTTAATACTTTTTTATTCAAACAACATCAAAAAAGTTAGCAGACTGTCACATTCCGTATAGAGGCTCTGCATAGTTCTTGATAAACAGAAAAAGCTCGTAAACTTTATTGTCTACGAGCTTTTTATATGGGATAAAGCGAACGTTCTTTATCTCGATCTTCCGCGATTTGTTTCCGTGCGAGTATTTTCTCTTGTCGATTCTCTGTTGCTTTGACTTTCTCTTGTATTGCTCTGGCTTTCTCTTGTTGTTGTTGGAGTTGAGCGGTTATTGTTCGAGCGAGTATTGCTTGGAGTTGTCGACGTACGAGTATTATCCTGCCTTTGATTAGTGACTTGTCTTGTCTGAGTTCTCGAGTTGGAGACTCTTGTGTTTACGGGTCGTTGAGGATGCTGGCGGATTACTACTACACGCGAGCCAAAGGCCGGACGATATTGAGGAGGAGCCACCGGAACAACATAGCGATAGTCGTCATACAAATATTCGTAGCCTACAAGATAATTATCCCAGAATTCTAAGGCATAGACTTCCCTGTTTCGATTGCGATATTCCAAGACGTGAAGAAATCCCGCCGGCGTTTGTCGCGCTTCGAGCACTCTGCGTGGCGCACCGTATCGCATCTCAACTTGTTGAATAGTCATACCAACAGTCAATCTGTCAACATACGATGTTGTATAAACCGAGCATGATTGCAGAACAACTGTAACGACTAATACTATTAAGAATATGTATTTTTTCATAACCATTCTTTTTTATGTTATTAATTAAATGATTGACTATTCATTGAAAAGAGAACTATTTCTTATGCTTTATCAACATAATCACCGGATTGTCTTCTTCGTCTAATCCGGCAGCAATCTCTTTTAATCGACCTTTCAATATTCCTCTTTCATAAGATTCTATCAGTTGAGGAGCTTGTAATAAATGCCAGGTTGCTATTTCGTTATTCATCGGCATCCATGGCAAAATCGCCTGCTCTTTATTTGTAAAATCATCGTTGTATATGGTACATCGAAATATTCTCTTTTCATACTTATCATATACCAAATCCGTACTGGGGAATCCACTGTTCGTTTCGAAATCATATTCTTTCTTCACTGTTCTCATAAAATAGTAACGATCAGTAAGTATATTAGGGAATAGAAATACTTCCGGTTCCATAGTTCCAACAGGTGGGGTTCTTACAATGAATGGCTCCATCGTATGGTTTTGTGAATAGCTGTATATCGTATCAGACGAAGAGTCTATAAGTACAAAATTATTCATATAAGGAACTATCGGATAATGATTAGAAGGATTTGCTCCCCAAGTCATATCCCCTTTTTGCACAATCAAAGCCGTTAAAATCTTTTCTTCATATGAGATGTCAATTTCATGGGTAATAATTCCATCCTGTTTAGATATGGTCATAAATGATTGTTCGCTCGCCATTCCATCATTTCCAACAAAACCATCATAGCAGATTAAATTTTCACGATCAAAATTATATATTCGATCATACATAGCACCTTCTTTATGCTTAAAACTTCGTTTATAATTTCCGTCTAAATCGTATACAAGAATCCTTCTTGCACCTATATCATTAACAAATATCTCACCATTATCTTCATCAAGAATAATAGCATCTATATTTGTATATTCTTCCCCACCTTGACCTCTTCGATTTATTTTTTTCAAGCCTTTGCCGGTTTTTCTGTCAAATATGAAAAGATTGCCATCACGAATGAAATTTCTCATGAGTATAATATCCTTACCGACAGCTTGCACAAAACCCTGACAAAGGAAATCGTCATTCATTTCCAATGGAATATATTCCACATCCATAAAATCCTGAAGAATCAATTCCTTTTGAGAATAACTTTTTGTAACATCAATAGTTATAAAGTTATCATCTTGATTGGCTTCCTTTCTGCATCCCGTTCCGAAAAACAAAACAAGGACTAAAATTGCAACTACTCTGTTCATTTTGTTCATTTTTATAATTATATATCAATTATTTCATATGACAAAGATTGAGACCGTCGATCTCTATTTTATAATTTGAAGGAAAGGAGCAAAGACTTTTTCATAAATCATCTTTTTTGTGTTACACACTTCACGCCTTCACTTCGTTTTCCAATGGACGCTTTTCCATAAACGCTTTGATATTTCCTAGCGTTGTGTCGGCGATATTGTGCATTGCTTCGTTTGTAAAGAATGCCTGATGCGATGTCACAATCACATTATTAAATGATAGAAGTCGTGCAAGGACATCGTCAGAAATGATCTGGTCGGATATATCCTCGAAGAAATATTCGCTTTCTTCTTCATAAACATCTAATCCTGCTGAGGATATTTTCCCCGTCTTCAAACCTTTTATCAGGTCGGGCGTATTAATGAGCGCACCACGTCCGGTATTTATTATCATCACACCCGGCTTCATTTTTGCAATTGATTCCTCGTTTATTATATAATGCGTTTCGGGTGTTAATGGGCAGTGGAGTGATATTATGTCCGACTCCTTATATATCTCGTCCAGCGTTGTATATCTGATGCCTGCCGCTTTGGCAAACTCATGATCGGGATAAAGGTCGTTGGCTAAGACAGTCATTCCAAAACCTCGCAAGATGTTTATCACAATTCGTGCAATCTTCCCCGTACCAATGATACCTGCGGTCTTACCGTTAAGGTCGAAACCAACCAATCCGTTAAGTGAGAAGTTACCATCACGAGTACGCCAATGTGCACGGTGTATCTTACGATTAAGAGTAAGAATAAGTGCTAAAGTATATTCCGCAACGGCATGAGGAGAGTAGGCAGGAACACGAACCACATTTATCCTGCCCTTTGCAGCAGCAAGATCTACATTATTAAATCCTGCACATCTTAGGGCAAGAATCTTCACGCCATTCTCTGCCAAAGCATCAATTACGGCAGCATCTACACAGTCGTTTACAAAGATGCAGACTGCCTCAACTCCTTTAGTCAGCACCACATTATTAATATTAAGATTCCCCTTAAAATAGCGGATGTCAAAATCGTATTTCTCATTAAGATGATTAAAAGAAGCAATGTCATAAGGCTTCGCTCCAAAGAAAGCTATCGGATATTTCATATTGGTTATATATTGATAGATTAATATTCAGAAAGTTCAAAAATACTACTATTTTCTAATAAACCTTTTCTTTCCTCCAGCAATTCTCATCAGGCTGTAGTGTGTAGTTTTACATAAAAGACTCATTGGAGGGTGCTGAAAAAGTATTACTTTTGCTCTACATTTATATTTACAAAAACATACATAATGAGATTCTTTGACATTTTTTTTAGAACCGTTTTCTTTTTATTATTTATTTCCATTTCATCCAGTTTACGCGCAGAAAGCGACATTACAAACAGAAACATTCTTGCAGAACTCGACGATCTGCCGCAGTTTACAGCTTTCAAGGATAATTATGGAACAGTGGGAACAACCATCGGGTCGCGCCCGACGGACTACAATTCCGATGCCCGTTTTCAAGTAAGTATTAAGGAGAGATTTACGCGTAGCACATTACCTTATGAAACGCATCTCTTTTTTCAGCTTACTGTCACATCCTATCTTAGTGTATTCCTTCCATCTTTCCCTCTTCATGATATTAGTTACAATCCCGGTTTCGGGCTTGGAAAACATATCATAAAAGACGGCAAGGCGGTAGGCTACGGCTATCTGATGATAGAACACGAGTCCAACGGATTCGACAGCGAAGGCGAGAAGTCGAAAAGCTGGAATAAGGTTTCCCTTGCCGCGACAATGCAGGTTTCGCGCAATTTAGAATTGCAGGCAAAGGCGTGGTATCCAATTATCGACGGGCGTTTTTCGAAAGACATCCTCCGCTATCAAGGTCTCGGATTTGTGGCAGCAAAGGTTGGAACTAACGATAAGCGACTTAATTTGTCGGTTATGTTAACCCCTACTTATAGGAGAAATATTGGCGTGAACACGACAGCTGAAGCAAGTCTGCAATTAACCAAAAACAGACCTGTCTGTTTAGTCGCTCAGTACCATAATGGATACGGCGAAAATCTTTTAGACTATCATGTCTACAAAAGTCGCCTCCGCGTAGGTTTTTCAATAAAACCTGACGGCTTTTACATTTTCTAATCACAGAAACATCAGAAATTTTCGCCGTTTGGTCTGTTTTCATTTTAAAACACGCTAAATGGACGACATTTAGTCTGTTTTAAAATGAAAACACGCTCGATGGACGACATTTGGTCTCTTTTAAAGTGAAAACACGCTCGATGGACGACGTTTGGTTTCTTTTAAAGTGAAAACACACTCGATGGACAACGTTTGGTTTCTTTTAAAGTGAAAACACGCTCGATGGCGGCAGTTTGGTCTGTTTTTACTTTCAAATGGACCAATCTTCAAGAATTTAGCATGTTTTTACTTTAAAAGAGACCAAACTTCGAGATTTTAGTGTGTTTTCACTTTAAAAATAGACCAAAATGCGGTATTTTTTCTCCTCAAGCATTTGTATTTGATAGGGAAATGGTGCATTTGCCCCAAATGTCCTTTTTTAGTAACTTCGCTTTCAAAAAATAAGAGGAAAATGAAGAAGGAAAAGCTCACATTGATAAAAGTAGGAGGAAAAATCGTTGAGGAAGACGATACTCTGAAAGCATTATTGCATGATTTCTCGAAAATCGAAGGACACAAGGTGTTAGCGCACGGCGGCGGTCGGTCGGCTACAAAAATCGCTGCGCAGTTAGGAATCGAAAGCAAAATGGTGAACGGTCGCCGAGTGACAGACGAGGACACGCTGAAGGTAGTAACGATGGTGTACGGTGGCTTGGTCAATAAGAATATTGTTGCCGGATTGCAGGCTTTAGGCGTAGATGCTCTCGGACTGACGGGGGCTGACATGAACTTTATCCGCTCGGAAAAACGTCCTGTCGGCGAGGTGGATTACGGCTTCGTAGGCGATGTCAAAAAGGTGAATGCCGATATTATATCGTCGTTTATCAAGCAGGGAGTCGTGCCCGTGTTGGCTCCGCTGACTCACGACGGAAAGGGTAATATGCTGAACACAAATGCCGACACAATCGCAGGAGAAGCGGCAAAAGCCTTGTCGGAATATTTCGACGTGACTCTGATATATTGTTTTGAAAAGAAAGGGGTTCTAATGTCGGAAGATGATGACGATAGCGTGATACCAACCCTGACGGCAGACCTATTCAAGCAATATGTAGAAGAGGGAATTATTCAGGGAGGAATGATACCGAAGCTGGAGAACTCTTACAAAGCAATCGAGGCCGGTGTGAAAGAAGTGATCATCACACAGGCCTCTGAAATACATACCGGCACGGGAACCAGAATTATCTAATCCCCGCTTGCTAAATATTATTGGGAGTCCGCCGGATAAACTACACCAAGTTGTCGGCGGACTTCGTCTATTATCTCTAATGTTATCAAGGAATTTTCCAATGAATTAATATCGGATTCCTGCTTTCCAGCCAATACCAAACTGATAAACTCCGCTACTTCGTAGTAATATTCATCCTTGTCGGTCGGTTTACTTAGAATTTCAGGCTCTGTCGGTAGATTTTTACCCGAAGATGCCGCCGCACGAGGAGCATACGAAACCTCACTTATCAGATTTATCCTGTCAAGCGTGATATTGCCGTCTTCGCCTTGTATCTCAGTAAATAATGAGGAATTGGCAATCTTCGAATAGAGGACAGTCGCATTCATGCCATCGTATTGCAGATTGACAGCCCCTTGTCCGTCAACGCCTGAAGAAAGAACAACGCCCGAAGCATCCACCCGCTGCGGACGACCGAAAAGGACAACCATCGGATAGACTGCATAAATGCCAATATCCATCATCGCACCGTTGGACAATTCAGGGTTAAACGCATTCAACACAATTCCTTCCTTAAACTTATCATAGCGTGACGAGTATTGACAATAGGAGGAGAAATAACGCCTCACCTGTCCTACCCGATTCAGATTCTCGCGCACGGCGAGGAAGTTAGGCGTAAGCGTAGGCTTCATCGCCTCCATAAAAGTCACGCCGTTCGCCTTCGCAGCAGCAATCATCGCCTTCGCCTCCTTCACATTAGAAGCAAGCGGCTTTTCGCAAAGCACGTGTTTGCCATGATTCATAAATAAAATGCTTTGCGGAGCATGAAGGAAGTTTGGCGAAGCAATGTAAACGGCATCAATCAAAGAACTCGCCGCCATAGCCTCCAATGACGTGAAAGTATTTGGGATGTCATGCTTCGCCGCAAAAGCGTCGGCTGTCTCCTGTGTTCTGGAATAAACCGCCGTAAGCTCGAATCGCTCGTCCTGCCTTGCCCCTGCGATAACCCAATCCGATATAAAATTAGTCCCGATTACTCCGAACCTTACCTTTGCTTGTTTCATATCTATTATTTCTTGATTATAAATCTAACAACATCAAATAATCCTCTTCATTTTCACCAATTATCATAAAGCCCATTTTTCGGTAAAGCTTCACCGCATAATTTTCCTTCTTTACATTAAGAGACGTTTGTTTATATCCTTTTTCTCGTAAATAATCAATCATCTGGCTCATCATTTGAGTACCAAAGCCTTTATTACGATAGTTTTTAAACAAAGAGATTGCAAATTCAGGCGTCTGGTCGTCAACATAACCATATCCCTTTATATCTCCTGATATAATTCTTACCCAAACAGCACCAACAATATCTCCATCCAAATCCGCAACCAAGCAATAATCATCTTTCCATTTCCCAAAGTCCTTTATATAAACATTCACTTCAGGGACATCAAGAACACTTCTTGGTATCAGATTCTTTTCATCCAGCTGATAAATAGCTTCGTAAAGCATATTCTCCAGATTAAATGATTCTTCCGGCTTTATTTCTCTTATTATCATTTCCTAAAAGGAGTTTTCACGACCTGCGCCTTCAACGATTTGTTGCGTACTTTGATATAGATTTCAGTACCTACTTTCGCCAACTCAGGCTTTATGTAGCCCATTCCTATTCCCTTCTTTAATACGGGAGACATGGTTCCTGATGTCACCACGCCTATTATGTTATCGTCGGCATCTGCCACCTCGTAGCCGTGACGTGGGATGCCTTTCTCCAATAATTCAAAGGCGCATAGTTTACGGGTGACGCCCTCTGCCTTTTGCTTCCCAATCAAGGCGCGCGATGGGAAATTCTTTCCGTCCACCAATTTGGTAATCCACCCTAAGCCAGCTTCGATCGGCGAAGTTGTGTCGTCTAAATCATTTCCATATAAGCAGAATCCCATTTCCAATCGCAAGGTGTCACGCGCACCGAGTCCGATTGGCTTAATGCCCTCAGCCTTGCCTGCTTCAAATATGGAATCCCATATCGTCTTTGCATCCGATAGGTAGAAATATAGCTCAAAACCACCTGCACCTGTGTAGCCTGTGTTGGAGATAATAACTTCCTTGCATCCTGCAAATTCGCCCGTCGTAAAAGAGTAATAAGGGACAGCCGATAAGTCTACCGACGTAAGACGCTGGAGTATCTCGGTAGCCTTCGGACCTTGTATCGCTAATTGTCCGATACTGTCTGATGCATTCTCCAACTCCGCCCCTACTTCATTATGACTTACGCACCATTCCCAGTCCTTCGCGATATTTCCTGCATTTACAACCAACAGATACTTCTCCTGCCCGTAATGATATACCAGAAGATCGTCCACAATCCCGCCTTCCGCATTAGGGAAGCAAGTGTATTGAGCCTTACCAATAGGCAGGACAGATGCGTCATTCGATGTAATATTCTGGATAAACGCAAGCGCGTTAGGGCCCTTCACCCAAAATTCGCCCATGTGGGAAACATCAAACACGCCTACGCCATTGCAGACAGTTAGGTGTTCATCGATTATACCTGTGTATTCAATAGGCATATTATAGCCGGCAAATTCATGCATCTTTGCTCCTAAAGCAATATGCATCTCAGTAAATGGAGTATTTTTCATGCTATTTGTGTTTTATTTTTTGTGTATCAATTCTGTTATCTTGACGATTGTCTCCATACTCTTCAGCAAAGAAGGGACAGGCAGGAACTCATAGCGGCCGTGGAAATTATGTCCGCCTGCAAAGATATTAGGACAAGGTAAGCCCTTAAACGAGAGCTGCGAACCGTCCGTTCCTCCTCGAATAGGCTTGACGATAGGTTTAACGCCAACAGCGACCATCGCCTCGAAAGCTAAGTCTACGATATGCTTCTTTGGTTCAACAATCTCGCGCATATTGTAGTATTGGTCGCGCATCTCGATTGTCGTGCTATCAGGGTATTGCTCGTTCATACGCGTCACTAAATCGTTCAGCAATGCTTTCTTATCCTCAAACAGTTTACGATCATGGTCGCGAACGATGTACGACAAAGAAGCATTCTCTACCGAACCTGTCATCTGAATCAGATGGAAGAAGCCTTCATACTCTTCGGTGTTTTCTGGACGTTGATCTGAAGGAAGCCATGAAGCGAACTCTGTAGCCAAGAACGAAGCATTAATCATCTTGTTCTTAGCCATACCAGGATGCACATTCAAGCCTTTGAAAGAAATCTTGGCAGCAGCGGCATTGAAGTTTTCGTATTCCAACAGTCCTATTTCTCCACCATCAATCGTATAAGCAAATTCGCAACCGAACTTAGCTACATCAAAATGATTGGCACCCTGACCAATCTCTTCGTCAGGAGTAAAAGCGATACGTATTTTGCCATGCTCTATTTCGGGGTGATTCTTCAAGTATTCCATTGCTGAAATTATTGCTGCAATGCCAGCCTTATCATCAGCTCCGAGCAAGGTCTTGCCATTCGTTACAACTAAATCCTGACCGACATAGTCATTCATCTCGGGGAACATCGTAGGAGAAAGGATAATGCCCTCTTCCTCATTCAGCGTAATATCGCCGCCTTTATAAGAAGATACTATGCGAGGTGTGACATTCTTCCCCGACAAATCAGGACTTGTATCCAAATGGGCGATAAAGCCGATAACAGGCACTTGCTTCGTGGTATTAGCAGGAAGAGTTGCCATAACGTACGACTTCTCATCAAGGGTTATATCCTCCAAGCCAATTGCTTCTAATTCTTTCACCAGCTCACGTGCAAAAACTAATTGTCCCGGTGTACTCGGCGTAACGCCTGTATTTTCGTCCGCCTCAGTATCAAACGTAACGTATTTCAAAAAACGATCTAAAATGTTCATATCTTATATTATTTTATGTCTCTATTACAAAGTTAACCGAATTTATTTATTTCGCAGGGACACAGTAGTGAATACAAAACAAAAGTCCGTATAAAGCTTCACAGCTTCATACGGACTAAACAAATAACAAACTCTACTTATATGAAAAAACAAATACTACTAATAAAGTATCACTACTTTATGTCGTCATAATTTTTTCTTTGTATATATATAACAAACTACTCTGCATATAGTTCTAATTTATTCCGAAAAAAATCTTAAAACAAGAATATTCTCTCATCAATATCCCTCAACCATGCATTACAAGCAATGGCGTATCTGTATGGAACAGCATCTTGTGAGCAATGCCGGGATTGAATATCCGAGCGAATAGATTACGCTTGTGCAAGCTCAATGCTATCACATCTACCTCCTTATCACGAACAAACTTTTCTACTGCCAATAATAAGTCGCCATCGTCCAAAACTGTATGAGAAATGTTTTCATAAGGATATTGCTTCTTGAAATACTCCCTCACCCCTGAAAGACGTATCTCATTCCATTCATCCTTACTCGTAGAGATATTGAATAAATGAATATGCAGGTGAAGTCCCTTTATCAACTCCATAAAACGTTCAAATACGACAAGGTCTTTCTGATTAAAGGAAGTACCAAACGCTATATTCTTTGCCCGCGTCAAATCATTGAAAGGAATATTCTCAGGAATAGCAAGAACAGGGTATTTATTAATATCAATCAAATCACTGGTTACGCTACCTATGAAGTCGACGTCTTTCTTATCCGCCCCACGCGTCCCCATAATGATTAGCAAAGGATGTATCTCATTGGCATAAGCCGCAATCTCTTCCTCCGGCAATCCTTCACGTAGTACACATTCGTACTTAACGTCAGGAAGTTCGCCGGATTTAATCTTAGCATTCAGTTGCTCCCTAAGAGTATCCATATTAACCTGAACACGTTTGAGGACATTTTGTATCGTTTCCTCCTCATCAACTCGATATGCTAAAGTATCTCCAATTGGCACCGATGCCGGAAAGTATAAACTAAAATAAGAATGGAACAATACAATCTCAGAGTCGATAAGATGAGCATAGTTAAATCCTATTTCACAAGCCTTCAAAGAATAATCAGAGAAATCTACAGGAATCAATACTTTCTTAGGGTATTCTTCTTCGACGTTCTTCTTTTCTTCGAACCATTTAGTATCCTCTATTATGCGTAAGGCATGAGGCAGATCACTTTCTTTAATACGGACTCTAACTCCGGCTGAAATAACAGGTTGTATCTGATTTACATTATGAATATAAACACTTATACCGTCCGTCTCCAGTATCGTCTTGAGAATTTGAGCTTTCCCAAACGTATGGATAGCTAATGTTATCAATTTATCTTCCATAACCTTTGTTTTTATTTAATGTTACACTTCCTATATATTAAACAAAAAACCCACAGTTTGACCATTGTCAACCGTGGGTTTATCTGATAATTGTTGTATTTTATCTTGTCAGGCTTCTGCGTCTGCAGGATCAAATTCATTCTCAGCTACAATCTTAAGTGCTCGATCTAAGATATCAATATCATCTAAAACCACGATTCCACCATCAGGACCCGGCTCAATGTGTATTCCACAGCTTTTACCATCCTTATAATTTTGTCCTCCAAAATAATTTCTTACAGTTTCTACAGTAAGCCCTAACTCATCTGCGATACGATGTGTACTACCTACAGGCATACTATCTTTGATACGACGTAGTTCGTTAAAAGTGATTGTTTTTGACATGGCTTCCTATTTTTGAGGTTAATAATAGTTTTATCTGCCACTAACTTAGCCATTAAGTATTGCACAAACAAATTATTCAGCGTTAAATAGGCTTTACATCGGTATGCTTTACGACATTAAATCAAGAATATGACCTAATCAGAGTGACTATATGTATATTAAAAATAAGCATAAGTGCTATATTCACCCAGATAGCAGAACTGATTAGTTTCTTATCCTTTTCAGAGTAAAGAGTGTCTGGATTAGACGTCTTATATCCAAAAAACTTATTATCACAATAGAGATATAGCTTATATACTATGTAACCAAAGAATAAGCCTGCAATAGCTCCTACAACAATATCAGAAATAAAATGAACCCCTAAGTAAACACGGGTGTAAGCAGTAAAAACAGACCAAAAGAGAATAGTTAAGGTATAGAATTTATGCCTGAAGAGTAAAATCATAAAGGTGGCATATCCTATTGCATTAGCAGAATGGCTGGATATAAAACCGAATCTGCCGCTCCTATAACCAAAGACAGTACTAACCTCATCCATAAAGTCAGGATGACTAGTTGGACGAGGGCGCTCAAAGAATGGTTTACAAAAAGAAGATGCAAATTGATCACACAATAGTACAACCAAGAAAACCGCAAAAAATACAAGCAAGACCCTTCTTATATCTTTCTTGTATGTCATAATAAAAAGAATAAACGCAGCTAAGGGAAGCCAGACCACCCTGGTGGAGAAAAGCCACATGAAGCTATCAAGAAAAGGAGAATCGCTTCCATTTAGAAAAAAGAAAGCGGCTCGTTCGTAGTCTAAAAGTTTCTCAAGCAGGTCTAAGATATTTTCACGCATATCAAATCCTTTCAATATCCTTACTTGGTAACCAGCCTATGCTTCCATCTTGCAGTTCAATCTCACTCCAGCTGCCAAGTGTACTTCTTACTGACACCTTAGTTCCTTCACGGAGTACAAACAAGTCTGTTCCACTATTGTCCGGCGAACCTTTTATTGTTATAGTTGGTGCGAAAATTATAGCATAAGAGCGATTGACAAGTTCATTTTTCTGATTAGCGGCAAATATATTCGCAAATACAATAACCACTAACAAGACAAGACCGACATAAAAACCAATCTTCTTAAGGTGTATCCATTTAGAGAAAAAGAAAAGGATAAGACAGCCAATAAACGCGATAAAGCCCACAACGCCAATGGCAGACCATGAACTAATGCTTCCCAGATTTTGAACTTTATGAAACCAATCAACTAAAAAGAATCGTCCGATTGGCTCTATTTGATCAACGGTTCTTGCTCTTGCCATTTGCAGGTTAAAACGAATGTCACCATCCCCTGGGTCTAATAGCAAAGCCCTCTCATAATTAAGTATTGCATTTGCTATCTGTCCATCCTTAAAATAGGCATTACCCAAATTATAGTATATCTCGGATGATTCTCCATAATTGAAGAGTATCTCCTCGTATAATTCGGAAGCCTTAGAAAAATCTTCCTGCATATAAGCCGATTCCGCACTTTTTATTGCTTCGGTTTGTGCATAGGAAAGAGCGGACATACACACAGCAAACAGTAAGAGAAATATCCTTTTCATATACATAATCCTTTTCATTTTTTTATTGTACTCTCCATTTTACCAATGGCATCAACAGTTAGTTCGTATAGTTTGTCCTTCGCATCTGTAGCTTGGGAAGGTGCATAACGAGCAAATTCACAAGTGTTCAAAATCTCAATAAACTCAGTGATAAGAGTTTCACTAACACCATATTTTAGAAGTTCAGCTTCAACATTATCTTTTGTAAGATTCGCCTGCGGTATACTCAACTTATCACTCAAATACCCCCACAAAGCACGAAGAACCTCTTCATAGAATTCTTCATTCTTGTTTTCTTTAAGGAATTTACCTGCATTCTTCAGACGTCGTACAGCCATCTTATTAGCTTTCTTTGTACGGACAAATGCTATATCAGAGTTCTCTTTAACTTGCTTACGGTAAATAATAAAGAATACGATAAACAAGATAGCCGGAAGTAAATAGCACATCCAATAAAGGAATGTTCCAAATAAAATATCTTCTACCGGAATAAAACTTATTCCATTCACTTTTATAAAACGAATATCTTCTCCAATAGTCCTAAGTGCTTCCCTGTTTGTGAAGTTTGAAACAATCGGGTTATTTACGTCTCCTCCTTCACCTCTTTCCACATGAAGCTTGTATGGCTCTGTTGCAAGAGTTCTATAAGAATTAGTTCTCAAATCAAAATAAGAGAATTGTATCGCTGGTATTTCAAAATCTCCTGCATAGCGAGGTATAGCCATATATTCGATTGTTCTACTACCATTTGTACCCGATGCCGCTGTATTTATATCAGTAGTCACCTTCGGGTCGTAAATTTCAAAATCATTAGGGAATTTAACATCAGGATTTCTCAATAGTCTGATATTTCCATTTCCTGCTATTTTCAGTTTCACTGTAACCGCTTCATTTGCCTTTATGTTATTCGAGCTAATTTCAGAGGTCATGGTGTAGTTTCCTACCGAGCCAGAGAAAGAAGCAGGCTTTCCGGAAGGAAGAGGTTTAACATCAATAGTAACCGGACTTACTGTCAATTCTTTATTTATTGTCTGATAACCACTATTAAAGAACTCATCGAAGATACTACTTGCCTGACGTTGTACCCTTACCGGTATCTGAGCAACAAAACGCCCTCCCTCTATTCTGATATCCCCTGAACGTTGTGGATAAAGAACTGTTTGTTTTAATGTAACAACATAGAAGTTACGTCCATTGTAATTATCCATTGTCCACTGTTTATCCTGTGGCAATTCAACTTCCTGTGCAAGGAATCCCTCAAACTCAGGGAATTTAATATTGTTCAATCCACATCTTTGAGCCGCATACAATTTAAATGTAACAAGGAAGCCTTCTTGCTCGTAAACGCTGCGCTTGGAAACCTCCATTCTAACAAAATAATCATCAGCAGAAATGCTATTCGCCTGTGATGAATTATTTGCTGAAGCGGCATCACTTGCTCTATCCGGAGGAAGGACTCTTATTGTTAAGCCATTCGATGTATAGTTCGCATTATTAGCCTTAATCGTTGCAGGAGCGATATTAAATATCCCCTCACTCTTTGGCATCAAAATATAGGTATAAGTAATGGTTGTCTCACTTGTAGATCTACCATTTACCCATGATGAACTATATGCTTTTGAGGAAGAAGGTCCCATCAAGACATTAAAGTCAGGCATTTCCTGCACTCTTAGATCCGTTGCTTCTGCATTAACTGTAAAAGTCAACTGAAATTGTTGTCCCATTACCACAGCTTCAGGAGCAGAAGCTCTAAAAGTCACATTAGTGGCTTTTACGGACATTCCAACCGTTAGCATAAGAGCAATTAAGAAAATCAATTTTCTCATTATTTTGTTTGTTTTGTCTGTTACAATAATTTTATTTTACCACTCTTTCTCTGATCGACGACGCTGTTGTTGCTGTTGCTGCGCCTTCTTGACCTTTTCTTGGGTATCTTTCTCGTCCTGCAAAAATGCGTCAAGCATTTGTTGAGCATTATCACGGCTCATTTGTTCATTTGGCTGAGGTTGATCCTGAGTTTTATTATCTTGTTGTTGATCCTGCTGCTGTTGTTGGTCTTGATTTTGTTGTTGGTCTTGTTGCTGGTCCTCCTGCTCTTGTTCACCTTCATCATCACTCTGATCTTCACTTTCTTGATCTTGTAATAACTTCTGAGCTAAAGCAAGATTATACCTTGTTTCATCATCTTTCGGATTTAATCGCAAAGACTGCTTATATGCCTCTATGCTTTGAGCATAATCTTGTTCCTGCATACTCACATTACCCATATTGTGAAAGGCTTGAGATAAACGAAGTGCATCCTCATACGTTTCCACTACTTGACTTTCTAATCCAATAACCTTCTTATACTGCTCCGTAGCCTCTTTATACTTCTGTTGCCTATACATAGCATTTCCCAAATTATAAAGACCTTCTTTCGAGCGAGCATTAACATCAAGGCTTTTACGATATGCAATTTCGGATTCTGTATATTTCTCCTTAGAATATAGTTTATTTCCCTCACGCACATTTTGTCGTTCGGCCTTTTGTGCAAATACAACATTAGAGCTAAGCAACAATGCTATCATACATATTATAGATCTTTCTATATACATCGTCATCTTAATAATATCTTAGGAGAATAATTTTACTTTTCTGAAAATCCTGTTCTGACGTTCCATTATCAAAAACTCAAGAACCAATAGAACCAAAACAAACCAAGCGAGTGTCTGGAACTGTTCGTCGTATGCAGTATAAGCCTTACTATCCATTTCTGTAGCATTCATTTTATCTAACTCACTACGTAGAGCTCTTAATGCCGAATTTGTATTGTCAGCACGAACATAGATACCTTTACCTGCCGCAGCTATTTCCTGCCCCATTTGTTCATTCAATCTGGAAATAACCACACTACCCTCACGATCCCTCATAAAATCATTATTGCCTATTGGGATAGGTGCTCCTTGAGGTAAGCCAATACCAACTACATTCACACGTATATTTCTCTCCGCAGCATTCTGAGCCACTCTGATAGCATCACCCTCATGATTTTCACCATCGGTAATAATAATAATCGTCTTATCAGTAGTTTCACTTGGAGTAAACGAACGTAGTGCCAGATTAATTGCAGAGCCTATAGCCGTACCTTGTGTTGAAACCATTGACGGATTTATAGACGACATAAACATCTTGGCTGAAATATAGTCAGAGGTAATAGGAAGCTGTGTAAAAGCATCTCCTGCAAAAACAATAAGTCCTACTTTATCATCCGTAAAGCCATCCGTAAGGCGAGACAACATCTGTTTTGCCCTTTCCAATCTGTTCGGAGAGACATCTTCTGCCAGCATAGAGTTCGAGACATCCAAACAAATCATAATCTCTACTCCTTGACGTTTAACAGTCTCGAGTTTTGAACCAAATTGAGGTCCTGATATAACAAAAATAACAATTGTGATAGCTCCAAACAACAACCAGAATTTCAAATTCTGCCTCTTGGTAGAAACCTCTGGCATCAACTCCGACAACAATTGAGGGTTACCATATTTCTTTATTGTTTTTCTCCTCGCAAAAAGCGAATAGATATAAAACATCACTATTACCGGAAGGATAAACAGCAAATATAAAAAGTCTGGATTTGCAAAACGAAACATAAGCCTTTTTCTATTTTTTATGGTATATTTCTCAATAATGTTCTTCTCAATAACACTTCAAGTAACAATAATGCAAAAACAAGTAATGCCCAATTTTTATACTCTTCTTGCTTTTTACTGAATTCTTGTACTTGAATCTTTGTCTTTTCCATCTTATCAATTTCCGCATAGATTTCTTTCAGGCTGGCATTATCCGTTGCACGGAAATATTGCCCTCCGGTAATCGACGCTATCTGCGATAATGTCTCTTCATCAATATCAACAGGTACATTTTGATATTGCACTCCAAAAGCGGTTTGAAATGGATAAGGTGCTTCACCTTTTGTTCCAACACCTATCGTATAAACACGAACACCAAAAGTCCTCGCTATCTCTGCTGCTGTTACCGGAGCAATCTCACCCATATTATTAGAACCGTCAGTCAATAATATTATAACCTTAGATACCGCCTGACTATCTTTTATACGACTTACAGCATTAGCTAAACCTAATCCTATTGCTGTACCATCTTCAATCATACCACTATGTATATCCTTAAATAAATTAAGTAAAACAGTATGGTCTGTAGTCAAAGGGCATTGTGTGAAACTCTCCCCTGAGAATAACACCAATCCAATGTTATCATTAGGGCGTCCATTTATGAAAGACGCAGCCACATCCTTAGCCGCTTCCAAGCGATTGGGTTTCAAATCTTGTGCAAGCATACTTCCGGAAATATCCATAGTAAGCATAATATCAATACCTTCTGTAGAAGAATTTTGCCAATTATCTGTGGACTGTGGACGAGCAAGCACAACAATCAATACTGCGATCGCCGCCATTCTCAACACAAAAGGAATATGTCTCAAATAGACCTTATAAGAAAATGCCGCCGGCATATCAAATGCTTGTGATGAAGAAACCTGCAAACTCGGTTGAGCCTTATGCAGCTTCCAAACATACCAGCCGATCAACGGAATCAGCAGCAATAATAAATATAAATATGTAGGATTCGCAAATACCATCTTATCCTTTAGTTATAGTTGAACCTTCCGTTTCAATATTCTCATCTTCCTTTTCCAAAACAGGGACTTCCTCAATCTTTGTTTGATTTACGAACAAGTATGAATTCACTAAGCTCAAATCGTTCTCATCTGGTAGTGGCTTAAACTTCGCAAACTTAACAAGGTCTGACAAATGTAGTACCTGTTCTAAATTCTTGTAGGCAGAATCCGCTTCGGAAACCTTTTTCATTATATCCAGAATCTCACCGGAGGTCATTTCCATTGCATCAACTCCGAACCTACGTACGAGATACTTCCTTAGTGTATCAGTAAGCTGAGTATAATATTCCTTATTACGCCCTTGTTGCCATAACTTCTGCTGCTTGATTGAATTAAGCTCTGTCAATGCCACCTCATGCGGAGGTAGTTTAAGTTCAGGGGCATCTGAGAGATCTGTAGACTTTCTTTTACGCATACGCTGTATAACATAACCTAATACACAGATCAGGAATAATGCCAAAAGAACACCGTATATCAATGGATAATAATCAGCCAAAACAAAAGGAGGATTCCATGTTTCTTTTATATCAAAGAACTCCTCCGGGTTATCTGCATTTACAGGCACTGTAGAAACTTTTAAAGCAATCTGATTAGACGATATCGTGTCAAGACCGTCTATTACATGAAACGGGGGTAATAAATACAATGCAGAATCAAATGATGTTATTAAAACATCATGCTCAATAATTAAGCGATTATTTTCTATTACAGTAGAGTCAGGCTTTGACAAAGAAAGAACCTCAACACCTGCCATTAATGTATCTCTTGGAACAAGAATTTGCACATCACGACCATCATTATCTATTGTAACAGTGAGATGTAAAACTGTCTGTTCTCCTATAAGAATTGCTGTTTCTTCTGCTGTAACATCGACAAGAGTCCTTTGCGCATACAATTGCCCACACACAGAACCTATCAAAACAAGTAAAAGAATGCCTTTATTAATAAATCTCATCATACTTAACTGCGTTTTTTGAAAAGAGCAATTAATGCTTTTACATAATCATCTTCCGTACGAATAGAAACGGAATCCACACGACTTTTCTTAAATGAATCGTTCATCTGCTGCTGTCTTTCTTCCCACCATTGATGATAGACCTCACGTACACGTGAAGAAGACGAATCAATCCAACGTTCTGTGTTCGTCTCCGCATCCTTAATCTTCAATAGGCCGACCGAAGGCAATTCTGCCTCACGACGATCATACACCTGTATAGCTACGACATCATGTTTTTTATTCGCGATTGTCAATGCGTCTTTAAAGTTATCCTTATCAATAAAATCAGAGATGATGAATGCAGAGCAACGTTTCTTTATAACATTTGTCAAATATTTAAGAACCTGACTAATATCTGTCTTAGTTTGATCCGGCTTAAAGTCTATTAGTTCACGGATTATATACAGAATATGCTTTTTCCCTTTTTGAGGAGGGATAAACTTTTCAATTTTATCTGAAAAGAAGATAACGCCTATCTTATCATTATTCTGTATCGCTGAAAAGGCTAATATAGCTGCAATCTCAGTGATGACATCTTTCTTCATCACATTAACAGAGCCAAAATCACGACTACCGGACATATCAATCAACAGCATAACTGTCAACTCACGTTCCTCTTCGAACACCTTTATATAAGGACGGTTGTAGCGTGCAGTCACGTTCCAGTCCACATCACGTATATCATCGCCAAACTGATAATCGCGCACCTCACTAAATGCCATACCACGCCCTTTAAACGCAGAGTGGTATTGTCCGGCAAAGATATTATTAGACAAACCACGTGTCTTTATCTCTATCTGACGTACTTTCTTTAATAGTTCACTCGTTTCCATAATCTACTGTTTTATGTAATCAACAAAGATTCTATCTTATATCAACTACCATTTTATCCGAATTATGGATTTAAGGTACTTCTACTTTATTCAATATCTCACTGATTATCTCTTCTGAAGTAAGATTATTTGCTTCTGCCTCATAGCTTAGTCCGATACGATGGCGCATTACATCGTGACAAACCGCACGTATGTCTTCAGGAATCACATAACCTCTACGTTTGATAAATGCATACGATCTTGCAGCCAATGCCAAATTGATGGAAGCACGTGGAGATGCTCCAAAAGCAATCATTCCTGCAAGATTAGACAAGCCATGCTCCTGAGGGAAACGTGTTGCAAATATAATATCAACGATATAACGTTCTATTTTTTCATCCAAGTACACGTCACGCACCACCTTACGGGCTTCGATAATTTCTTCCTTTGTAAGAACAGGTTTGATGTCTATCTTCTCACCCGAAATATTCTGACGTATAATCAATTTTTCTTCTTCTTTCTTAGGATAGTTAATAACCACCTTAAGCATGAAGCGGTCAACCTGTGCTTCAGGAAGAGGATAAGTACCTTCCTGCTCTATTGGGTTCTGTGTTGCCATTACAAGAAACGGCTCAGGTAGCTTATATGTCTTCTCGCTAATAGTTACCTGTCTTTCCTGCATGGCTTCCAAAAGCGCACTCTGAACTTTTGCCGGAGCACGGTTTATTTCATCTGCCAAAACAAAATTGGCGAAGATAGGTCCTTGTTTTACCTGAAACTCTTCATTCTTCTGGCTATAAATCATTGTACCAACCACATCGGCTGGCAATAAGTCCGGTGTAAATTGGATACGACTATATTTTGCATCAATCAATGATGAAAGCGTCTTAATAGCCAATGTCTTTGCCAATCCGGGCACCCCTTCTAACAATATATGCCCATCCGATAACAGACCTATCAATAGTGACTCAACCAAATGTTTTTGCCCTACGATCGCCTGGTCCATCCCCATGGTAATCATATTAACAAATGAACTTTTACTTTCTATTCGTTCATTCAACTCACGAATATCGACTGTCTGATTCATACAATTTATTTGTTATTTATGTTCAATTAATTTTATACCCAAATTCGAAACACAAAAATAGAAATGTTAAGACCGGATTCAATAATTTAAGTCGTTAAATAATACTAACTCAATTATCTAAGTTTTTTATTCTTTATTATAAAAAACTTTAACTAAAACCTTGATGAAAGTTCTATTTGTAATGCCTCTGCTTTTTCTATAGACTTTGGATTGTCTACATCAATATTATATAATGCGGCATCCGGTATAACAATTTCAGTTCCTATCTGAATATTATTTGGATTCTTTATAACGTCTTTATTGTGTTCATATATATAAACCCAGAACACTTTATGTCCATAATGTTTCAATGAGATAAGAGTCAATCGAGTTCCTGAAACAATGGTTTCCTTAACGATCTCTTTCTCTTTTATATCATTTGTTGTATTTGCATCTAACTGTTCCTGAACGGTTTCGGTTGCATCATCCACAGATTGAAAACTTTCTTCTATCGTTTCCGCCGGCTTTACTTGCTCTTCTACATTGGTTCGTTCTGCAATCCGGAAACCTCCGGTATAGAATGAGTACACTCCTAGACAAAACAAGACAAAAAGTAAAACCAATATAATTGCAGCAAGATTTGAAGATGACTTTTTCTGCTTTTCGTCGCTTACATCATTTGGCTGTTCCACCTCCTCCGATGTTTCCTGCTCTTCCGATTTAAGCTCTGTTACTTCTTCTGCAGGCACCTCAGGAAGAGCGTCTTCCGTCTTTTGCTCTTCGTTAATCTCTGATGTTTCCTCATTAGTAACCTCTTCTACTACCTCTACTTCTTCTGTGGATTCTACATTTTTCTTTTCTGTAGACTGTCCTACATCAGAGAAAGAGATATCATCACCTAATTCTACGGTTTCAAAACAAGCAAAAGGTTTATTTATCCGTTCTTTTAATTCTTTTTCCGGAACAAAAGATATTCTTGAATGAGACGGAATGAGAATACGTTCTCCTGTATTCACATCTACACTTTCTCTTTGCTCTATAGTAATTACCTTAAAGGAGCCAAGCCCTTTTACTTTTACAATTTTATCATTGGGGAGAGTTTCTGATACGATGGATATAAACTCACGAATAAACAATTCAGAATTCTTTTTATCCTTCCCTGTCTTATCCGAAAGCTGGGATGCCAAATCTAGTATGTTCAGCCTTTCACTCATCAGTATCGGAGTCTTTAAGTTTATTCTTAACCGTATTTCCCGGCTTAAACACTGGTACTAATTTTGGAGGAACCAAGTATCGCTTACCACTCATAGGATTTACAGAGATACGCTCTCCACGCTTCTTAACTTCAAAAAGACCTAATGCCGGTAAAGAAATACCATCACAGTCAGCAAGCTTCTCAGTTATTATTTCTGTAAGAGCCGATAATATATCCGACGCCTCTTGCTTGGTACAATTGGTTCGCTCAGATAATTTTGCGATCAACTCTTTATTGTTCATTTTGTTATTCTTTTGTTACTTATTATATGATTTGATTGCAAGATAAACAATTTTCACAAAAGATAAATGAATTAGCGATAAATCAAGCAATTATACTATCCGACCATACAGGTCAAATGTTTCCGCTTCATCGATTAGCACATCGTAGTATTTACCTATTGACAATTGATTGTCTTTCTTTATCAGAACTTCAGGGTCTACCTCCGGTGAATCAAATTCAGTACGTCCTATATAATAATCACCATCCTCTCGATCTATAACAACTTCTAAGGTTTTGCCCTTCTTCGTTGCATTTATTTCGGCAGCAATACCTTCTTGCACACGCATCAGGTAATCCAAGCGTTCTTGTTTAATCTCTTGTGGTATTATATCCTTGTATTTCTTATATGAATAAGTACCTGTTTCGTGGCTATAGGCAAAAGCTCCCATACGTTCGAAACGGCTATCACGAGTAAATTGGACTAATTCTTCAAAGTCTTGTTCTGTTTCTCCCGGGTGACCGACCATCAATGTTGTTCTTATGTGTATGCCCGGCACTTCCTCACGCATTCTTCGGAGTAACTCATAGGTTTGCGCATTCGAAATATTTCTTCGCATATATTTAAGCATAGGATCGCTAATATGCTGCAGGGCTATATCCATATATTTACAGACATTATCACGTTCACGCATTACACGTAGCAAGTCAAACGGAAAAAGGGATGGATATCCATAATGTAAACGTATCCATTTTACGCCTTTAATATCCGACACTCGTTCGACTAATTCCGGCAAAGCAAAACGCCTATATAAATCATGCCCGTAATAGGTCAAGTCTTGTGCGATAAACTGAAACTCACTCACTCCTTGGGCAACCAACAATCGCACCTCTGTCTCAATGTCCTCCATTGTGCGAGACTGATAGCGTCCTGTTATAATAGGAATAGAACAATACGAACAAGTTCTGTCGCACCCCTCAGCAATCTTCAGATACGCATAATGCTTTGGAGTAGTCAGTACGCGCTCGTTTACGAGTTCTTTGTTATATGATTTACCTAAATCGGCTATAAGCTCCTTCCAATTAAACTTACCATAAAAGCGATCCACCTCAGGTAGCTCTTTTTTCATATCTTCAAGAAAGCGTTCCGAAAGGCAACCCATAACATATAGCTCTCCTATCCTACCCTCTTTCTTTGCTTCGCCTAATTCAAGAATCATATTAATAGATTCCTCCTGCGCATCACCGATAAAGCCACAGGTGTTCACCACTACTATTTCTCCACTTATTTTGTCCGGATCATGCTTTACTGTATAGCCATTAGCCACAAACTGGCGCATAAGTTGTTCGGAGTCTACCAAATTCTTTGAGCAACCCAAAGTAATTATATCTACACTATTTTTTCTCATGTAAGATGATTATTCGCCAAATAGAGAATCCACAAAGGCTTTTTTGTTAAATAATTGGAAATCCTCCATTCCTTCACCAAGTCCTATATATTTTACCGGAATACGGAAATGATCGGATATACCAATTACGACACCACCCTTAGCCGTTCCGTCGAGTTTTGTTACGGCAAGCGCATTCACTTCTGTGGCGGCGGTAAATTGTTTAGCCTGTTCAAAGGCGTTTTGTCCTGTCGAACCATCCAAGACCAATAAGATTTCATGTGGAGCATCAGGTATAACCTTCTTCATCACATTCTTTATCTTGGTAAGTTCATTCATCAGGTTTATTTTATTATGCAAACGACCTGCTGTATCAATAATTACCACATCGGCATCATTTGCAACTGCAGATGTCAGCGTATCAAAGGCTACCGACGCAGGGTCGGAACCCATCTTTTGTTTAACAATAGAGACACCGACTCTTTCGCTCCAGATAACAAGTTGCTCTACAGCAGCAGCACGGAAAGTATCGGCAGCACCAAGATAAACCTTCTTGCCTGCTTTCTTAAACTGATATGCAAGTTTACCAATTGTTGTAGTCTTGCCCACACCGTTTACACCGACTACCATTATAACGTAAGGTTTCTTATCCTTAGGTATAACCAATTCATCAGTATCTTCAGTATTATTTTCCGCAAGCAGAGAAGCAATTTCTTCTCTTAATATAGTGGTAAGCTCTTGTGTTGTTACATATTTATCTCTTTCTACTCGTTTTTCTATACGAGAAATGATTTTGAGAGTAGTATCTACTCCTACATCAGACGTAATCAAGATTTCCTCCAGATCATCCAACACATCATCATCAACCTTACTTTTTCCGGCTACAGCTCTGGATATTTTAGAGAAAACACTCTCCTTGGTCTTAGACAAACCTTTGTCCAATGTTTCTTTTTTTTCTTTGCTAAAGAAATTAAATAATCCCATTTCTAAGTCTGATATTTATTTTATTAATTATGAAGCGCTAAGGTACGCCATTTTATTGAAAACTCCGTAAACAGCTTTAACTCATTCGGTTTTTATAATCCTCGTATCCAAATGTTTTATATAAAACTAAGTCATCATCATTACTCCACAATGCCAATGACGGATGTGGAATACCGTTAAACATATTAGTCTTTACAATGGTATAATGAATCATATCCTCGAATATTATATTATCGCCAACCTCAAGAGGTTTGTCGAAAGACCAATCACCCATATAGTCACCACTAAGGCAACTATTCCCGCCGATTCTATATGTAGGTTTGCCCTCTATGGAATCTGTAGCATTACGTATCACAGGCTTGTATGGCATCTCCAGACAATCAGGCATGTGGCAAGTAAATGACGCATCTATTATGGCTGTCTTAATTCCGTGATTCTCCACTATATCGACTACTGTTGTCAGAAGGAATCCTGTTTGCCATGCAAACGCACTACCTGGTTCAAGGATAATCTCAAGATTAGGATATTTAGCCTTAAATGCACCCAACAAGGTGATAAGATGATCTGTGTCATAACCCTTGCGAGTCATAAGGTGTCCACCTCCCATATTCAGCCACTTTATCTTATTTAGGAATCTACCAAACTTACGTTCCACCTCTGCAAGTGTTTTTTCTAAATCATACGAAGTCGATTCACAAAGAGTATGAAAATGCAACCCCTCGACTCCTTCAGGCAAGTCATCACCAAGCAAGTCTGAGATAATACCCATACGTGTCCCCGGAGCACAAGGGTTGTACAGCTCCGTCTCAACGTCTGAATATTCCGGATTGATTCTAAGTCCGCACGATACCCGACCACCGTCTGCTTTAACTCGTGGGTAGAAACGTTCAAACTGTGACAAGGAATTGAAAGTAATATGACTGCTATACTTCAAGATATCCTCAAAATCGGCATCGGTATATGCAGGAGAATATGTATGTGCAGAACTACCAATTTCCTCGAATGCCAACCGAGCCTCAAACTTAGAGCTGGCTGTTGAATGTGGAATATATTCACGCACTATAGGAAATGCCTTCCACATTGCAAATGCCTTAAAAGCCAGAATAATGTTTATTCCGGCACGGTCTTTCACATTCTTTATAAGGGAAAGGTTATTTCTTAGCAACTGCTCTTCCATCACATAGCAAGGTGATGGGATGGATTTCAAATCAATCATCTAAACAAACTGTATATCTAATTAAAAGTTCTCAATATATTTCTCAACAAATGCCTTCGTACGCTCTACATACTCTGCGGTATAATCCCAATACGAATTAGCATGTTCAACTCCTGGGACGAGCCACAAGTTTTTTTCTCCGGCATGAGCATCATAGAGCTCATAAACCATCCGTGTAGGAACATAAGTATCCGCATCTCCATGAATAAAGAACATTGGCTTCGTACATTTCTTCACCTGCTCCAGCGCAGATGCTTCTTTGAACCCCCATCCGTTTTTTATTTGGCTATATAAAGACGTAAGATGCAACATAGGAAAGGCGGGCAAGCCATAGTCCAATTTCATAATATATGTATATTGAGCCCACACGTCTGTATAACCACAATCTGCGACGAAGCACTTAACATTCTCCGGCAAAGACTCTCCCGATACCATCATCGTAGTAGCCGCTCCCATCGAGATACCATGTATTACGATATTGGTAGTATCGCCGTATATATCCTTGGCAACATCAATCCATTCGATTACATCATGCCTGTCGAGCCAGCCCATCTGTATATTATCTTTCACACTCTTTCCATGCCCCCTCAGGTCGGGAAGCAGGATATTATATCCCATTTCATAATGATAGAGATGCCCTATCATCATCATACGGATAGAATTATCAGTATATCCGTGAACAATCAACGCCGTATTTGCCGAAGGCTGAGAAGCCTCTACGTAAAGAGCATGAAGCTGTTTTCCGTCAGCGGCAAGTATAAACGTATCCTTGATCGCATTATTCTGCTGCAAACTATCAAGCCACTCTCTCATATGGGTTCCTTTATCATAAAGAAAAGCATACGAATCGACCTCATTAGTTGGAGTAACCTTAGTCTCCAATGCCACATTAAAGAAAAAAACTGCACCTCCAATCAAAACAAGCAGGAGTACAGTTATTATAGTTGCTAAAATTATTCTAATCTTTCTCATTTGCTGATTACATTTATATATAATAAACAAGATTACAAAGGTAATGTTTTTTACAAACAAATGAAACGGCACTATCTGTCGGCTATATCGACGTATTACTAAACAATCACATATTTATTATTCATCAGATATTCTTCTACTAATTGTGCAGAGTAGCGTACCTTATCAGTACAGGTAGTCCGTCGTTGACCATCAGGAAGTCCGGGCGACAATCCCAACAATTCCTTACAAACAATCGAACCATTATCATCCTTAAATCTGTTGGCTAATGCTTGTACCAGTTCGTTATTCGCCTTCTTGCCTTCTTTGTCGCCTGCCGTTGTCACGCCATTATGCAACCCTGCAAGCATTGCCATCGCACTAACAGCGCCGCACGTCTCGCGCAGGCCTCCCATGCCTCCACCAAAGGAGGATGAAACCTTCAAGGCAACCTCTTCATTGAGTCCAAACAAATCCGCATAAGCAACAAACACCGCCTGCGAACAATTATAACCCGACTTAAACAATTCAACTGCCCGTTCAACCCTACTTTCCATGATTTATACATTAAATTGGTTAATACAAAAGTAGCGTTTTTCCTTCATCATAAAAAAAGTGTTTCTTAGTCGTTCAACGCATTGCTTAACAATATGTCCTTTCACATTTGGTTTTTCATCCTCTTGTCCCAACACAATGGAACAAACAGCCTATCACTCTTACCCAAATTGTGAATCTATTTTTGGTCCTGTAGGGACCCGTGAACCTAGCCCAACGGCTTTAGCCTTGGGTTTTAATGTATCTCGCATATATTTTGCGTGCTGTAATTACGCCGGAAACCTGTATCCAGCGTACTTACAGCACGCATTCGTTTATTGTATAATGAGACCCAAGGCTAAAGCCATTGGGCTAGTATCAATCGTCCCTGTAGGACGAAAAGACATTTACTATTACACAAATAGTGAACTAGTACGCATTTGCTGGATGAATATCCTTAACTCCAAAATCGTTGAAAAACAATACCCGCTTTTTGGTGTAAAAAGTGACATGAAATA
>JGI996J12353_1000024_pt1 | contig 58241 bp, 56 predicted proteins | sample IntmicLarv5ML5BL_FD_12353 | JGI IMG/M metagenome (IMG submission 12353) | reverse complement strand
GTTGATAAGATGCTCTTTTCTGAAAATGCTAATTTACAACCTCGAAAAACATGCTGTAGATGTGTTTTGTAAATACCTAATTTGTTAAAAATCTTCCGAACACTCATAATTTGTAATCCGTGCCAAATAGTTTCTAGTGGAATTTCGGGGACATGGCATGGGTGTAACTAGGCACAGATTGCAAATCCGCGCCAGCGAGGTAGCTAACGACACACAATATATGAACCCCGAAGTGGGTTCAACCCCTTCAGGGTTGATGCAGCGCAGCTTTTTTCTTGCCACGGGTTACACCCGCGGTTATTCATATTAAAGCCCTTCGGGCTTTGACTTTGTCAATCATTTGTTATATCCTACTTGCAATTTGTAACCGACTTAAAGAATATTTGGACTTTTGATACACCGTTCTACTTATTTTTCTTCTTTCCATACTGCTCATTTAGTTAAATTTTTTTACTTTTGTAGCTTGTGTAAAAGCATTCGTATTATGAGCAATATTAATTATGATTTAACAAAAATAAAAGCATTCGTTTTTGACGTGGACGGAGTTCTTTCTCCGGATTCAATTCCCTTACATCCAACGGGAGAGCCTATGCGTGTCATTAATACGAAAGACGGATATGCGATGCAATTGGCTGCAAAGCAAGGTTTTCAAATGGCAATTATAACCGGTGGAGATACAGCCGCTGTCCGTAAACGTTTTGAAGGATTGGGTTTTCAATATGTTTATTTGAAAGCAAAGCATAAAATAAATGAATTTAATGATTTTCTTCAAAAAACAGGATTAACACCGGAAGATGTTTGTTATGTTGGCGATGATATTCCTGATTATGAAATTATGGAAATTGTTGGTTTGCCGGCTTGTCCTGCGGATGCTGTGCCCGAAATAAAAGCGATTTCAAAATACATATCCCATAAAAAAGGAGGAAAAGGAGTCGGGAGAGATATTATAGAACAAGTACTCAAAGTGCAAGATAAGTGGATGAAATCGGATGCTTTTGCCTGGTAATCTATAAATGTTATGCTAGAAAATTTATCGAAATATAAAATTGTGTTGGGGTCTAATTCCCCTCGAAGAAAGGAACTTTTATCCGGTTTAGATTTGAACTACGAAGTAAAAACTCTTCCCGATGTTGAAGAAACTTATCCTGAAACTTTATGGAAAGAAGAAATTCCGGTTTATTTGGCTAAACTGAAAGCGGAAGCCTATCGGAAATTAATGGAAGAGGATTCTTTGCTAATAACGGCAGATACAATTGTTTGGTTAGAAAGCAAAGTATTTGGAAAGCCAATAGATGAAGAAGATGCTAAAGAGATGCTTCGCGCATTATCCGGAAAAACGCATGAAGTAATTACCGGAGTTTGTTTGACAACAAAAGAAAAACAAAAAGCTTTTTATGCCGTTTCATCGGTGAAATTTGCATTATTAGATGAAGCCGAAATTGATTATTATGTAAAAAAATACAAGCCTTATGATAAAGCAGGCTCGTATGGCGTGCAAGAATGGATTGGATATATAGGAGTTGAAAGTTTAAGCGGCTCTTTTTATAATGTAATGGGAATGCCTGTCCGAATGTTGTATATGTATCTTAAAGAATGGAATTCATGAATCAGTTAACAATTGTAAAAGTCGGAGGAAAAATTGTCGAAGAAAAGGAGTCTTTAAAGGCTTTGCTTAAAGATTTTTCGTCAATAGCAGGACATAAAATTTTAGTGCATGGAGGCGGTCGTTCCGCGACTCAAATTGCGGCTCAATTAGGAATCGAAAGCAAAATGGTCGATGGAAGGCGGATTACCGATGAAGAAACGCTGAAAGTTGTGACAATGGTTTATGCCGGATTAGTCAATAAAACGATTGTTGCTCAGTTGCAAGCATTGGGTTTAGATGCCGTTGGATTTTGTGGAGCGGATATGAATATCATGCTTTCCGACAAAAGACCGGTAAAAGAAATTGATTATGGTTTTGTGGGAGATGTGAAGGAAGTCAATGCTCCTGTGCTTCAAGACCTAATTAAACAGAATTTTGTTCCGGTGTTATCGCCTATTACTCACGATGGAAAGGGGAATTTATTGAATACCAATGCAGACACCATTGCAGGAGAAGCGGCTAAGGCTTTATCCTATTATTTCAATGTCCGTTTGATTTACTGTTTTGAGAAAAAAGGCGTTTTAATCGATGAAAATGATGATAATAGCGTTATTCCGAGTCTTGACTTTGAATTGTTTCAACAATACAAAAAAGAAGGAATTATTCAAGGTGGGATGATTCCGAAATTAGAGAATGCTTTTCAGTCTATTACAGCAGGAGTCAAAGAAGTTATTATAACTAAAGCTTCTAATATTCAGACAGGAGGAGGAACTTTTATCCGATGAAAACGATTATAGAAGATAAAGAGCAAATAGAAGAAATCATACAAAGTTGTGAATTTTGTTCTGTGGGCTTGATTGATGAAAACAATAATCCTTATGTAATTCCGATGAATTTCGGATATAAAAAGGGGGTTATTTATTTACATTCCGGTCCGGAAGGAAAAAAGATAGAATGTTTGAAGCATAATAAACAAATCTGTATTAGTTTTTGTTTACCCAATCGTTTGGCTTACATCAATCAGGAAGTTGCTTGTTCTTACACCATGAAATCGAAAAGCGTTATGGCTGATTGTATTGTAACTTTTGTCGATGAATTGGAAGAAAAAGAGAGCGCTTTAAATATTTTAATGAAGCATTATTCACAAGGAGAATTTAAATATTCTCTTCCGGCTTTGAAAAATGTCAAAGTATGGAAAGCAGAAATACAATCGATTACTTGTAGAGAATTTGGAGCAAAACATAAATAATAATAACACGATAGGATGGGCAATTCTTTTGAAATGGTAGCAAAAACACTTTATGGCTTGGAAGAAATTTTAGCCAAAGAGTTGATTGAATTAGGCGCGAATGATATTGAAATAGGACGAAGAGTGGTTTCTTTTACGGGAAATAAAGAATTACTTTATAAAACGAATTTCCATTGCCGAACGGCTCTTCGAATTTTACGGCCAATTGCGGAATTTAAAGCAAAAAATCCCGATGAAGTCTACGAAAAAATAAAGACTATTGATTGGAGTCAATACATTTCAGAGAAAAAAACATTTGCCATTGATGCCGTGGTTCATTCGGATGCTTTCACGCATTCAAAATTTGTGGCTTATCGAACAAAAGATGCGATTGCTGATTGGTTTACAGAACAAAATTTGCCGCGTCCTTCGGTACGAATCAATAATCCGGATGTTCAGTTTCATTTACATATTTCGCACAACGATTGTTCCATTTCATTGGATAGCTCGGGAGAATCTTTGCATAAAAGAGGCTATCGGATAGAAGAAACTGAAGCTCCTTTGAATGAAGTTTTGGCTGCCGGAATGATTCTCAAAACAGGTTGGAGAGGAGAAAGTGATTTTGTAGACCCGATGTGCGGCTCCGGAACTTTGTTGATTGAAGCTGTTTTGATTGCATTGAATATTGCGCCGGGCGTTTTCAGAGATAAATACGCTTTTGAAAAATGGGATGATTTTGATGCCGATTTATTCGAACAAATTAGTACGGATGATACGCATGAAAGAGATTTTGAGTTTAAAGCCTATGGGTCGGATATTTCGCCAAAAGCAATCAACGCATCTACAAAAAACACGAAGAATGCGGGACTTTCTAAATACATAGACTTAAAATTATTGCCTTTTCAACAAGTAACTGAAGCTCCTTCAAAGGGAATTTTGATTACAAATCCTCCTTATGGCGAGCGATTGAATCCGCGTGATTTGATGCAAATGTATATGATGATTGGCGAGCGATTAAAGCACGTTTTCATCGGCTATGATGCGTGGATTATTTCTTCTAATTTGGAAGGATTTGATAAAATCGGATTGAAACCAACTTCAAAATGTAAGCTTATTAATGGCTCTTTGGATTGTGAATATCGGCAATATCAAATTTTTAGTGGAAAGCATAAAGAGTATAAGCAAGAGGAAAGTAATCGATTAAAACTGAAGAAAAATAAATAAAACGAAATAAATTATGAATATTTTATTACTGGGTTCAGGAGGAAGAGAACATGCTTTGGCATGGAAAATTAAACAAAGTGCTAAAGTTGAACATTTATATATTGCTCCGGGAAATGCCGGAACTGCTGAAGTTGGAACAAATATTCCCATTTCATCAACAGATTTTGAGGCTTTGAAAAAATTTTCGTTGGAAAAAAACATTCACATGGTTGTTGTTGGTCCGGAAGACCCATTGGTAAAAGGTGTTTATGATTTTTTCAAAAAAGATGAATCTCTAAAAAATATTCCGGTTATTGGTCCTTCTCAAGAAGGAGCGCAAATGGAGGGAAGTAAAGATTTTGCAAAAGCATTTATGATGCGCCATCAGATTCCAACTGCTAAATATTTGAGCGTGACAAAAGATAATTTATCCGATGGAATCGCTTTTCTTGAAACAATGACTGCTCCTTATGTTTTAAAAGCAGATGGTTTGGCTGCCGGAAAAGGTGTTTTGATTATCAATAATCTGGATGAGGCTAAAAATGAATTAAAGATAATGCTTGATGGAAGTTTTGGCAAAGCAAGTGAGACAGTTGTTATTGAAGAATTTCTTTCCGGTATCGAATGTTCCGTTTTCGTAATGACCGATGGAAAGGGCTATAAAATTCTTCCGGAAGCAAAGGATTACAAACGCATCGGAGAAGGAGATACAGGCTTAAATACCGGTGGAATGGGAGCAATTAGCCCTGTGCCTTTCGCTGATGATGTATTTATGAAAAAAGTGGAAGAACGAATTGTTATTCCAACGGTAAATGGACTGAAAAAAGAAAACATTGATTATAAAGGTTTTATTTTTATTGGTTTGATAAAAGTGAATAATGAGCCAATGGTCATTGAATACAATTGTCGAATGGGCGACCCGGAAACTGAAGTTGTTATGCTTCGAATAAAGTCTGATTTTGTCGATTTATTGGACGGAATTGCCAATGAAAACATTGAAGAGAAAGAGCTCCTTTTTGATGACAGAAGTGCTGTGACTGTAATGTTAGTTTCCGGAGGTTATCCCGGCGATTATTCCAAAGGGAAAGTTATCACAGGATTGAAAGGACTTGAAAATAGCATTGTGTTTCATGCGGGAACGACGGAAAAAGCCGATGAAATCGTAACAAATGGCGGACGTGTCATTGCAATAAGTTCTTATGGAAAAAACAAAGATGAGGCTTTAACGCAATCTTTCAAAAATGCGGAAATAATCGATTTTGAAGGGAAATATTACAGAAAAGATATTGGTTTTGATTTGTAAATTGAATGAAACTAACGCAGATACATAAAAGTTTTGTCTCCGGTCGGTTTTCATTATTCTTAACTCTCTTGATTTTTATCGGATTAAGAATATATGTGACGAATGATTGGTCTTCAGGCGCGTTGTGGATTGTAATGGCACTTCAAGTTACCATTGCTTTGTTCCTTTTGTACCTCACGCAAGCGTTCGTTATCATTCGACAGCGAACGTTCCTTCCTGCTTTTTTTTATCTGCTTTTTATGGGAACAAATCCTTTGTTTTTCTACGATATAAGGGGAAGTGTTGTTGCTTTGATAGTTACTTTCTGTCTATTCATTTTGCTGCAAACCTATCAAGAGCCAAAGTCGCAAAAAAAATCGCTTAATATCTCCCTTTTGCTTACTTTAGGCAGTTTTTATTGGCCTCCTTTATTGCTTCTTTTTCCTTTATTTTGGTTTGGAATGTATCGATTAAAAAGTTTAAATGTGCGGGTTTTCTTCGCCAGTTTAGTCGGTTTCTTCGTAGTTTATTTATTTATTTACACTTGGAGTTTTTATAAAAATGATACGAATTTATTCTTGAATAGTCTGCCTGATTTGGATGCTTTTTGGACAATTCATCCGTATTCTTTTTCATTGAAAGAATGGGTAATTTCGGGATTTTTAGCGTTTCTTTTTATCATTACCGGCTTGAGAATTTTTATGACCGGAATGGCAGAAAAGATTAGAACAATGACTATTTTAAGTTATTTGTATGCATTTACGTTCATTGTCTTTGTTCTTTTGCTGGTTCAAAGCGAATGGAGAAAAGAATGGGTGTTAATCTTATTTGTCCCTTTTTCTTTTTTAGTTGCCCATTTTTTCACGTTATCTCACAGAAAACCGGCAATCTGTTTTTTCATCTTTACAATTCTTTTCTTTGTCGGAATATTTGTTAGCGAATATTGGTTTGGCTGGTCTGTTCTTGAGTGAAAAATTAAGAATTAAAAATTAAGAATGGGCGCAATGCGATGATTGACTATGTCGATTCTTCTGATTTTTTAACTTTTAACTTACTTGAGCGTAACATTTCCCTTTTTCCCGGAGGACCCGGAATGCGTTCTACTTCAAATCCGGCTTGCTTCATCATTCGGCGAATAATTCCTTTGGCACAATAAGTCGTCATAATTCCACCCGAATTCATCGAAGAATATATCTTATTGAAAATCTCTTGAGACCAAACTTCCGGTTGCTTGTCTGGAGCAAAAGCATCATAGTAAACAACATCATAATTGCCGTAGTAATCGAAATCTTTGAAATCAATTTGAATTTTATTCAATGAAAAAAACGCTGTGATTGGAATTGGTTTTTCCCATTCCGAAAAATGAATTTTCTGGAATAAATCGCCGTTTATATCGGAATAATTTAAATGATTTGTAATCTCCGAAGTCAGAGGATATTTTTCCAAAGCAGTATAAATAACTTTGACTTTTCTTTTTTCAGCTTCTAAAGCTGTTAAAAACGCATTTAATCCGGTTCCGAATCCAATTTCTAATACATGAATTGTTTCTTTAAAACATCGATTAAATGCGGCATTTATATATACATGTTGGGATTCTTGAACAGCTCCATTCACTGAGTGATAATGTTCATCCATTTCAGGAAGAAAAAGAGTATGAGAGCCGTCGGCCGTTACTTGCAACTGCAATTTTTGCATGAATTAATCGAATAAAAGGGGCGTATTTTTTCTATAAGCCGTAGCTGTAAATAGAGCAATCAATTCATTCTCCTGATTTGTAACCTTTGTTTCAAAAGTAGCCAATTTGTGATGAATATGAACCATTTTCGCTTCTGCGTACAAAATGCCGGAACTGACTCCTTTGAAATAGCGAATGCTCGTTTCAATAGACATTGCTAAATTTCCATAAGCATTCACGGCTGCAGCAAAAGCCAAATCTGCTAAAGTGAAAATAGCACCTCCTTGCACGACATTGCCGGCGTTGAGGTGCATATCTTTAATTTCCATTTTTGTTTTCGCTCGTCCCGACTCAACTTCCAAAAGTTCTATGCCGGAAAATGCAGCGTAACGGTCGTTTTTGAAAAATTCTTGGAGGGTCATAATGGTTTGTTGTATGTAGGCATTAATTATCCGAAATATCCTTGATATATTGAGACAATGATTCGTGCTGCTTTTTATTAAGTAGAATTACGAGTTTCTTCGCTTCTTGCGTTTTTTCTTCAATAACTTGCAGTTCATAGTAGTATTGTGATTTTAATTTGCGAATTGAGGCTTCGCTTATTTTGGATAAACAAATATCTCCGCTGTCATTTCGAGCCACAGCTTCTTTTACAATATATGCTATATAGTCAGAGGTAGCTGCTATCCACAAAGAAAAATCTCCTTCCCTAAAATCTATCGTTTCACAAGCATTAACTGTAATGGATAATTCTATTTTCTGCTTTAGAATATCTTCTTCTATGAGTCTTCTGAATTCTGGCTCTTTTTCTTTCCATCCCTTTTTATCTTTGAGCAGTCTTGCAATAATCATATAAAGAATGAATAATGCGACAGTTAAGCTTATAAACAACTTAATCATGAGTGTTCTTATTCTTTAAGTTTCAATTTGTTCTCTTTTTTATCAACTCTAATTCAATCAGACATACAATATTTCAAGTGTTTTCGACAAGTACTCATTGCTTACACACAACTTATTGATTGAGTTTCCACTCAAATCCGTCTTTTGTATCTTTTATCTCAAAACCCAATGCAGTCAATTCGTCCCGTATTTTGTCAGAAGTTGCCCAATCTTTGTTTTGTTTAGCCTGCAAACGCATTTCCAATAACAAGTCGATAGCTTTTGCAAATGATTCATAAGACGCGTTTCCGTCCTTCAATTCGTTTTTAATTCCCAAAAGGTCGAACAAAAATAACTGGAAAAAATCTTTTAATTGTTGAATATCTTCTTTTGTTAATTGAGTTTGTCCGGCAATTGCTGAATTAATAATACGTGTAGCTTCAAAAAGATGCGAAATGACAATTGGTGTATTTAAATCATCATTCAAAGCTTCATAACTTTTACTTACTAATTCGGCAATATTTACCGATGAATTCGATGAATTTGCTTCTAATCGGGAAATATTATCAAACGCTTCCAATAATCGGGAAAGTCCTTTTTCAGATGCTTGCAATGCTTCGTTGCTGAAATCAACCGTACTTCGGTAATGTGCTTGCAAAATGAAAAAGCGAATCGTCATCGGAGCGTAGGATTGAGTTAACAGAGAATGGCTTCCGGTAAAAAATTCTTCTAAGTTGATGAAGTTTCCTAATGATTTTCCCATTTTTTGACCATTCACGGTAATCATATTATTGTGCATCCAATATTTTACTGCTGCGTGGTCGGTTGATGCGACGCTTTGCGCAATTTCACATTCGTGATGTGGGAAAATTAAATCCATTCCTCCTCCATGAATATCAAATTCTTCTCCTAAATATTTTTTGCTCATGGCTGTACATTCCAAGTGCCAACCGGGAAAACCATTGCTCCAAGGACTTGGCCAACGCATAATGTGCTCTGGAGAAGCTTTTTTCCATAATGCGAAATCAACTGAATTGCGTTTTTCTTCTTGACCCTCCAATTCGCGAGTCGTATTTAACATATCTTCAATATTTCGTCCGGATAATACGCCGTAATTATGGTCTTTATTGTATTTTTCTACATCGAAATAAACTGAGCCTTGACTTTCGTAAGCATATCCTTTCTCTAAAATATCTTTTACCAATTGAATTTGTTCAATGATATGTCCACTCGCGTGTGGCTCAATGCTGGGAGGTAAAATATTTAACGCTTCCATTGCTTTGTGATAGCGATTCAAATAATATTGTACCACTTCCATTGGTTCCAAATTTTCTAATTTGGCTTTTTTTGCCACTTTATCTTCTCCGGAATCGGCATCGTTTACTAAATGTCCTACATCGGTTATATTTCTCACATAACGCACTTTATAGCCTAAATGTGTTAGATAACGAAATAAAATGTCAAAAGTAATAGCCGGACGAGTATGCCCTAAATGCGGGTCGCCATAAACGGTTGGGCCGCAAACGTATAATCCAACTCTTTCGGGATGCAAGGGTTCAAACAACTCTTTTTTTCGTGTAAGAGTATTGTAGATGTATAATTGATTTTCCATATGTAATTTTATGTGTTTGTATTGTAAACGCAAAATTACATTTTTTTTTTGATTTTCCCTGCGCTCCTCGTTCCTCCAGTAATTAAAATTACTGGCTATTGAGGCATTGTTGCGATGCAACAAATGTGATAATAATGATACGCTATACTTGGTTAATGATTTCCACTATTGTGAGTGGCATAATCGAACAGGTTCAGATAATATTCTTCTTTATCAGCATCTTTTATTATGATAGTTTGGGGTGTATATTCCCCTTTCTTTTCGACTGGAAGATTTCCACTTATTACAAAAAGATATGTTTGTAAGTCAGTTTTCTCGACATCATATCCACCTTGTTCATTACTAATAAATCGCTCACGAACCAAAACTTTGTGACAAAACTTATCTGAGAGTATATGACACGCTTCGTATGTAATTGTCAATAAAATGTTTTCTTCATCTGCTTTTGGTAGGGTAATTTCTTTAATTTCCAATAAATAAGAGGTCTGAATTGGTTGGGCGTTTTCCAATACGCAAATTGCATTAATTCCAGTCGTTGTTTGTAAAGATTTAAGCAATTCTTGTTCGCTTGGTAGACTTTTTTCTTGCGTTTTATTCAAAAAATGATTACTCACAAGAAACGACTTAACTAACACCATTCCGGCAAAAAATATTGGAAGAAGTGAAGTCAATACAATTAAATTCTTTTCTCTGAATAGTGCTAACAATGAAAATGCGATACAGCTAACCGTTAACAGTGCTATAACAATCAGCAATATTGTGAAAAATGGGAGGTCTGGTGACATAAATCCATAGTACTGTTTCGAAGTATTTGCCTTCACAATCATTACGATTGCCAGTATAATTATTAAACCCAAAAGTATAAGGGATATTTTTGTGTATTGTCCCATTTTAATTTCATTGTTTCGTTATTGCTTGAATGTCGCATAACTTGTCTCCAATAGCGAAATATGCAAAGTTTAGGCCAGTATGTCAGAAACAACGAAGTTTTCCCCGCCGTGTGTATAACACGTCAGGGAAAACAACAGAAAAAATATAATGATGACAGGGCAAACGCATTTAAATCTAATATTTCGCTAGCGCGGATTTGCAAAGCCCTGTTAATGATGAGTTATTTCATCGGTTATTCATCGTTTTTTAGTACTCTAAGTATATCGAAATAATAACCTTCAGCAATTTCTACACCTTTCTCTACGCTGCCGGTTGCTATATCATAAACATAGATGCAAGGATTGCTGTCAGCTGTATTTACACCGATATACGCTTTCCCATCTACAACAGCAGTTCGTTGCGAGAAACGCCCGCTACTATAAGGGATTTCTTGTCCGTTGTATTTTAAGCGTTCTCTTGCTCCGGTGTTGAGATTAACAATTGAGTAATAATGACTGTAACTGTCAATGGTAGTTCCGGTTGCATCATTGCGAGAATATGTAAGGGATTTTCCATTACCCAGATATTGAACAGTGAGCAATTTGCCGTCAGCATTAGGATAAGCATTATAAGCGGTTTCAAAATCAGTCTCGCCTTTCTTGATACGTAGCAAATGTCCTTGCTCTATATCATCCGTATCGGAATATGCTGCCAAGTAAAGATTGCCGTTTTCGTCATACATCACGCAATTCTGCATCAACTCTCCGTATGCACTTCCCGCCATTTCTTCGGCAAGAGAATTAACTTTATTACTCTGTACCGTCATATCGGAAGGATTAATAACTGCGGTAAGGAAGTTAGACGTTGCCACTCCACCTCTGCCCGATGTGGTTTTGCCATAATAGAAATAATACAATTTACCTGCTTCTTTACTATAAGTCAGGATACCGGAAGTTGTAAATGCTTTGGCTCCTTCGGGAAGTGGCAAATCTAATGTTCCTTCTGCAAGAATACGCATATCGTCAGCATTCAGCTTAGTCCAGAGAATTTTATCCACATCGCCATTGGCCGCCATGATAATTAGCGTGTTGTCATCTATCCAAGCATGTGTATAACTACGCACTTTATATGTGTTTTGTACGAATGGTTGTTCCTGAATAACCTTGACAGAATTACCGACTACTTGTAACTTGGTAAAACGGTCGTTTGAGTTGGGTACCTGATAGTAATATTTCCCCTTGACAATGGCTTCCATAGAGTAAGTATTATCTGCACTTCTGAACTCAACGCCGTCGTTTTTGATGTCAATCATTTGTATGTCGGCAGTAAGAGCTTCTACACTTTTTACAATAGTGCCGTCACCCTGATTCATTCCTCCATGTTTGCCGACAGTCATAAAGATGTCGAAATGATAATCTACTTCTACTTCTGCTTCCAAATCCGGGTCTGTACTTGGCTCTGTATTATCATCGGAACAAGCGTTAAACGACAAGGCCATTGTGATGACCATAAACATACTGAATAAAAATCTGAACTTTTTCATTTTGATATAATATTAATGAATGAATAATCTGAATTTAGCGAAAAAAGAACGGCCGGGTTTCTGAAGTTTATAGTTGTCATAAGCCGTCTCGTCGAAAATATTTGCACATTCCAATGCGATATTGTATCGCTCGCGTTTCCATGAATAAGTAATGTCTGCATTGTAAATGTGCTGAGTTGGAATACGCGCTTTACTTTCGCGCGCGCCGTAAGCTTCCCATGTAAGGAAGTACCAATGTACCCCCTGATAAGTACAATTCAGGCGTAATTTGCTTTCGGGCAGTGCTATATTGTGCCAAACATAGCTCGCTTCTACATTGCCAAAGACCCAAGGCTGGTTAGGAACGCGATTTTTGTAGGTAGCCGAAAGTTTTCCGTCAGTTTTGTATTTTCCCTGGTCGCGGGCATCCTGATAGCTGATGTTAGCAGAGAGTTGCAGTTTGCTTTGCCAATCGTAGCGCACTTCTCCTTCTACGCCTTTGATATGTACGGACGGAACATTTTCATATTGTAGTGTACCTTCCTTTTCCGATACAGCGGCTTGGATATAATTGTCTGTGTAGCGGAGGAAGCCGTTCGCTTCGTAATATAGCGTATGACCGGATGCCGGATACCAGGTTCCGAAGATTCCCAAATTGACATTATTACTGCTTTCGGGCTTCAAAGCTACATTCGCATAAACCGTGGTTCCGTTTCCTAACAACTCACGCGCAAGAGGAAGGCGCACACTCTGTTCGTAAGAGGCTTTTATAGAGAATGGCTCGAAGAATGTGAAACGCGAACCGACACCATACCCAAAAAAGTCCTGAGTGGTTGAACCGGCTACATCTCTCGAACCAGTTATACTGGGCAAATCCGTTTGCCGGATATTCAAGTGGTTGATATATTCCTTTATAAAAAAGGTGTTATTCATTCTGTTTTTCAGAAGAGACTGGTTATATGAGAATCCCAGAATATGTTTCGCCATTACATCGTTTGACGCTTCAAAATCAGTTTGTACATCATCATCGCGCTCGTTACTCATGCGGTTCAGCAAGTAGTTTGCATTAAAACTATGGAACTCGTTCAGACGGTAGTCAAAATTGGTACGGGCAATGGTCGCCGGACGTTTATAATGACGCATGGAACGCGCCCGACCGGTAAGTTCATTACGCGGACTTTCAATATAATTACCATTCCAGTCATATTGGCGATATGCAGTATCTACCGTCAGAGAGTAATCCCAAGTGTGCGAAAGAGAAGTGTTTAGTTGCAAGTTCTCTATGAGGAAATCGCGCTTCCGGTAACGCGTAGAGATATTCCATGCATCTGATTTTTTCTCTGCCATACCATATACTTTGCTTTGTACGGAGCCGGTTTGCAACTCTTTATCAATTTCGGAATAAGAAGCGGAAACAAAAAAAGCATCTGCCCAAGATTTATTAGCAAAACCAACTTCAAACTGTCCGAACAACGAAGAGTAATCATCATGAAAACGTTTCCGGTTGACTAAAATATACTTGCGACTGTCTTCGTCCCAAACCTCTACGTCCTTCATTGTATAGTCATTTTTAGAATAATGAATTCCGATAGTGGGCCGGATAATCAGTCCTGTTTTAGATTCTACAAATTGCGCATTCAAGTCTGCTTTGTGTGTATGAAATGAGCCGATACCATAAGAAACATCTAAGTAATTGCGCTGGTTCTTCTTGGTAATTATGTTGATAGCTCCTCCTAATGCATCGGCACCCAAATGAGCAGGAACAACACCTTTGTATATCTCTACCTGCTCAATCGCATTTGTTGGGATATTGGCGAGTGTAATGCCGCTACCTAACGATTCTAATGGTATTCCATCGATAAAATAACGGACTGAATTTCCCGATAATCCATTAATGGACAAGTCGAACTCAGAACCGGCTCCGCCCTCTTCACGAATGCGCACGCTGGTGGTACGACCTATTATATTGTTCAGATTGGCAGAGGTATTCTGCAATGCTCCTCCGATTTGCAGTGCATTGACCGAAAACGAACCTTCCCGTATCCGTTGTACTTGACTTTTCCCGTAAACAGTAACTTCTCCGAGACTTACTGCATTTTCTTTCAATACGAAGTCTTGCTTTTTATTCGCTTGAATGATGACTTCCGTATTCAGAGTCTTGTAATCAACGGAAGAAATGACGACCTTATATGTGCCGGGAAACAACTCGAGGGTATATGCTCCATAATCATTAGAATGCGTTCCAATAGCTGTTCCTTCAATAGCAATTAATGCCTGTGGAATGGGCTTGTCATTTTCGTCTTTTATCTCTCCTGAGATAAAGACCTTATTCTGTCCGTACAAACCTATTGGAAGCAGGTTGACTAATGTGATAATGATAATAAAAAATCTCATTCTCAAATAATGTTTAATCATTTAAACATCATGAACCAAGATTTTTCCAAAACACATTATGCCAGCAAGACCTAAGCATATATGCATGAGTAGGCTATCTGAAATGCGTTTGTTTTTTAGCCTTAGTCCACGAAAGCTTTACAACATCCATTTTGGCAGGTCTTCTGACTTACTCCTTCTTTGAACGCCCTTCCCATTCGTTACCGAACAGTGGTTTGAGTATTGTTCAAAGACTTTATATAAATGGCTACGCTCACAGAAACAAATAAACTTGTTTTTGCTTCGCTTAAACGCCATTTTAGTGGAGCTTACAGCAGCGGGTCTGTTCAGGACTTACACCTGATTCCCTTTTCACTATTTTTCCGAAGATGCGGAATTATAGCACCAAAATCTGGGCGCAAAGGTACACAACATTTCTCAATATGTCCCCTTTAAAACTAAAAAAATGTATTTGGTAGATTTTTAAATGCGTTTGCCAAGACATTTGTTGCATCGCAACAATACCTTAATAGCCAGGGAATTTATTCCCTGGAATTGGAATGAATTGGATGGTTGAAAAGGAATCATGTTAAAAAATAAAACAGATATTTAATTTTTTCCGTATATTTGCAATCCTTGAAAGTTTAAATATGAAACCCGAAGATTTAGAAGATAATATCCCTTTAGACAGCGAAGAAAGTAAAGACCATTCCGATTATAAGGTGCCGGAAAATATTGATGGAACTTCTAACCGTCAAGTTTTGTCCGGGATGTATAAGGATTGGTTTATGGACTATGCTTCCTATGTAATTACAGACCGTGCCGTGCCGCATATTAATGATGGATTGAAACCGGTTCAACGACGGATTCTTCATGCGATGAAGAGAAAAGATGATGGTCGTTTTAATAAGGTGGCGAACATTGTTGGTGAAACGATGCAGTTTCATCCCCACGGAGATTCTTCCATTGGTGGTGCTTTGGTGCAATTAGGACAAAAAAATTTGCTAATTGATTGTCAGGGAAACTGGGGAAACATCCTTACCGGTGATGGCGCTGCCGCCCCTCGTTATATTGAAGCTCGATTAACTAAATTTGCATTGGATGTTGTTTTTAATCCGAAAACAACCAATTGGAAATTTTCTTATGATGGACGAAATAAAGAGCCGATTACCCTTCCGCTTAAATTCCCCTTATTGCTTGCGCAAGGAGTTGAAGGAATTGCCGTTGGCTTGAATTCGAAAGTATTACCGCATAATTTCAATGAATTGCTGGATGCTAGCATTGCTTATCTAAAAAAAGAAGCATTTGTTTTGTATCCCGATTTTCAAACCGGAGGTTACATCGATGTTTCGAAATACAATGACGGAGAAAGAGGTGGTTCGGTAAAAATTAGAGCTAAAATTAATAAGGTTGATAATAAAACATTAACCATAACAGAAGTTCCTTTTGGAAAAACAACTTCTACGCTTACCGAATCCATTTTGAAGGCCAATGAAAAAGGAAAAATAAAGATTCGGAAAGTAGATGACATGACTGCGAAAGATGCCGAAATCGTTATTCATTTGGCAACGGGAGTAAGTTCCGATAAAACCATTGATGCTTTGTTCGCATTTACCGATTGTGAAATCAGTATTTCTCCTAACTGTTGTGTGATTGATGAGGAAAATACTCCTCGTTTCATGAGTGTTTCTGATATTTTGAAGCACGTAACAAATAATACTTTGCAACTTCTAAAAATGGAGCTCAACATTCAAAAAAATGAACTGTTGGAAAGTCTTCATTTTGCATCTTTGGAGAGAATTTTTATCGAAGAGCGCATTTACAAGGATAAGGAATTTGAAAATGCAAAAGATATGGATGCCGCGTTGAATCATATTGACAAACGTTTGGAGCCATTTAAACCCCAATTCGTTCGTGAAGTTAATCGGGACGATTTGTTGCGTTTGATGGAAATCAAGATGGGGCGCATCCTTAAATTCAACAAAGAAAAAGCGGATAGTTTGATTGCTTCATACAAATCTCAAATCGAAGAAATCAATCATCACATCGAACATATCGTTGAATACACGATTGATTGGTTCGCCAAATTAAAAGAGAAATACGGAAAAGATTTTCCACGAAAAACCGAAATTCGTAGTTTTGATACAATCGAAGCGGCGAAAGTTGTTGAGGCCAATGAAAAATTATACATAAATCGGGAAGAAGGATTTATCGGATACGGTCTCAAAAAAGACGAATATGTGTGTAACTGTTCGGATATTGACGATATTATCATTTTCTTCAAAGACGGAAAATATAAAATAGTCAAAGTCAGCGAGAAAATGTTTGTGGGAAAAAACATCTTATATCTTGATGTTTTCAACCGAAACGACAATCGCACAATTTATAATGTGATTTACCGCGATGGAAAAATGGGATTTAATTACATTAAACGCTTTGCAGTAACCGGAGTTACGCGCGACAAAGAGTATGATGTAACTCAGGGAAAAATGGGAAGTCGTATCCTTTATTTCTCTGCGAATCCGAACGGAGAAGCGGAAACGGTTAAAGTCATTTTGAAGCCTAAACCCCGTCAAAAATTGCTAGTGTTTGATAAAAATTTCAGCGATGTTGCCATTAAAGGGCGAGGCTCAATGGGAAATATTCTGACGAAAGCGGATGTTCACAAAATATCGTTGAAAGCAAAAGGCGGCTCTACTCTTGGCGGAAGGCAAGTTTGGTTTGATAGAGATGTTCTTCGGGTTAATTATGATGGAAGAGGGGATTATCTCGGCGAATTTCATGCGGATGACTCTATTTTAGTTGTTCAAGGAAATGGCGAATTTTACACAACAAACTTTGATTCCGGAAATCATTATCAAGGACAGATTAAAGTCATTGAAAAATTTGACCCGAACAAAATTTGGTCGGTTGCTTTGTACGATGCAGACCAACAAAATTATCCTTATTTGAAGCGATTTACGTTTGAAATAAGCAATAAGCAACAAAGTTTTTTGGGCGACAATTTGGATTCAAAACTTGTTTTGTTGACAGATACTTATTATCCGAGAATAGAAGTTGTTTTTGGTGGAAATGATTCTTTTAGAGAAACTCAAATTATTGATGTCGAAGAATTTATTGCGGTAAAAGGATTGAAGGCAAAAGGAAAACGAATTACGACTTTTGAAGTTGCTTCCATTCAGGAAATTGAACCGGAACGTTTCCCGGAACAGCAAGAGAGCGGAGATTCTCCTCAGCCGGATATTGATATTGAACCGGAAGATGAGGATAAACCGATTGCTGAATTGTTGGATGAAATTACAGGTCAACAAAGGATATTCTAAAACAAATTGATGAAAAAGGGAATATTAATTGTTTTTTTATTGCTTGCTGCTTTTATTGTTCCCTTTCATTGTTGGGCGCAAACGGAAAAATTAACTTATCAATCTACAAGCGTTGGATTTGGAAGTACGGAAGTTTATGATACTTATTTGTCTCCGCTGAAATATACCGGAAGTAATTTGGGATTGATGTATGAACGGATGAATATGACCGGATTGATGTCCGGGAATATTTCCGGGCAACATCTTCTAAATGTTGAAGTTGCGAAGACAAATAATCAAACAGGTACTACTTCAAATTATTGGGGAAATTTGCAATATATTTATGGATTGCATTATCGTTTTCAACCCATACAAAAATTGCAATTATTTGCCGGAACACAGGCGGATGCGCTTATCGGAGCGATTTACAATACTCGAAACGGAAATAATCCGGCAAGTGCAAAGGCAAATTTGAATTTGAATCTGTCGGGAATTGCCGCTTATTCTTTTAAGATAAAACAGCAGCCGGTATTGGTTCGTTATCAGTTGAATATTCCATTTATGGGTATGCTTTTCGCTCCTCAATTTGGACAATCGTATTATGAAATGAGTTTGGGAGTCAATCAAGATTTAGTTCATTTTGCTTCTTTTCATAATCAATTAGCCATGCGAAATCTTTTATCTTTTGAGTTGCCTTTCAATTTTTGCACTTTGCGTCTTTCGTATTTGAATTGGATATACGAATCTAAAGTAAACGATTTGGATACTCGTATTATGTCTAATTCGATTTATGTTGGAATCTCGAAAAATTTCCTGACAGTTTCCGGGCGCAAGAAAAATAACTATAAAACAGTTTTCGATTAAGATATGAAAAGAATTTTAATGTATATTTCTGCTTTATGGTTCTTGTCGGCCTTTTTTTCTTGTGTGGAAATTGAAGAATATCCCAATACTCCTCGAGGAACGTTTGAGGCTTTGTGGAAAATAATGGATGAACATTATTGTTTCTTCGAATACAAACAAGTTGATTGGAATCGGGTTCATGCTGATTATGCAAAGAGAATAGACAACAATATGAATCAAGAATCGTTGTTTATGCTTTTGGATGAGATGCTTTGGGAAGTGAAAGACGGCCATGTTAATATTTCTTCTCCTTTCGATTTTGCTCGTTATTGGAAATGGTATCAGGAACATCCTGCTAATTTTGACCAAAAATTGATAGATGATTATTTAGGTTTTGATTATCATATATCGGGAGCTATTCAGTACAAAATATTAAGTGACAATGTTGGTTATTTGCGTTATTCCGATTTTTCCAGAGGAATAGGGGAGTCTAACATCGATTATATTATTGAAAAAATGAGACTTTGTTCCGGTCTTATTATTGATGTGCGAAATAATGGCGGCGGAGTATTGACCAATGCGGACATATTAGCTGCTCGTTTTTTCAATCAGAAGACTTTAGTTGGATACATTCAACATAAAACGGGGAAAGGGCACAATGATTTTTCGAAACCACATCCCAAATACATTGAACCGTCAACTCGTTTGAGGTTTCAAAAACCGGTAATTGTACTAACTAATCGCAGATGTTTTAGTACTACGAACGATTTTGTGAACACTATGCGTTTGGCTCCCAATGTCACGATTCTGGGTGATAAAACCGGCGGCGGAAGCGGTTTGCCTTTCACTTCTGAACTTCCAAACGGTTGGTCGATACGTTTTTCGGCATGTCCGATGTTCGATGCAGATATGCAACATATCGAGTTTGGAATAGAACCGGACGTGTATGTCGCATTGTTAGAGGAAGATGTGCAAAGGGGAAAGGATACTTTGATTGAAGCGGCACGAGATATAATAAAAGAAAATGATTAGAAAATGATGAAATTTTTGGTCAAATAAAAAATAAGTTTTATCTTTGCCGTCGCTTTGCGGCTGTGGTGTAATTGGTAGCCACGCCAGACTTAGGATCTGGTGCTTCACGGCGTGGGGGTTCGAGTCCCTTCAGCCGCACTCAAGGGGACAAATTGGAAAATTTCCATTTTTGTCCTCTTTTTCTTTTTTATAACTGCTTAATTCTGATTTAATTGCATGAAAGAAAGTGTTGCATTGAGGAGTTCGATAAGCTCCTATTTTCTTGTCATAGAAAACACCTTCAGGAAACACTAAATCTTGCAATTTTTCTCTTTTTACCATATCGCATTCTTGCCATAAACTGCCTAATTTACAAGACATTGATATAGCATAATCCACATAAGGGGAGTAGTTCGATAAATTTATTTGAGCAATTTCTAATTTTTGTTCTAAATTCTTCTTTTGTGGTTCAAATTCTTTCAAAACAGTTTCATAAATATCTCTGTCAATTTCACCACAGCCAAGTCTCAACTTTGCACCATTGATTTTATTATCAATTTCAGTAATTCTTGTTTTGAACTGTTTTTGTTGGTTTGTGGAAGTTCCATTCCATTCATTGAACAAATCTTTTAATACTATTGAAAATGCAGGTTTCAAATTGTCGGAAATACTATAAGAATATAACAACTTAGTGTATTGCTCATGTAGCATTTTGCCATTATAATTTTTGCAACAACCGATAGTATTACACTTGTAATATATAATCCCCTTCTGTGTGTATGCAGTAAGAGGCTCTCCGCAATGGGCGCAAAAAACATGCCTTTTCAAAGGATATTTTTCATTAATCCTTTCATGTTTGTAAGCATATTTTTTTGTGGTAAGAATGCCATTTGCCAAATCAAATAATTCTTCTGGGACAAGAGGTTCAAAGTTGGTAGCTTTTACCAACTCATCCCCTAATAATTTATGTTTTAAATACCCCTTGTAAAATGGATTCCTAAAAATTTTGGAAAGCTCCTGCTTTTTTAGGTTCAATTTTTCTTCACTTCTTAATTTGAATAATATTTCACTATTAGCTAAATTGTCATAAGCCTTCCATTCAAAGGCTTTTTTGAGAGATAAGCCTTGTTCATTTATTTCTATGCGAGTAGTTTCTTTATTATTTATTGTTTCTTTTATTTTAGAATATCCAATGGGAGGTCTGAAAGTACATATTCCCTTTTCTAATTTGTTTTTTGTTCCTGCAATACATTTCTTTTTTCTCTGCATATTTTCATACTTGCCCATAATAAAATGTATATCTTGCATCAACACACCAGAATCAGTTGAAGTATCTATGGGCTGACTTACTGAAATTAAGTAGATACCATCTTCTAATAATGAATCTTTCAAAACAATGGCACCTCCTCCACTTCTTGAAAATCTGTCCAAATCAAACACCAAAATAGTGTTAATTTTAGAATTTTTCCTTGCATCAGAAATCATTTTATTAAATTCTTTCCTGTCATCTGTTTTAGCTGATTCATAGGTTAATCCATATTTATTAACAATTTCAATTTTATTTCTTGTTGCATAATCATAAATATATTTCATCTGTGTTTCAATGCTACAATTATTATCAAATTGTTTTTTAGATGAAACCCTTGCATAAGTGTAGGCGAATAAGCCTTCGTCAATTTTGGTTCTTTGTTGTAATTTTTTCTTCATACTTCATTTATTTTTTTGATTTTATTTAATTTTGAGGCTTGTATGCCTGCTTTTATTCTTTTGCTCCGAGCTTCTTTACTCATCTTTTTATACAAATCTGACATTTGTAATCTAAAGTAATTATCTATCGTGATTTCTTCATTGTATTTCATAACTTAAATTTTTATCTTTATTATTTATTTTAAATTGCTCATACACTAATTGAGCATACTGGTACATTTGATTTAGAATAGATTTTAGTTCTGAATCATTTGAAAACTGTATATTGTGTTGCTTAAATAGATGTTCATATTTTATTACTGCCTCATCATTAAACATTAAACATTAAATTTTTCTTTTTATTCTTTATTACTCGGCAGGAACTCCCAACCTGTGTCATAGCAATAAATCTTTCGCCTATGTCATGAAGTTTTACCAATCCTAAACAAATTGTCGGCACCAAGCTCCATTAAAATTTGCCTATTAAATAGGTTGATTTACATTTTCAGTTTTTTACTGCATAATTTTTTACTTTGTAAATATTATTATCTAAATTTTCTCTTTGGGGAAATTAATTTCCATCACTAAAATATAGGCAATATTTTTAAATCCAAAATAACAGGTTTAAGATTTTCAAAAAATCGCAAATTTTTTCTGAAAAATTTTTTAAACAAAAAATATATCTTCAATCAAGCGTTCCCATGGAAAAAGGGGGTATGGGTGGCAGGGGAGTCAAGTGGCGGGATACGCAACTCTCATATATAACAATAAAGTATATTAGAAACTTAGCATATCATAAGTATTCATCAATTCTTCCTGCGAAATTCCTAAATATCTTCTTGTGATTAATGTTGATGAATGATTGAATAACTGTGACAATTTTACTAAGGCTAATTCGGCATTATCCCCACTTTGGGAAAATACTTGTCGGCCAAAGGTCTTCCTCATGGAATGCGTACTGAAATTCTTAATCTTTAATTTGTAGTTGGTTTTGATTGATTTGAATAAGCGATTGATTTGTTGAACAGAATACACACTGTTTTTCTGACTGATAAAAACAAACTCATCATTTTTCATTGGTTTTAATTGTGTGTAACATTCAAGAATATGTTGGTGCAGTTGAGGATTGATTTTAATAGTGCGCTTTTTACCTGTTTTCTTTTCGATTATTTCTAAGGTTTCATCTGAAAAAATCTGACTCCATTTCAAATTCAGAATATCCGAAATGCGAAGTCCCCAGAAACTCCCCAGTGAAATAAGCAATGACATTCTTATATGACCATCACTTTGTAATTTTCTTACCAAGCTCAAATTTTGCTCCCAACTCAAAAAATCTGCTGTCGTTGATGAATACTTTAATGCCATAAAATGTTCTTTTTTGTTTGTATTAATATAAAAGTGAATGTTTTTATTTTTGCCTACTTCTTGAAGCCTATTTTATTTATTGTATATCAATGAATTAAGAAATAATGCTCACTAATAGATAAAAGCGAACATTATTATTAATCTTTTCAATATTCCATTTTGTAATGCTTTGACATTAATATTCTATACAAATATAGTGATTTTGCATTTTATTTCAAAATATTATTTTATTAATTTAATGATATAATATATTTCATTTCAAAAAATGTAATGCTATAATATTTTAATTTGTATATTTGCAGAATAATTTATTATATTTTTCAATTATGGAATTACGAGTAAAGGAAATTTGCAAGGAGCAGGGAATCACCTTGCAAACCTTAGCAGAACGATTAAAAATTCATCGGGTAAATTTGAGTGCTTCAATTAATGGTAATCCGACATTGGAGAAGATGGCAGAAATAGCCAGTGCTTTGGGGGTTACTGTAAATGATTTGCTACCAGAACTGCAAGGAAAAGCGATTAAAGGATATATTGAAGTGGATAATAAAATAACCAAAATTCAAAATATCAATGATTTGAAGCGAATTATCCAAGACTTTGAAAAATTTGAAATTGATTTAACCAAACGAAAGAAATATAATCTCAAAGATTGTATCGTTTTTCAAAACCTAAATGATGAATTTGGAGCATTCAGTAATGCAGCCGAAGGATTTCCTCTTGAAATTAATGGTATCAAAACTTATGGAGTTGAAACTTTATTCCAAGCCATGAAATTTCCGAAATATCCCGAAATTCAAAAAATGGCAATCGAAACCACAAGTCCGCTAACAATCGAAAAACAAATGAAACAGTATTCCAAACATCCTTTTATAAGGGAAGATTGGGAGGAAGTAAAAGTGGCGATTATGGAATGGTGTCTTAGGGTTAAGTATGTAGAACATTTGCTAAACCTGAGAATATTGATTAGTAAAACACACAGTAAACCAATTGTAGCATCATCAATAAAAGATAAATTTTGGGGAGCAGTTCCATTGAAAAAAAATCCTGATTGTTTGGTTGGAATTAATGTATTGGGACAAATATGGATGAAGATAAGGAAAGAGCATCTTAATCAATTCACGATTAATCCTTTGGGGATAAATGATTTTACTTTATATGGGAACTCCATAGAAGCAGTTAAAAGTTAAATTCCTGCGCTTCTTTGGGTATACTCGTAAGAGTATATATGGCTCATCTATGGGAAAAGGATTAGATAGATTGCAACTATTTCAGTTTGTTAAATTTTATATAAGGATTGTCTTCTACACGATATGCAGGCTTATTACGCCAAGTATCAACTACGTTTTCCCAATCACCGATATAATAAATACAGTCGTAATATCTATTTGTGTAGAACTTAATTTTAAACTCGTGTTCGTTTTTAAAAAGGTGGCTGTATTGGTTATATGTGCTGTCCTTTTTGTCTTCGTATTCCCTGAATAGTTTAGTCAATTTTTTATCTTCTTCCTCTGTCATAATTATTGGATATTCATTCATAAAAGAAATGAATTTTCCCGACATTTCTTTGTCTATCAGTCTGTAAACGTCATCAGCTTCTGTTATGTTGTCAGGGATAGGTTGATTTTTAGCCTTGTGCAAATAAGCCAAAAACTGTTCCCGAATATATGGAAATGCAATAACCATATATTCTTTCCAAAATGTATAGTGAAATTCAAGTCGAAATTCGTCATCTTTGATCGCATTTACCCACTGTTGATGAAATTCGTAGCACCGTTTCTGTTTCCTCTTTTGCTCTTCGTATGAATAAGTCACAGGCTCTTTGAACTTAAAGAGTTTAGACAGTTCATTTTTTGATATTTCCTTGTATTTAGGACGGAGTTCGTCCGCTGAAACTTCTTTTATTACAGGTTGTGCTATTACTGTCACTGGTGTCGAATCGGTATTATCCCTTCTCGTATTATCATTTATTTTTCCTGAAACAGAATCTGTTAAAATCGAGTCTATTTTTGTTATATCTGTCACTGCAATGGTTGGCTCACTTGTAATTTCACTTTCCTTTGTCAAATATGGTTTGATAAAGAAAAATAAACCAATTCCTAAAAGAAGAAAGAACAATAGCAGATATTTAGCAGTTTTATTTTTAGGTGATTGAATAATTTCTTTGTTCAGGGAAGATATATCAAAATATCTACCTTCAATAATATCATTTAAGCATCTTGAAACAATAGATTTATAGGGTCGTGGAATTTTGGTTAACTGTTTTTTGTTGGATGATTGGGTAAAAACATACAATAAAAGCATTCCAATACCATAAATATCTGTTCGTTGGTCTATCTTTCCATTATTGATTTGTTCAGGAGCAGCATACAAATTAGTTTTTCCTGTTGTCAAGAATTGATAACAATCGGTGTAAGCAAAGCCCAAATCAATTAATTTGACATCATTTCCGATGTTGGTAATCAGAATATTTTCAGGTTTTAAATCTAAGTGCAAGATTTGCTTTTGGTGTAAATAAGAGATTGCAGACAATAGTTGTTCAATAAACTTCTGTATATGTTCCTTCTTTTTGAAATAAGTTGGATTGTTTGAAACAAAATCTTTTAATGTTTGTCCATCGACATATTCAGTCAAAAAATAGAATCCATCCTTATCTCTTCCTTTTGAAATGTATCGTACAACGTTGGAATGGTCTAATGTATAACCAATATCAAATTCTTTTTCAAAAGCAACATCATACTGTGGATGATTGGTAAATTCCTGTCTGGGTCGTTTCAAAAAATGCCATTTCCCACTGATACGAACTTTATAAGTATCAGAAGTAGACCCATTAGTATCCAAAGGAACAATATCAGTTAAAGCAAAAAAATCAGTATTTTCCCCAAATTCAGAATTCTCCATGAAGTATTATAATATTATATTTCAGGGAATAAAGGTAGAATTTATTCTTGAATGATTGTTAATTTGGTTATGCCTGATACTTTTCCTGCAACAAATTTCCCTAATGAAACGCCATTCCTTACAACATCATTGACTAATAAGGGATATTTGAGTACAAAATGATTAGCTTCAATTATGTCATCTTGTTTCAATTTACTATTCAAAGATTCAATCACTTTGAATAAATTCTTTTCAAGATACTCTATCAAAACCTCTCTATCAGGAGAATAGTAAAACTTGATTTTATTACCCTTGGTTAAGTTCTTTATCTCAATTTCTTCAATAGTATCAAAATCTGAATTTCCCCTATCATCAAGACTTTCCAACATCTCATCCCAATTCTTGAAATTGATATAACGAGCAATGGTATCCAATGTGTACAATCTTGGTTCTTTGATTCCTTCTATCTGTCCAAACAGTCTTTTTAAGGTATTCACTCCGACTCTTTGTTTAGTTTGCTTCTCAATATCAAAAGAAAGATGTTCAAAATCAGATGAATATCTAATCTCTTTCCCCAACTGTTTTTCTATTAATTCTCTGATAACTGGTGATAACATAACATCAATTTTAAAAAGCAAAAATACAGATAAAAATTCATTGTTTTTCACTTTGGATGAAATGGATGAAACAAATGAAATGGATTAAACTTATTCAAAATAAGCATATTACCTTTGCGTAAGCAACAGCCTTTTAGGAGAAAATGGCTTGTGTATTAGTAAAATTTTGTATATTTGCATTGTGCTTTCGGGCACAGACATATTTTTGTGATACACGGAAAGTGTTAGCTTGATTCTCGTATAACGAATCTGACAGTTCAAACAGGCAGAGAATAAGCGGACTTCTCCCATCATATCTTCGTATATGGTGTGGGCTGTTGCTTGTTTTGATGCTTGGGGGCTTTGTCAGAGCCTGTTATACTCAAATTAAGTTTGCAGCACCACACTTTCTTTTTTAAATCAATTATTTTTTCTTTTGGTGCTGGGGGAACGGAGTATCTGAAAATCCGTGAAGAGAGTAAGAATTAAGATGATGAATACAAATCAACCTGATTTTACAAGAATCAATGAAATTATTGAACTTGATTTTAAAAATGTTGCAGAATCTGATTTAAGAATTGCTATTAGAACTTTTCAAAAGAATTACAAGGAGTTAGCTCAGAATTTGGAAATATCTTCAGTTGAGGTTCCTGATGAACAAGTAAAAAAATACAAAGAAAATTCTCAAGAGTTTGAAATTAATCATAATAATGAGTGACATGAAAAACATTTTTATCACATTACTACTGTTTAGCCCTTTCCTTGCTTTCTCTCAATCCAAGAATCCAACTATAATGATTCTTCCAAGTGACAATTGGTGCAACCAGCGTTATTTTATGACTGAGTATAACAATCAGGGTAGTATTATGAAAGTTCCTGATTATAAATTGGCTTTTCAAGAAGACACTGAATTAGGACAAGTAATCAGCAAGATTGGAGCATTGATGCTGAAAAAGAATTATTTTTTGAAAGATACCGAACAAGAATTGAAAAACATTCAACAAAGAACAGCAGAAGACAATGTAACCCAAAGTTCAACAACAGGTTCTTCTATTTCCGAATCTCCTTTGGATATATTAAAGAAAAGAGCAAAAGCAGATATTATCATTCAAATTTGGTGGAAAGTAAATAAAACATCATCAGGAAAATCAGTTTCGTTTACATTGGAAGCTTTTGATGCTTATACAAGTAAACGAATTGCTTCATCAACAGGAACAGATATTCCTACAAGTGAAAGCCTTGTTCCAATTATGTTGGAAAAAGCTGTCTCAGACAGGATGAAGGAATTCACAGGGCAATTGGATAAGTTTTACAAGGATATTTCCAAAAATGGCAGGGAAATTATTCTTACTGTAAAACGTTGGGAAAATGCTGATTTTACATTGGAAAAAGAAATTGATGGAGATGAAATAACAACCCATATCAATAATTGGATGAAAAAGAATACTGTGAACGGTCAATTTAATCTGAGTGATGCCACTGAAAACTTCATTTTGTTTGAACAAGTACGCATTCCAGTGAAAGACAATATGGATGCTCGTGAATTTGGAAGGCAATTACAAAAACACCTGAGAAATTCGCCTTTCAATATAGATGCCAAGCTAATGACAAGAGGATTGGGTGAAGCAATTTTAGTATTAGGAGAAAAATAAATTATGAATAAGCGGATTAGTATAAAACAAGTTATCATTATTGGATTAATGGTTTTCAATATAATGATTGTAAAATCACAAACAGTAGATGATTTTGGCAGTATAACGCTGAAAAGTCAAATTTCAAGTAGTTCAAATTTATCCAAAGAAGCAGTTTCTTTACTAGAAACCAAGATGAAAGAAATTGTAAGCAATAATGGAATTGCCTCAGCAGATGTAAATCCTCGTTTTGTTATCACTGCAACTGTCAATGTTTTGAGTAAAGATATTGTAGCTGGACCACCACAAATGATTTCTCAAAATTTAAGTATAACCTTCTCCATTGATGACAGGATTGAACAAAAAGTCTTTTCAACGACCACAGTTCCTTTAATTGGAGTTGGCACCAATGAAACAAAAGCATTGATAGGCGCAATAAAAAAGATAAATTCCAATAATCCTGATTACAAAACACTTATTGAAGAAGGAAAAACAAAAATCATTGCTTTTTATCAATCCAATTGTGAGTCTATATTGAAAACGGCAACTTCTCTCTCTCAACAAGGAAATTACAACCAAGCTATTTACAATTTGGCTTTGGTACCAGATGTTTGTTCTGATTGTTATCAGTCATGTTTAAAACTACAAGGAGAAATCTATAGTAAAAAGATAGAAGCAGAAGGAAGGGAAGCATTTCAAAAAGCACAAACCATTTGGACGCAATCTCCCAATAAAGAAACTGCACTACAGGTAACAGGCCTTATTTCTCAAATAAATCCTCGTGTTTCATTCATTCAGGAAGTTAATTCTTTTGCTAAAGAAGTTTCTGTTATAGTACAGAATCAAGAACTCAGGGAATGGGAACAATCAATAAAAGAATACAATGACAGATTGGAATATGCTAAAAAACAATCTGATAGGGATTTTCAATTACAACAAATGAGAATTAAGGCATATAGAGATATTGCTGTGGAATATGCTAAGAATCAACCTAAAAGAGAAATTTATAATACTTTGATAATAAGGTAGTATGAGATGGATTAGAAAATACATTTGTACAATAAATATTTGGCTTAATATCATCACTTTCTTTGCTTTGGCATTTTCTGTGGTGTATGGAATATGGCTCACGAAAATTCCATCTGCTTTTCAAGGAGCAGATACAATGGGTGAAATAATAAATGGAGTAGCCTATTCTATTATTGCAGGATATATAGTATATGTTTTAACGGTGCATTTACCAAGAATGCGCAATAAATATACTTCGGAATCAATAGTTATGTTTGCTATTGAATTAATGTTTGAATGCAAAAATGATATATTGAAAAATTTGCAACGAGAACGGAATTTTAATTTTTCAAATGAATTTCCAACAGAAGAAGACTGGAATCAATATAAGAAACAATCCGTTGTACAGCAATGTGATTGGGTAAAAGTTGTTGAAGATTACACAAAGCAACTTACTCCGTATTTCAATAAAATTTATTTGTTTCATGATTATTATTGGGATTTGATTAAGCCAGTCGTGTACATCGAACATAGATTAATCTCTGGAATGTTATTGTCAAATTATTCTACACGGAATAATGATGATAAAACAATAAATGTAGATTCTGTAAAAGATTTTCTTGAACTTTATAAATGTCTGAAAGGCAATGGAAGCTCTAAAGAAAATGCTTTTATATTGTCAATTAAGGACATTCAAAAGTCAGATAAAACTACCGAAGAATTATATTTTAAACTATCAATAAAGAATTATCAGAGATGAAAAACTCAATAAAATTATTTTTTGCGGGCATTTTATTCCTATGCTCAACAAATGTGTTTGCCCAAGGTGTAGATATTGTAACATTAACTACTACGGCAGAAGGAAAGACTCAAGACGAAGCTGTAACTAGCGCGCTACGAAGCGCGATTGAACAAGCCTTTGGCACCTTTATTTCTTCAAAAACGGAAATTGTCAATGACGATTTGATTAAAGATGAAATTGTTTCGGTGTCAAGCGGTAATATTCAAAAATATGACATTCTTTCTTCGACTATTTTGCCAAATGAAAATACAGTCGTCGTTATAAAAGCCGATGTTTCGGTAACAAAATTGACAAGCTTTGCAGAAAGCAAAGGAGTTACAGCAGAATTCAAAGGAGCTGCGTTTGCGGCAAATATCAAACTGCAACAACTCTATAAAGAAAATGAGTTAAAGGCAATTAAAAATTTGCAAACAATGATTAATGAGGCTTTATCAACGACGATCTGTTATGATTATACAATAAAAGTATCAGAACCAAGAGTATACAATGATAATTGGGAGTTAGAACACCAAATCACTGTAACACCAAATGAAAATCATGGTAAATTATTAGAATTTATCAAAAACACATTGGCTGAATTGTGTCTATATACCATAGATCAAAGAGATTATTTTGAAAAACGCATAGATTTTTATAATATATCCTTTCACTTTAGCGATCAGAGGTTGAATTTTGAATATTATTTTCGAAATAAATTATCCATAGATGTAATATTAGATATTTATACCGCAATAGATGCCATAGGGTTCCGTTTTCAAGTGAAAAATGGAATATATACAAAATATAATTACTCGCGAATTCTTCAGTATGAAGGTAAAAAGCAATGGTGTGTTGGCTTATTAACAAATCATATTCCTACCTATTGCTATCCAGAATTTGATTGTAAAAACTGTTTGTTTTCTGAATGGTTTAGTGCAAGAACACGTTATGTTTTTTCTTTAAAATCTTCCAAATATTATGATGGATGTAAATATGAAACATATAATAAACATAAAGAGAAATATGATTTCTATACGCCCAAATATTATTCTTGGGGGGAAAAGAATTATCACTTCAACTCCAGTCGGAAAATAAAATATGTCAGCTATTCTATGGGCTATCAGAAAAGTATTATATATACCGAAATACTTCCATTATCAGTATTGGAAAAAATACAACAATTTACGGTAGAGCCATATACACATAAAGATCATGCAGGAATATCAACTACAAACAACGACGATGCAAAAGCACCAATTTTTTATTTTGTTTCAGATTATTTTTCGGAAGGTTTAATGCCTGCATATAACAAAACAAATAAATATGGTTTTATAGACAAGACAGGGAAAGAAGTTATTTCTTTTATTTTTTCTCATGCGTATAATTTTTCCGAAGGTATGGCTGCGGTTGAAAAAGGCGGGAAATGGGGTTTTATTGACACAACGGGAAATGAAATCATTCCATGTATTTTTGACAAACCCAATAGATATGGAGATTATTACTTTTCTGAAGGGTTGGCATGTGTAAAAAAAGGCGGAAAATGGGGTTTTATTGATAAAACAGGAAATGAAATCACTTCTTTTATTTATGAGGATAATTATATGGCAAATCGTAAAAAAGGAACTGTTTCGTCTTATTTCTCGGAAGGGTTGGCATGTGTAAAAAAAGACGAAAAATGGGGTTTTATTGATAAAACAGGTAAAGAAATTATTCCACATATTTATAGATATGCAAGAAATTTTTCAGAGGGATTGGCACTTGTGAGTGAAGATTCTAAAAGCTACTTTATTGATGAAACAGGAAAAAAAATTATTTCTGTCAATAGTGCAGAGAGTTTCTCAGAGGGGATGGCACATGTGATGGAAGGTGGAAAATGGGGCTTTATTGATAAAAATGGCAAAAAAATTGTTCCATGTATTTATGAAAAAGATGTTAATAATAAAGATTCTCATTTTTCTGAAGGTTTAGCCATTGTAAAAAATGAAAATGACAAGTTTGGTTTTATTGACAAAAATGGGAAAGAAATTATTCCTTTTATTTTTTCTAATGCGTTTAATTTTTCTGACGGATTGGCACTTGTTTGTAAAAATGGCAAATACGGCTTTATTGATAAAACAGGAAATGAAATTATTCCTTTTATTTATAATTGGTCTCATAGCTTCGCGGATGGCTTAGCAAGAGTGCAAGAGAATGAAAAATGGATTTTTATTGATAAAACAGGTGCGAAGATCATTCCCTTTTAAAACAAACACAATACATGATTTATAATGATGACAACAATATCAAAAGATAAACTTAGAAACAAAAATATGAAGCACTTATTGTTTTTTGCATTATTGCTTTTGCCCCTTTCCGTCTTCTCCCAAGATTACGACACCGACCGCACCACGCTCGCCAATTTCCTCAAACGAATGTATAATCAAACAGCATTTGAAGGAGTTAAAATTGTGGAAGATTATGATAATTCCTACTTTATTTCAGTATTGAGTTTGGACAAATCGAAATACCAAACGAAAAACGCGATGTTTCGAGTGGCAAATGTAAAGGCACTCAGGCAAGCAAGCGAATTTGTAAATGGCGGAAAAATCACTTCCGATTTGGTTATTCACACCACCGAAGTACAGGATTCCGCAGGTAACGTAACCGTTTCAGAAGAAACAATCGAAAAAATTAATTCTGTCGGTTTCGTGCAAGGCATGGAGTTATTAATCAACTTTACTTCATCCACAAATGAAAACATAGAAGTTTTCATTTATATCAGAAAAATAGAATAATTTTTAATTTTAAACAAGTCGATTATGACAACAAAAAAAGTATTTATTTGGGTTTTAGCGTCTTTATGTACGCTTATCATTAGCTCCTGCAATAACAATGTAAAGTTAGACAGGGAAAAATTATCGCAAGTATTAGCAAAGTATGACGGATATTCCCGTTTTTCGGAAGGATTAGCCGTGGTCAGTAAAGATGGAAAATATGGAGTTATCAACAAAGATGGAAAAGAAATTGTCCCTTGCATTTATGATTGAATTGATAGTTTTTCCGAAGGATTGGCTGTCGTTCGTAATGGTGATGAAGTCGGATATGTTGACAAAGAGGGTTATTATATTGGAAAGGGAGTTGTCAAAAATCTATTGAAACCTGAAAACACAATACCCGAAAAAACAAACGATGAGAATCAAATGGATGTTAAAGTATTGGGTACATGGAGTATAATTCCTGAACAAGACGAGATGGGATATGGACTGCCTTCTATTACATTTAATAAAGACGGAAGCGCAAATTACAATATTGGAGATGATTATTCGGCTAAAGGAAAATATACTATTAAAGACAATAAAATACATTTCACAGGTGTAGGGATGGGTATGGATGGATTTGAAGAGGCTGTTAAAGAAACATTCACAATAAAAAACAATACACTGATAACAGAAGATGGGAGTATATTAAAACGTAGTAATTAAAGATGATTGCAGCAAAATCATAGCAATTCAGAAGAATGTATCAGTAGTTATTCCCGATTATTGATACATTTTTTTGTGCCAAACCTTAAAAAAATAGTTTGTATTGGAAATTTAGAAAATAATCATTTATAAATCTTGACCATGATTTTTATTTTCAAGTCTGAATTCTTTTGCTATATTTGTATCACAATATTTTATTTTTTATGATAATAATATCATATTTGTGAATGAGCTTGAGATAATAAAGGAACTAATGATTGAAAAAGACATCAATCAGACACAGTTAGCGGAACTTAGCGGTTTATCATACGCTACTATCAATCGTATCCTAAATGAAAAACAAACATTGCTCCCTAATACATTAACCAAACTGGCAAACGATTTATCGGTCGAAGTTTGGGAGATAACGGACAATAACAGTTATTCGGCGTTAAATTCACAAGTCAGGGGGTATTTGGAATTTGGCGGAGAAATCAAACGGATATTATCGTTCAAAGAATTGGAGAATTGGGTAAAGAAAATCAAACCACAAGTGATGGAATTACCCAAGAAAGCAAACGAAATCAAACGGATTGAAAGTAAAAACAAAAAAGCATTAGAGTCACAAAAGGCAAAACAATATGATTTGAATGGCATAGATTTATTCAAGGAAGGAATATACGACACAACGAAATTAAACTGTTGGACTTTTCGCAAAGGAAATGATGAAAGAGAAAATATAAAAATATCATTGGGAAATATGTGTAGCGGATACCCATTCGAGATTGACAATCACATTTTTAGCAATTCCGAATCGGCGTATATTGCTGGAATGTTTTCCGATAATACGGAAGAACATAAGTCCATTCAGATTGAATTGCAAAATGAAGAAAACGGTTATGCAGCTAAAAAAACAATCAGAAGAAAATATGAGAATAAGAAAAGAAGCGACTGGGAAGATTTCAATGTACAATGGATGTTATTTGTCGTTTGGCAAAAATGTTTGACGAATACTGATTTTAGAGAACTTTTAGCAGAAATCCCTTTCGATGCTGTGATTGTCGAAAATTCTACCCGACAAAACGGTGCAACAGCCTCATTTTGGGGAGCTAAAAATTTTGAATTGGAAGATAGCAGGGATATTATTGAGAAATTTGTTAAATTCAGTAACCTATACGCAAATACAAAAGAACTGGAACAATTGGTAATGATTGAATGCAATCAAATCAATACTATCGGAACATTCCAAGGTGTTAATTGTATGGGGAAAATTCTAAAATTGTGTCAAATAGCACTTATCGCAAACAGTGAACCGCCCATTGATTATGAGCTATTAAGAACAAAGAAAATTCATCTTTTGGGAGAACTTTTGACATTCTAATTCGATAACGGAACATATATGAGGAAATTAAAAATCACAAAATCAATCACACACAGAGAGCCTGTATCACTTGAAAAATATTTGGAAGAATTTAGTTGTGATGATGCAATGACGTATGAGGAAGAAATAGAATTGGCGAAACGGATTCAAAAGGGAGATAGAGAGGCATTGGAAAAATTGGTTCGTGTAAAACTTCGTTTAGTTACTTCTGTGGCTAAACAATATCAAAATCAGGGATTAAGTTTACAGGATTTGATTAATGAAGGTAATTTGGCATTAATAAGGGCTGCTGAAAACTGGGATGAAACAAAAGATTTTAGTTTCTTTTCATACGCTGTTAGTTGGATTCGTAAAGCAATGTTGCAGGCATTAGCAGAGCAAAGTCGTATTGTGCGTTCTCAAAAAAACGAATGAAGATATAGATATACAAAATTACTCATAAATTTCATGGCAATCCGCATTTCATTTTTCACATTTATCATTCCTCTATCCAATGTGGAAAAATATTATCATGGCGGTATGGAAGTGTTCAAAAAAGAACACACAGAAGATTATGAATTTGATAATTTCCTGTGTCGAACAGCAACAATGAGCTGGGCAGATATGGGGGAGATTATCAAATTTTGGCAATCACTTGGAGCAGTTGGTATAGTAGAGGAAAATGGTATGAAAAAGTTCCAGGACTTTTGCTTATCAGAATATATGCAAGGAGGTGATTATTTGCCTTGTGATTGGCTCGTTTTCGATGACAAGTATTCAATAGTATGGCACATTGACGATAATTCAAAGCCAATATAATAATGAAAAGTTTATTTCAGAAAATAGCAGACTTGGAACAAGCCTTGAAAAATCCGTTGGCAGAGCCAAGACTGAACCTCTTGGAATATAAAGGAGGTTATTCTGTTGATGCAGCAAGAAGAGTTTGGTCTCTTGGGCACTCTTTGCAACATATTTATGATGCGATTAACCGTTGTACACTTAAAAATATAGATAATCAAAATTCTGAAATATGTTTAGAGGCGGTAAAACAAAACGAATATGAATTATTGTTCATAAAAGAGCAAACTCCTGAGATTTGTTTGGCAGCAGTGAAACGAAATCCGTCCATCGTTAGGTATATTAATCCTGAAAAACAAACAGAAGAGATTGCATTGGAAGTAGTTAAAAAAGCGGGAAATCTTCTACAATATATTGCTCCCAAAAATCAAACCGATGAAGTTTGTTTTACCGCCATACAAAACTCCTGCGGTTGGGCTATTAGATATATTGCAAATCAAAAACCTGAATATTGTTTGGCAGCATTGGAAATAAACAATATGACATTTAGCGAGATAAGAAAAGAGTATCATACAAACGATATTATTAATTATGCCATTCAGAAACGACCATCAAACATAGCGTATATTGAAAATCCTTCCGAAGAATTTCTACTTGAAGTAGTCAGGCACGATGGCAATGCTTTTTTTTGTATTCACGCCCCAAAAAGTCAGGCTGTTTGTTTAGCTGCTGTGGAACAAAGTCCAAAAGTATTATTGAAAATGAAAGAGAGATACAAAACACCCGAAGTTTGTCTGGCAGCAGTGAAAAAAGATGGTTTCGTATTACATTGTATAAAAAATCAAACGCCTGAAATGTGCAAAATTGCAGTAGAACAAAATCCAAGATTTGCAAAATTTGTGAAAGATAAATCAATGATAGAAGGTTTTTATATTGAAGAACTTCCAAAGAAAGAACGTATTCACAAGTCGCACGAGGAGTTTTATACGAAATTCGTGGCTTCATATAAATGTACTGCGGTAGATGATTATTTAGACAACAAAAAAACAGAATGAAACATCTTGTAGTTTTTACTGGCGCAGGTATCAGCGCAGAAAGTGGTATCAATACTTTTCGGGACTCAGATGGTTTGTGGGAGAAATACGATATAAACGAAGTTGCAAGTATCGAAGGTTGGCATAAGAACAAGGCATTAGTGCTTGATTTTTACAACCAACGAAGAAAGCAAGTACAGAAAGCGCAACCCAATGAAGCTCATAAAATTTTAGCAGAATTAGAAAAGCATTTCAACATCAGTATCATTACACAAAACATTGATAATCTGCATGAAAAAGAAGGAAGTACAAATGTTTTGCATCTGCACGGAGAGATAAACAAAGCCTGCAATGAAGATAAAACTCAAATAATAGAAATTGGAGATAAAGAAATTCATATTGGCGACAAAGCCCCCGATGGCTCACAATTACGCCCTTTTATTGTGTGGTTTGGCGAACAGGTTCCGCTTATGGGCAAAGCTATTGAGACAGTTCGCACAGCAGATATATTGTTGATTGTTGGCACTTCGTTAAATGTGCAACCCGCAGCAAGTTTACTCAATATTGCAGCCAATGATACGCCTGTATTTCTCATTGACCCTCAGCCACAACCAACATATCGTAAAGTTACTATTATCCCAACAAAGGCAAGTGAAGGCATGAAACTTTTCAGGGAGTTTTTACTTGAAGAAAAATCTTTACCTGTTTACGAATACAAACAAGCGGAAGAAACAGACGAAATTCTTTTGGCTTGCAATCAAGCTATTTATGACGACCCAGATAATCCCGAACCTTGGATACAAAAATCACAACGATTGGGAGAACTGCAACGTTATGATGAAGCTATGATTTGTCAGGATGAAGCAATGAAATTATTTAGAACAAATTGATATGAAAAATGCTTTGAAAAATGAACATAACACAACAAAAGTAGCAGAAATAGCTTTGAAGCAAAAAAAAGTTTCCGATAAAATATTTCAAAAACGGTGTGATGAGTTTGACAAACTCGAAATGATGTTAAGTAACTTCGATTTGAAGCATTTGAACTGTAAAGATTTATTCGGCTTCATTCCTTATATAGATATTGAGATTGATATCCACAAGAAAAATTCAGGAATATATTTCACCTATACCATAGTTAAAACAGAAGAAGATTGTCGGAATAGTGTTTATCAAAAATTTACTTTCCCTTTATCCACTATTGAGAAATATATGAAAACAAAACAAATTGATATGTCTGAAATACGACAGTTTGTCATCATGATGGAAAAATATATGGAAACAAAACTAACAGTTATGGAAGATAAACATTCTTGGACAAAAGTTGCAGAAATGACTTTGACACAAAAAAATATTACTGATGATATATTACAAAAGAGTTATGATGAGTCTAAGAAACTTGACATGATGTTAAGTAATTTTGTTTTGACGCATTTGAACGATAATGAAATAACGGAATTATTTGGTTTCATTCCTCATATATGGTTTGAGGATATTGATATTATCAAGAAAAAATCGGAAATATTTTTAACCTATACCATATGTAAATATGAAGAAGACTACCAAAACGATAACATCCAAAAAATTACTCTACCTTTATCTATTATTGAGAAATATATAAAAACTGCTGAATGTCAGATAGTTAATAAATGAAAAAATATTTCATTGAGTGAAAATTTGAAACTATCCTCAAAATTGGATAGTTCCGATAATTACACACTCATCCCATACGTTTCATATAATCTACTCTAAAAATGGATACTCCAAAATGTTTCAGTTACAAAAAATGATATATATACTTTTGTTTTATAAGCTTTTACGCCTAAAAAACGAATTGAAATATTGGCACTAAATATTTCTGACAAAATTCAACATCAATTCAATTTATCAAACTGCTAATCGAATTTTCCCCATCGACATTTCCTAACCAATCTATTATTTTAGATTCAATTTTTTCTTCCGACATTCCGCAGCTTTGACAAACACCAACAAAATATGCTTTTAATCTGCTTCTTTCATGTGGAGGATAAGGTTTTGCGTTCCATACCAATTCAAAATCTTCATCTTGACTTAAATAATCCATCAATCGCATATAGTTAACACCGTCCATATATTCACTGTTGATATTTTGTTGTTTACGCTTGTTTTTTTCAATCTTTTCTTTCTGCTTTCGCAAAAAATAAAAGATTTCGTCAATGTTGTTTATTTTCAGAACATAAGGAGAGACATATCTTAATTCTGCTTTTTTATTTGTTTTGTCATTAATTCCTTCAGGATGCCTTGTTAATCTGTTTGGATTACAACACGCCTTGTCTGCCAATCCATTGAAGTAATTATCATTAATGTAACTCCATAGACAATGATACTCATCTATGTTTGAACAATATTTTGCAGCCAATTCTACAATATAATGATTCGATTTGCTTCCCGAAAATACACATCGGCGAGGTTTAATGCCGCTGTTATTGACCAAATCTTCCTGTTTTGCAATATTTATAGTATCAAATTCAAACAGCATGTTTCTCAACCCACAATCTTCATTTTTAAATCTTGTTACCAGTCCTTTTTCATCTTTTGTCAACTGTGGTTCAGGCTTAATGGGCTTGTTCAAATAATCAAATTGCCGATTATTATCTTTGGTCGAGTTTTTAGAACGTACATTTGTTGTTCCCCAAGTTAATTCAAAATCATTTCTGCCAGTATCTATATTTTCAATCGTGACTTCGTTATCAATACTATTTTCATCACTTTCAACATTATCCTCAAAATAATCTGCATCTGAAATTTCATTGTCCTCATCAGGAAATTGAATGTAATCTATGACATCTTTTTGATAATCAAATATTTCAGGAGATACTATCGGCTTGTAACTTAGTATTTCATTGAATTTTTTGAAATCTACAACGATATACTTTTTATCGGTCGGACATTCAGATATAAAATCAAATTCATATATGTTTGAAGGAAGATTTTTCAATAACGTTCTTTTCTTATTTCGGTATTCCTCAAGTAATTCGTATGTGTCTAATTTGATTTTTCCAGTTTCTACAAATCTTTTTAATTTCAATTTGTCTTCATCGGAAATAGTGTTGTTACTGTAAGGTTCAGGAGTTTCCCAATTCTTTATCTTTTTGGAAATGAAAATGTGAATAACAGATAATATAGAATTTACATCTACATTTTCTCTCAGTTTGTATTTTTCAGCAACTTCATTATTGTAATAATTACAATCAATATTTGTATTGATATTTGCCAATATGAATTTTACCTTTTCTCTTATTTCTGGTATTGATAGATACAAATAAAAATCGCTCCATACTTCCTGATTATTTCTGTATTTCGATGAAACAGGTATAAACAACATCCGCCTATCGTTTTGTTCGGAATAGAATTTACCCCTTTCATTGGTTGTGAATAAAAGATTTATTTCATTCTTTACCAATGTTTTCTTTTCGTATTTTACATCTCTTTGTCGTTGCATGGAAGTAACGGCATTCTTGTACATATTGTATTCATCTTGATTTTTGGGCAAATTTCCATCCGATATAGAAACAAAACGTTTATCATCCAGTTGAGAGTTATTTTCAAAAAAATCTCTTATTGACGTGAGAGTTCCACTGATTTCAGGGAATAATCCGCTCATTAAATAAGTTGATATTGAATCTTTACCATCACCCTGTCCGCTTTGATAAATGGGCGTTTTCAGCAATTTCTTACCCTTAATATTATCATTCAAAAATTGCAGATGATACTTGTAATCATCAGGATTAAGAATATCCTTTATTACTTGAAAAATAAAAGATACTCTCTTGTCATCAGTCAGCTCTTCTATGGTGAAATTTTTAATCATTGGTTTCGGAGCTTCATATATCGGCAGTTTATGTTTGTTCATGTTCCAATTATAATTGGATAAATAAACATGAATTTTCACAGGGTCTTTCCCTGTTTCTTTTATCATTAAATTACCATCCAAAGCCAATCTTAAAGCCTCTTGACTGAAATTGTGGCTTATCCCATCTACATTAAACGTAAAGTTTTTCTTATTAAAACCAAACTTTTCTTCATTAAGGTATTTCCTTAATTTCTCAATGCTCAACACATTTGCAGCATTTTTCATTTCTCATTAATTTTATGTGGGATGTTCCATTTTCAAAACAGGAACACCCCTTATTCTTGCCACACAAATACAAGTCTAAGGGGTGCATATTATAATCAAATGCTATAACCGAATCTTTGTTTTGTGTGCTTATTCCATATTGACCTATCCTGTATTTAGTCAATATCTTTATTTTAATTATAAACATATCAATAGTCTAAAAAAATCACATTTGCAGTATTTTTTTTTGTCTCAATGGATATTTTCTTAAAAAATAGTATCCTTGATAATTTTTTCAAGAGTTAATCTCTTTTTTTCTGAAAAATAATTAAGTGGGTTAATCCACCCAAAAGAAAGACGTTGAGAGTCTAAATTGTTTTTGCATTCAGACTGTCCCCAAAAAGACTTTATCAGCAATAAACAATCTGAAAATTCACCACAAAAGTATATCAGCACTTTACTCTTATTTTTTTATGGTCAAAAACAGGGGATGCCAATATTGATTATCAATGAGTTATTGAACATTTAACTAACTCATTAATCGTTTATGGACAGGGTATGATAGTTAAAAATGGGGATTATTGGGTAGTTATTAGGAGATATTCAAAAGGGAATCAACCCTAATAGAGAGAATTTTTTCCAAAAGTGGAGCTTTATTGAACTTCCAATGAATCAAATCTATATAGAATGATTTATATTTGAGAGTATAGCAGTGTCAGTTTGCTTTTATTCATAAATAGTTTATCTCTCAATAAATGTTTTTTCGATAAGAATCCTTATATTTGTATACTGGTATTTTTAATATAAATGGAATGGAAAATGAAACGTCTTTATGGAATGAACTAACTCAACCTGCAATATTGTTGGCTTTTGTAGCGGCATTATGTACTCTTGCCTATACTGTTATTAATTGGAAACTATTGATTGAAAGCAGAAAAACAAGAAAACAAAAAATTACTCCACAAATCATAGCATTTTTGAAATCATCTGAAAGTCATTCTGTTTTAGCACTACACATTAAAAACATAGGAGAAGGTCTTGCCAAAAATGTAAAAATTAATACAATAAAAGACCATAATATAATGCAAAAAGACGATTACTTAATTTCAAATGCTGGTATTTTCAAAAATGGATTCAACATTTTTCCTCCTCAATATGAATTAAGGTTTCATCTTGATTGGTGGTCAAAAATAAAATCAGGTCAAGAAGATGGTTATGTTGAGGTTGAAATACTATATGAAGACATTGAAGGCAAAAAGTACACTAGGAGTTTTGAATTACCTTTTAATCAATTAACAGGGCAACATTACACTAATCCTCCTGAAACCTATATGGGACAAATACCATATTATCTAAGTGAAATTGACAAAAAACTAAAAATTCTATCTATTGAAGATAAAACTCCAAATTCTAAAAATTAATTACTAATGGTTCTGTGAGATTAATTTTACTCAACAAGATTTTTAATTTATAACTCCCATATCTGAAATTAGAGGATACATGTTGTAAAAAATCAGCTAATTTTCCTCTTGAATTTCCTTCTAATTTTGATTCTATAATGGAAGTAACTTTGTTTTCGGAATCTACTTCATATAACTTCTCTTTTACATCATAGTCTTTTTGATTATTGTAGAAGGTCAATAACATAGCTTCTATATAAAGCAAATTAACATTATACTCGTCTTGTTTTTTTATGGGAAAAATATCACTAAAACTATTACTTAGCTCCTGAGTAGATATAGAGTTAGTCTCTATTTTTATATATAAATCAGGCTTCATGGTTTTTAGATATATTAAAAATACAAACAAATGAGGAAATAAATAATGATTTTCTTTGAAAGAACTTATTATTAATCTTGTTTGCCCAAATATTTTTTCTTGCTGTCTAAGTGTCAAATTATTTTCATCAAATAGCATAGCTGCCATTCTTAGAAAATCATTTTTATCCTCACTTAACTCGGAACTTTTACTCCTCATATTTGAGGAAAAGAAATCGTCAAATGAAAAGTATTGATAGAGGTATTTACAAAATTTATCTGTTGAAGGCTTGGGTATTGAATATTCCAAATCAATAAATCTTCTTAAATATTCATCTGAATTTATTTCATTGTTACCATATACCCCTTTGATAGCATGACCAAGTTGAGTTTTGTCAATAGAAAGAACAAAAACAATTCCTTTAACAGAAAAGAAATGCTTAATTTGTTCTAATACCTCAACAGCATAATTTGGTCTGCATCTATCTAATTCATCAATAATAAAAACAAGGGGCTTATCTTCATTTGTTCCTATTATAAATTTTTCCAATTCGCCTTTGAAGTCTTTAACAGACTTTTTCTTATTGGAATAAATCTTTATTTCATCTTCTAATATTTCAGTTGTACCTTCTGATACTTTTTCTACTAAATCCACTATGCTATCAGTATCTATATAGTTTTTTGCAATCGCCTTTAATACTGTAGGTAATATTTTTTTAGTTAATATAGCTCCTTTTTGTATTACAGAGTTAAAGATTTTATCATTTGAATTTGTTAATGATTTGAGTTCTGACATAATAGCCACTAAGGGGTTCGCATCAAAATCATTTTCCCAAGCATTAAAATAAAGAGTATTATAGCCTTCATTTTTAAGATATTGTTGCCACATTTTTACAAATGTAGTTTTTCCTGTTCCCCACTCATTATTAATAGCAAGTACAAAACCATCTGAATAAATGCCAACTGTATCTGTTAAAATTTGGGCATAAGTAACTCTATCTAATTGGCAATTAATAAAAGGATCCTTTTCATCCACACAAAGATCTATATGTTTAATTTTCATATATATTAATGTTTGAAGTTTAGGTAACAAATATATAATTTATAATTGAGATATTATATTTTTATAAAGCAACATCCCTCAAAATCAGTATATTTCATAAAGTCAATAATCTTTTTGAAGTCCTCTACAAAGGGTCGATAATCTGAAAGATATTAATAAGCATTTAATATAGCATCATCAATTTCTTGTAAGAGTGATTCTTTCGTTTTATGTCTATTGGATTTTTCTATTAATTGAGAAAATAGAAGTACAACAAATATTTGTAATTTCCTTAACTTATCAATTTCAAAAGGTTTTTCTTTTGCATGATGAATTAAAGCACTTCTTACATTATACATATCCTTTAATAAGGAAATAATATCTTTTCTATGTTCAGGTTTCTTAAATACCAACTTAGACCCATATTTGCAAACTGATTCAATTATAGGTGAATTATTATCAATAAGCAACAAGGATTCTAAAATAGTAAATAGCTCAACTATTCGTTGGTGATAGTTTACATTTGAAATTGCATTTCCATATCGTTTCATCCCATTTATTATTAACTGCTCTAATTCAGATGGAGTTAATGGCATATTCAATAGAAAATTATGAAAAGTTATTAATTCTCTATTTTTATACATATAGTTTAAATCTTTTAATGTAATAGAATGATGTGATGGTCCTCTATATTCACTAACAGACAAATTACCATCAGTAATATCTGCCTTAGTTATTAATACTTCATGAGTAATATTTTCTCTTATGCGAGAATCAATATCGAAGCTTAATTTTAATTGAGGAGCTTCTGTTGTGTCCGAGCATATTTTTAATATATCTACTGCAAGGCTGCATTCATTTAATGCTATTTCTTCGGCTTTACTTCTTTCTGCCTTAATTATATATGTGGCAAAAACTGCTCCAACATATTTTTTTATGGCTGAGTCATAAGCTTTATCTTTATTTTTAGTTTGATTCTCGAATAATTTATCGAAAAACTCTTTTGTCAAATATTCTATTTTTACATTTCCAACAAAAAAAGGTTTTTCAATATCTAAATGCAGAATAGGATAATAAAATTTTAATTCTTCGATAGAATTTTCAATTTCATCTAATAAATATGAGGAAAAAAGATTTTGAGCTTGTTTTGTTCTATATGTTTTTGTTATCCAAGAAAATACTTTGTCATGAATAAATTCTATACTTATTTTAGTTCTGATTGTTTCTTCTTTATATATGTTATTAATAAACTTATCAAAAACAGGGTATTCTTTCTCTGTATATCCAATTGTTTCATTATGAAAAGATTCTTCAATTGCTATTATGAATTTATGGTCTATGCTTAAAGTCTTTTTAATAATAGGAGAATCTATAAGTCTATCTGTTAGGTCAATATAGGATTTATGGGCAAAAGAACCCTTTTTAAAATCGTCTTTATTTTTCTTAACCTCTTTTTCTTCAATTTTCACAAGAAGTTCAACCATTTTAAATATCTCTTTATCAATATACTCTTTTTTCTTTTCGTTAATAATCATCTCTCTATTCTTTATATAAAAAAATACATTGTATAAAGATAAAAAAAATATCAGAATAATATAGAAGTTATATGAGATACACTATTATTTCATTTTATCATATCCATAAAGTTAATGTACTTCATAAATTCAATAACCTTCACGAAGTCTTCTACAAAGGTTAGATAATCTGATAGTTGGCCGCACAATGAACGTTGATAATCAATGTTTTACGCAAAGGAAACCCGAAAAGGGCCCAACTAAGGGACTTTTCGGGTTTATTGTTTTAGGTCGCGAATCTTGCTGTGGACTTCCTATCTTTTATTTATGAAAAAAAGATTGAAAAAAGATATTATAGACTTTAGAATGTGATTTTGGTGCGATTAAGAATTTTCGTACTTTTGTATTTCATATTTTAATATTATTGCCTATGATGTAAGAGCGTAAAAAATACGCATATTTTAAATATTGGAAAAAGCGTCTAGCTTTTATTCTGGTTCATGAAACTTCGACAATTTCAAACCCGCCAAGAGTAAAGTGAAGATGCTCACGCCTAATGGCGTGGGCTTTACTCATTTATTTGGCGGAAGGTAGTCGAAGACCTCATGAACAGATAACAACAGTAATCGTCCACGCTTTTTTTATGTGCGTATATGAACACATATAGACGATTAGGAAGTAAGATTATGTTTCTGATAAAGTTCTACCTATGACACACAATAATTGTCAAGACTAATTAGAGACTAAAAGATAAATTAACAAAAAATGAAAACAAATAGATTATATTTAAGTTTGAGTATCTTCTGTTTTTTCCTTCTGACTGCTTGCAACAGCTATAAATATGGAGCAAGCGATGCAACTCAGAAGAGCAATCTCACTTTTGGAGTTGTAAAATCAAAGATTGAAAAAGGGAAAACGAGTCAAACAGAAATTTTGCAGATTTTTGGAGCTCCGAATCTGACAACTAAGAACAGATCAAATAATGAAGTTTGGAGTTATAATAAGATGTCCGTTTCCAGTAAAGGAGGAAGCTCTGCTTTCCTTGATGGGGGGCGTGCGTCAGTAAGTTCCAGCAGCCAATCATTTGATTTAATCATCACTTTTGATGAAAACGATATAGTCTTAGACTATTCTGTGATATCATCATCGTATTAACAATTAATTTTATATTGAATTTATGAAAAGAGTATTTTTATATTTAATCGCAGTTATTGCACTCAGTGCTTGTACAACAACAAACCGTTTGACTCCGACAGAAATGAAGGCGATTTCAACAAAACAGTTTGAATCTAATTATGATGTAGTTTTCAGGTCGGTAATTTCATTATTGCAGTCAGAAGGCGCTTTAGTTGAAGACACAGATAGAGAAACTGGATTGATAAAAGCAGTCAAACGAATTGAGAAAAAAGCATTTGGTTATTCAGAGAATGCTTCAATATCTAAAATCGGCTTTTATATTGATGCAATAAATGATGAGCTTACAGAGGTAAAACTGACAATTTATGAGGGTACATCCAAGAAAACAGCAGCTTGGGCTTCTTCGTATGGGCAACAACAGACTCAAAATAAAGAGGCGATAGTTCAAGACCCTGTTGTTTATCAAACTTGGTTTAACAATTTAAGGGCGGAAATAGAAAGGCGAAAAGCAACGAGGTAGAGTGTTTAAGTCTGAAGAATCCTTGTCAATCAATTTTTGGATTGGTTGACAAGGGCTATCTCATATCTTTTTAGGATGATAGACTCTATTGACCATTTTTTTATTTTTGTGGGTGAAAATGGAAGATATTCTTAGAAAATATAATTTGTAGCCAAGACATCATTGTGATCTCTATAAAAAACTACTTGAGCGAGTCCAAAATTTGTTCTAATTGATATTCATCTTGAATATAAACTTCCCGAGCCGCACTTCCTTGAATTGAACCAACAATTCCGGCAGCCTCCAATTGATCCATTAATCTTCCTGCACGGTTATAACCGATAGAAAATTTTCTTTGGATAAGTGAAGTAGAACCTTGCTGATGAATTACAATCAAGCGAGCTGCTTCTTCAAATAAAGGATCTTTGTCAGATAAATCTATTGAAGATGAAGAAAAATAACCGTAAGTTTCTACATACTCTGGAAGATAATAAGCAGATGGATATCCCTGTTGTTTTCCAATAAACGATGTTATATTTTCAATATCACCTGTTCCTATGTAGGGAACTTGAATGCGAATGGCTTTTCCTCCATATGAAAACAAGGCATCTCCTCGTCCGACTAATTGTTCGGCTCCGGATTCATCCAAAATTATGCGAGAGTCTGTTGATGAAGCAACTTTAAATGTCAAACGAGACGGAAAGTTGGCTTTAATTGATCCAGTAATAATTTTTGCAGAAGGACGTTGAGTGGAAATGATCATGTGTATTCCGACAGTATGTGCTTTACTTGCCAATATATTTAAAGATGAAGAGAGTTTGGCATCATCAAAAATCAACAAATCTGCAAATTCATCTATAACCACAACTATATAGGGCATATACTTGTGTCCTCTTACAGAATTCAGTTTTCGCAGAACAAATTTGTTATTATATTCTTTAATGTCACGAGTATTTGATTTTGCAAATAAATCATAACGGTTATTCATCTCTATTACTAATGACTCTAACATATTTACAGCATCTCTAAATTCGGTAACTACTGCTTTTTCTGTATCTGGAAGTTTTGCTAAGAAATGATTTTGGATAGGTAAATAGGTGTTGAATTCGACCACTCTTGGATCAATCAATACTAATTTTAATTCTGCTGGATGTTTTTTATATAAAAGAGATGAGATCATGACATTAAGACCAACTGATTTTCCTTGCCCTGTAGCTCCCGCAACAAGTAAATGCGGCATTTTGCAAAGATCGAAGATAAAAACATCATTTGTCATGGTCCTCCCTATTGCTATTGCTAATTCGGCTGAAGAATGTCGAAAATTATCAGTATTCAAAACTGATTCTAATGATAGAATCTGAGGATGTTTATTGGGTACAACTATCCCTATTGTTCCTCTTTCGGGAATAGGAGTAATGCTTACTCCCGGAGTTGACAAGGCAATTGCAATATCTTCTTCCAAACGACGAAGTGTAGATATTTTAACTCCTGGTTCTGGTACGATTTCAAATACAGTAATGATTGCTCCGATATTCTTTGTTATGGATTTTATCCTTACGCCAAAACTATCTAGGATTTCAATTAGCCGAAATGGTTCAATGATTTCTAAATCTGCATCTGCTTTTATTTCATTCAATAAAGAGAATGTTGGAAATTTGTAGTGAGATAATTCTAATTTAGGGTCATATACTCCTAACTCTTCCAGTTTATCAAATTCTTTTTCTGCTATTTCTTCATTTATAGATGGTTCTTCAATAATGCTACTCTCTTTTTCACAATGATTTATAGGTATGTATTCTTCTTGGGGTTCAGATTCAAGCGTATTTTCTACTTCTTCAACCGAAGAAACATCTATATGCTCAGGTTGCTCATTTATTTTTCTCTTACTAAAAAAATTAAAAAATCCCATAAAAAACTCTTTATGATTCTCCTTGCTTGTTATCTTTCCCTCTAATCTGTTTTATTTCCCTATCAAAGTCCGAAAGATAATATTGGTCTTGAATCTTTCGAAATGTTTCATATTCTTGTTCTGCTTTTAATTTTGCTTCCAAAACTGAAATTTTGCCTTTGTCTTGGAGAATTGGATATTGCGAAAGCTCTAAAAACTGATTTAAAAAATTTGCCCAATCTTGCATTGTTGTGATAATACCACGTTCAGCCCGGTTTTCGGCTAAGTCAAGATAAGCAGACACGATTCGATTTAGTTCTCTGATATGTGCTTCATTGAGATAATTTTTAGCGATAGTAACATCCGATTTCAGAATCTTTCCGTCAGGAGCTTGCTTCCAATTTGTTAATCCCATATATAGCTTAGTCGCATCCGCCGAAGTATAAATAATTTCAGCAGCAGTCTTGCCTGTTATAGCCCAATGCAGCTTGTTTTGTACTGATGCAAAAAAATCTTTTGTTGTCAGTGCATTCCTGTCATAATCGGCAGAAGTAGCATAAATATCAGTAATCTTTTGATAAAATCGGCGTTCACTTGCTCGAATTTCCCGAATGCGTTCGAGTAATTCATCAAAATAATCTTTCCCGAATGGTTGTCCGTTTTTCAACATATCATCATTCAGAACAAATCCTTTGGTTATATATTCTCTCAAGGTGTTAGTCGCCCAAATACGAAATTGAGTCGCCTGATAACTGTTAACTCGATAACCGACGGCTATTATTGCATCCAAATGAAAGAAATCCAATTCCCGGGATACTTCTCTGGAGCCTTCTTGTTGAACTATCCGGAATTTCCGGATAGTTGCTTCTTTTTCCAATTCTCCTGATTTGAAAATATTCTGCAAGTGTTCATTAACAGTTCGAACATCCACGCCAAAAAGCTCTGCCATTCGTTTTTGTGTTAACCAAAATGTATCATCTTCAAATTGGACTTGTACATTGACATATCCATCAGAAGTAGTGTAAAATATTATATTATTTTCCATATTTATTTCATGAAACTATCTACAAATGTAGTGATTATAAGTTAAATTCTATATGTTCTTACAGGCAACCGCATTTTAATTTTTAGTAATTATTTTTGGCATATTGATAATGGCTTGAACCCATGAGATAAAGCAACTAAGGCTGGAAAGAAACGATTAAAAGGATACCATGGTATAAATCTAAAAAAGAAGACAGAAATAATATTTTTTATTTTCTCGTAGCCAAATCAGAAGTTTTCCCTCCAAGTCTGTCTAATAAATCATTTTTATAATTTCCTCCGATTGGAATTTTCGCCCCAGCCACTTTCAGCATATTTCCTTCTATCATCTCAATAAATTTAACTGCTACAATATAAGACTTATGAACTCTCATAAAACGGTCTTTGGGTAGAATATCTTCCAGGTTCTTCATTACATATAGGGCTGTTATTTTCTTTTGTGTAGTGTGAAAGGTAACATATTCGCGTTGACCTTCGATATATAACAAATCGGAATAATCTATTTTATGGATTTTTGTTCCGTCTTTTACTGTTATAAAATTGTCAATATCTGTTTTTGGGGTTGTAATTATTTCCTTGTCCGGCTGTTTCATTTCGTACCTGCTCTTTGCTTTGTAGGCAGCTTGCAGGAAACGGGGAAATTCAACAGGTTTCAGAAGATAATCTGCAACATCCAGTTCAAATCCCTCAATAGCATATTCCGAATAAGCGGTAGAGAATATAATAATCGGCTTTTTATTCAGACTTCGCGCAAATTCCATTCCTGTCATATCCGGCATCTGAATATCTAAAATCAAGAGGTCTACTTGCTCTTTTTGCATCACCTCAATGGCTTCAAACACATTCATGCAGGTTTTTAGCAGATTCAGAAACGGCACTTTGATAACATAGTCTGCCAACAGTTTTCTGGCATGATGTTCATCGTCAACAATTAATGTATTCATCTGTTTCATATAAGATTGATAATTAATTCTGTTTGATACACATCGTCTTTTTCAAGTATATTCAGGCTATAATTGTCTTTATAGTTGAGATATAAACGATTTTTCATATTTTCGATACCAATTCCACTATTATTTCTGTCAGAAGACTGCTTAAGTAGTGGCTGGGTGTTTTCTGATGTATATTTAACCTGATTCTGTTTCACTATTATCTCAATATGAATAAAACTGTTATCATTCTGCAACGGACAATATTTAAAGCAGTTTTCTATCAACGGTTGAAAAATCATTGGCGGTATTTGAACTTCGCCGATGTAATCCTGGACATAGTTGAATGTTACATTTTTCGTCGTTTCAAACCTTGATTTCTGAAAATCTATAAAGTTCTCAATGTATTTGATTTCTCCCGATATCGGAACATGGTCTGCCTCGCAGTCGTCCAGAACATAACGCAACATTTGAGATAATTTCATCACATATTTAGACGCATCGTCTTTATTTCCGAAATAAATCATTGAATAAATGTTGTTCAATGCGTTGTGAAGAAAATGAGAGTTTATCTGCGATTTCAGAATCCTCATCTCCAGCTCTTTATTTTCTTCCTTCATCTTATTCATTCCTTCGTGATGGCGATTATGCGCATAAAAAAGGCAGGTGAAGATATAAGTCAGTATATATGAAGAGGGGTTTAAAAATCTCAAATGTATCTCATCGTATGCAATATTTAGTGGCGACATTTGATAGTAACTGTCTGAAAATCCACCCCGAGGTATATCAAACACATTATATAGCAGATTAAGACATAACCATACAAAAGTCATCACCGCCATAATAAGCAGGAGTGATAAAATAATGAAGTAATATTTGTTGGCTGTCTTTTTATTGTTACCCAAGAATCGAGGTAAGAGTATATAATGTGTGGGATAGGCAACTAGAAAAACCAACAAAGGTGCCATCGTTGAAATGGTCAAAGAAGGAAAAATACCATAGGGTAAAACGGCTGTGGCTACAGCTATGTATATACATATCAGAAAGAGAATGAATTTTCCTTTGTTTGATGCTATGATATGTTTTGAAATGAAACTCATAAGATTCCTCAAAGGTATAAAATTGAAACTCTTCTACGAAATATATTCTACCAAACGATGATTTCGCCTCACAAACACCAATTTTCAACATAAGACTATCCAAATAAGGTAATATCCGTAGATTTTTACGTTTTGTATTGCTTATCTCTCCTTCTTGTTGAATAAATTTTCCGGAGATTAATTTACTGCCCACTTTTGCCGCAGATTAAATATCTAACAAACAAATAATATGGACAAAATGACAAAAAGCGTTTTAACAATGATTACATTCATTCTCGTATTATCTGGGATAAATGTGAGAGCGCAGGAGTATTCTCCAAAATATTCATTGCAACAATGTCTTGATTTCGCAGTTAACAACAGTTACGCGGCACACAGAGCAAACCTTGGCATTAGCGAAGCAGAGCATCAAATACACGAAGCCCGGTCAGGAGTGCTACCGCAAATAAATGGGTCCGGTAGTTTCGATAACAGCATCGTGATACCGACAATGATGTTACCCGGCGAAATAATCGGACAACCAGGAACGCAAATTCCTGTTCAGATGGGAACAAAGAATACTCTTGATTTTTCTGTTGCTGCGGAACAGGTGCTTTTTGCTCCCTCGTTATTTGCCGGAATTAAGATTGCCAGAAACAACCGCGAATTGCAAAAGCTTCGAGCGATTATGACGAAAGAAGAAATCATCTTCGATGTCTGCTATATATTCTACGACATTCTCAACAGTATGCAGGAATTGGACAATATCAATTATATGATAAGCAAACAAGACTCACTTTCTCTATTGATAAAAAAACGTGTAGAAGAAAATATCACCAGAGAAGTCGACTTGAATCGTGTTATGGTAAACCTGACTAACCTTCGGGCAAGAGGAGAGAATATTAAAAATACAATATCGCAACAGAAACGATACCTTCAAATCTTAATAGGTATGCCTGTTGGAGATGAGCTTGAATTGGATGATTCGGAAGTGAAAAACATTGAGGTGCCCGAATTACAAACAGCTATCTCTCTACAAAATAAAGTTGAACTTGATATACTAAACAAGCAAAAAGACATCTTAGGACTTGATATTCGCCTTAGCAAAATGGGCTATCTTCCCACGCTGTCTGCAATTGCTTCAGCGGGGTATCAATTTCAATCCGACAACTTAAAACTGTCAAAAGAGCCTTGGTTTAGTTCTGCCATTGTCGGCATCCGTCTGTCAGTCCCTATTTTTGACGGTTTTAGTAAACGCAGTCAGATAAAGCAGAAGCAAGCGCAACTTCTACAGTTAGATTGGAACATTATGGAAACTCAACAAAATATTTACATGAATTATCAAAATGCCAAAGACAGATTACAGGTTATTTCCGGTTTGGTACAAGCACAATTTGAAAATCAGCAGTTGGCAGAAAAAGTATATACCCAAACAATGGCATTATACAGCGAAGGATTGGCAAATATAACCGACCTTCTTGAAACAGAAACCTCTTTACGTGAAGCAAAAATTGCATACACGGCAGAATTAATACGATACAGAAAAACAGAAATAGACTTGTCGAAAGCAAGCGGTACGCTGTTAGAAAAAATTAAAAATTAAGAATTAAGAATTGTACATCATTCAAACTTCAAATAAAATTATATTATCATGAAACAAAGAATAATAACCCCGATTATTATAACAATCGCCATTGTAGGTTTTACCGCATGGAAATTAGTTGAAAACAAAAACGCCCTCGACCAAAGGGCAGAAATGTCATCTATGGTAAATACGGTTATTCCTGTTATGGTTGAAAGTCCGCAGTATATGGATTTAGACCGCCGTTTCAGCGTAAGCGGCCGTATTGACGCCAAAAATGAGTTGACAATTTATTCAAAAGCACATGCTGTTGTTTCAAAGAAACACAAAAAAACAGGCGATATCGTAAGCAAAGGAACTGTTATCGCACAACTTGAAAACGATGTTATCAAAGAAACTCTGCGACTTGCCGAACAGGAGTTTGCAAAAGCGCAAAAAGATGTAACACGCTACCAAAACCTTTCTTCCATTGAAGCAGTAACCATGCAGGAATTGGAAAATGCACAATCAGCTTTGCGCAGTATCGAAGGTCGCATTACCGAACTGAAAGACCAATTGAGCAATACAACCATTATTTCCCCCGTGTCGGGCATTATTGATAAAGACTATTTCGAAGAAGGCACATTGCTGACTATAGGAAGCAATATTGTTGATATTGTGAATGATAAAGCACTGAAAATGTCCGTCAATGTTACCGAAAAAGAACGATTGAAATTGAAAAAAGGAGAAGGAGTAACGATTGTTACCGATGTCTATCCCGGAAGTACATTTACCAGCATAATAGGTGCCATTTCACCCAAAAGTAATGACTTGTACTATTATTTGGTCGAACTAACATTGAACTGCGATAAGCTAACTCCCGGCATGTATGCTACTGCCATTTTTAGTAATGATGAAAATAGTAAAAACATCCCTGTGATAAGCAGAAAGTCAATTGTAGGAGGATTAAAAGCCCCGCACGTATTTGTGTTGCGAGACAAAAAAGCATATAAAATACCGGTACGGGTTGGCTTGTCTGATAATGAATATATTGAGGTAACAGAGGGGATTTCAATGAATGACATTCTTGTAAAAAGCGGACAAATCAACTTGGTTGACGGTATTGAAGTTTCTGTTATGAACTGATTTTTGCTTATTTCAGTTTAACTACCCAATTGTGTAGCATCTCTTTGCACACTCGTGCACGATGTGTTCCGACTCCTATCGGAACACACTGCGCACTGTTTAGTTTCCTTTATTCCACCGATTTGCGGATTGATTTCTTTTTGATATATTCATTTACAATATCAGGCATATCTTCACTGAAAACCCCATAAGGGCATATTTGAATACACTTTTTGCACCCGTTGCAATTATCCGAGTTTTTCAATACAATATGTTTATGCCACAATTTTCCGACTTTGCCAATTACCTGCTTTGGGCAAGTATCTACACATTTCCAACAAGCTTTACACTTTTTATGATTAGCCCATACGTATTGGGTATGGATTTTTTTTAATTTATTTGTTACTCTTTCCATATCCGTTTTTGTTTAGAAAATTAATCCATGTGCTTTCGACATGCCGACAGCCTTCACCAAGCATAATGCAAAAATCACTATCAGAATAATTATATTGATAAGCATTTCCCGACTAACTATCTTCTTTGCTTTTCCCGACATATATGACTTGATTGCTTTCCAGTTTTTCAAAATATGTCCTATTGAGAATATCAAAAAACCTACCGCAGAAATATTATGCGTTACCATAGAAAATACCTTGACAAAGGTATAAGGCTTATGGTCTGTAACGTGCAGAGCAATGCCCGATAAAGCAAGTACAATGAAAAGTAGGAATGTTCCTATTGAAAGAAAAGACCGAGTGTTAAAAGATTTTTTATTCATAATTACTTAATTAAATTGATTGTATGAACTGTTGATTGTTGCAACTGTCCGCGTAAATTTTTTTAAAGCATTTTTGCCTTATTCCTGAAATGACCTAACACTTTATAGAAGGTAACCAAATCGGTCGCTTCTAATCCTTCTGATAACAAAGTTTGTATTTCATTCAGTTTATTATTGACCTCATTTATAAGGCTGATTCCTTCATCGGTTACCCGAATTATATTCTGCCGTCTGTTGTTGGGCTCAACGATACGCTGAACCAAATTTCTCTTTTCCAGATTGTCTATTTGGCGTAAAACAGCAGACTTGTCTTTTTTTACAATGTCGGCAATATCTTGTTGAATTGTGTCTGTGTCTGAATAATGAACAGTAAGCAATATACCTAAAGATTCAGCAGGTATATCTATATTTGAACCAGATACAAACCTTTTTAGGGCACGTTGTATCTCCTTTACTGTCATAGCAAGGTTGAGTAATTCATTCATTTTTTCCTTTTCCATATCTTTTTTCCATTTAATTTGAGACTGCAAAGATAAATATTATTGTTGACATATGCAATAGTTGTTGTTTTTTTGATTGAATGCGTTTGTGTGGTTTTGTACTGACGGCTTGTTGGAATGTCTCCTAAAGAGTATAGAAAAAGTATTTGAAACTGCGCCAATAAAAGACACTGTCAATTTTTCGGTTGCATCTAACACAAATATAGTATTACCTTTGCATCCAACTTGGTATGTTAATTTATACAGAATTATGGTTACACATTTCCAATATGACGAAAAAGAAATTGAGCACCTGAAAAGAAAAAATCATGAACAACAATATGGAGAAGGAGATATTTTATAAAGCATTTATGGCGCGAGACCCTTCGTTTGAAGGCGTATTCATTGTTGCGGTAAAGACAACGGGTATATTTTGCCGTCCGACTTGTCCTGCAAAACCTAAAAGAGAAAATGTAGAGTTTTATCCCTCAACCAAAGAGGCAATGGCAAATGGTTACAGACCGTGCAAGATATGTAAGCCGTTGGAAAAAGTTGGCAATCCGCCTGCAGAGATTAAGCAGTTGTTAGTGTACATGGAAGAGAACCCGATGGTCAAATTGAAAGATGCTGACTTGGAAAACATGGGATTGGAACCCAATCAGGTTCGCCGTTGGTTTATGAAAAACTACAAACAAACATTTCATGCCTACCAACGAATGTATAGGGCAAACAATGCTTTTCAACGTTTCCAGTCCGACCAAAGCGTGACGGATGTCGCGCTTGATTCGGGTTACGATTCATTAAGCGGATTCAACAGTATGTTCAAAAATATCATCGGTTCATCTCCACAGAACAGTAAAAACAAACGCATAGTCAATATAACTCATATTGAAACAGATTTAGGATTGATGGTTGCAGGCGCAACCGACAAAGGTATCTGTATGCTCGAATTTTCCGATTATAAATTGATTGATTTGGAATACAGGCAGTTGATTTCCATATTTAAGGCTCCGCTTGTACAGGGCGACAATCCGCATTTCGATACGCTAAGAATCCAATTAGACGAATATTTCAAGGGTAAACGCCAAGTGTTCGATATTCCGTTGGATTTGGCAGGTACGGAATTTCAAAAACAAGTTTGGCTAAGTCTGCTGAAAATACCCTACGGTTGCACAACCAATTATGCGAAACAGGCAGAATTGATAGGAAAACCATCTGCGGTGAGAGCCGTTGCCAATGCCAACGGAAAAAATAAAATCTCCATTATCCTGCCATGTCACAGGATAATCGGCGCGGATGGAACACTGACAGGCTATGGCGGCGGTATCTGGCGAAAGAAAAAATTGTTGGAATTTGAACAAGGAAATTTAGCGAAAAGTTAACTCTCTGCATATATGCAGTCGCCTACAAACTTCTTCGTCCAATCTGCCAAAAAGATTGGGATATTCAGTAGGTTCCCATCCTGTTTCAAGTTGTTGACAGAGTATCTGATACGCAGCTTTGGGGTGTATAAACTGTTATAAACAGACAGGCTTTTTCCGCTCGTTGCGTGTCCTGATTTCACCTCAACAGGGATAATATCGTTGTTGCTCTGGATGATGAAATCAACTTCTGCTTTGCCATCAGAAGTCCAATAGCGAGGGCTTACCTCAAATTGGGTGACAAGCGATTGCAAGACATAGTTTTCAGCCATAGCGCCTTTAAATTCTGTGTATAAACTATTTTCGTTCAGAATCGTGTCCGGTGCTAGTTTGGCTAAGCGCCTCAACAGTCCAATGTCGGAAAGGTATATTTTAAATGCGGAAATATCATCATACGCCGTGAGAGGGAGAAATGGTTTTTTGTTGGAGAAAACACGGTAAACCAATCCTGTGTCCTGTAGCCATAGTAGGGCATCTTCGTATTCTCTGGCTCTGGCTCCCGATTTCACAAGTTTATAAACAAATTTTCGGTTCTCTTTTGCCAACTGTGAGGGAATGGAATTCCATATACTTGTTATACGTGGAATATCCTTTGTATTTGCATGTTTGGAGAAATCCAAGGAGTACGCGTTGAGGATATTTTGCAGGATTACATCGACCTCGCCAACGCCTTTATTGTCGAGAAGCTGCACTACCGCTTGTGGCATCCCGCCAGATACCTGATATTTTTTATATGATTCGGTCAGACGGTTAAATATTATGGAAGGTAGTTCTTCGATTGTGTCGATTTGCTCTATATAATTGAATAAGTCGGGAGACTCTGCCGCCAGAAACTCCTTGAGGGAAACGGGATACATCTGCAAAAAATCAACTTTCCCAACAGGAAACGAACCGCCTTTTGAGAGCATTACTCCCAACAAGGAACCGGCTGCTACCACTGCATATTCTGGAGCATTTTCGCAAAAATATTTAAGGCTGTTGAGCGCATCGTTACATTCTTGTATTTCATCAAAAATAATAAGTGTCTTTTCCGGAAGAATGGGCACATTAGTATAAAGAGCGAGCTGTCCGAGTATGCGCTCCACATTCTTAGTTGTTGCAAAAACATCTTTAAGTTCTTGAATTTCTTCAAAGTTAAAGTAAGCAGTCGAGTCAAAATACTGCATCCCAAATTCCTTCAGAATCCAAGTTTTCCCAATCTGCCGTGCTCCTTTAAGTATCATAGGCTGTCTGCCCTTTTTGGACTTCCATACCGCCAATTGCTTTATTATTTCCCGCTTAATTATCATAATATCCGCATTGTTTCGTTCCGACAATGTGTGAAATATCACATTTTAGGAACATAATATGTGACAAAGATAGTGAAAGCAATTGATATTTTGATTCTACGATGACAAAAGGACAATATTTCCCACTGCATACAATGGATAAACTTGAATATTATCATATTTCGTAAAATTTTCAAGCGAAGTGCGAATTCCCTGTTTTACTCGTTTCTCTTTAAGAAATAAATGCAGACTTTGCATTTTTCCACTTTTCCCTGATTTTACTTCTATTGGAACAATATTTCCGTTTTTTTGGATTAAATAATCCACTTCAGCTTGGCTTTTTTCTTTTTCTCTTGTCCAAAAATATAGCGTTTCGGGGTTGTATGGCGATGAGTTTTTGATAAGTTCCAAACCTGCAAATTGTTCGGCAATAGCACCTTTATTTATGACATCAAAATCGTCTGAAAACAGAAAATCAGCAAGTTGTAAATTCAATAAACGCTGAAAAATTCCTGTGTCAAGCAATAGCATCTTGCATTTCTTATGATTTGTTTCGGCTCCAAGCGGAATGCCATTGGCGGAACTGCTAACTACAGGAATAACCAACCCCGCCATTATAAGCATATTCATTGCTTGTTTTATGTTGTATTGGCTTTTTTT